>Ga0315288_10000263_pt1 | contig 64625 bp, 58 predicted proteins | sample YL17G11_20_MG_FD_203454 | JGI IMG/M metagenome (GOLD analysis project Ga0315288, IMG submission 203454) | Sediment microbial communities from Yellowstone Lake, YNP, Wyoming, USA - YL17G11_20 | ecosystem: Environmental > Aquatic > Freshwater > Lake > Sediment | place: USA: Wyoming | collected...
CAGCCCGACGCCGACTCCGACGCCCAGCCCGACGCCGTCACCCACGCCCAGCCCGACGCCGTCACCCACGCCCAGCCCGACGCCGTCACCCACGCCCAGCCCGACGCCGTCACCCACGCCAAGCCCGACGCCGTCACCCACGCCAAGCCCGACGCCGAGCCCGACACCGACGGCGACTCCCACAGAGACGCCGAGCCCGACGCCGAGCCCGACGCCGAGCCCGACGCCGACGGCTACTGCTACTGCTACTGCAACGCCTACGAGTACGCCCAGCATCCTCCCCGAGACGCTGACGCCCAAGCCTACGCTGACGGCCACTCCCACGGCCACGCGCCCGGCTGAGGTGACGCCAGCCACGCCTTCCTCGCTGCCGCCCTCCGGTGGGGGTGCGACCTCGGAGGGGACGGCCTGGCCTTGGCTCGCCCTGGCGGCCGCCGGTGGCGTGATGATGATGCTGTCAGCGAGATTGGCCTGGCTGGCCAGGGAGCGGCGCGGGCGGTAGACACTCTCCTCATTCCCCGGCCAAGGCCCCTGGCGGTGCCGCTCCCGGAACCGCCAGGGGCCTTGGCATTGCTGTGCCCTTTCCCCGGCGATTGCCTTACATAAGAAACTTCCACGACGGGGCCGTTAGAGCGTAACGGGCAAGGGGCCGCCGTTGTCTTATATGTTGAGGGAGCCTGCCGAGACTGGCTCATGTGGCGTATTAGACATCAGTCCTTCCTCAAAGAGCCCCTGCGGGACGTGGGCGCCTTTAAGCGGTGGACGAGAGTCGCGGCCAGCGTCGCCATCGCCGGGGAGGCGCTTGTCTTCGTCCTTGTCTTTCGCCTTTCAGTGCTGCCCAGCCTCTTCATCTTCCCGGCTATGTGGGCGATATCACTGGTGGGGCTCGAACTGGCTTTTGGTCATGGCCTGCGCCTGGCTCGTAGCGGCGTCTATCCGGTCAAGCTGGCGGTGGAACTCGGTCCGCTGCGTGGTTTTGAAGAGGCGTGCGATGGCAGCGCCAAGATCGTGGGCGAACTCCTGGGCGCAGAGGCTGCCGTCGTGGCCTGGATCGATCAAGACCTGCAGGAGTTGGTGCCGATCGCCGCCGCCGGGTTCCCCGAGCGCTGGGTCAAGACGGCGCCTCGTCTATACCTGCCGGAGAGCGAACTCCTGAAGCACGTGCGCCGGGGTGAGGTTGCCTTCCGCAGTTCCACTATTGGCGATCCGTGGTTTGCCGGCTTCGGCGAGTGGTGCTCGGTGGCCTACGTGCCGCTGGTGTCGTTGGATAAGGTCATCGGCGTGCTGGGCCTAATGGGCGACGCGCCCTCGAGCGTTCTACGTGACCGCCGTCTGCTCAACTCCATCGGCATCGCCGTCGGGCTCTCCCTGGACAACGCCCGCCTCTACGATCAGGAACGAGAGCGGGCTGAGCGTCTGCAGGAACTGGCTCGGATGAAGAGCGACTTCCTGATCACGGTGTCTCACGAGTTGCGCACACCTCTTACATCGGTCAAGACGGCCGCCGAGATGCTGGAGGAGGACGAGCAAGGGATGCCCGACAGCCCGCGTGCCCAGTTGGTGCACAACATCGTGCGGGGGGTCAACAGGTTGAGCACCCTGGTGTCCGACTTGGTAAGCATGGCCCGTCTGGACACGCGCGAGCTCCAGCTAGACATGCAGACCGTGGGCGTAGGCGAGATGGTGGCCGCCGCCTGTTCCCTGATCTATCCCCTGATGATCGCTCGCCACCAGACGCTAGATACTGAGTTCGAGACACCAGGACCCACCATCGTCGCCGACAGGGAGCGCTTCGAGCAGATCTTGCTCAACCTCTTGTCCAACGCCAATCGTTTCACTCCCACCGGCGGTCGCATCACCGTCCAGGTGCGCGCAGACGACGATGAGGTGACCATTGCCGTCTCCGATACCGGCCCCGGCATACCGCCCGAGGAACAACAGCACATCTTCGAGGCCTTCTATCGGGGCCGAGACGGCGGACGGCGGCGGGTGCCAGGCATGGGGATGGGCCTGGCCATCGCCAAGTCCCTCACCGAACTGCACGGCGGCCGCATCTGGCTGGAGAGCAGCGCCGGAGGCAGTACCTTCTGCGTAGCCATTCAGCGCCACGAAGAACCCGTCCCCACGCCGGTGCGCGTCGGCGCCGTGTAGCGAGTCCCTTCCCGAGACCGCCTCTTACCGTAGGCAGGTGGGCTATAATGATCGCGGCCTCGGCCAACGGCTATGCGCATCCGCCACCTTCGCCTGTCCCAGTATCGTAACTTCTCTCGCCTTGACCTGGCGCTCCCCGCCGGGCCGGCGATCGTCCTCGGCGCGAACGCCCAAGGGAAGAGCAACCTCCTGGAGGCCATCCACCTCCTGGCCACCATGCGCTCGCCTCGCGTCGGTACAGACAGCGAGCTCATCCGGTGGCAGGTCGACCCGTTGGCCGGGCCGCCAGTCGGCCGCATGGTGGCGGACGTGGAGACGCAGGTCGGGCCCCTGCGCCTGGAGATGGTAATCGTGGGCCGTAGCGGCGAGCATCCGTCGATGGGAGAGCAGAACCGCGCTGGTCACGCCAGCAAGACGGTACGGGTGAATGGCCTGGCCCGCCGTCTATCCGAGGCGGTGGGCCAGCTCGCGGCCGTGCTTTTCACCGCCCACGACATGGACATAGTGGTCGGGCCGCCCTCCTTGCGTCGCCGCTATCTGGACATCGCCATCTCCCAAGTGGACGGCGCCTACCTGCGTGCCCTTCAGCGCTACGCCAAGGTGCTCCTTCAGCGCAACCACCTGCTGAAGCGCCTGCAAGACGGCTCCGCCCGCCGCGAGGAGCTGGCGTTTTGGGACGAGCAGCTGGTGCTGGAGGGGAGTGTCATCGTGGCGGCGCGAGCGGCTGCCGTGTCGGCGCTGGGCCCCCTGGCCGCCGCCGCCCACGCCGACCTGAGCGACGGCCTCGAGGAACTGGCGCTGCTCTATCAGCCTCACCTGGGGGGCGGCGTCGACGGCCCTCAGGCGGCATCGCTGGGGCGCCAGGAACTGGCGGCCGTCTTCGCGCAAGAGCTGCGCCGCTGGTCCGAGCGCGAGGTGCGGGCAGGGGCAACCATCCTTGGCCCTCACCGCGACGACCTGCTCGTCCAGCTGGACGGCGTTTCGGCCGCCGCCTTCGCCTCGCGCGCTCAGCAACGCACCATCGTCCTCGCCCTGCGCCTGGCCGAGGCCCTTTTCCTGCGCCGGCGACGGGGCGATTCGCCTGTTCTCCTGCTGGACGACGTCCTCTCCGAGCTCGATGCCCACCGCCGAGCGGCGGTGCTGGCGAGCGTGGCCGACTACGAGCAAGTGCTCATCACCGCCACCGACCTCGACCGTTTCTCGCCGGACTTCCTGGCGCGGGCAGCCCTCTTTCGGGTAGCAGCGGGCTCGGTGGAGTCCATGTCCGCCCCCGTTAGCGAAAGAGGGGAAGCGCCCGGTGGGGTAGCATGACTGTGAGGGCAGCGGGCGCCACCTCGAACAGGGTGGGATAGGCCGGGCAGAAGTCGCCGTCCAACTGCACCGGCAGGACGCACTCCTCCGACAGTTCCACCCGCCGGACGCGCCGGTAGAGCACTGAGCTGGCCCGCAGGTGCGCCTTCGCTACCACACGCAGCGCGTGCACGATGATGTCCAGCGGGCCTTCTCCGGGAAACAGACACACGTCGAGCAGGCCGTCGTTAGCGAAAGCGTGAGCTGTGATTTGCGCCACGCCGCCGTAGTTGCGGGTGTTGCCGACCACCATCATCAGCAGTCGCGTCTCGACGGGTTCGCCGTCCAGCAGCAGCCGGACACGCCGGCCGCGGAAGCGCAGCGACTCGCGGACGGCGGTGACGGCGTAGGCGGTGGCTCCCAGGTAGCGCTTCACCCCCAGCGGCAGCGAGGCCGCGATCTGGCCGTCCAGCCCTACGCCGGCCATCAGGAAGAAGTAGCGCCCCTGACCGGCCCCTGTTCCGCCGGCGCGTCCCAGGTCCATGCGTCGCGCCTGCCCGTAGAGCGCCACTCGCAGGGCATCCAAGGGGCGGCGGGGCAAGTGCGCCTCCTTGGCGAAGACGTTGGCCGTTCCGGCGGGAATGACCGCCAACGGTGAATGGCCGCCCGCCATACCGTTTACCGCCTCGTTGATGGTGCCGTCGCCGCCGCAGACTACTATCAGGTCGCGCGCCTCGTGGACGGCTCGCGCGGCAATGGCGGTGGCCTCGCCCGCCCAGCGCGTGAATGCCCAGTCGAGGCGCCAGCTCTGGGCGTCAAGCCACTCTCCCGCCTCGCGCAGGTCGCGGCGGGCGGGCAGGTTAGGGGACACAGGGTTGACGATGATCAGGGCCGACTTCACCGGATGGGCTCCGGCGCCATACTACCGTTTGGGTGCGGCCGCGGGCAAGGCGCCCTTTCCCGCTCGTGGTGAGCCTGCCTGCCGGCAGGCAGGCTCAGCCCCCGCCCCCGGCGGCCGTCCTCGCCCCGCTGACGGCTCACGACCCGGCCAGGGCCTGCTGCCGGCCCATCCCTGTTTGGGAGCTCGCAGGGAAGGTGGCGCTGGCGGCACCAGATGCTATAACATAGTGTTTGTCGGCCCTCGACCGACTAACGGCCAGATAACCTCCACACCCAACACAATACAGCGGATATGACGAGCCAGCCTGAGACAACCGGTGAAGAGGGACCTGATCCCAGGGAAGCGCTAGAGAAGTTTGTTCTCGACAGTGAAGAACTCGCGCGCCTTGATGAGCTGACAAGTCAGTTCAACCTCTTTGAAGCCCTGGGCATCGTACGACAAGAGATACGGCACTCTAATTTCCTCGCTTGGCTGATGAACCCCTCTCAGGCTCACGGTCTGGGCGACTCCTTCCTGAAGGCCTTCCTCATGAAGACAAGCGTCAAGGCCAGGATGTCGGGTATCAAGAAGACGATTTCGCCTGTGGATGTTGACGTCTGGGATCTGACCGAAACCGAAATCCGCCGGGAGTGGAGAAACATTGACATCCTGCTGGTCGAAAATGCCAAAAGGTTCATCTGTGTGATCGAGAATAAGATCTACTCGTCCGAGCACAGCGATCAGCTACGCCGTTATCGAGAAGAGGTGGTGGAAACGGAGTTCCCCGAGTACACACGCCATTATGTGTTGCTCAACGTGACTGGGGAGGAACCTTCAGACAGCGAATACTACGTTGGGGTTACGTATGATGAAGTTTGCGACGTTATTGAGCGCCTTTTGAAGATGAGGACGTCAACTATCGGCGATGATGTGGCCACGGTGCTGTCGCATTACGTAACCATGATCAGGAGGCGGGTTATGCCGGACAGAGAAATACAAGAGCTATGCAGACGAATTTACAGCAAACACCGGGGAGCCCTGGATCTCATCTATGAACACCGCCCCGATCGCCAAGCGGAGATTAGGGACGCTCTGCTCAAAATGATAGAGGCAGACCCAGCATTTACCCTCGACGTATCTCAGAAGGCCGTCATCCGCTTCGTTCCGGACTCATGGAAGGATAGGCCTAAACTTCAACAAGCCCAAGGCTGGACCAAGACGAGGAGAATCTTATTGTTTGAGTTCTTCAACTCTACGTCTTGGAACGCCAATGCGCTCGCACTGGCTCTTACACTTGGACCGGGCGATGAAAACGTCAGACGTCAAATATACGAAGCGGCCGAGAAGACGGGAAGCCCGTTCACGCCGTCCCCAAAGGGCTTGCAGAGGAGGCACCAGTTCTTGTTCTGGAAAGAGATTCTTCAACCCGCTGACTATGATGATTCCGATTTCGAGACGATCCAGGCACGAGTGCAGGAGGCGTGGTCGGCGTTCAAGTCAAACGAGTTGCCACTCATGATTAACCTCATCGATCAGGCCTTGCCATAGAACACCACCTGCCAGCAGGGCCAACCGGATTCTCCCTCCGGATGATCTACGCGTGCGTCCTTACGTACTCGACGGCGCGTGCCTAGTCGTCCAACAGAGGCAAGAATATGAAAGAGCTGTCATCGCAACCGCAGAGACTGATCGATTTGGTGCATTATCAGGCGGGCTCGGTGGTGAGCCGGACGCTGGTCAATGAGAAGGCCGGGACGGTGACGCTGTTCGCCTTCGATGAGGGCGAGGGGCTGAGCGAACACACAGCACCCTTCGATGCGATGGCTCACATCCTCGAAGGCGAAGCCGAGGTCGTTATCTCGGGCAGTCCCCTGCATCTGAGGCAGGGCGAAATGGTCATGATGCCGGCCGATGAACCGCACGCTCTAAAAGCGCTGACCAGATTCAAGATGCTGCTGACCATGATACGATCCTGACAGGGAGCCAACGGATATGGCTTGTGAACGGCGCAGACACACAGGGCCGGCACGACCGAGCGGGCTAGTCGTCGCCGGCGTCCTCGCGCTGGCCACTGTCCTACTGGGCGTCGCCTGCGGCGGCGAGGACGAGGGCTCGCCGGCCACAGGCACGCCTACGATCGGCACGCCCGCCACTACGGTCGGCCCTGAGGGCGGCGAGGCGCTGGGCACAGGCACCCCTTCCGGCGAGGCCAGTCCTGAGCCGGCTCCGAGGCTGGATCTCACCTACTACGGCCACTCCATGTTCCTCCTCCAGGGCCCGGGCGGCGTCAACATCCTCATCGACCCCAATTCAGACATCGGCTACCCGAAACCGACGCTCCCTAAGATAGACGCTGTGGCCGTCAGCCACGACCACTCCGATCATAACAAGGTGGATGTCGCCGGCAAGGATGTCCGCGTGCTCAACGGCCTCCAGGACGGCGATTGGGCGAACATCGACGAGACCGTCGGCGACGTCCACATCCGCACTATCCCGACCTTTCACGACGACCAGCAGGGCAGCCAGCGTGGTAAGAACAGTATGTTCCTGTTCGATGTGAACGGCATGCGCCTGCTCTTCGCCGGTGATCTGGGCCACGTGCTGACCGACGAGCAAATCGCGGCAGCGGGCGATGTGTACGTCCTTCTGCTACCGGTCGGCGGTCAGTTCACCATTGGGCCGGCGGAGGCGAAGCAGGTAGTCGAGCAGCTCAAGCCCCACGTGGTCGTGCCCATGCACTACAAGACGGACGTGGTCAGCTTCTCCGGCAGCGACGAACTCCAGACGGCGGATCCCTTCCTGGCGAGCATGGAGGGCACGACAGTAATACGCCAGGATACGAACTTCGTGAACATCGAGAAGGCACTCTCGCCTGCGGCGCCCGTCATCCTGTTGATGCCCTATCAGTAGCCGGTGCAGCGGCCCTCAGGCCGTGGCCGGCTGCTCGGGAGCGATCGTTGCGGTCGGTCGCAGGGCCTCGAGGTCCTGTTCGTCGCCCAGGACCATCAGCCGGTCGCCCACCTCCAGGACGGTCGCCGGTCGGGGCCCGACCTCGATCGAGCCGTCGCTCTTCTGGAGGGCGAGGACGACGGCGCCGGGGCAATTGACAAAGCAGCCATCGATGGTCAGGCGGGCCAGGCCCGATTCCTCCGTCACCTCCAGCTCGGCGAGGATCCTCTCGCCGTGGCGACCGGCGGCCAGAGTGTCGATGAAGTCCAGCACCAGGGGCTGAAGAGCGGAGAGGGCCATGCGCCGGCCACCGATGCTGTAGGGGGAGATGATGCGGTCGGCCCCTGCCCGACGTACCCGATCCTCGCTGACGGGTTGGCCGGCGCGGGCCACCACGAACATTCGGGGGTTAAGCGCCTTGGCCGCCAGCACGATGTAGGTGTTGCCGGCATCGGAGTCCGAGGCGGCCAGCAGGCAACGGGCGCGCTGGACGCCCGCCTCCAGGAGCGTCGCGTCGGTGGCGGCGTCGCCCTCGATGACGAGATAGCCCTTCTTGCGGGCGCGCTCCAGCGATTCTGGAAGAGACTCCACAATGACGAACGCGACCTTGCGATCGGCGAACTCGCGGGCGATCTCCTCGCCGACCCGGCCGAAGCCGCACAGGACGTAGTGGCCGCTCAGGGCCTCGATCTTGCCTCTCATTCTACGCACCCCCAAAGCCAAGCCCAGATCCCCTTCCACTACTGTGGCCACCAGCGTGGTCAAGATGTAGAAGGCGGTGCCTACCCCGAACATAATCAGGAAGATGGTGAAGATACGCCCGCCATCGCTGAGTGGTTGGACCTCCCGGAAGCCGACGGTCGTGACGGCGGTGACCGTCATATAGAGAGCATCCAGGAAGGACCAGCCCTCAATGAGCATGTAGCCCGCGACGCCGAATACCAGCACGGCGGAAAGGAGGAGCGCCGCGACAAGCAGGCGGCGCTCCGGTGTCACAGGGGCCAGCAGCGCCGGACCGCGCCTAAGCACCAAGTTGCCTCCCGGTGCTGGCTACAGGTCGGCCAGCCGTTCGAACACCGGCGGGAACATCAGAACGAAGTCTAGAATCGACGTGCGAACCTGTCAAGTTTCGAGCTGTGCGAGTTAGCCGTTGATCTGTTTGTGCTTCTGGGCCACGTAGTCCACCAGGATGTATTGCCCCAGGCGATCGGGCGTGGTGTAGAAGACGCGGCCTTTGTTCATCTTGGCGATTTGGTGGACGAACTCCTTGAGGTAGTAGTTGCGGTCCAGCATGAAGGTGTTGATGACGATGCCCTTCTTAGTGCAGCGGCGCACCTCTTTGAGAGTTTCGCGGATGGTGATCGGGCTGGGCGGGTAGGCGAAGTAGGATCGGCCGTGCTCTAGGTGGGCCGTGGGCTCGCCGTCGGAGATCATGATCACCTGGCGGGTTCCCGCATTATGCTTCGACAAGAACTGTTGGGCGAGCATGAAGGCGTGGTGCATGTTTGTGCCCAGCACCGATTCGTCCCAGCGCACGTAGGGGAGCTGGTCGGCCGTGAGTTCACGGGCGTAGGCCGAGAAGCCGATGATGTACAGGCTGTCCTTAGGGAACTGGGTGCGGATGAGGTTGTTCAGGGCCAGCGCCACCTTCTTGGCCGCCTGGAAACTCCCCCGCAGGGCCATCGACCACGACAAGTCAAGCATCATCACCGTCGCGGTCTGGGTGATCTGCTCCGAGGAGAAGACCTGAAAGTCGTCCTTGTCCAGCCGCACGGGCACGTCCGGCCCCTCGCGGGAGACGGCGTTCATGATCGTTTCGCCCAGATCGAGGTGGAAGGGGTCGCCGAACTCGTACTTCTTCGTCTCATCGATGCGCTCGCCGCCCGAGCCTCGCTCGCGCAACGCGTGCTTGCCGGAGTCGGCCTTCTTGAGCTGGGCGTAGATCTCCCCCAGCGCCTTCTGGCCGATCCTGCGGACGCCGCGCGGCGTCAGCTCCCAGTTGCCGCCCTTGCGCCGGATGTAGCCCGCCTGCTCCAGGACCTCCAGGAACTGCTTCAGCTGGCGGAAGGTCTCGCGTGCCTCCTCGCCTAGGAGTTCCCGTAGCTTCTCCTCGTCGATGTCGTCCAGGCTACCGCCGTACTGGGTGCGTTCCAGCTGCTTCTCCAGTTCGTCGAGCCCCTGAAGGCGGTCCATGAGGTGCATCGCCTGCAGCAGGTCCAGCTCGTCGTCGCCGCGGAAGGGGTACTGGTTGCGCAGGTCGCGTGTGGGGTAGAGGATGTCCAGGTTGATGGACAGCTCCTGAAGGTCGCGCATGAGTTCTTGGTCGGCTATCTTCTCCGTCATCAGGTCCTGGAGCTGGCGGCGCATATCGGCGGGAAGGCTGTCCAGCAGGCTCTGCATGCCGGCGATCTGGTGCTGCATCTGGGCGATGAGCTCGTCCAGGTTCGCGGGCGGGTTCGGCCCGAAAAGGTCGCCGTACTTCTGCATGAACGTATCGAAGTCCGGCTCGCCGCCGGCCATCTTCTCCGAGAGCATCTCGTTGAGCTCGCGGATCATCTCCTTGAGGCGTTGCATGTCCTGCGGGGTTAGGCCGGCGATCTGCTGCGACAGATTCTTGAAGAAGGAGTCCATCATCGCCTGCTTGAGCATCTCCATGAGTTCCTGAAACTTCCGGCCGGCCTCGGGGTCCATGAACTCGTAGTTCTGGAGCTCCTTGACGCGGCCGCCCGGGTCCTCCGGCAGGCCTTCCAGGAAGTGCTTCTTCTTCTCGGCGATGCCCTTCAGCATCTCGGCGAGCTGGTTCGCCTCGGGGGAAGCCTGATCCGGCGCCAGGCCGGCCTCCTTCATCGCCTGCTGGAACGGCTTAAGAGAGCTCTCCTGGCCCGTTAGCTGGCGAGTGGCCTCATCGAGGCGGCGCTCCAGCGTCTCTTTCTCTAACTGGAGGATTTCTTCGAGTTGCTTCTGGATGTCCTCGAAGGCGGAGCCGAGGTTGTAGCGGTCCAGCGATTGGCGACGCTGCTGGCGGAGCTTCTGGAGCAGGTCTCGCAGGCCCTGGAGGCGCTGGCCGAGGGGGTTGCGCATACCCCGCTGCAGCAGGTTACGGAGGGCATGCTGCAGGTCACCGAAGTTCATAAGGTCATCGGTGATGCCGGCCAGGAGGTCGTCCGGGTCAAGCGGAGGTACTTCCTGGCTGCCGTCCCACTGGGAGTAGCGATAGCGGGAGGTCATCTTCCTAGTCCATCTCGAGTTGCGCGATCATCGGTCAGTCGCCCGAGAAGCGCCAGCGGGTGGCCGCTCCGGCAAACTCCTCAGCGTTCTCGATGAAGGCGAACGCCACGCGCGGACTCACGACGTACGTGGGGTCGGCGCCTTGCTCCGGCCGCCAGCCGTACTTCGCGTCATAGGCGTCGGCGAACTGGGCGAAGACGGTCGGGTCGGTGAGCTCGGCGGCGAGGCCCTCCACGATGACCGCTTCGCCGGCTCGTTCGACGCACACCACGCAGTTCGGATTGGCGCCCAAGTTGCGTGCCTTCCGCGTGTTTCTGCCGGTGCTGAAGTAGAACCTGTCGTTCAGCCAGACTCCCCACACCGGCATGACATGCGGCCGTCCATCTTGGCGCGTCGTGATGATCCAATAGTTACGCGACTCGGCGATGCGCTGGCTGGCCCAACTCCACGGGAGCAGCCCCCGACCGGCGTCGGCGTCAAGGATGCCGTAACCGGGCATGTGGGGTCGGCTCGCTTCGGGGTCTACGCTGGCCACCGTCGCCTCGGGGCCCCTGTCGGCAGTCATGGCTAGCCCCGGTACCGCGCCTTGCCCGCCAGCCGGTCTTTGTTCAGGCGCTTGTTCAGGTGTAGCCCTTCCAGGATGAACTCCACTGCTGCCGCTGTCAGGCCGGGGTGGCCGGCTCCTTCCAGCTTGTCGACCGCCGCCGCCAACTCGTCCACCCGGCGAGCCAGGCGCACGTAATCGGCGGAGGGGAGCCCGTCGCCCACCTCCACGGTAAAGCCCTCTTTGAAGCGGGTGACGACCGGCTCCAGGTCGCTCAGGGCGAAGTGACGGTTGAACACCGACGCTACCGCCGCCTGGATGAGCTTTTCGATGATTTGCTCCTCGCGACCCTCCTCCACCGTCTCAAACTCCAACTTGCCGCTGATGGATGGCATGACGTAAGGCAGGTCGCTGATGCGGGGCACGATGACCGTCTCGTTCAGGCGGATGGCGCGGCGGAAGGCGTTGGCCAGCAGGCTCTCGTAGTCGGCGATGGAGGCGCGCACCGAGACGCCGGAACGCTGGTTGATGTCGGGGCTGCGACGGGCCAGGCGGGTGATCTCCGCCACCACCTCTTTCATGTATTGGGGGACGTTCACCGGGTGCTGGTCGCCCTCGAAGGGGGTGCGTTCCTGCTCCATGATCGCGATCTCGTGCTCGGCGTGGCGAGGGTAGTGGGTGCGGATCTGGGCGCCGTAGCGATCCTTGAGGGGGGTGATGATGCGGCCGCGGTTGGTGTAGTCCTCCGGGTTGGCGCTAGCCACCAGGAACACGTCCAGCGACAGGCGGATGCGATAGCCGCGGATCTGGACGTCGCGCTCCTCCATGATGTTCAGCAGGCCCACCTGGATGCGCTCGGCCAAGTCCGGCAGTTCGTTGATCGAAAAGATGCCGCGGTTGTGGCGCGGCACGAGGCCGTAGTGGATGGTGAGCTCATCGGACAGATAACGGCCCTCCGCCACCTTGATCGGGTCCACCTCGCCGATGAGGTCGGCAATGGTGATATCCGGCGTCGCCAGCTTCTCCCCGTAGCGCTCCTCGGGGCTCAGCCAGGTGATCTCGACCTCGTCGCCCTGTTCGGCCAGCCAGTCGCGGCAGCGCTTGCAGATCGGGTCGAAGGGATTGTCGTTGATCTCGCATCCCGCCACGGCCGGTACCTCGTCGTCTAGGAGGCTCACCAGCGAGCGGATCAGGCGAGATTTGGCCTGCCCCCGCTCGCCCAAAAAGATGATGTCCTGGCCGGACAGGATGGCGTTCTCGAGCTGAGGGATGACCGTCTCCTCGAAGCCGATGATGCCCGGGAAAAGCTCCTGGCCGGCGCGGATCTTGGCGATGAGGTTCTGCCGCATCTCCTCTTTGACGGTGTGAACACGATAGCCGGAGGTTCGCAATTCACGAATAGTCATTGCTTTCTTGGTGGACACGTCGCCTCCCTCTCTCCTCTCCCGATTGGGCCGCCCTAGCCTTGCGGGGCTAGAAAGCGGGCCACCTCATCCCTGGCGAACTGTGGAAGGGGCTCTTTGCCGCCGCTACGTCTTTCCATTATAACGCCCGCGCTCTTATGTGTAACAGCGCCGATGCAGGCGGCGGCGATGTCCGCCTCCGCCAGGCGGGCCAGCAGAGCGTCGCAGTGGGCGGGCGGCAGCGCGATGAGCAGGGCGCCGGACGCGAGGAGTCCCAGCGGCTCCAAGACCGCCGCCCGGCATACGGCCTCGGTGCAGGGAAGCACCGGGATGGTCGCCTCTCGCACGGCGACTCCCACGCCGCCGGCCGCCGCCAATTCGTAGAGGGCGGTGGCCAGGCCGCCCTCCGTGGGGTCGTGCATCGCGTGGACGGGGGCCGATTCCGCCGCCAGCAGGGCCTCGCGCACGACGCTCAGCCCCGGCTGGAAGATGTAGCCGCGGGCCTCCTCCAGCACAGCGGCGGGCACGCCCAGCCGCTGGAGGGCTTCGCCGGCCTCGCGGGCCAGCACCGCCGTCCCCTCGATGGCGATGCCCTTCGTCAGCACCAGGCAGTCGCCCGGCTGTGCGCCGGAGCCCTGCACCAGGCGCCCGCGCTCGACCTCTCCCAGCATCGCCCCCACCACGATGGGCCGGTCCAGGCCGTGGGTGATCTCGTAGTGGCCGCCTACCAGCTCCACGTCCATTTCCCGACAGGCGTCCAGGACCTGTTGGAAGATGGCCTCGGCCAGTGAGGGAGCGGCGCCTTCGGGCAGAAGGATGGTGGCCAGAAACCAGGCGGGCCGCGCGCCCATGCAGGCCACGTCGTTGGCGTTGATGTGCACGGCGTACCAGCCGATGAGGTCGCTGGCGAAGGTGATCGGGTCGCTCTTGGCCACCAGCAGCCGGTCCCCCATGTCAAGCACGGCGGCGTCCTGCCCCACGCCTGGACCCACGACCACACGCCCCGACCGGTAGGGGCCGATGCGGGCCAGGAGTTGGGCCAGGAGCTGATTGGGGAGCTTGCCGACGTCCACCGTGCGCCTCTTAGGCTTCGATTCTAGGGCGAGGCGAGCTGCCTGACAATGGACGATGAGCAGGCAGGTAGGCCAGGGGTTGCGGATTCGCGCGGATGCAGCACATGTAGGGGCGACCTCTAGGTCACCCGCGGGAGGCCTAAAGGCCTCCCCTACATCGATGCCTTCTAGTGGCCAATGGCCGAAGGTGGAAGAATCCTGCGCCCTCGTGAGCAGCGTAGGAAATAACAAGAACAGGTCATTCTTTCGATGGAGGTCAACGATGGAACGCAAACGCAAGTTGGAGGAAAAGGTTCGATGAGCTCGCAGGTTAGGCTGCTGGTCGGCACCCGGAAGGGGGCGTTCATCTACTCTTCGGACGAGAAGCGCGAGAAGTGGGAGCTTTCGGAGCCGATCCTCCCCGGCTGGTCTATCTACAACGCGGCAGTGGACTCGCGCAGCAACGAGCCGCGCTTGTACCTTGCCGCCAACCACTGGGCCTGGGGCCCGTCCGTGGCCAAGAGCACTGACCTGGGCAAGGACTGGGACGTGCGCAGCGAGGGTCTGGGCTTTCCTCAGGACATGGGCGTCACTATCCAGAACGTGTGGAGCATCACTCCGGGACACGTTGACGAGCCCGGTGTAGTCTATTGCGGGACGCAACCCGCGGGCCTATTCCGCAGCGAGGACTGGGGCGCGTCGTGGAGGCCGGTGGACAGTATCAACCGCCACGCGGATCGCCAGTCCTGGTCCGGCTCGGGCGGCGGCGATTCCTGCGTGCACTCTGTGGAGGGTGACCCGCGCGACCTGAACCACTTGTACGCGTGCGTCAGCGCCGGTGGCTCGTACGTGACCCGCGACGGTGGGAAGAGCTGGGAAAAGTTCGCCCACAACGTCGTCCAAGGACCCTGGACACGCAAGGCGGCCACCCAGGCCCACGAACAGTTCGCGCGGGTCCTACCGCAGGACTTCGACCCTGCAGCCATCGATGAGATGCACAAGATGCGCGTCGACCGCAAGAACCCCGACCGCCTGTGGTCGCAGGGTCACGTCGGTGTGTTTCGCTCCGACGATGCGGGGGCGACGTGGACCGACGTCACTGAGGGGCTGCCCTCGTTCCACGGCTTCCCCATCGCCGTGACGAAGCGTCCGCCAGACGCCGCTTTTGTGGTGCCACTGGAGTTCCAGGCTAACAACTTCCGCGTCTGTGCGGGGCAGTTTGCCGTATACCGCACCCGGGACGCCGGCAAGTCGTGGCAGCGGCTCACCGATGGCCTGCCGGGCCCCGGCGACTACCAGAGCGTTTATCGCGAAGGGCTGGACACCGATGGGCTCGACCCCGAGGGCGTGTACGTGGGGACGAGCAACGGACAGGTCTTCGCCAGCGCGGATGGAGGCGACCACTGGCGGCGGCTGCCGGGCACCCTGCCGCCGGTTCTGTCGGTGACCAGCGCAGTCTGGTAGGGGCGCTGCTCGTTGCGTCCTCCTCCGGGCGAGGCAAGCACCGCAGCTACGCCGTGGGCGGACTCCACGAGCTGAACTGGAATTCCGCTCACCCTGAGCGGGAGTAGTAACGTTGACACCGCTGGGAGCCTTTGCTAGACTCAGGCGAGCCAGGGAGACGTATCTGGGCACGATTCGCGTGGGGCGGCTTAGGCGGTGGGGCAGATCGAGGAGCTACTCCTAGACTTCGTCGAGTACGTCTACGACGCCATAGGCTGGCCAGGCGTGGTGGCCATGATGGCCATCGAAAGCGCCTGTATCCCCCTCCCCAGCGAAATCATAATGCCCCTGGCCGGCTGGTTCCTCATCGAGGACCAAGGGCGAGGGGTAGAGTGGCTGCTGCTGGCCGCGTTCTGCGGCGCCCTCGGCAACCTCATCGGTTCGCTGGCGGCCTATTACGCTGGGGCTTGGGGCGGACGACCCTTCCTCAGGCGCTTCGGGCGCTACGTGCTCATCTCCCCCGAAGAGATCGAGCGAGCCGAGCGCTGGTTTTCCCGCTACGGCGACCGGACGGTCCTCATCTCGCGCGTGCTGCCTGTGGTGCGCACCTTCATCAGCCTGCCGGCGGGCGTCGCCCGAATGAACATCTGGCGGTTCTCGATCCTCAGCTTCGTGGGCTCCTTCCCCTGGTCGCTGGGCCTGGCCTGGGCCGGCTTCGTCCTGGGCGAGAACTGGGAGCGCATCCGCAACTGGATGCGCCCGGCGGACATCCCCATCCTCATCGTCCTGGCGGCGCTGGTGGCCTGGTACATATATCGCCGGGTGCGGACCGTGTTCGGGCGTCCGGAGCCCACCGCTTCCGGCAGCGAGGAGTAGCCGGTGGCTATGCGAACTCGGGTGACTCTGGGTCTGGCGGTGGCCTTCCTGGCGGCGGCCGTCCTCGGCGGCTGGGTGGCCGCCGACCGCCTGATGGGCGGCGACGGCGGCAACGGCGAGACCACCCCTACGCCGACGCGCGTCGGCAGCGCGACGCCCTCGGCCAGCCGCACGCCGACCAGCGGCCCGACGCTGCTCTATCGCGAGTTCGGCAGCGGCGCCGATACGCTGTGGGTCGCTCCGGCGGCCGGCCCCACCGACCGCAAGCAGGTGGCCCAGATCGATCATGCCGCCGACTGGGGCATAACGGCCAGCCTTTCGCCGGACGGCAAGCTGGTGGCCTACCTGGTGCTGACCGCAGGTAGCCAGGACCCCGACCGCGAGGCACAGGCCTGGGTGCTAGACGTGCGCAGCGGCCAGAAGCGGCACCTGGCTGACGGCTTCGATCTGCGCACCAAGGCCGTCTGGTCGCCCGCCGGCGACGCCATCGTTGTCGGACGCAACGGGTCGCAGGGAGAGACCGGCGGCGAGATCTCGCTGGTGAAGCTGAACGTCAGCGACGGTAAAGCGAGCGTCCTTCGGACAGAGCCGGACGTTCTCGGCCTGTTTCCCATCGGCTACTCCTCTGCGTCGGCAGTCGGGGGCGCTCTCGTATACGCGCGCATTACCATCAACGGGACGGACATCGGCTGGCTGGACAGTGAAACGCCGCCTGTCCACGCCACCGACGAGTCGGCCCGCGACTATCACATCTCGCCCGACGGCACGCGGGTGGCCTACCTTGCCCGCCAGCGTACCGACGGTCGCATCGCCATGCGGACGTTCGTGGCCGAACTGAGCGCGGCGCCGGGGGTCATGACGGTAGTGGGTGCGGTGCCGGAAGACGTGGAGCACTTCAACCCTATCTGGCGCGACAACACCACCCTAACCTTTGGGCGAACGCCGGCCGATGGAGAGGCCGCCGCAGGGGCGCTCCTGGTGTCGCTCGAAGGAGGCACGCCGGAGGCCGTGGAGCCGGCCCCGGAGCATGGCTTCGACGTGCCGGTGGCCTGGTCGCCGGACGGCCGCTACCTGGCGGTGAGCTCGTTCGAGGGCACCGCCGCGGCGCAGCCGGGACGCGAGACCCTCACCATTATCGAAGAGGGGGTTGGGCGGAAGGCAGTGGGTGAACGAGGGGACCTGGAGTTCATTGGCTGGTTGTCCAGTGGTTCGTAGGTTACGTCTGGCCCTCGCCCTTCTGGCCGTGAGCGCTGCGCTGGCGACCGGCGGCGATGGCCTGGCCCCTCCGCCGGTCGCGGCCACCCACCTCTGCGGGGAGACGGGCAGCACGATGGGCCCGTTCATCGTCGAGGCCTACGACGCCAAGGACTACCGCTCGGTCTACAACGAGGCCTTCAACCTGGCGGCCGGGGACAAGCTGTTCCCGGGCGACCTCTACTTCGGGTTGCCGCCGGTGGAGACCGGCACTCGGCCGTTCGCGACACCCTTCCCCACCGCGACCGCCACCGCGACCGCCACCGCGACTGCCACCGCCACGGCAACGGCTACCGCCACCGGCACGGCGACGGCCACCGCCACGGCAACGGCTACCGCCACCGGCACGGCGACGGCCACCGCTGCCCCCACGGAGACGCCGACCCCGACGCCAACGGTCGCTGGGCCTGAGGAGTCCGCGTCGGAGGCCACCTCCATCCCAACGCCCACGCCGACCCCCACCGCGACCGCCACGCCTTCGCCGACGCCCTTCCCGCCGATCGGGCCGGGCCTAGCGGCGCCCTACATTCCGCCGGTGCTGCTCAAGGCCATCGGCTGGATCGAGAGTGGCTGGGCGGAGGCGGCCTACTCCGTGGCCTACGGCAGCGTCGGGCCGGCCCTCATATCGCACGATTGCGGCTACGGCATCATGCAGGTGACCTCAGGCATGGAGAACAAGACCGGCACGCCCACTCAGGGACAGCTCATGACAGCCTCGCACTACGCTTACAACATCGCGCGGGGCGCCCGCACTTTGGCCGACAAGTGGAACCTGTCGCCCGAGTACCGCCCGCTGGTCGCCGACCGCAACCCGCAGGTGATCGAGGACTGGTACTACGCTGTGTGGAGCTACAACGGGTTCGCCTTCCAGAACCATCCCCTGAACCCCCGCTTCCCCGCCTGGCCGCGCACGCCGTATAGCTGCGGCCCCAACGACGACGGCTTCAGCCACGACCGCTCTCAGTATCCCTACCAGGAGCTCGTCTTCGGCTGCATGACCCACCCGCCGGAGCCGGACGGTTCGCCGCTCTGGAGGCCGCAGCCGGTCAACCTGCCCGACCTGTCGTTGGTGGAGTTCGCCCAGGCCTTGAGCGTGGACAACTTCGCCTGCGACGACAGTGACGAGTGCTTCACCCGCATGGACCTGCCGCGGCCGGTCGGCTCTCACCAGGATGCCACGCCCGCCAACGGCGATCGCGGCAAGATCATCGGCGCGCCGGCGCTGGGGGTGGGCGCGACGACCATCGACATCATGGCTCGCCCCGACACTCCCAGCGAGCCCCAGAAGCTGACGGTCACCAATACGGGCACTGGCATCCTGGTGTGGACCGTCACCCCATCTGTGCCCTGGCTCCAGGTATCGCCGCCCAGCGGCGTCGCTCTCGGTGGCGACCTGGGCAGCGCGAGCTCGACCCTCACCGTGCAGGCCAACATGGCCGGACTGCCCCGCGGGCGCTACGTGGCCGAGCTCACCTTCGAAGCGCCGTACGCCGCCGGCAACCCGAAGGTGGTCACGGTTACGGTCACCACCTATGCTCAGTCCTTCGTTCCGGGCATCACCAGGAGCTAGCGGGCGCCGTGCTATACTGAGATCGGAGGATCGATATTGGATATTCTCGGCAGCGTCCGTCGCAACCACGCCCTGGAGCACGCCACGATCGCTGTCCTGCTGGGGAAAGTGGGCCCCAGCACGCGACTGGTGGGACGCGCCTCGACCGACGGCTTCTACATCTACGGCAACGTCCCCAGCGAGAAGATCCGCGAGTCGGCTGCCGAGGCGCTGGCCCGCTTGAAGCAGGGCGAATCGCAGCTCGCCATCTCGCCCCTGTGTGGCACGAATCTGGCGGTGGCCGGCATCCTGGCGGGGCTCGCCTCGCTATTGGCGTTGGGCGGCCGTAGTCGGCTCGAGCGCCTACCCAACGTGCTTATGGCGGCGACCGTCGCCGTGGTGGGGGCGCAGCCCCTGGGCCGCCTCGTTCAGAAGCACGTCACCACCTCGCCCGACGTGCAGGGCCTCGAGATCGTGGAAGTGACCGCGGGAGGCCACGGTCTGGCGTCCCTGCACAAGGTGAAGACGGCGTTCCAGGCCGGCTAGCCCGGCGGCAGGTTCCCGAGCTGCGGTCGCCGGCCCTTCGCCTCGCTCTCGGCGAGACGCTCACCCTCTGTCATGCTGAGCGAAGCGAAGCATCGGGGGTGGGGCGCGCGAGCGTTCGGAGTCTACGGACCACCGCTATCGGCGGCGACGTTTGCGAGGGCTGGAGGGTGGTTGGTAGAATAGGGCGGCTGCGGTCGCGAAGGTCGCATCTAGGGAGCCCCTGTAGCTCAAGGGACAGAGCAGCTGCCTTCTAAGCAGCGGGTTGCAGGTTCGAGTCCTGCCAGGGGCACCACAGATATAAAATAGAGACGATAGCCCCTACAGGTCCTTACCAGCCGCCACCACCTGCACGTCCACGTCCGTGGCCAGCCTAAGAAGCTTAGCAGCGGTCGAGCCTCTAAGAAGCAGGGAGAGGCCGCGCCGCCTTGGATGGCCGATCACAATACGCCCCGCGTTCTTCTCCCGCGCGACGCGGACTAGCTCCTTGGCAACATCGGAGCCCGTGACACGGATGATCTCGGCGCCGAGGTCCTCCGCGAACCGCAGGTTCTCTTCCAGGGCTCGCCGCTCTTCCGGGCTGGCGTTCGCCCAGCCGGGCGTCTCGACGAACACGGCCAGCAGGTCGGCCTGGAGACGGTTCGCCATTCGCCAGCCGCGGCGCAAAACGCGCTGGGCATCGGGGCGAACGTCCACGCAGGCCATGACGCGCTCGCCGGCGGGCCAGGCGGCCTCGATGTGGTGCTCGCGCAGCTCCCGAAGCACGTCCCAACCGGAGCGGTCCGGAAGGTTGATGTCCAGCAGCATTAGGTCGGGCGTCCAGTCGCTGAGGTGGCGGAGCGCTTCGGTGGCGGTCTCTGCCCCCCGGACGGCGTGCCCGCGAGCCTCTAGGTTGCGGGTGATGACCTGACGGAGTGTCGCTTCGTCCTCAACGACCAGAATTGTTCCGTATCGTTTCGCCATCGCAGGCTCCGTATGCAATTGTGCGACGGTTGCCGCTGGTTCTCGTTTGACTGCCAGGAGTGTCCCCGGTCATCCCCCCTGGCTCCCTCAGGGGAAGAACCGCGTGTCATTCCTCGAGCCGGTATGGGAAGTCGATGAACCTCACCCCAGGCCGGTTGCGCAAGTGGGGCTTCAGGCGCAGGACGTCCTGGTTGTGCAGGGGCCGCTCCCACCAGTGGCGGGGGACGAAGCCTGGCAGAACGACCGTGATGGTGACCCCGGGCTCGGCCCGCTGCAGCGACCCCACGTATGCCAGCATCGGCGCCACGAACGCCCGGTACGGCGACTCGATAACCAGCAGTCGAACGTCAGGGATCGTCTCCTCCCAGCGTGCCCGGAGCTCTTCGGCCTCTTCTCTATCGTCCGTGATGTGCACCGCCGTCACCCTACCGGACAGCTCCCGTACAAACTCTATGGCCGCCAGGCTCACCTTGTTGACGGCGTCCACCGGAACCACGATATGTTCCCGCGTTAGTGGCTGCCCCGTCGGCACCGTCGCTGGCATGCCGGAGGGAGAACCAGACCCCTCGACATGCACCGCCTCCTCAAACCAGTCGTAGTGACGCCGTATTCGCGTGAACAGGAGCATCAGCGCCAGCATCAGCAGGACGGAGATCCAGGCACCGTGCGTGAACTTGGTGCCGGCGATGATCAGCGCTACGACCGCTGTCATCGCCGCCCCAACGCCGTTGATCGCGATGCTCGTGCGCCAGCCCGTCTCCCGCAGCCGCCACCAGTGCCTCACCATGCCCGACTGAGAGAGGGTGAATGAGACGAACACACCCACGGCATAGAGGGGAATCAGTCTCGTCACCTCTCCAGCGAAGGCGATGAGCAGGATGGACGCGGCGCCAGCCAGGAAGACGATCCCGCGGGAGAAAGCCAGGCGGTCTCCCTTGAAGGCGAACTGCCGTGGCATGAACCGGTCCTTGGCCAGGATAGCCGACACCCGCGGGAAGTCCGCAAAGCTGGTGTTGGCGGCCATGAACAGCACCAGCGCTGTCGCCGCCTGGTAGGCGTAGTACAGTGGGTTCTTGCCGAGGACCTCCCTCCCCAGCATAGAGACGATGGTTTCCTTCTCCGACGGCACCAGCCCATAGCGATTGACCAAGAAAGTGACGCCCAGAACCAAGCACCCCAGGATGCATGCCATCATCGTCAGTGTCGTCCGCGCATTTTGGCTCTCGGGCGGCTTGAAGGCCGGCACGCCGTTCGAGATCGCCTCCACTCCCGTCAGCGCCGCGCTGCCGGAGGAAAAGGCCCGCAAGATCAGGAACAGCGTCAGCCCTTGGGTGGCCACAACCTGCTCGCCTGGCGGCGCTCCGTGCAGAAGCGACCCCGGCGCGTCTCCTAGAGCTACCTTGATGACGCCCACCACGATCATCGCGCCTATGGCCAGGATGAAGAAATAGGTGGGCGAGGCGAACAGCGTGCCCGATTCCCGTATCCCCCTCAGGTTACCCAGAGCGAACAGCGCCACGACCAGCACGCCGATAGGGACGCGCAGGTCGTATAGACCGGGCGCCGCCGAGGTGACCGCCGCCACCCCTGCCGCCACGCTCACCGCAACGGTGAGCACGTAGTCCACCATCAACGCCGCTGCCGCCACCAGTCCCGGCTTCTGGCCCAGGTTCTCGTGGGCCACTATGTAGGCGCCACCGCCGCTGGGATAAGCCTTGATCGTCTGCCGGTAGGAAAGCGTCACGATGGCCAGCAACAGCACGATGACCCCGGCAATGGGCAGCGCCGTGGATAGTGCGCCCGAACCGGCCAGCGCGAGCATGATCAGGATCTCCTCGGTGGCGTAGGCGGAGGACGACAACGCATCGGACGAGAAGATGGGCAGAGCCTTGAACTTGGTCAGCCTTTCGTGGATCGCCTGCGACGTGGCGAATGGACTGCCGATGATGACCCGCTTCACGCCGGCCAGGTAGCGCCCGAGGGCGTCTGCGGGGAGGCTGGCCAGCGGGGTGGCCTCCAGGTAGCCCGGGCCGACCTGCGTGAACCTTCGCTGTCGTGGAACGACCCGCAGGTAGGGCCCCCGGGAAGCCTGGCCGTACCGGACTTCCCGCAGCTCAATGTCTTGTTCCGTTTGCTCAGTGCCACCCCGTTCCTGTCGCGGGATCACGACCCGCGTGCGTTCGCTTGGCGCCTCGCTCTCCGCTTGTGGAGGTCCGTCCCCCTCACGCAGCGAATCAGCATCCCTAACGAGGGCTTCGCGGCGGCGTTCTCGGGGCCCTTTGATGCGTACGAAGGATCGACGGCTCTTCTCGTTCATGCGACGCGAGGTTTCTCTGTGGTTTATCGCCGAGTGATGCGCACGATGAGATGGCTGTGGTCTACGGCAATATCCGCGTGCATGTGGTACTCCTCCGCCAGCTCTAGGGCCAGCCTCTGCAGAGCAGCCGCCTCATCGTTGTCGTCCACGGGTACGGACAGAGTCACTGCATCGATCATTCCGGGAGGGGTCGAGGGTAGCGTGTCAAAAGCGGACACGAGCAGCACTTCAGCGCGGCCGCGGTTCATCTGAGGGACAGCAGGCGGTGTCTTGCGAAGAAACGGCCCTTCATTCACGATCTCGTCGCTTCGTTTGCTGCGACTGGGGATCGTTCGATATCGTTTCGTCATCGCAGGCTCCGTACGCAATTGTCGGACGGTAGCGCTCAACGCGTCCTCAACGCAGGACGGGGGTTTGCTCAAAAGATGCTAAAAGCCGTTCGAAGGGGCTAGTTGGAGATGAGGGTCGTCAGCGTGCACAATCGGGTTGGAAGCGGCCGTAAGAGGTGGGCCTTCATCACCTTTCGGCGACCGTAGCGGGGGTCACGCTACGCTTGTTCGCACGCCGTTTGACACGGCCCACCGCCTGATGGTATATTCGCGCTAATCGAATATCGTATCGGCTGCGAACAGGGCTAGTAGGCCGCGAAGCGAGGGCAAGAGAGCCGGGGGTAGGTGAGAGCCCGGCGCCGGCGCGGTAGCCGAATGGGCCTGGGAGCCGCCAACCGAAAAGGTTCGCCTGAGTAGGCTTGGCCGCAGGGGCAGCGTTATCGGAGCCCAGGGTATCGCCTCGAAGCGTCGGGGCCGTACCCGCAACGAGATCCCCCCCGACTTATCGGGGAGGAACAAGGGTGGCACCGCGAGTAGGCGTCCGCAGACCCCTCGCCCCTTTTGGGCGAGGGGTTTTTGTTTCCGGCGCACGGCGCGGCAATCGAATCGAGACCATGTACTACCCGACTCTAGCTCAGGCCAAGGCACTGGCGGCGCAGGGCAACCTGGTGCCCGTCTACCGCGAGGTGGCGGGTGACCTGGAGACGCCCGTGTCGGCCTACCTGAAGGTGGCCCGCGGCGACCACTCGTTCCTGCTGGAGAGCGTCGAAGGCGGCGAGCGCCTGGCCCGCTACAGCTTCATCGCCACCGAGCCCTATCGCGTGGCGCGCCTGGGGCCCTACGCCCCGAACGAGGGCTCCGACCCCTTGCGGGCGGTGGAGGAAGAGCTGGGGCGCTTTCGGCTGGTCGGCGTCGACGGCCTGCCCCGTTTCACCGGCGGCGCCGTCGGCTATCTGTCCTACGAGGCCATCCGCCACTTCGAGCCGCGCGTCCCTCAGGCGGAGGCCGATGTCCTCGGCCTGCCCGAAGCGCTGTTCATGTTCGTGACGACGATGCTGGTGTTCGACCACCTGCGCCACACGATCAAGGTGGTCACCCACTGCCGTCTGGACGGTGACATCGACGCTGCCTACCGCCAGGCCACCTGGCGCATCGACGAGGTGGTGGAGCGCCTGGCCCAGCCGCTGCCCAGCCAGCCCTACGCCCTGGAGCCCGCCTCGCTGATCGACCAGGGGGTGCGCTCCAACATGAGCCCCGAAGAGTACATGCTGATGGTGGAGCGCTGCCGCGAGTACATCATCGCTGGCGACATCATTCAGGTGGTGTTGTCGCAGCGTTTCTCCCGCCCCACGACTGCCCATCCGCTCAGCATCTACCGCGCGCTGCGGGCCATCAACCCATCGCCCTACATGTATTACCTCCAGCTCGGCGACTGCCACATCGTGGGCGCGTCGCCGGAGATGCTGGTGCGAGTGGAGGACGGCATCGTATCGACCCATCCCATCGCCGGCACTCGCCCCCGCAGCCAGGACCCGGCCGAAGACCAGGCGTTGGAGCAGGACCTGCGGCGCGACGAGAAGGAACTGGCCGAGCACGCCATGCTCCTCGACCTCGGCCGCAACGACATCGGCCGTGTGAGCCGGCCGGGCACGGTGCAGGCCAGCCAGATCATGGAGGTCGAGCGCTACTCGCACGTCATGCACCTGGTATCCCACGTCTCCGGCCGCCTGCGTGACGGCCTCAGTCACTACGACGCCCTGCGGGCCTGCTTCCCGGCCGGCACGGTGTCCGGCGCGCCCAAGATCCGGGCGATGGAGATCATCGCCGAGCTGGAGAACGACCGGCGCGGCCCCTACGCCGGGGCAGTGGGCTACTTCAGCTTCTCCGGGAACCTGGACACCGCCATCACCATCCGCACCATCGTGATGAAGGACGGCGTCGCCCACGTCCAGGCCGGCGGCGGCATCGTCTACGACAGCGTCCCCGAGCGGGAGCGACAGGAGACGGTGAACAAGGCGAAAGCCCTGCTGGCGGCCATCGACCAGGCGGAGCTGGCGGAGGCGCAGGCCCCGCGCGGCAGCCTGGGGTACTAGTAGGTTGCGATGATTGCGCAAGACGAGATTCTTCGCTTCGCTCAGAATGACAGTGCGCTTCGCTGTCACCCTGAGCGAAGCGAAGGGTCTGGGGCGGGGTGTCCTAGGCTTCGCCCAGAGTCTTTCCATCCGAGGCTCGGGCGGCCCCTCATCCCCAGATTCTTCGTCCGCCTCTGGCGGCCTCAGAATGACAGGATAGAGAGCCGTGCTCCTGCTCATCGATAACTACGACAGCTTCACCTACAACCTCTACCAGTACCTCTGCGAGCTGGGCGCCGACGTGCGCGTTGTCCGCAACGACGCCGCCACCATCGCCGAGATGGAGGCGATGGCCCCCGAGCGCATCGTCGTCTCGCCGGGGCCCTGCACCCCGCGCGAGGCCGGCGTCAGCGTCGAGCTTGTCCGCCACTTCGCCGGCAAGGTGCCCATCCTGGGCGTCTGCCTGGGCCACCAGTGCATCGGCGAAGCGTTCGGCGGCGTCGTGGCCGGCGCCGGTGAGATCGTGCACGGCAAGCTGTCGCTCATCCACCACGAGGGCAAGGGCGTGCTGGCTGGCCTGCCCAACCCCTTCCCCGCTGTGCGCTACCACTCGTTGGCCATCCAGCGGGAGGGCTTGCCCGACTGCCTGGAGGTCACGGCCTGGACCGACCGCGGCGTTATCATGGGCGTACGTCACAAAGAGCTGGCGGTGGAGGGCGTGCAGTTCCACCCGGAGTCGATCCTGACCGACGTGGGCAAAGACATCCTGCGGAACTTCTTGGAGATGGCAATATGAACGCGGGCGACGGCATTCAGATAGGTGTGGCGATCGTCCTGACGCTGACACTGGGGGCTGTTCTTTGGTACGCATGGGAAGCCAGGAAACAGGCCAAGGCCAGCGTTGCGATGGCGCGAGAGATGCAGGAGGCGAGATACGCGGCACTCTTGCCAGTACTCGATTTTGATGTCGAAGAATCAGGTCTGGATGAGGTTTTTGCCATCAAGGACGGGACGTTCCCAGAGATCGTCTCCACGTACATCAGAAACATTGGTGTGGGTCCGGCTCTGGACGCGGAGTTCAATGTTCAACCCTCCGGAATGGCGGGGTATCAACGGCGCATAGAGTACATCCCTGTAGGGGAAAGTAAGCGCCGATGGCCGTTACTTCTGCGGCCTCTGGGCGAGGGGATTAGACTCTTGGAAGTGGAGTACCGCGATGTATATGGCAGGAAGCACACGTCACAGCGCCGGCTGATATTCGACAAGACCAGCGGGGGCAGCCAACTCGGCCCTCTGGAGTTTGACCCTTGGAAATTGGCCGGCAAGGACATAACGCCATGAGCATCCGCGAAGCCATCGCTAAGCTGGTTGACGGCAAGTCCCTCGCCGAGGACGAGGCGGCGGCGGTCATGGAGGAGATCATGACCGGCGAGGCCACTCCTGCCCAGCTCGCCGCCTTCGTCGTGGCCCTGCGGCTCAAGGGCGAGACCGTGGACGAGATCGCCGGCATGGCCCGCGTCATGCGGGCCAAGGCGCTGCGCGTTCCCTACGAGGGGCCGTCGTTGTTGGACACCTGCGGCACCGGCGGCGACGGCAGCGGCTCGTTCAACGTCTCCACCGCCGCCGCCTTCGTGGCGGCCGGCGCGGGGGCCGTCGTGGCCAAGCACGGCAACCGCGCCATGACCAGCCAGTGCGGCTCCGCCGACGTCCTCGAGGCGCTGGGCGCGAAAATCGACCTCGCGCCGGAGCAGGTGGCCTGCTGCCTGCGCCAGGCGGGCGTGGGCTTCATGTTCGCGCCCGCCTTCCATCCCGCAATGCGCTTCGCCGCCGGCCCGCGGCGGGAGATCGGCGTGCGCACGGTGTTCAACGTCCTCGGGCCGCTGACCAACCCCGCCGGCGCTCAGGCGCAGGTGCTGGGCGTGGCCAGCGCCCCTCTGGTGGCGACGATGGCGAAGGTGCTGGAGCGCCTGGGCTGCCGCCACGCCCTGGTCGTCCACGGCGAGGACGGCCTGGACGAGATGACCCTGACCGGCCCGACGCTGGTGCACGAGCTGAAGGACTGCGCCGTGCGCTCGTACCGGGTGGCGCCGGAGGACGTGGGCCTGGCCCCAGCCGACGGTCTCGCGGTGAAGGGTGGCTCGCCGGCCGAGAACGCCGCCGCCCTGGTGACCGTCCTCGCCGGCCAGCGGGGGCACCTGCGCGACATCGTCCTCCTGAACTCGGCCGCGGCCCTGGTGGCGGCGGACATCGCCGGCAGCCTGGGCGAGGGCGTATCGCTGGCGGCCGCCGCCATCGACGGCGGCGCCGCCGCCCGCGCCCTGGAGCGCTTCGTGGAGGTGAGCAACAGCTTTGGGTAGAACCGCGTTCCCGTGGGTTGAAACCCGCGGCTTAGGCAGTAGCTGCGGGTTTGTAGGGGTGCCCCTCGCGGGCGCCCGCCGGTGGAGCGGGCAGGGGCGAGCCCTGCCCCTACGTCTCCTGGGCCACCAATTCGTTAGTGACCATCAACCCGCGGAGTTCGCACCATGACCAGCGAGACGTCCACCATCCTCGACCGCATCGTGGCCGACAAGCGGGGGGAGCTGGCCCGCCGCCAGCGCGAGCAGCCCCTTGCCGCGCTGCGGGAGCTCGTCCGGCGAATGCCACCCGCGCGCTCGCTGGCCACCGCCGTGCGGGCGCGTCCGCCGGGGCTCATCGCCGAGGTCAAGCGCGCCTCGCCCTCGCGGGGTGTGCTGCGCGTCGACCTGGACGCGGCCGCTCTGGCCCGCACCTACGCCGAGGTCGGCGCCGCCGCTATCTCCGTCCTGACTGAGGAGCGCTACTTCCAGGGCAGCCTGGCCGACCTACAGGCCGTGCGCGAGGCGGTGGACGAACCCGTCCTGCGCAAGGACTTCATCTTCGACATGTATCAGGTGTTCGAGGCGCGGGCTTACGGCGCCGACGCTGTGCTGCTCATCGCGGCTATCCTCAACCCGGGCCTCCTCACGTCGCTCATAGCTCTGGCGCGCTCCCTGGGCCTGGAGTGCCTGGTGGAGGTGCACGACGAGCCGGAGCTGGAGCGGGCGTTAATGGCCGGCGCTGAGATCGTCGGCATCAACAACCGCGACCTACGCACGTTCGAGGTTGACCTGGCGACGGCGGAGCGGTTGCGACCGCTGATCCCGCCCGAGGTGACGGTGGTGGCCGAGAGCGGTGTGCAGACGCGGGCCGACGTCCAGCGCCTCGCGGCGCTGGGCGTGCACGGCATCCTCATCGGCGAGGCGCTGGTGCTGGCAGACGATCCGGCTGCTAAGATACGGGAGCTATTCGAGTGACTTTCGTCAAGATCTGCGGCCTGCGCGAGCCCGCGCACGCCCTGGCCGCGGCCGAGGCGGGGGCCGACTTCGTCGGCCTGGTGTTCGCCGAGAGCCGGCGGCGGGTGACCACCGATCAGGCGCGGGCCATCGTTCGCGCCCTGGGCGGGCCTCCGCTGGCAGCCGGGGGCGGCGCCGATGACGTCGAGGCGCTCCTGCGGCGGAAGCGACCGTTGGTGGTCGGCGTCTTCGCCGACGCCGACGCCGAGACCGTCAACCGAACTGCCGAGGCGGTAGGCCTCGACCTGGTGCAGCTCAGCGGCGACGAGCCCTGGGACATCTGCGACAAGCTCTCGCGGCCGGTGTTGAAGGCGGTGAAGGTGAAGGACGGCACGTCCGCCGGGGAGATCATCGCTGGCCTCCGGGCGGGCGCCATCCCGCTGCTGGACACCCACGCCGAGGCCGCCCTGGGCGGCACGGGCCGCCCCTTCGACTGGTCCCTCGCCGCGGAAGTGGCCCGCCGCTTCCCCATCGTGCTGGCCGGCGGCCTGACGCCGGAGAACGTCGGTGAGGCCGTGCGCCGGGTGCGGCCCTGGGGCGTGGACGTGTCCAGCGGCGTGGAGACGGACGGCGTGAAGGACGTGGAGAAGATGCGCGCTTTCATCGCGGCGGTGAGGGAGGCGAGCCCATGACCAAACCCGAGGCCCTCCCTGACGCCCGCGGCCACTTCGGGCCCTTCGGCGGCCAGTTCGTACCCGAGACGCTGATGACCGCCCTGGCCGAGCTGGAGGAGGCCTATCGCCAGGCCCAGCAGGACGATCTCTTCCAGCGCCGCCTGTTGGACCTGCTGCGCGACTACGCCGGCCGGCCCACACCCCTCTACTTCGCCGAGGGCCTTTCGCGGCGGCTCGGCGGCGCTCGCATCTACCTCAAGCGGGAGGACCTGGCCCATACCGGCTCGCACAAGATCAACAACGCGCTTGGGCAGGGGCTTCTCGCCCAGCGCATGGGCAAGCGGCGGGTCATCGCCGAGACCGGGGCCGGCCAGCACGGCGTGGCCACGGCCACCGTCTGCGCCATGCTGGGGCAGGAGTGCCTGGTCTACATGGGCGAAGAGGACGTGCGCCGCCAGGCCCTCAACGTCTTCCGCATGAAGCTCCTGGGCGCGGAGGTGGTGCCGGTGGCCAGCGGCAGTCGCACCCTGAAGGACGCGATCAACGAGGCGATCCGCGATTGGGTGACCAACGTCGAGAGCACGCACTACCTCCTGGGCAGCACCGTGGGCCCGCACCCCTACCCGATGATGGTGCGCGATTTCCAGTCGGTCATCGGGCGGGAGGCGCGCGAGCAGGTCCTGGCGTCCGCCGGCCGCCTGCCCGACTACGCCATGGCCTGCGTGGGCGGCGGCTCCAACTCCCTGGGCCTCTTCCACCCCTTCTACGCCGACGCCGAGGTGCGCCTGGTGGGGGTGGAGGCGGCCGGCGAGGGGCTGGACAGCGGTCGCCATGCCGCCAGCCTCGGTTGCGGCCGGCCGGGCGTACTGCACGGCTCGCATTCTTACCTCCTGCAGGACGACGGGGGCCAGGTGCGGGAGACGCACAGCATATCGGCTGGGCTGGACTACCCGGGCGTGGGGCCGGAGCACAGCTACTACAAGGAGACGGGCCGCGCCCACTACGTGTCGGTCACGGATGAAGAAGCGCTGGCCGGCTTCCGCCTGCTGGCGGAGACCGAGGGCATCCTGCCGGCGCTGGAGCCCGCCCATGCCATCGCCTACGCCGCTAAGCTGGCGCCGACGCTGCCGCCGGAGGCCATCATCCTCATCTGTCTCTCCGGCCGGGGGGACAAGGATATGGAAGTGGTGGCGCAGGCGTTGGGGCTTTCCCTTCCGGAAGCCCTCCAGTGAGCCGCATCGGCGAGGCCATGGCGCGACTGCGGGCCGAAGGTCGTTTGGGCCTCATCGCCTACTTGACGGTGGGCTACCCGGATGTGGAATCGACCCTGCGGCTCGTGCCTGCTCTGGCGGCCGGAGGCGCCGCCATGGTGGAGTTGGGCGTTCCTTTCAGCGACCCCCTGGCCGACGGCGCCACCATCCAGCGCGCCAGCCATCGCGCCCTGGCGCAGGGCGTAACGGTGAACGTTTGCCTGGACGTGGTCAGCCGGCTTCGACGAGGGGGGCTCACGATACCGCTGGTGCTGATGGGATACTACAACCCCATCCTCGCCTACGGAGTCGAGGAGTTCGTCCGCGACGCCGCCGACGCCGGCGCCGATGGACTGATTGTGGTTGACCTGCCGCCGGAGGAGGCTCTGCCGGTGCAGAGGGCCTGTGCCGGCCGCGGGATGAATGTGATCTACCTCCTGGCCCCCACCTCGAGCGACGAGCGCGTCGCGCTGGTGGCGGGGCGGGCCAGCGGCTTCGTGTACTGCGTGAGCCTGGCGGGGGTCACCGGCGCCCGTCGCGACCTCTCGCCGGGCCTGGGAGAGTTTCTGGCGCGGGTGCGGCGCCACACGTCGCTGCCCCTGGCCGTGGGCTTCGGCATCTCGCAGGTCGAGCACGTTCAGGCGGTGGCCAGGCTCGGGGCCCAGGCCGCGGTCATCGGCAGCGCCATCATCGACCTCATCGACCGGACCCCTCCCGGCGGGCGGGCCGAGAAGGTGCAGGCGTATCTCGATCTGCTCAGCGGCTGACGCCAGCCTCCGTCCAGGCTCGGCGGGCATTATCGCGCACACTGCATCTCCAACATCGGGAAGAACATCCTGTAACCGATTCGTCCTCCGCGCGTCTTAAGTGACGGAGCTAAGACGCGAGATAGCCTGGTCGTTAACTGAGGGCCATCGCTTGGCCGACGGCTTGCTGCGCCGGTCGAGAGCCGGGCAGAGCCTGGGCCACATCGCATAGCGAGGCTAGCCAAGACCAGAACCTGTCTCGGAAGAGGACAAGCTCGCGATGTTCGGTTTGAGATCGGTCCTGAGCCGAGCCGTTGCCGCCGGCCTGGCGCTGGCGCTAGTCGTGGTTAGCGGGATCGCGCTCACGGCCTGGCGCACTCAGGAGCAAGGCCACCAGCTCGACAAACTGGAGCGGAGCTCCGTTGCGGCCATCGGCCTGGAGCACGCCCGTGCCCAACTGTACCTTCAGATCAGTCTGCTTTCTGGGCTGGCATTCTCGCAGGATCCCAGCCTTGCCGAAGACTTCCACCAGGCCCAGTTGGCGTTTGAGGAGGATTTGAGCCGGGCCAGAGCCGACGCGGTGGCTGGAGGGGACGCGGATCAGTTGGCGATGCTGGACGATCTGACTGCGCGAAAGGCGCGGTTTGAGGAGACGGTCAACCTGGCCATTCCCCTCTTGCTCCAAATGGACCCGACCGGAGCAGCGCAGATGGCGGCCACCTACCTGCCGGAAATGTGGAACACTATCGATGCCATGCGTGTCGATCTCGATCTGCTAGATGAGAACGAGCACGAGCAACTAGCCGCCGACAGGGCGGCAGCAGGCCGCGCGGCAGACGCCACTCTCTGGCTCGTCGTCGGCTTGGGCGTTGTCGGTTTCCTGATAGCCGCTGGTGCGGCAGGGGTGGTCGTGCAATCTGTGGTGCGTCCCTTGGCTGCGCTGCGGCTAAGCGCCAGGGCAATCGCGGCCGGGAACCTGAACGCCAGGGCCAAGGTGTTCGGCCCCGAGGAGGTGGCGTCCCTCGCCTATGACTTTAACCGGATGACCGATGCCCTGGCGGCGAAGACGGAAGAATACATCACCACCACCAACCTGACCGGTGACATGATCGCGAAAGTGGATTCCCAGGGCAAGTGGACCTTTCTGAACGATGCCGCCTGCCAGTTCCTAGGAAAGCCGAGAGAGAGACTGCTCGGTACGGTGGCCTTGACCTACGTGCATTCCGAAGACGTTGAGCGGACTCGCCAGACAGTGGAAGGAGCGGGAACGAGGAAGGAACCCCTGGCAGGGTTTGTGAACCGCATGGTCACCCCCATGGGAACCAGGGTCGTGGAATGGAACGCCCATCCCCTACTCGATGAGCGCGGCGAATCCGCTGGGATCCAGATGACGGGACGGGACGTGACCGAGCGCAGGCAGATGGAGGAGGCGCTGCGGCAGAGTGAACTACGCTACCGTCTGCTGACGGAGAACACGGCAGACATTGTCTGGACGATGGACCTCAGCTTGAAATACACCTATATCAGCCCGGCTGTCACCCGTATGCGTGGCTACACCGTCGAGGAAATGATGGGCCTCTCGGGCAAAGAGAGCATGACTCCCGCCTCTTTTCAGGTTGCCATGCAGATGCTAGCGGAACAGTTGGCCCTGGAGCGGGTAGAGGGCACTGACCCGAACCGATCGACGAAGGCGGAGCTGGAGATGTACTGCAAGGGCGGCTCCACCGTCTGGACCGAGATGAATATGACCTTCGTGCGCGACGCGGATGGCCGCCCGACAGGGATTCTGGGCGTCACCCGCAACATCAGCGAGCGGAAGCGGGCGGAGGAGGAGCGAGAGAGGCTGAACGCTGAGCTGGAGAAGAGGGCCATCACCGACAGTCTTACCGGCCTCTACAACCACGCCCACTTCTACGAGCGCCTGGCTGAGGAAGTAGAGCGCTCGAAGCGTTACGGGCACCGCTTCGCCCTGGTGATGATGGACGTCGACGCCTTCAAGCACTACAACGATTCCCGCGGCCACCAGGCGGGTGACGAGGCTCTGCACCTCGTCGCGCAGTGCATTCGTTCGGTGATGCGCCGGTCAGACGCCGCCTTCCGCTACGGCGGCGATGAGTTTGTGGCGATACTGCTGAATGCCGATGCATCAAGAGCGCAGACCATCGTCAACCGCATCAATGGGCGCATAGCCAGCAAGCTGAAGGAGATGGACGATCCCGCCGCGGCCTGGCTGGGTCTCAGCGCCGGCGTCGCGTGCTTCCCTGACGACGCGACGACCGTGGACGACATCGTAATGAGGGCAGACACTGCCATGTACGACGCCAAGCGGCTGGCGTGGGCCCGCGGTGTGATGGGGCGGGGGCCGGCCGCCGGGTCAGCGATCTTGGCGGCCGACGGCCTCCACGAGACACAAACCGGCGTGTTCTCGGGTGCCGCCAGGTCTCTGGCCGCCGCCCTCGAGGATCTCACGACGCCTGAGGCGCTCGCCAAGAAGGACCTGCGGACTATCGCTGCGCTGGGAGCCGCAGCCGAGATCAAGGATCCGTACATCCGCGGGCACCAGGAACGCACCAGCCGCCTGGCCACGGCTTTGGCCGAGGAGATGGGGCTCTCGCCCGATCGAGTGCGCAACGTCACGACTGCCGGCCTCGTACACGACCTGGGCAAGGTGAACGTCGGCGAGAGCATCCTCAACAAGCCCGGCAAGCTAACCGAATCGGAGTTCGCCAAGATGAAGGAGCACCCCGCGCTCGGGGCCGCGATGATCGGCTCCGGCGCCGAGGCCCTGCGACCGATAGCGCCGATCGTGCGCCATCACCATGAGCGTTTCGACGGCACCGGTTATCCCGATGGTCTGGCCCGTGACAACATCCCGCTTGAGGCACGGATCCTTAGTGTGGTGGACGCGTTCGACGCCATGACCCACGAACGCGCCTACAGGAAGGCGCTGAGCAGCGCGGAAGCGCTCGGCGAGATACAGCAAGGCGCCGGGACACGGTTTGACCAGGCGGTGGTAGAAGCGTTTCTGGGCGTGGTAAGGAGACGAGGCGGGGCGCTTTGGTAGCCGCCGTCCAGTAGGGCAACTCGATACGAAGAGAAACCGGACGGGGCGGTCTTGACCGCCCCGCCTCGCTTGGTCCCTCGGTCCTGCCGCGGTGCGGGTGGAAGCCGCAGGCACCGAAGGGCCGGTGGCAGCTAGGACGCCGCCGACGCCTGGCTACCACCAACGACAGTGAGAGGCCGGTCGCCGTTCGTGGGGCCGACCTCCAAGGGGGTAGCGGGTTCAACCTGAGTCTTCGGCAGCTTCACTACTCTCTGCAGCAGCTCCACCAGGTCAAGAACCTCCATAGGCTTCTCCTGATCCAATCCGCCGGCGGCATCCTCGAACATCTGAAGGCAGAAGGGGCACGCCGTGATGACCATGTCAGCCTGGGTGGCCACTGCGTCTTTCATGCGCAATCGGTTTACCCTCTGGTCGGGTTCTTCCTCCATCCACATGCGACCACCGCCGGCGCCGCAGCACACGCTGTGCGAGCGGCAAGGGGACATCTCCACCACCTTGACTCCCGGGATCGCTGCCAGGATCTTCCTCGGTGCCTCATAGATTTCATGATATCGGCCGAGGTAGCAGGGGTCCTGATAGGCCACGACCTTGTTGAGCTCGCCGCTGAACTCCAGCTTGCCTTCGTTAATGAGCTGCAGGATCAGCTCTGTGTGATGGACCACCTCGAACTCCGCTCCAAACTGCGGGTATTCGTACTTCAGGGTGTGGTAGCAGTGCGGGCAGGTGGTGACGATCTTCTTTACCTTGTAGCGCTGCAGAGTCTCGATGTTCTGCTTGGCTTGGCACTGGAAGAGGTACTCGTCACCGAGGCGGCGGGCAAAGTGGCCGCAGCAGGATTCCTCATGGCCCAGCAGGTCGATGTGTACCCCCGCCGCCGCCAGGATCTTCGCCATAGCGATGGGAATGTTCATCCCTCGCTCTTGGACGGCCGCGGTGCAGCCCACCCAGAAGAGCAGGCCGTTGCCGCCGTTGCTGTTGTCGAGGGTCTCGACGTCCAGGCCGGAAAGCCAATCCGTCCGCGAAGCCGCCGCGCCCTTCCAGGGATGCCCTCTGTCTTGCACCGAGCGCAGGCTGGACATGACGCTGCCGGAGATCTTGCCCTGCTCCAACACCAGGTTGCGACGCATGGCGATGATCTTGGTTATCGGCTCTATGCGGACTGGACACACCTCCTCGCAGGCGGCGCAGGTCGTGCATGCCCACAGCTCATCTTCGGTCACCACCCCATCAACGAGAGTCGGCGAAGCGCCGTCCGAACCGGCCTCACCTTCGCCCTTGCCGTGGAGCAAGGCAGGTTCCTGCTCGACCATGTGTGCCTGGAGCTCCTGGATCAGCTTCTTGGGCGAAAGCGGCTTGCCGGTGAGATAGGCCGGGCAAACCTCCTGGCAACGCCCGCAGCGGGTGCAAGCGTCGAGGTCGATCAGGTCCTTCCAGGTCAGGTCCTGGATTCTTGCCGCCCCAAAGGTCTCCAGGTTCTCCGTGATCTCGATGGGCTTTAGGACGCCTCTGCCGTCCAGGGGCCGTAGGAACATGTTTAGCGGAGAGGCGACGATGTGGGCTAGCTTCGAGAAGCTCACGAAGACGTAGGTCATTGCCCCAAACGATATGGCCATGTGGCCCCACCACGCGACCCGGTGCAGGGCCAGGGTCGTCTCCTCGCCCAGCAGGCTAAATGCTTTGGCGAGGACAAACCCGACAGGCGACCAGACTGCCCAGTCCGCGTGGGTATCCAGCTCAGTCGCCGCGATCCGAAGTCCCTCCACAACGAATCCGGTGACGATGATAAGGGCCAGCAACGATAGGGCGACAGCATCGTCGAGCATGTTGTCCAGCCTGGCCGGCCTGACGACATAGCGCCGATAGGCGGCCATGCCGACCCCGACCAGAACGAGGAGCCCACCGATGTCCGTGAACAGGGAGAATCCCAGATAGACGTTGCCGTCCAGGAAGCGGTAGACGTGTTCGTCGATGGCGTCGAGGGACGTGCCTATCAACAGGAGGCCAAACCCACCGAAGATCAGCATGTGCATCGCGCCGGCGTAGAGGTTGGACGCGATGCGCCGGTGCCACAGGCCGTCGGCCATGGTGGTCAGAAAGACCCGTATTCTGCCGCCAAGGTTCTTTAGCCTGTCGTCGCTGCTGCCGCGCCCCCACAGGCGGAAGCGCCGGTACAGGGCGTAGCAGACGATGGCTACTACCACGAACCCGAGGAGATAGACTATCTCCCCGAGCTCGATGTTCCAGAACCCTTCCTTAGATGCCATCGGACCCCTCGCTTACACTACGGGCTTGCGGTCATGGTCGCTTGCGTCTGTGCCTGAGCCGGGGCCGCTTGACTCTGGGCAACAGAAGAGTCGAGCGCGGCGTACACAGGGTTGCCGCGCCGGCGGTACCACCAGCGCATGTACTGGGCCATGGGCTCCCACGACCAGGTGGCCGGGACGCAGGTGATACCGTGCTTCTCCATGAGGGCCAGCAGGAAGTCCAGGTCCTTCTTCTTGGTCGTCAGGCGGTCCGTCCGGTCGACCACCAGGATCTCGAAGCCAAGGCCGGAGAGCAGCGCGGGCAGGCTCGGCCGGTCCAGGTCCTCTCCCGACCAGCCGATGTCTTCGTAGACGTGGAGCAGATGCCAGCCGTTGGCGTCGGCGCAGGCGGCTATCCTGGCCTTCTGGCCTTCGGGGCTGGTGTCCTTCTTGTCCATCTCAGCGAAGCCCAGCCGCACGTACCCTACCGCCCTCATCCTCCGCGGAGCGTGCAAACGTGTTTCGCCATCACCCCCTGTCTTCTCCAGTGCGGTCCGACGCTCGGTCTCGAAGCTTGTGATTGTCATGGCCTTCACCTCCATTGAGCTTTCCACTTTCTTGTTCTGTCTGAAAGATACTCTGCAGTCGTATCCCTTGTAGTCCGCCGCCTAGGCCGTTTTGGCTAGGCATTTGACGCCCCAGGTGATCGGCATGGCTGCGCGATTGGCGGATGGATGACTCAGCCATGTTGTCTCCCCTGGCGCCGCGCGATGGCAGTTTGGCTGATGGGGTTTGCGTGATACTCCGCGTTGCCGCTCCGGCCGATTTGTGATAAAGTTTACAAGTGAGGGCTGTAATGCGCGGCAGCGTGCCGGCAGAGAGAGAATGACATGGGCAAGATCAGCATCGTCATCGCTGACGACCATACGCTCGTCCGGGAAGGGACGCGTGAGCGCCTGGAGCGGGAGGAAGACTTCGACGTCGTGGGCGAGGCGGCCGACGGCGTGGAAGCCGTCAGGCTGGTTAACCTTCTGAAGCCGGACGTGGCGATAGTGGACATCGCTATGCCCAACCTGAACGGCATCGAAGCCGCCAAACAGATCAAAAAGACCCAGCCGGGCACGGCTGTGCTGGCGCTCAGCGCCTACGACGACGACGAGTACATCTACGCTCTCCTGGAGGCAGGCGCCGACGGCTACCTGCTGAAGAACGTACGCGGTCAGCAGTTGGTCGATGCCATCCGCGATGTGTGCGCCGGCGAGGTGGTGCTTGACCCGCACGTGGCCCGCAAGGTCGTGAAGTGGTTCTCGTCCCTGAGTCATGGACAGCGCGCCGAGAATGGCGGCGAGTACCTGAGCGAGCGAGAACTGGAGGTGCTCAAGCTGGCGGCCAAAGGCATGAGCAACAAAGAGATCGCCGCCCAGCTCGCTCTCAGCGTGCGCACTGTCCAATCACATCTGGGGCACATCTTCGACAAGCTTGGGGTCAGCTCTCGCACCGAGGCGGTGCTGCACGCCCTGAAGGCGGGCTGGCTCTCCCTGGAGCAAATACCCTAAGGCGCCGACCAGTCGGGCGGTGAAGAGGCGAAGAGGCGTCGCGAAATTGCCGTCTCCAATTAGGCTCTGCTTCCGAGTCCCGAAAGAGGCCCATTTCTGGGCCATACTGGCCATCATGGCCTGTGGGACGGTCCTCTACTACGCGGACTCTATCCCCTGGTTAGAGACGGTGGAATCCAGCACCGGGCTCGACCTCGCCCGGCGTTCTGTGCACCGTATATTGTCCATTCTGCCCGTCGCCTATGCCGCCTACGTATTCGGGTTGCGCGGAGGCCTTCTCGCTTCCTCCGTAATTGCTGCCCTCTTGTTGCCCCGCGTCTTCTTGGAATCCTCGCAGCCGCAAGAGGCCGCGATCGAGGTCGCCGCCTTTCTCTTCATCGGCGCCATCGTGAGCTGGCTCATAGAGATGCAGAACAGGGAGAAGGCGCTACACAAGGAGACCATCAGGTCGCTGGAGTGGGCTCAGCGCGAACTCCGCTCCCACATTTTGGCGGTCGAGAACGAGGAGAGGCGGCTCTCGGCCATCAACGCTGTCTTGGGTGTTGTCACCGAGTCCCTGGAGCTGCGCGACATCCTGAGCCTTGCCATGAACAAGGTCCGCTTTGTGATGGGCGTGGAGATATGCCTGCTGTTCCTCCTCCATGAAGAAGCCGGCGACCTAACACTGGAAGCCTATCACGGTGTGTCCGACGAGTCCGCGGCCGGAGTGAAAAGGGTCAAGCTGGGCGATGGCTATAATGGGCGGGTGGCCCAAACAGGAGAGCCGTGGGCGGTGACTGACGGCGCGGGCGACGTGGCGGTGCACAGCGGCTGGGCAGGGGAGGAGAGAATCAGGGCGCAGCTCATTGTGCCCCTCAAGTCCAAGGGCAAAGTGATGGGCACTCTGTGCGCGGCGACCCGCAGCCCAAGGGAGTTCACTACTGACGAAATAGAGCTGTTGAACGCCATCGGGAATGCCATCGGCGTGGCGGTCGAGAATGCGGGCCTCTATCAGAAGGAGCGAGAGACCGCCGAGCAGCTCCGGCAATCGGAAGAGGACTATCGAGGCCTCTTCGAGAACGCGACAGAAGCTATCTTTGTCCATGATCTGGATGGCAAGATCACTGCGGTCAACATGGCGTGTGGGAAGCTCACCGGCTATGCCCCGACAGAGATGGCCGGCATGGACATCGGTCGGTTCCTTTCGAGAGATGGCCGGAACACCGTGGCGGAAATGATCCAGAGGCAGCTCAAGGGCGAGGCCGTGGAGGGCCCCTTCGAGCTGCGCTTAGCGAAGCGAGACGGGACAGAGGCGATCGTTGAGCTTATGCCCAGCTTGATTGTGCGAGGTGAGCAGCCAGTGGGTGTCCAGGAAATCGTGAGGGACGTGACCGAGGCGCGGCGAATGCAGGAGAGTCTGCGCTTTTACGTCTCCGAGGTTCTTAAGGCCCAGGAGGGCGAACGACTGCGTATCGCCCGTGAGCTACACGACGACACCGCGCAGGCCCTTACCGGGCTCTCTCGTCGTCTGGACATGCTCGTCGATACGCTGCCTTCGGGCGAGGACCGGTTCCCGCAGGGGGCGCGTGAGCGCCTCGAAGAGCTGCGCGATCAGAGCGACAAGATATTGCAGGGCGTCCGGCGCTTTAGCCGCGACCTGCGCCCGCCGGTCCTGGATGACTTGGGCCTGCTGCCGGCGCTGAAATGGCTGGCGATGGCTTTGGAGGAGCAGGGCATCGGCGCCAACATCAGTGTGCTGGGGGAACAGCATCGCCTCCCTGACGAGACGGAGCTGGCCCTATTCCGCATCGTTCAGGAGGCGCTGAACAACGTGAGAAAGCACTCGTGTGCGTCGGCGGTTGAGCTCACGGTGGATTTCCGGGATAGGGGAATCCGGATCACTATCGCGGACAACGGCCAGGGCTTCCACCTTCCCGGGAGCACGAGCGATCTGGCCGAATGCGGCAAGCTCGGCATAATCGGAATGCAAGAGCGGACGCGTCTGTTGGGAGGGACCCTCTCTGTGCACTCGGAGCCGGGCGCGGGAACCAGCGTCGTCGTGACGGTGCCCGGCCTCGAATCCGCGGGACCTACCTACCCCCCGTCGTAGTCCCCCATCATCAGGAACCAGTTCTTCAGGTCGTAGGTCAAGCGGGTGGAGCCGCTCTCGTCGTTGGATCGGACGAAAAGACGGAACGGCCGCGGCTCGAGGAACTTGGGGCATACCCAGAAGCCCATCGAGCGGAGCAAGCGGAACTCGTCCGTATGGCGCAGGGCCAGGCTCGCGACGAGGTCCAGGTCCTGGTTCCTGAAGTGGGAATGCGCCCGGTCGAGCAACAGGCGGGCGGCGGCGCGTCCCTCGGCGCTGGCTTCCACCACCATGTCGACGATGAGCCCGGCGGAGAACTGGCCCAGCGGCGCCGCGCGAAGGACAATGAAGCCGCGTATCTCCCCCTCCGACCTGGCCGCGAAGGCCGTGTAGTCTCTGTTCGGCACATCCACGAAGCGCCAGTTGAGGTAGGTTGTATCCCTCACCACCATGGCCTTGAACTGGTGTTGCACCCTCTCCCAGAACACCGCAAAAGAGCCGTCGAAGTAGTCGACCTCCGCAATCTCCAGCCCGGGCAGAGCTTCCGGCCGAGCCACCGGCGCGGCGGTGCGCCAGACGCGCCTGGCAATGGAGGCCGCCCGGGCGGGAGGATGACCGTGCGCTGTCTTCGTGGCGAGGCGCTCCGGGTTCAACGGTCTGAGGAGGAGCGGAATCGCCCCGATGTTCTTGTACCCGGCCTTTTCCATGTCCGTGCCGTAGGAAGCCTCGCCGGGAAAGGCGTAAGTGAAGGCGATGCCTTCCTTGGCCGACAGGTCGAAGAGATCGCCCAGCAGGGCGGCGAGAACGCCGGCTTGCTGGTAGGCAGGATCGATCACCGGGTCCAGCGCGAGGCTAGCGATGCGTACCTTGCCCGAAAGGATCACCCTGATAGGGATTGTCGTCGCCTCGCCGATAAGCCGGCCCGTGCCTGCCTCCCGCGCCAAGGCTCCGATAGCCGCTCCCGCCGGACTCCGCTGGCGCTGCCACTCTTGGTGGGCTGAATCGGCGGCCTCGGTCTCGCCCGAGACCGTGCGCACGAGCTGCAAGGAATCCAGCGCATCGTTCGAGGTGTATCTGCTGGTGACCCAGCCCTCTTGCTTGGTCATGCCTAAACTCCGTGGAGACAGAGCTCTGGCCAGTCGGCCGTCGCTAATTGTAACACGCGATCGCGGCGCAGGAGCACCACCTACTTCGCAGGTTGACATGGCTATCGCTGGATGCTATATTCGCGCCAAATTCCATATCGCATCGGCCGTGAACAGGGTTAGTAGGCCGCGAAGCGGGGCCAAGAGAGCCGGGGGACAGGTGCGAGCCCGGCGCCGGCGCTGCAGCCGAATGGGCCTGGGAGCCGCCAACCGAAAGGGTCCGTTGGCCCAAGTAGGCTTGGCCGCAGGGGCAGCGTTATCGGAGCCCAGGGTATCGCCCCGACAGCGTCGGGGGCCGTACCCGCAACGAGACTCCCCCGACTGGTCGGGGGGAAACAAGGGTGGCACCGCGAGAGGACCCCTCGCCCCTTTGGGCGGGGGTCTTTTGTTTGTGGAAGCGAGGCGAAGGAGGTATGCCGTGCAGACCAAGTTTCTCTTGAACGAATCCGAGATCCCGCGCCAGTGGTACAATGTCCTGGCCGATTTCCCCTGGCCGCCGCCGCCGCCCATCCACCCCGTCACCCACCAGCCCGTGGGTCCGGAGGCGCTGGCGCCCCTGTTCCCCATGGCCCTCATCCAGCAGGAGGTCAGCACCGAGCGCTTCATCGACATCCCCGACGAGGTCCTGGAGGTCTACAAGCTATGGCGGCCCACGCCCCTGTTTCGAGCTCACCGCCTGGAGCGGGCGCTGGATACCCCTGCCCACATCTACTACAAGTACGAGGGCGCCAGCCCGGCGGGCTCGCACAAGCCCAACACGGCGGTGGCCCAGGCATACTACAACAGGCAGGAAGGCATCCGTCGCCTGACCACGGAGACCGGCGCCGGCCAATGGGGTAGCGCCCTGGCCATGGGCTGCAGCTTCTTCGGTCTGGAGCTAAAGGTCTACATGGTGAAGGTGAGCTACCAGCAGAAGCCCTACCGGCGCATTCTGATGGAGACTTGGGGAGCGAAGGTAATACCCAGTCCCAGCCCCGATACCCAGGCCGGTCGCGCCATCCTGAGCGAGGATGCCGATTCGCCGGGCAGCCTCGGCATCGCCATCAGCGAGGCGTCGGAGGAAGCTGCCGGCCGCGAGGACACCAAGTACTCTCTGGGCAGCGTGCTCAACCACGTTCTGCTCCACCAGACGGTGGTGGGGCAAGAGGCCATCAAGCAGATGGAGGCGGCCGGCGAGTATCCGGACGTGGTCATCGGCTGCGTCGGCGGCGGCTCCAACTACGGCGGCCTCGCCCTGCCATTTGTGCGCGACCGCCTGGCCGGTCGCGGCAAGACCCGATTCGTCGCCGTGGAGCCGGAGGCCTGTCCCAGCATCACTCGCGGCGAGTACGTCTACGACTTCGGCGATACGGCCGCCACCACGCCCCTGTTCCGCATGCACACCCTGGGGCACACCTTCGTGCCGGCCGGCATCCACGCCGGGGGCCTGCGCTACCACGGCATGGCGCCCATCCTCAGCCAGCTCTGCCACGAAGGGGTAATGGAGGGCCGGGCCTATCACCAGACGAGGGTCTTCGCCGCGGCCACCCAGTTCGCCCAGACCGAGGGCATCGTCTCTGCGCCCGAGACCGCGCACGCCATCGCCTGCGCTATCGACGAGGCGCTGGCCGCCCGCGAGGCCGGAGAGCGGCGGGTTATTCTGTTCAACCACAGCGGACACGGCCTGCTCGACCTGGGCGCTTACGATGCCTACCACACCGGCAAACTGGAGGACTACGCCTACCCGGCGGAGAAGGTGCGGGAGGCGATGACCCACGTGCCGAAAGTGTGACGAATGAAAGAACCCAGAGCCGAGAACCAAGAACCTAGGGAGCCGTACTCCTTCCGGAATCTGATCTTGTGGCACAAGGCCCAGGAATTGGCGCTGGCCGTGATCAGGGTCGTGGCCGGACTGGGGCGCGATGACGCTGCCCAAATCATCGGGCGGCAGTTGGTGGCTTCGGCCGCTTCTATTGGGGCGAACGTTGCCGAGGGTCACGGACGGTTCTCTGTGGCTGCTCACAGGTACCATCTGTCCATTGCCAAAGGCTCCGCCTGCGAGACGGATGGGTGGCTGGACCTCTTGGGTCGCGCCGGCTACATCGACGTGGATACCGAGCGCAGACTTCACGGCGACTGGGTTGAGATCATACGAATGCTCACTGCTAAGATTCGCGACCTGGAGCGCCGAGAAGGGTCGGCGGGGCCGCGGGCTCTACGTGAGGACGCGTCGCCGTACGAGACAGATATGTAGGTTCTGGGTTCTTGGTTCTAGGTTCTTCGCCTATAGTCACCGTCGGGGCCATCGTCCTGCGAGAGGAGCCGGGCCAGTCCAGGCAGGTGCTACTGGCCAAGCGCCGGCCCGACCGCGCGGACTGGGCCGGCCTGTGGGGGGTGCCCGCCGGCCGCCTGCAGGAGGGTGAAGAGGTGGAGGAGGCCCTGGTGCGCGAACTCGCCGAGGAGGCGGGGCTAATCGCGCACGAGTTCGAGTTCCTGGAGACGGTCTACGCCGAGGAACCTATCAGCGGCAACCGCTACGTCCACAACTTGTATCTAGTCAACAGATGGGACGGCGTGGCGGAGAACCGCGCCCCCGATGAGCACGAGACAATAGCCTGGGTGGACGCGGCGGAGACGACGTCCCTGCCGATGCCGCCTCACTTGCGGGAGGTCTTACTCGCCCTGCTGGGTGGTTAGGCGGGCTCGTGGTTCGACAGGCTCACCACGAGCGGCCATCCACGGCCCGCGGGAGGCGATCTGCGGCCCTACAGGCTGATGACGGCGTCGGCGTCCAGCACCAAGTCGTTCAGGGTGGCCGCCCCTACAACCTGCGCCGACTCGATGAAGTCGCCCCGGTCGAGACCCAGGAGCATACAGCTCTGCTCGCAGACCATCAGCTTCACTCCGGCCTGCACGGCCTGATCGATGACCTCGCTGAGGCGGGGGAACTCGCCGATGCGGATCTTCTCCGCTTCGCCCTTCTTGACGGCCGTGACGCCCTTGATGAAGAAGTAGACGATGGGCTCCTGGCCCATAGCGGCGGCGGTGGTGGCCAGGATGAAGGGAGCGTACAGGCGCTCCGGCGTGTCAATGCCGCTGGTCTGCAGGTAGACGATCTTCTTCTTGTCGGTCATCGCGTTCTCTTCTATCCCTTCCGGACCAGAAAGGTCAACTGGCGGCCTTCCTTGGCGAACTCCAGCAGCGTGTGGCCGGCCCGCTTGGCCCAGCGCTTGACGTCCTCTTCGGCCGCCGGGTCGTTGGCCAGGACGCGCAGAACTTGCCCGGGCGCCAGCTTATCCATCTGCTCCGCCGCCTTGAGCACCGGCGACGGGCAAAAGAGGTCGCGGGCGTCCAAAGTAAGGTCTGGTTGCAAGCCTATCGTCATCTGCAAAGCCTCCACGGCGAGCGACTATCAGGGTTCCAGGCCGGCACTCCCCGCAGATCTATTGTCGTCTTTGTGGGTCGCCAAAGTCAAGTGTTCTTTCGCCCGATGAGCTGGGCCACCGCCTTCGGGCCGCGATCTCCCCCGATGACGCCCTCGAAGTAGAACAGCGTCTCGAGCTCAGCGAACATCTCCCGCAGCTCGCCGGGGCTCAGCAAGAATTCAGGCTCTCTTGGTCCGTAGTCGAACTGAAGTTGCTCGATGGTGAAGGTCTCGAAGAACAGTAGGCCGCCTCGCCTCAGTGCCTGGACGATGGGGCCGGCCAGCTTCCGCTGTAAGTAGTGAAAGTCGAGGATGAGATCGTACTCGTCTTTGGGCAAGCGATAATCCTCCAAGTCGGCCACCACCGCCTCCATCGCCAGCCCCAGGCGGGCTGCCTTCTCCTGGCAGAGTGCCACCGCGACGCTGGACACATCCACGCCTGTCACTCGGAAGCCTCGAGCGGCCAGATAGAGGGCATTGCGTCCGCTGCCCATACCGAGGTCCAGAGCGCGACCGCCCGCGGGCAGTAGGGCCTGGTTCTCTACCAGCAGGGCCGAGGGCTCGTCGGGCATGTCGCGGCCCTCGCGATAGCGCTCGTCCCACTCCTTCGCTGCGTCCCTCATGAAGGGAGTGTACGTCCTCGCTCGCTGGCGGCCAAGCCGCTTGGACAAGGGGTCAAGGGCCAGAGAAGGGATCTCCGTGCTCGGCTTCTCCCCTCGACCCTTGACCCTTGACCCTCGACCCTTTAGTAATGGAACCGTCCTGTTCGAACGAGGAGGATGCACGAGGAGTGCTGGAGCAGCCGGAGCAAGTTGTCGAACGGCCGCAGGTGCCGTGGCGGATGCGCGACCTAGGGCTCGCTGTGGGTTGGGTGGCGGCCGCCGCCATCCTCACCAGCATTGTATTGGCCGTCGTCTTTGTCGGGGCGGGCTCCACCACCGTCCGGCCGCCGCCGCAGGAGCCGATGGAGCAGGAATTGCGGCGCGTCTTCCACGTCGAACCGATGGGCCCGCAGCCCGCCCTCCCCCTGCCGGAGAGCGATACCGAGCTGCGTGGCTGGACGACACCGGTGGCTGTGGGTTCGAGCCTTGTGGTGGAGGCGGCGCTTCTGGGCTCGGCGCTCTGGTTCGGCGCCCGCCGCTACGGTCGCAGTTGGGGTGTCCTGGGCTTTCGCCGGCCTCTGCGCGGCTGGTGGACGCCCTTCGCCGTACTCTTCGGGGCTTACTTCGTGTTGGCTGTGTATGTCGCCATCGTCGACCTGGCGGGCCTGGGCGACCTGACGCCGGAGAGCACGCTCCCCGAGGACATCTTCGACAACCCGTTCACAGCCCCCTTGGTTGGCCTCCTGGCCCTGCTAGCCGCCCCCCTGGCCGAGGAGACCTTCTTCCGTGGGTTTCTCTTCCCTGGCCTGCGCAATCGCCTGGGGACGCTGCGAGCGGCCCTTGGCAGCAGTCTCTTCTTTGCACTGCTGCACTTCAACGTGGGGAGCATCGTCCCGTTCACGATCATCGGTATGCTGCTGACCTGGGCGTACGTTGCTACCGGCTCGATATGGATGGCCATTGGCGCCCACTTCGCCTTCAACGCCATCAGCTTCGTCATCACCCTCGCGACAGGTGGTGGCACATAGAGCGTGCTCACCGGCAGCAAGCGCCTACTCTGATACAGTGGCTTGCTATATCGCTATTCCTGTGCGATACTACAACCCCATATTGGCGTAGGGAAGGACGAACATGCGGAGGTGGCCACTGGCCGACGGAGGGTCTCAGCCTAGCGCGGCTGGGAGCCTTCAGGCCGGGGGGTTCGGGCCCTATCGAGCGGGCCCGCCCGCCCGGTAGCGGACACCTGCCCCGACGGTCCCAGGGCTGAGAGAGGGGCGTCCTTCGCCGATGCTGTGTCGAGGCATCCGGGGGGCCACCACGGTGGACTCCAACACCCCCGAGGCAATCCTGAGCGCCACCGCGGATCTCCTCACGGCGATGGTCAAGGCCAACAGCTTTGGCCTCGAGGACGTGGCCAGCGCCATCTTCACGACGACGCCCGACCTGAACGCCGAGTTCCCCGCCCTGGCCGCGCGCCGGCTGGGCTGGAACGATGTGGCCCTCCTCTGCGGGCACGAGATGGCCGTTCCCGGCAGCCTTGCCATGTGCTTGCGGGTTCTCCTGCACGTCAACACCGACAAGAGGGCCGACCAGATAGTCCACGTCTACCTGCGGGGGGCCAAGGTCTTGAGGCCCGATTTCCATTTCGAGCCTCTGAACAAGCCCTAGGGAGGCCTACCCTATGATCGTTGTAATGCACGTAAGCTCAACGGAGAGAGACATAGATGGGGTTCTGAACCGCCTTAGCGAACTGGGTCTACGTGGCCACCCCTCGCGCGGCGCCGAGCGGACGGTTATCGGTGTGGTGGGCCAGGTCTTCCCCGAACTGGCCGACGAACTGGGTGTGCTGGCCGGCGTCGAAGACGTAATTAGGGTCAGCCGCCCCTACAAGCTCCCCAGCCGCGAGTTCCACCCCGAGGATACGGTGATCCGTGTCGGCGATGTCGCCATCGGCCACGGGACGGTGGTGATGATGGCCGGCCCCTGCGCCGTGGAATCAGAGGAGCAGGTCATGGCCACCGCTCGCGCCGTCAAGGCGGCCGGCGGTCACATCCTGCGCGGCGGCGCCTACAAACCGCGCACCTCGCCGTCCGCCTTCCGAGGGATGGGTGAGGACGCCCTTCGCATCCTGGCCCAGGCCCGCGACGAGACCGGTCTGCCCGTCATCTCAGAGGTGATGGACACCCGTGATGTGGAGTTGGTGGCCCGCTACGCCGATATCCTCCAGATTGGCAGCCGCAACATGGGCAACTATGCTCTGCTGGAGGAGGTGGGGCGCGTCGCCCGGCCGGTCATGCTCAAGCGCGGCATGTACGCCCGCATCGACGAGTGGTTGGGCGCCGCCGAGTACATCATGAACCAGGGCAACACCCAGGTCATCCTCTGCGAACGAGGGATCCGCACGTTCGAGACGGAGACCCGCAACACGATGGATATCAACGCCATCCCGGTCCTGAAGCATCTCAGCCATCTGCCGGTCATCGGCGATCCCAGCCACGGTACCGGCCGGCGCTACCTGGTGGAGCCGGTGGCCCTCGCTTGTCTGGCCGCGGGCGCTGACGGCCTGATGGTGGAGGTGCACCCGAGCCCTGACCACGCCCTCTCCGATGGCGCGCAGTCTATCACATTCGATACCTTTTGCCAGCTCATGGAGCGGGTCAGGATCATCGCCCAAGCGGTGGGACGGTCGACGGCTCAGCTGGGCTAGATAGCGTCACGCGAATCCAGGGGGCTTCGAGAAGGAGGGAGGCGAGCGTGTTCGAGCTCAGGCTTTCCGTCTTTGAGGGCCCCCTGGACCTTCTCCTCCATCTGATCGAGCGGGAGGAGTTGGACATCACCACGGTCTCGCTGGCCCAGGTCACCGACCAGTACTGGGAACACCTCCATTCGCCCAGCGGCCTGGACCCGGAGGCCCTGGCGGACTTTATAGCCATCGGCGCCAGGCTGCTCTACATAAAGTCGCGTGCCCTCCTGCCCGAACTCCGTCCTCGCCCGCGCGAGGAGGAGAAGGAAGACGTGGGCGAGGCGCTGGCTCAGATGCTGGTGGAGTACAAGCGCTTCCGCGAGGCCGCGGAGACCTTCCGCGACCTGGAGGAGCGCGGACAGCGGGCCTATCCTCGCCTGGCGCCATCCAAGGGCGTCCTGCTGCCGCCGGGCCTGGAGGGCGTCACACTGGAGGGCCTGCTCTCCATTTTTCAGGAGGCCCTGATCCGCCAGCCTGCCGAAGAGCCTGTCGAGGGTGCCATCCCCCGCGAGCCGGTGACGGTGGATGAGAAGATGGAAACGGTGCTGTCGGCGATGGTGCGCGGCCGGGGCCGGGCGTCCTTCCGGGCGCTGGTGGAGGCCTGCACCTCTCGCACGGAGGTCATCGTGGTCTTCCTCGCCGTGCTGGAGCTGATGAAGGCCGGCCGCCTCTCGGCCGAGCAGGAGGGGCACTTCAGCGACATCGCCCTGGTGGCTACACCCGCTGACCTCAGCCTGTCGGAGGGTGAGGGAGACCTGTCGTCTGTGATTCTGAGTCCGCCAGAGGCGGACGAAGAATCTGGGGAGGGGATGCGGCGGTAATACGTCTGGGACGCCCCGCCCCAGACCCTTCGCTTCGCTCAGGGTGACAGGACGGCCACCTGTTCCTCGCTTGTGACTCGAAGGGGGTGGCCAGGAGCATGTGCCCTTCGCCTTGATCCTCTCCAGGGCCTGTGCTAGTATCGCCTGCGCGAGCCATATTTGAGCGCCAGCGGGAGGGCTGCGGCCCTCCCCTTTGCACAAGAAGAGACAGTTGCTGATGGCGTCCCCCACCAAGCGCGAGCGCGTTCTCGCTGCCCTGCGCGGCGAAGAGGTGGACCATGTCCCCGTGTCCGCCTGGGGCCACGACTACCTGCGTGAGTGGACGGCCGAGGGCCTAGCGGAGGCTACCCTGGAAGCCTACCGCCGCTACGACTGGGACTTCATCAAGGTCAACCCCCGCGCCAGCTACTACGCCGAGGACTGGGGCTGCCGCTACCAGCCCTCGGGCCGCGCCGACGCCCCGCCGAAGCTTCTGGCCGCGACCGTCAACACGTCCTCCGACCTGCGGGGCCTCCGTCCTCTGGACCCCTCGCACGGCGCCTACGGCGAGCAGGTCGCCGCCCTGCGCCTCATCCGTGATGGCCTGTCCTCTGCCCCAGGCGGATCCGCCTCTGGCGGAGGCGAGGCGCCCTTCATCCAGACCGTCTTCTCCCCGCTCGCGGTGGCCAGCCGTCTGGCCGGCAGCCACGAGCCAATCCGACAATACATGGAGCAGGCGCCGCAGGACCTGGAGGCCGGCCTGGGGATCATCGCCGAGACGCTGGCCGCCTACGCCCGCGCTTGCCTGGAGGCCGGGGCCGACGGCATCTTCTTTGCCGCCGTCGAGTGGGGCAGCCGCGACCACATCAGCGTCGAGCAGTACAACCGCTTTGGCCGCCCCTTCGACCTGCGGGTGCTACAGGCCGTGCGAGGCGCTTCCTTCAACCTCCTGCACGTCTGTCGCAACCACAACATGCTGACCGACCTGCTGGATTACCCGGTACATGCCTTCCACTGGGCAACCAACGGCGTCGACAATCCGTCCCTGGTCGATATCCTGGGGCGGACGGAAAAGGCAGTGATGGGCGGCGTCAGCCACGATTCGACCATTCTCAGCGGCCGGCCGGAGAACGTGGCGGCCGAAGCCCGGGCCGCCATCGAGGCCACCGGCGGCCGCCGTTTCCTCCTCGCTCCCGGCTGCTCCATCGCTCCCACGACGCCGGAGGCCAACCTGCGGGCTATGATCGCTGCTGCGAGGGGCTCTCCGTGAGCGATGGCACCGCCTTCGCCCGCGAGGAGCTGCGGCGGGCAGCAGCGCCCGGCCGCAACGCCGCCGTGGCCATCGGCGTCTTCGATGGCGTGCACCTCGGCCACCGTTATCTCATTGGCCATCTCGTGGACCGGGCCCGCCACGAGGGCTTCGCTCCTCTGGTGGTCACCTTCCATCCACACCCGCGCAGCGTGGTCAGGCCCGGGACGCCTCTCACCTACCTCTGCAGTCTGGAGGAGCGCGTCGAGCTACTGCGGGCGCTGGGCGTGGACGATGTGGCTGTCCTCGCCTTCACGTCAGAGCTGGCCCAGCTCTCGGCGCGCGACTTCGTCTCGTTGCTCGTGGAGGAGTTGCGGATGAAGCTGTTGGTCGTCGGCTCGGACTTCGCCCTCGGCCGCGGCCGCGAAGGCACGACCGACGTCTTGGCGGACATCGGCGGCGAGATGGGCTTCGCTGTGGATGTGGTGGGCTTGCTGGCCGCCAACGGCGAGAAGGTGGGCTCTACTGCCGTGCGCCAAGCCCTGGCGCGGGGCGACATGGAGACGGTGGCCAGCCTCCTCGGGCGCCCCTTCGGCCTGCGCGGGCCGGTTATCAGGGGCGCCGAGCGAGGGAAGGGCCTGGGATTCCCCACCGCCAACATCGCGTTGGGGCGGGACCGGGCGCTGCCCGCCTTCGGCGTCTACGTCACCCGCGCCCATCTGCCCGAGGGCGTCTTCCCGGCTGTCACCAATATCGGACTGCGCCCCACGTTCGGCGAGGACAAGCCGACTGTGGAGACCTTCATCCTGGACTTCCAGGGCCAGGTCTACGGCGAAGAGCTGAGCATCGAGCTGTTGCATCGCCTGCGGGGCGAGATGCGCTTCCCCAGCCCTGAGGCGCTGCGGGATCAGATCGAGAAGGACGTGGCTGCGGCGAGGGCGTACCTGTCATGACCAAGGCCACCGTCCCCGATGAGAAACGCCTCGGCTGGCTCCTGCGCCGGGCCGTGGCGGAGATCATCCCCGCAGAAGAGTTCGCGGCGGCGCTGCGCTCCGGCCGGCGCCTGCGGCTGAAGCTGGGGCTCGACCCCAGCGCGCCCGACCTTACCCTGGGCCACGCTGTGGTGCTGCGCAGGATGCGCCAGCTCCAGGAGTTGGGCCATCAGGTCGTGCTTATTGTGGGCGACTGGACGGCCCGCATCGGCGACCCCAGCGGCCAGTCGCAGACTCGCCCCATGCTCACCGCCGAGCAGGTGCGGGAGAACGCCGAGACCTACCTGCGCCAGTTCTACAAGGTGGTGGACGAAGCCCGCACTGAGATCCGCTTCCAGAGCGAGTGGTACGACAAGTTCGACCTGGAGACGGTGATCCGCCTGACCGCCCGCTTCACTGTGGCCCAGATGCTGCAGCGCGACGACTACTCCCAGCGCTTCGCCGAGCACAAGCCCATCGGCATCCACGAGTTCCTCTACCCGCTGCTCCAGGCCTACGACTCCGTGGCCATCGAGTCCGACGTAGAGTTCGGCGGGACAGATCAGAAGTTCAACCTGCTGGTGGGCCGGGACCTGCAGCAGATGATGGGCCAGCCGCCGCAGCAGTGCTTCCTGGTCCCGCTGCTGGTGGGCACCGACGGCAAGGTCAAGATGAGCAAGAGCCTGGGCAATTACATCGCTCTGGAGGACCCGCCCGACGAGATGTACGGCAAGACGATGTCCCTGCCCGACGCTGTGATGATGGACTACTTCGAGCTGGTGACCGACGTGCCGGACGAGGAACTGGCGGAGATGCGGGAGGCGCTGCGCGCCAGCTCCGTGAACCCTATGGAGCTGAAGATGCGCCTGGCGCGGGAGATCGTGGGGCAGTTCCACGGCGCCGAGGCGGCCCGCGAGGCCGAAGAGCGCTTCACGAAGGTGTTTCGTCGGCGGGAGCTACCGGAGGAGATGCAGGAGCTTGTCATCCCCAAGACGGTGCTGGAAACGGGCGAAATCGCTGCCAACCTGTTCCCTTCTCTGCTGAAAGAACTGGGCGTCGTGGCCAGCGCCAGCGAAGCTCGTCGCCTCATCGGCCAGGGGGCCGTGGAGATCGATGGCCAGCGGATTGCCCTGGATAGCGTTGTCCACCTGGGTCGCGGCTCCATCATCCGCGTGGGTAGGCACCGCTTCCTGCGCATCGTTGATAAACAATCGTAGCTGCAGGCCTTTAGGCCTGCCCTGTCCCTGGGTCTGAGAAGCTGCGGGTTTCAACCCGCAGAGTTCAACCCAAAATCGAAAGGAGCGCGCCATGCCCAAGGCCATCGTCCTTGTGTTCACCAACTGCGCCGACCCGGCGCGAGAGGCCGAGTTCAACGAGTGGTACAACAACACCCACGTGCCGGACATCCTCCAGGCCGAGGGCTTCGTGGCGTCGACGCGCTACCAGTTGCTCGGCGAGCCGGGCCCTGGGCAGGGCAAGTTCCTGGCCGTGTACGAGGTGGAGGCCGACGAGCTGCCCACCGCCTTCGCGGGCGTCCAGAAGCGGCTGGCCGAGGTGACGGCCCAGGGGCGCATCATCGATACCGTCCGGATCGTGTCCTTCGTCCCCTGCCTGCAGATCGGCCAGCGCCAGACCGCCTGACGCCGCGCAGTGGAGGGTGCGCTCCGCGAGGGGGAGTCCAGAGGGGGCTTTGCACCCTCTGGCGGGGTTCTAGGGGTGTCCCCTAGCCCTTCTGTTCCTTCTGCCCCTGCTCGATGATGCGCTGCGCGACGTGGGCCGGCACCTCTTCGTAGTGGCTGAACTGCATGGAGTAGGTGCCCCGGCCCTGCGTTATCGAGCGGAGGTCGGCGGCGTAGTGCTGCACCTCGGCCAACGGGGCCAGCGCCTCGATGACTGTCTGGCCGCCCTGGGGCGTCATACCCAGCACCTTGGCCCGCTTGCCGTTGAGGTCGCTCATGACGTCGCCGGTGTTGGCTTCCGGCACGATGATCTGCATGTTCATGATCGGTTCCAGCAGCACGGGGTGAGCGTCCTGGGCGCCCTTCTTGAGAGCCTGGGCGGCGGCGAGCTTGAAGGCGATGTCCGATGAGTCGACCGGGTGGTCCTTCCCATCGAACAGCGTCGCCCGGAAGTCGACGAGGGGGTAGTGGGCCAGTACCCCATCGCTCATCGCTTCCAACACGCCCTTCTCCACCGAGCCGATGTACTGTCTGGGCACCACGCCGCCCACGATCTTGTCGACGAACTCGTAGCCGCTCCCCCGTGGAAGTGGCTCGATCTGTATCGCCACGCGGGCGTACTGCCCGTGGCCGCCGGTCTGCTTCTTGTGTGTGTACTCGGCCGAGCCGCCGGCAGTGACAGTCTCCTTGTAGGGCACCTTCGGCGTCGCCAGCTCAAGGTCGACGCCGAACTTGCGGCGGATCTTCTCCACCGTCACCTCAACGTGCGAGTCGCCCAGGCCGGAGAGGATGGTCTCAGCCGTGTCCTGGTTGCGCGTGACCCGTAGCGTCGGGTCCTCTTCGACAATGCGCGTGAGGGCGCTGCCCATCTTGTCGAGGTCGGCCTTGGTCTTGGGCGAGACGGCGCCGCTGAAGGCGGGCTCCGGGAAAGAGATGCCCGGCAGTACGATGGGCCGCTCGCGAGAGCACAGGGTGTCGCCGGTGCTGGTCTCGGCCAGCTTGGCCACCGCCCCGATGTCGCCGGCCGCGACTCGCTCGACCGGCTCCTGGGCCTTGCCGTGGATAAAGAACAGCGGCCCGATGCGCTCGGCAACGTCCTTGTTCGCGTTCCACACCTGCGAGTCGGCCTTGAGGACGCCCGAGTAGACCCGGAAGTAGGTGAGGCGACCGACGTAGGGGTCGGCGCTGGTCTTAAAGATCAGGACCGCCAGCGGGCCCTTGGGGTCGGCTGCTAGCGGCTCGCCGTTCTGTGCCTCCACCGGCAGGTCCTTGGGCGAAGGCAGGTAGCGGCTCATAGCGTCCATGAGCAGGGGGACGGCTACGTTCTTGGTAGCGGAACCCGTCAGCACCGGCACGATGCTGCCGCCGGCCACGCCCGCGCGCAGGCCTCGCCGCAGCTCCTCCTCCGATAGCTCCTCGCCTTCCAGGTACTTGGTGACCAGGGTGTCATCGGTCTCAGCGGCTGCCTCGACCAGCTTCTCGCGCAGACTGGCGGCCTGCTCCACCAGTTCCTCCGGGATCTCGCGTACCTCGCCCTTCTCGCCCAAGTAAGCCTTCATACTCAGCAGGTCCACTACCCCCTGGAAAGTGGTCTGGGCGCCGATGGGCAACTGGAAGGCCACGCATTTCGGGCCGAACATGCCCTGGAGCTGCGACAACGTCTGGAAGAAGTCGGCGTTCTCGCGGTCCATGCGGTTGATGAACAGAAGGCGAGACAGCTTGCGCTCGTCGGCGTAGGCCCAGGCGTATTCGGTGCCTACCTGCACTCCCGAGGCCGCGCAGACGACGATGAGGGCGGCGTCAGCGGCGCGCAGGCCGCACTTTACCTCGCCCACAAAGTCCGAATAGCCGGGCGTGTCCAGGATGTTGAGCTTGGCGTTGTCCCACTCACAAGGGACGATGGAAAGGTTCACGCTGATGTTGCGGCGGATCTCGTCGGGGTCGAAGTCGGAGGTGGTGGTGCCGTCGTCCACGCGGCCCAGGCGATTGATGGCCTTGGACGCAAACAGCATCGCCTCGGACAGCGACGTCTTCCCGGTGCTGCCGTGGCCGATGAGGGCCACGTTGCGGATGTCTTCGATGGCGTATTCTTTCATGAGAGGTGGTTCTCCTGGCGCCAGCGTTGCAATGGGGATTGTAGCGTGAGGCCACTACGGGGTCAAGGACGATGTTGGTGCCTGCAGACGGCTCTAGGCTCTTGGTTCTAGGCTCTGCCCGAAAGCAGCCGGCGCCAGGTCCTTGACCCGCAGCTCGAGCGCCTGCCCTGAGCCTGCCGAATGGGCATCGCCGCCGCGTCGGTCGACGGCCAGCGAGTAGACCACGTCCACCCGTTCGCCCGGCTCCACGGCTGCCTCCCCCAAGCCGAAGGCTATGGCCGGCCAGACGACCGGACCATCCTTCAGCTTAAGGCGCAGGTGGCGGCCGTCGTTCCCCAACAGGCGGGCCTCGGCTACCAGCACGCCCCGGCTGAGAAACGTGGGCTCGGGATTGCCCTGGCCGTGCGGCGCGAAGGACTGGAGCCAGCGGATCTCCTCGCCCCGCAGGTGCGCCAGCGGTACCTCGGCGTCGATATCGAAGGCCGGCGATAGCTCCACCCCCATCAGCGCCCGGCCGGCGTGTTGGAGGAGGGCTTCTCTCAGAGCTTTGATGCCGGTGTTGGCGACGGTGAAGCCGGCCGCCATCCGGTGGCCGCCGAAGCGGACGAGTAGTGTCTCCTGGCAGCGCAGGGCAGCGACGATGTCGAACTCCGGGATGCTGCGGCAGCTGCCCCGGCTCTCGTCCTCCCCGGTCTGGCAGACGATGGCGGGGCGATAGCGTTCGTCCACTAGGCGGCTGGCCACCAGTCCGGCGATGCCCTGCGGTATCTCCGGATGAGCAACGAAGGTGAGCGGCATCGACCCTTCGGGGTCGTCGACCGCCAGCAGCTCGGCGGCGAGGGCCAGGGCCTGCTCTGTCTGCCGCTGGCGTTGCTGGTTCAAGGCGTTCAGCCGGCCGGCGAGCGCTTCGGCCTCGGCGTCGTCGGTGGTGAGCAAGAGCTGAAGGCTCGTCTCGGCGTGGGCCAGGCGGCCGGCGGCGTTGAGGCGGGGCGCTAGCCCGAAAGCGATCGCCTCGACGTTCACGGTCTCGGGCCGCTGGTTGGCCGTCGCCATCAGGGCGCGCAGGCCCGGCCGCCCCGTCTCGCGCAGGGCGGCCAGCCCGCGCTTGACCAGATAGCGGTTCTCGCCCAGAAGTGGGACCACGTCGCCCACAGTGCCGATGGCGACCAGATCCAGGAAGCGCTCGCCGTTCCAGGGTCGGCCCAGGGCATGGTAGAGGGCCGCCGTGGTCTGATAGGCGACCCCGACCGAAGCCAGATCCGCATGCGGGCCGAATTCGTCCCCCAGTTTTGGGTTCACCAGCGCCAGCGAGGCGGGCAGCGCCTGCGGGATGGCGTGGTGGTCCAGCACTAGCACGTCCATCCCCAGTCGATTGGCCTCCGCCACCTCCGCGACGGAGCTGGTGCCGCAGTCGGCGGCTACCAGCAGCCCCGCGCCGCGGCCGGCGAGCGAGGCGATGGCCGGCACGTTCAGGCCGTAGCCCTCGCGGAAGCGGTCGGGGATGTAGGGCAGCGCCGTCGCCCCCAGCTCGTTCAGGGCCTCCGTCAGGAGGGCGGCGGCAGTAACGCCGTCGACGTCGAAATCGCCGAACACGGCCACCGTCTCCCCCCGCGCGACGGCTTGGGCCAGACGCTCTACCGCCGGCCCCACGCCGGGCAGCGAGAGGGGGTCGGCCTCGGGCCAGGACTCCAGGAACAGGAAGCGGGCCGCTTCCTCCTGGTCGCTCACGCCCCGCTGGGCGAGGAGACGGCGGATCAGGGGAGGGAATCCGTCTCTGGCAGACGCCAGCCCCTCGTCAGGGGCGGCGGGACGAAGCCGCCAGCGCCTTCTGGCCCCGTTCATCTAGTGCCCGCCGAGCTCTTTGATCATCAGCGGCAGGTTCGGCAGCAGGTCGCTGGCCAGGAGGCCGGCCTCGCCCAGCTCGCGTCGCACCTTCTCGCCGGCGCGACCGTGCAGGTAGACGCCCAGGGCGGCGGCATCGAAGGGCTCCAGCCCCTGGGCCACCAGCCCGGCCACAGCGCCGGCAAGCACGTCGCCGGTGCCGCCCGAGGCCAGGGCCGGGTTGGCGAAGGGACTGATGCGGGCGCGACCGTCGGGGGCGGCGACCACCGTGTGGGAGCCCTTGAGGATGACCGTAGCGCCCCAGAGGGCCGCCTGGCGGACCGCTGTGCCCAATCGGTCGGCCTGGATGTCGGCGATGGGCACAGCGGTCAGACGGGACATCTCGCCTGGATGGGGCGTCACAATGATGGGGACGCGCGGGCCCTTCCACCAGTCGTCGACCCCCGCGAGGGCGTTCAGCCCGTCGGCGTCGATGACCACTGCGCGGAGGGTCTCGACCGGCAGCGCGGGCAAGAGCTGTCGCACGAAGGCGCGGACGTAGGCGCTCTGGCCCAGGCCGGGGCCGACCAGGAGGGCGCTGTAGCCCTGTCCCAGTCCGCCTAGGGCGGATAGGACGTGGTGAGTGACCTCCGCCGTCAGGAAGCCCTCGTGGTCGCGCAGAGGAAGCAAAGTGGGTTCCACTAGCTTGGCGGCCATGATTGGATAGATGGTCTGCGGACAGGCGAGGGTCACCAGCCCGGCGCCGACGCGGCCCGCGGCCTGGCAGGCCAGCGATGCGGCGCCGACGTAGTTGATCGAGCCGGCCACCACCAGCGCCTTGCCGAAGGTCCCCTTGTTGGCAGCAAGCGGCCTCGCGGGCAGGAGGGCGCGGGCCCCAGCGTCAGTCATCAGCTCGAAGGGGAGATCCCGGCTCAGGTCGCGGGGAATCCCGATATCCACCACCTCGACCCGCCCGTCGTACTGCGAGCCCGGAAGGGTGTGCAGGCCGATCTTGCTGTGGCCGAGGGCCACCGTCACGTCGGCGGCGACGCAGAGGGGATCGGCGGCGCCGCTGTCCCCATCGACGCCGCTGGGTAGGTCCACGGCCAGGATCTGGGGCGGCAGCGGCTTCTCGCGGGCCGCGGCCAGGAGGCGCAGCATCGCCGCCAGGTCGCCCTCGATGGGCCTCATGCGGCCGGTGCCCAGGAGCGCATCGACGACCGCCTCCGCCCGCGACAGGGCGTCCTCCAGCGCTGCGCAGCTGGCGTCCTCGCCGGCCGTGCGCAGGGGGACTCCGCGCTCCATCACCTGGCGATAGACCTCGTCCTTCTCCGGATCGCGGGGCTTCAGCAGATAGACCTCCACCTTGGCGCCCCAGTCGTGCAGGTGGCGAGCGGCCACCAGGCCGTCGCCGCCGTTGTTGCCGGGGCCGGCCAGCACCAGCACCGCCCGCTCGGCCACCGTGCCCAGCAGCAGCCACACCTCCTGGGCCACGGCCAGGCCGGCGTTCTCCATCAGCATGGGCACCGTAATGCCCTGCGCCTCGGCGCCCTGCTCCAGGCCGCGCATCTGCTCGCTGGTCACCAGTTTCATGACCGGTATCGCTCCGGGGCCGCCACGAACCGGCGCAGGCATTCTTCGGAGCAGAACACGCGCTCCTCCCATTCCAGCGCCAGCCTCTCTGCCACCTCGGCAGGACTCAGCTCTGTCCCGCACACGGGGTCGATGGCCTTCTCCATGGTCTCCTCGTCTCTGGGACGCGCCTCGAACAGCTGCAGTTCGTCGAGGCCCTTCAGTTGCCGCTTGCCCAGCGGCACGAAGTCCACTTCCGCTAGTCCCCGAGCCTCTTTCGAAACCTCGGCCGTTACTAGCACTTGGTGTGGCTGCGCCTCGGCCGCTAGCCGGGAAGCGATGTTGACGTTCGAGCCGACATAATCGCCCTCGCGATACAGCACCAGGCCCCAGTGGATGCCGCTGCGCAACGCCGGGAACTGGGGCTCCGCTGCCGTTCGGCCCTCAATCTCCAGCGCACAGGCCACCGCCGAGCGCGCCTCGGTGAAGACGAGCATGAACGCGTCCCCGATCTGCTTGACTATCCGGCCTTCCCAGTGACCTGCGGCCTCGCGCACCAGCTCGGAGAAACGCGCCAGCACCTGCGCCGCCGCGACATCGCCCATGGCGTCGGTCAGGGGCGTGAAGCTACACAGGTCCACGAACGCGATTGCGGCCTGTATCTGGCCCGGCACGTCCGCCTTCTTCAGCAGGACACCCTCCTGCGCCACCTGCATGACCGCAATCTCCCTGATGGCCTGCTGCCACGCCTTGCGATGGAAGAACAAGACTGCCGGCTCGACGAGCGCTGTTGCTCGATCGCCCGCGGTGTTGGTGGCCGCTGTCAGTTCGCGTCCCGACAGGCCCTCCTCCTTCAACCCCGCGCGTATGTAGAAGTGGAAAAGGCGAGCCTCCGCGTCCGCGACCCGTCCCAGGGCATCGGAGTACAGCCTGACGAACTGCATCAGGGCCTCTTCCGGAAAGCCGGCCGCCGCAGCAGCTTTGAACAACCCCAGCCCCTCCAGATCCTCCTCGCTCACCATCTCGCTCTGCTGCAGGAAGCCGGAGGCTGTCCAGACCCGCCGCAGCAGATCCAAGTCCAGGCCTAATTTCTCAGCGGCCTCCGGCAGCGAATACAGCCGCCCCGTTCCTGAGGGCGATAGGACAGCCGTGAAGCGGTCGAGCACGCCGATGTCCGCCGCTCGGCTGATCGCCTCGAGGCTCATACCTCGGCGCAGGAATAGCTGCACCAGCCTGGCCCGCTCGACGTCCTCCCGCCCGAAACCCCTGGTCGTCTTCGTGCCGATGAGCCCGAGCGACCGCCACTTTCGCAGGTGCCCGACGGGCTCCCCCGCGCGCCTCGCCAGTTCCTCTATCGACAACTGTCCGACGATTGCGCCCCGAGCTCCTCGCTTGACCGCTCTGTCACTCCAGCCAGCCGCGCTCACGCAGGATGCCCGCCAGCTCTTCGCGCCAGGCCTCGCGGTCGGCCGGCTCCTTCGAGTTGCGACGTGCGACGACGAAGGCCACGGCGTAGCGACGGGAGTGAGACAGGCTGACGTCGAGCTCATCGAGCCCGATGCTGGCTGCCCATTCGGTGGCGCGCCCGTGCAGATAGACCAGCGGCTTGCCCCGCCGGTTGGGCAGCACCTCGATTTCCCGCCAGGCGACGCCGCGCGCGCCGGTGCCCAGCGCCTTCATCACCGCTTCCTTGGCGGCGAAGCGGGCTGCCAGCTCCGACAGGCGGCCGTGACAGAACGCGGCCTCCAGCGGCGTGTAGATGCGCTCCTGGAAGCGCCTGTCGTGACGCTTGAGGGCGGCCGCCACGCGCTCCAGTTCGATGATATCGACCCCGACGGCGAACGAGGCCATGTTAGGCCAATTGTAGCATGAAGCCTGTCATTCTGAGCCCGCCAGGGGCGGGCGAAGAATCCGGGGATGGGTGGGGACGAATCCGCAATGTCGAGACGTGGCTGAAAAGCTGGGACGCCCCGCCCCAGACCCTTCGCTCTGCTCAGGGTGACAGAATCCTCTTGTCGGAGACTGGCGAAAATGAGCAGGCGACTACGCCCGCGCTGGCGTTACCACACCCCAAACGGTGTGGCATTCACCAGTATCATGCCGGAGCCTTCAGGCTGCGGTGGGAGATTGGCCTAAATGAGCAGGCGACTACGCCTATAGACTCTTTACCCCTGCGAAACTGTCGTGCTAAAATGGGCTCGCCTCACCACCCCACCTGTTGGCACGCAGTCCCAGAGGGGGCATTGCCATGGTCAGCGTCATTCGCGAGCCCAAAGTCTATCTGGTGGGCCGCCAGTTCGTCGACGAGAGCGCCCTCGGCGCCTTCCTGGACGAGCACGGCATGGCTTGGGAGACCAACGCCGAGGCGGGCGCCGAGGTGCTGGCCGAGGCCGCCGGCCGCCTGTGCTACCTCTCCTTCGGCAAGGGACGCAAGGACAACCGCGAGTACCTGGCGAACATCATCGAGTCCAAGCACGGCAGCGTCCTGGAGCACGCCGTCTGGAACTTCATCATCGCCGGCGTCTCCCGCTCCTTCACCCACGAGCTCGTGCGCCATCGCGCCGGCTTCGGCTACAGCCAGCTCTCCCAGCGCTACGTGGACGAGTCGACGGCCGACTTCGTGGAGCCGGACGTCATCGCCGAGGACGAGGCGCTGCACGCCCTCTGGCTGCGGGCGGTCGAGGCGTCACATCTTGCCTACGTGGCGCTGGTGGAAGGACTGGCGGAGAAGTACAGGGACCTGCCCGACCGCACCCAGCGGCGCAAGCTGGCCCGCCAGGCGGCGCGCAGCGTGCTGCCCAACGCCACCGAGACCATGATCTTCGTCACGGCCAACGGGCGAGCCCTGCGCCACTTCATCGAGCTGCGGGGCAGCGAGTGGGCGGACGTGGAGATAAGGAAGGTGGCGCTAAGGCTGCTGGCGATCATGCAGCGCGAGGCGCCGTCCATGTTCGCCGACTACGGCGTCGTCACCCTACCCGACGGCACGCCGGTGGTGCGCACAGAACACGAGAAGGTGTGAGCATGGCAGAGCAACCCTGCCCACCTGTGATCCCAGGGACGTACAACGGCAGCGTCACCATCGACGGACAGCGTGCGCCGGACGGCACGGTGGTTGTGGCCTCCATCGGTGAAATTGAATGGGGCCGAACTGTCACGGCAGGGGGCCGGTACGTCATGGATATCCCCCAATGGTTGCCGACCCACCCGCCGTGCTTCGAGCGGGGTGCGGTTGCGTTCCACAGCGCCGACCTCCCGGCTCGAGAGCGTCCGATGTGGGAGCCTGGCCTCCATTACGTTGACCTCACGTTTGGACGACTTCCAGGGCCGAGCACGGCGCGGGGTGACCACGGCCTGCCGTCGCGCGCGGGGCCGCAGGCTGCACGTGAGTCGCCTCTGTCTGGAGAGCCGCAGGGGCCGCATGGCAGCACGGAAGCCGCGGCGGGCGGGCCTTGTCCGCCGGTGATCCCGGGCACGTACAACGGCCGCGTCACCGTTAATGGGCAACCGGTACCGGACGGCACACTGATTGTCGCGTCCATTGGCGACTTGGAATGGAGCCGGGCTGTCACTGCGCGGGGACGGTACGTAATGGACGTGCCCGACCACCTACCGACCCGCCCTCCTTGTTTTTATGGGGGTACGGTTGGGTTTCGCAGTGGGGCGTTGACTGCTTTGGAGGCGCCGGTGTGGGCGGCCGGTCTCCACAACCTGGATCTCACTCTTCTGGGTGACCGGGCCGGGCTAGACAGATCGTGGGACATCTCGCGCGCCTACGCGGACGTACAGGCCGTGCTGGACTTCGGAGCGGCTGGGCCGCCCGAGGCGAAGCGTGCCAGCGCTGGGGATGTGACTGTTCGTCCTGTCTTCAGGGGTAGGGGGTTCGCGGTGGACGAGAGCCTATGCTTCGTCCTCATGCCGTTCGACAACGAACTCGCCCCCGTGTACCAGGATCACATCAGAGCAGCGGTCGAAAGCCAAGGCCTGACGTGTGTGCGTGCCGATGAGCTGTTCTCGCCTGGACAAGTCATGGAGCAGATATGGGAGCAGATGAACCGGGCGGGACTCATCATCGTCGATCTGACGGACAAGAACCCCAACGTGTTTTATGAGCTCGGGATCGTTCACACCCTAGGCAAGCCCGTCATACTGATGACGCAATCAGAGGACGACGTGCCGTTTGACCTGCGCCATCTGAGGTTCATCGAGTATGAGTACACTCCCCATGGGTGCCACCAACTTGAGGAAGATCTGCGCAAGGCGGTTCAGTCCGTCTTGCAGCAACGGCCCTAGCAGCGCCGAGACCGGCTTCAATGCCAGCCACCATACTTTTGATGGAATGGACTCGCTGCCGCTGAGGCTCACGCAGCCCGCGGCCGGTGAAGGAGGCACGCATGCACGAGTCGGATCCCGCACATGACTTCATGCTTTCAACGCGCGAAACCTTTAGCAGGGCATTCGAGGAATTTGGCCTCGTCGTGGGTGAGGGGGAAACGGTTCGCGAGGCCTGCGACAACCTTACGGCGAACACCCAGACTGCCGGTGCGCATGCTGTGATCGCTCTGCGGATGCTCTCACGCCAGAACTCTCTGGCGTTCATTGTCTACGGCACGCTGATACGCTGGGCGGCGGTGCGCTAGCCCTGTCCGATGGTTTCGACCCCATGCCAGCGCAGATCATCGACGGTAAGGCGATAGCGGAGCAGGTGCGGGCGGAGGTCGCCCAGCGCGTGGCCGCGCTCAAGGCCGAGCGCGGCGTCACCCCCGGCCTCGCCTTCGTTCTTGTGGGCGATAACCCGGCCTCTGTCTCCTACGTGCGCGGCAAGGGCCAGGCCGCCGAGGAGGTGGGCATCTTCTCGCAGACCATCCACCTGCCCGCCGAGACGCCCCAGCCCGAGCTGCTGGAGCTCATCGCGCGCCTCAACGCCGACCAACGCATCCACGCTATGCTCGTGCAGCTCCCGCTGCCTTCGCATCTGGACGAGCAGGCCATCACCGCCGCCATCGACCCCCAGAAGGACGCCGACGCCCTCCATCCCATGAACGTCGGCCGCCTGTTCAAAGGCGAGCCCTATCTCCTGCCCTGCACCCCCGCCGGCGTCGTCGAGCTGCTCGTGCGCTCCGGCCACCCGCCGGACGGCAAGCACGTGGTCATCTGCGGCCGCTCGAACCTGGTGGGCCGGCCCCTGGCCGCCATCCTCATCCAGAAGCGCAAGGGCGCCAACGCCACCGTCACCATCTGCCACACCGGCACCCGCGACCTGGGCCAGTTGACCCGCCAAGCCGATATCCTGGTGGCGGCCATGGGCGCGCCGCGCGTCATCACGGCCGATATGGTGCGCCCGGGCGCGGTGGTCATCGACGTAGGCGTCAATCGCGTCGAGGACGCCAGTCGCAAGAGCGGCTACCGACTGGTGGGCGACGTGGACTTCGGGCCCGTGGCCGAGGTAGCGGCCGCCATCACGCCGGTGCCCGGCGGCGTCGGCCCCATGACCGTGGCTATGCTCCTGTCCAACACCGTCACCGCCGCCGAGGCTCAGACCAGAGGAGGTACCCCGTGACCACTGAGCAAACCGAAAGTCCCGCCCCGAGAAAGTCCTCCCTGCTAAAGGCGGTGTTGCGCTGGGGAGCTATCGGCCTTGGCGTGCTCGTGTTTCTATTCGCTGTCATCCAGGCGGTGCCCTACGGCCGCGATCACTCCAATCCCGCCGTGCGCCAGGAGCCGACCTGGGATAGCCCGGCGACCCGTGCTCTGGCGGCGGACGCCTGCTTTGATTGCCACAGCAACCTGACTCACTGGCCGTGGTACAGCAATGTCGCGCCTGTCTCGTGGCTGGTTCAACGTGATGTGGACAACGGGCGCAAGAAGCTGAACTTCTCCGAGTGGGACCGGCCACAGTTCGCCTCAGGCGAAGCGGCCGAAAAGGTGGCGGACAAGGAGATGCCGCCGAGCTACTATACGTGGCTTCACCCCAACGCCCGGCTTTCCTCCGCCGAGCGTCAGGCGCTCATTCAGGGGCTCCAGGCCATGTTCGGAGGGCAGGGGGACTAGGAGCGATGGGCTCTGATCGCGGGCCCCAGGACGAGATCGTGGTCCGCATGATGGCCTGGGCCAGCGTCGAACCGCGGCGCATGTTTGGCTGCGACTGCTACCTGGTCAGCGGGCGGCTCTTCGCCTTCTTCCAGGACCAGGGAGTGGTAGTGAGAGTCCCGCCTTCGCAACGAGAAGAGCTGCTGGCCGATCGCCGTGCGTCTGCCTTCACGAGCCGCCGGGGAGCCCGCTTCGGCGACTGGCTCCACCTCCGCCTGTCCGGCCCCGCCGACGCCGCCTTCGCTCTCCCCGCCGTTGAGGCGAGCTATCGCCGGGCGCAGGCGGCGCCGCCGGGCAAGCGCATGCCGCCTTCAACCGCTCACGGTGAGCCTGTCGAATCATGAGCGGTTCGACGCCGGCCTTCCCGTTGTACGCTCACTATCCTCAACTTGCGACATCGCTGCCGCGATTGCCGCTATCCCAGGGCCCGAGCCCGGTGTCGGAGCTGGCTGGCCTTGGCGGCAAGGGCGTCTGGCTCAAGAACGACGGTCTGTACGGCACGGTCTACGGTGGCAACAAGCCGCGCAAGCTGGAGTTCATCCTCCCCGCCGTTCGCGCCAAGGGGGCCAGCACCATCGTGACCTTTGGCGGCCTGGGCACTCACCACGGCCTGGCGACGGCCCTCTACGCACGGCAGCAGGGCCTGCGGACGGTTCTGCTGCTGCTCGACCAGCCGGTGGACGACTACGTTCGACGACAGCTCTGCTGGTTCCAGCAGGC
>Ga0315288_10000266_pt1 | contig 64453 bp, 56 predicted proteins | sample YL17G11_20_MG_FD_203454 | JGI IMG/M metagenome (GOLD analysis project Ga0315288, IMG submission 203454) | Sediment microbial communities from Yellowstone Lake, YNP, Wyoming, USA - YL17G11_20 | ecosystem: Environmental > Aquatic > Freshwater > Lake > Sediment | place: USA: Wyoming | collected...
CCGGCAGGCTCTACGGCGTCTAGTTGTGAGGGGTGAGAGAGATGGCAGGGGAAACAGACATCGCGGGAGCGCTGCAACCAGAGCTGCAAGAGGAACCACTGCCCGCTGCGGCGGAAGAGCCGGAGGAAGAGGAAGAGAAGAAGCGGCTCATCGCGGTAGGGGTGATGGACATCGACAAGCGGCTCGGCGGCGGCCTGCCGCAGGGCAGCGTAACCCTGGTGGAAGGAGACCCGGACGCCGGCAAGAGCGTGGTCATCCAGCAGCTTGGCTTCGGCGCCCTCAAGGAGGGGTTCAAAGTAGACGTCTTCCTGGCGGAGTCCAGTTCGCGCGAGTTCCTGGCGCAGATGGACAACCTCGGCATGTCCACGACCGACTACTACCTGCTGCGCAGGCTGTCCCTCTACCAGACGAACCTGCGGGTCGACCGGGAGAAGGCGGAGAAGATCCTCCGGCATCTAATCCACCACGTCGAGGAATCTGATGACCGCGACCTGTTCATCGTGGACTCGATCACGCCCCTTCTCTTCCAGTTCGATGAACGCTACGTGCTCTCTTTCCTGGCCACCTGCAACGAGTTGGCAAGCCGAGGCCGGACCATCATCGCCACCCTCCACTCCTACGCGATGAGCGAGGCGCTGCGCATGAGGGCCAACTCTATCGTCGACGCCCACCTCCGCCTGCGCATCGAGGAACTGGGGGACCAGTTGGTGCGCACCCTGGAGGTGGCCAAGATCCGGGGAGCGGTGAAGACGGCCAAGAACTCGGTGAGCTTCACCGTCCAGCCCGGGCTGGGCCTGAAGAGCGTGCCCATCTCCAAGACCAGAGCGTGATGCTGCCTCATGCCGTACGTCCGCCTCCCCTTTCCAGAGATGGGCCAAGCGGAAGAGGCCCACAGCGAGACTCACTGCGCCGTGTGCCCCGCCCTGTCACCCGAGCTTAGGGAGCAGGCCAAGCAGCACTACCACCTCCTGCGCTACCTCCACATGGTGCCCATAGGGGAGTTTGGCATCCCCGAGTACCACGAGAAGCTGTCGCGTAAGTCGGGGGACGCCGAGCGCCCCAACATCATCTACCCCGTAGGTGACGCCACCTTCGCCCACATCTTCCCAGACCCGGAAGACTCCCGGAACTACTACATTCCTGTAGAGCCCATCGTCGGCCAGGATTGCGACGCGCTAATGGAGATGGTCGAAGACCGCCTGGTGGACGTTGTGCACAAACTCCGGCAGCCTTCCACCCCGGAGGAGCAGAAGGAGGTCCTCCTGGAGGCACTGAAGCGAGTCGTGGTCACGGGCGGGCGAGACGGCGAGGGCGCCTCCGCCAAGGCAACGAAGGCCCAGGCCAACGGCCACAGCACGCCCAAGCGCCCGGGCGGTGGCAAGCTCAAGCTCACGGAAGAGAAGGTGGCGGCCGTCCGCTATCTCCTGGTGCGGGATAAAGTGGGCATGGGCATCCTGCAACCCCTCATCCTGGACCCCTACATCGAGGACATAAGCTGTAGCGGCCTGGGCTCCATCTTCGTCGAGCACAAGGTGTTCAAGGCTCTCAAGTCCGCCATCATCTTTGACGAAATGGACGATTTGGACGCCTTCCTTCGCCGCACTTCGGAGCGGATCAATAAGCCCGTCACCTACCGCCGGCCCATCGTCGATGCCACCCTCCCCGACGGCTCCCGTGTCAACATCGTCTTCGGCAACGAGGTCTCCAAACGGGGCAGCAACTTCACCATCCGCAAGTTCGCCACCACACCCCTGAGCATCCTGGACATCGCAGACGGCGGCGGCGTCAACTTCCGCATGGCCGCCTACTTCTCCATCGTTATCGAGGAGGGGATGAACCTCTTCGTCTCGGGAGAGACGGCGTCCGGAAAGACCACCCTCCTAAACGCCATCACCGGCTTCCTCGCCGCGGACGCCAAGATCGTGACCATCGAGGACACGCCCGAGCTCCAGATTCCCCACCCCAACTGGACCCGCGAGGTGACGCGCGGCACCTCCGAGGACGGGTCCGGCGTCAGCATGTTCGACCTGCTCAGGGCAGCTCTGCGACAGAGGCCCAACGCCATCCTGGTGGGCGAGATCCGCGGTGAAGAGGGTAACATCGCCTTTCAGGCGATGCAGACCGGCCACATGGTCATGGCTACCTTCCACGCGGCCTCCGTGGAGAAGCTGATCCAGAGGATCACCGGCAGCCCGATCAACGTACCCAAGACCTACATGGACAACCTCAATGTCGTCGTCATCATCAGCGCTGTCAAGCTGGCCACTGGCAAGAGCGCGCGGCGCATCCTATCCGTCAACGAACTCTTCGGCTACGATAATGCCAGCGACTCCTTCGCCTTCGCCGAAGTCTTCCACTGGGACCCAGTGACCGACACCTTCGAGTTTCCCGGCTACATGAATAGCTACCTTCTGGAGAACAAGATCGCCGTCCGGCGCGGCATTCCACCCAATCAGCGTCGCGTAATGTATGTCGAGCTCGAGCGGCGGGCCAAGGTGCTGGAGAAGCTCCACCAGACCGGCGTGAAGGACTTCTATGAGCTCTATCAAGTTCTGGCAAAAGCAAAGCGACAAGGGCTCTTCTGACCCGGGCCAAGCGCCCGGCAGAGACCCGGCCCTGGCCCGCATCAAGAGCGGCTGGCTGTTCGACCCCGACGCCGGCCAGTACGATCTGCTGACCGTCCTCACCTATCTCGCTTGTATCTCCACCGCCAACGTGAGCCGCATGCAGCTCTTCGAGGGCGCCGCCAAGCTCAACTACGGCCCCTCTCCCTACTTCGCCCAGGTGGCTAACCTGGTCCAGACCCTCGGCCATGACTTCGCTCACGCCTGCCACGTGGTCTCCCAGACCGCCGAGGACGATGTGATGCGCCACTTCCTCCTCCGCCTCGGCAACTCTATGGCCTCCGGCGAGGCCGAAAGCGTCTTCCTGGAACGGGAATCCATGGTGCAGATGGCCGACTACACCAACGACTACGAGCGGGACGTAGAGTTGCTGCGCAAGTGGACGGACGCCTTCGTCGCCCTCATGGTATCGACCAACCTGGTGGTCCTCGTCGCTCTCATCTCGAACATGATCTATGATCTGGGCTCCCTGCTCATTCTCATGACGGAAGGGGTGACTATTGTCGTTGCTGGGCTGGGCGCCTGGCTCCTCTACCGCATCGCCCCCTTCGACCCGGTGATCCACAAGCTGAAAGACAAGTCGCAGGAGCAGAAGCTCATGTCCCTCTTGGCCCGCATTCTCTTCCCGGGCGCCCTCCTGATGGCGCTCCTGGTCTACTTCGTTTTCCAGAGCATGGGCGTTGCTTTTGTCATCGCCGGGCTGCTGGTGCTACCGGTCGGCGTTGTCACCCACCGGCTGGAGCGCAAGGTGGACGACCGCGACCGGGACATCGCCGATTTCCTCCGCGCCCTGGGCGGTGTCACCGCCGCCCGCGGCAGCACCGTTATCGATAGTCTCAGCCACATCGACCGCCGCGCCATCGGTTCTTTGGAGCCCGAACTGAAACGGCTGCTCGCACGCGTGGCCGTGGGCATAAACACCACCCGTGCCTGGGGCCGCTTCATGGCGGAGACCGGCAGCGAGTTGGTTCACCGGGTGGTGCGCTGCTTCTGGGACGCCATCGACCTGGGCGGAGACCCCGAGAAGGTGGGCCGTTTCGCGGCGGACATGGCCCTTAGGATCTCCCTGCTCCGGTCCAAGCGGAAGCTCGTCTCCTCCACCTTCAACTACGTAATCATTCCCATGCACATCGCCCTGGTGGGCACCCTGGTGTTCATCAGCGAGGTTGTCTCCGCCTTCAACACGAAGCTCGTGGAGGCTCAGTCCATCGTCGGCGGCGAGAACGCCACAACCATCAGCCCCGAGCAGATCGGTATCCCCAGCGCCCTCACCTTTCAGTCGTTCGATACGGGCTTCATCAAGCTTATGGTCATTACCGTCATACTGGCGCTGACGGCAGTCAACGCCTTCGCCCCCAGGGCTGCAGCCGGCGGCCACAATTTCAAGATGGCCCTGTTCGGCGCCTTCACCCTGTGCGCCACGGGCGCCATCCTCCTCCTTCTGCCGCCTCTGGCCGCCAACATGTTCTCGGACACCCTGTCGCAACCGATGAGCTAACGGGAGGTGCAATGGTGAAACTATTCCGCAAGAGACACAAGTCGGAGGACGGCGAAGAGGAAGAGGAGCTTGTGCTGGACACCGACTCCGAGGAGCAGGAACCCGCTCAGGAAGCGGCGGAGGCCGAACCTGCCCCAGCGGCGGCCGTCCCACCATCGGACCCTCTGGCGCAGATTCGCGCCGATGCGGACAACGAGACCGCTGCTGGGAAGACGCCCTCCGAAGGCGATCCGGCCCCATCACAGCCGGACGATTCGCTGGACGCCAGCCTCCTGGAGCTCTTCCGCGAAGCCAAGAACGAGGTCGAGGAGAGCACACTGGCCTCAGAGCTGGCGGACATCCCCATCCAGGACCTGCTAAGCGACCTGGTGAGCGTCAGCCAGGAACTGGGCGCAACGCCGCGGGCCCACCCAGCGGCGAGCCAGCGCAAGACCAGCAATGTCGACCCTAAGCACGGCCAAGGCGGTAAGTGACACTTATGGAACTCCTTGGCCCGCAGGGCAGGGCCGAGAGCGACATGAGAGAGGACGAATTGGTCCCTGACGGCGAAGCGCAGGCCCCTGCATCGCGGGAACCCCCTGCGTCGGAGGGCGACCCTCTGGCCGAGATGGGCTCCGCGGCGCCCCGCGAGCTTGACGCCGGAGGGAAGGCGCCCGAGAACGGCTCAGTCCCGCCGCAGACGGACGAGCCCCTTGATCCCGCTCTCGTAGACCTCTTCCGCGAGGCCAGGAACGAGGCGCAGGAGAGCGCCCTGGCCTCGGAGTTGCCGGACATCCCCATCCAGGACCTGCTCAGCGAACTGGTGAGCGTTGGTCAGCGGCTGGGCATCGGGCCGCCCGTCAGCACGGAGACCGCCGGCGGAGAGGATTCAGCGGAGACGGAGCATTCGCCGGACTCGGAAACCGAGCGACTCCCGCTGATTGGGTTGATTGGGTCTCGGCGCCAGGTCCTGCACATTCTCCTCCTCAGCCTGACCCTGGCGGTAGCCGTCGCCAGCGCCCTTATGGGCGCCAGCCGGCTCGTCGGCAAGGAGCAGGGCAGCGATCCCACTCCTACCGTGTCCGCAACCGCCCACGCCGGCGTTGCCGTAAGACAGTTGCCCCCGGGCCAAACCGCACCAAACGCCACTCCCGAAGCCACCCCAGCCCCCACGCCCACACGGCAGCCCGCCTACTTTATGTACACTGTCCAGCGCGGGGATACCTTGATCGATATCGCCAGGGCTTTCGGACTCAGCCCGGATCACATCCTCTGGACCAACCCAGACGTCATCGATGACCCGAATCTTTTGCTGGTGGGCGACAGGCTCCTGATCCCCAATGTCGCCGGCATGGTCTACTTCATCGGGCCGGGAGACATTCTCTCCGCCATCGGACGCGTTCTGCCGCAATCAGGGCAAGAGGAACCTGACCCCCGTCCCCAACAGCCCCAGCCACACTAGCCGCAACGCCAGTCCGCTAGCCGATAAGCCGGTAGGCGTTCTCCATATACTGGAGCATCATGCGTTGGGAGTTGAAGAACGAAGCGTTGATGGCGATGGCCGACCTCATGACCCGCGCAAGCGCGGTCGGCCGTCCGTAGTACATGGGTAGGATCAAGTACTCCAGCTTGTCGTAGAGGGACTCGGTCTCCCGGGCGAGATTGCTCTCTCCCTCCCAATCGTCGCCGATGGACCAGCCGGTGACACCTTCAAAGTGCCCCTCGATCCACCAGCCGTCCAGAACGCTCAGGCTTGGCACCCCATTGACGGCGGCCTTCATGCCGCTGGTCCCGGAGGCCTCGTGTGGTTTCTGCGGGCTGTTTAGCCACAAGTCCACGCCCGAGCAAAGATACCTGCCCAGCGCCATGTCATGCTCTTCCAGGTAGACGATGGGCACAGTGTCCTGCAGGGCGGCGGCAAGTTCGAAGATGTGCTGGATTATCGCCTTGCCGCTGCTGTCCTGAGGATGACTCTTGCCGGCGTAAATGATCTGCAGGGGGCCGACCTGGCTGGCTATCCTCCTCAGACGGTCCGCGTCAGAGAGCAGTAGGTCCGCCCGCTTGTACGCGGTCGCGCGTCGGGCAAACCCGAGCGTCATCGCCGTCGGGTCCAGGCGCACGCCGCTGCGCTTCTTCACCTCTGCCAGTAACTCGCGTTTCGCCTCCACGTGCGCCTGCTGGATCTCCTGGAGGGGGATGCTTATGGCGTAGCGCAGGTACAGATTATCGCCACGCCACTCGGGGATGTGGCGGTCGTAGAGGCTTTGGAATGCCGGAGCCGCCCACGTGACGGCATGAACGCCGTTGGTGATGGAGTTGATGGGATAGGCAGGAAACATACTGTGAGAGATGTCGTGGTGACGCTGGGACACTCCGTTGATGTAGCGGGAAAAGACCAGCGCCAGGTATGTCATGTTCAGCGTGTCGTTCAGACAACAGCCGACCGACTGTAGGGCGACGGTTCGCTCGTCTCCTACCACCCGCCGGACCATATCCAGGGGGAACTGGTCGTGGCCGGCCGGCACAGGTGTGTGGGTTGTGAACACACATCGCTGGCGGACCGCCTCCATGTCCTTCTTGGTGGCGGCGCGAAGCCCGCGCCCATCGGTCTGCTCCTCCAGCAGGGCCAGGGTAAGGAGGGCGGAATGCCCCTCGTTCATGTGGTAGACCTGAGCCTTCTTGTGCCCCAAGGTGCGCAGCATGGCCACGCCGCCCAGGCCCAGGACAACCTCCTGGCACAGGCGGTAGTGGTCGTCTCCACTGTAGAGATGATCGGTGAGGCCCTGGTCCCACGTGCTGTTCTCCGGTAGGGCCGTGTCCAAGAAGTAAACGGGCACGCTGTGGCCGGACACCCCCTCGACAAGATAACGCCAGGCGCGCACGTGTACTTCCCGCCCCTCGATGCTCACAGTCACGCGGGCGTCCAGCGGCTCCAGAAATTCCTCTGGATACCACACGGACGGGCTCTCCGTTTGGGTGCCTCGGGCATCCAAGTGCTGACGGAAGAACCCCTTGCGGTGCAGGAGGGTTACACCCACCATGGGTACGCCCAAATCAGCGGCGGCTCGCAGCGTGTCTCCGGCCAGCACGCCCAGGCCACCGCTGTAGGTGGGCATGGCCGGATCAAGGCCGACCTCCATGGAGAAGTAGGCAACGGCAGATTGCTGGGCGGGCGCCTTGGTATCGCGCGGAATCATGGATACTCCCTTAGGTCTCCCCCGGAAGTCATCAACTCCAGCCCCTGGAGAAGATCCCGGGCGGTATGCGTCAGGTTCATGAAATCGCTTTGTCCGTCGCTACACGTTCTCTATCGTAATAGAGTAGTGATGGCGGCCGTATGTTACAGTCATCCACAGCCTGTTGTCGGCCACTTTTTCACGCCAGAGCTCGTCCTTTGCTGGGGGCCATCTACACAACCACCCCTTCGGGCGAAGCCCTGCCGTCCAGGGCGTCCAGTTCCTCCGGAGTCAAGATGTCCTCCCTAGACCGGCCGAGCAAGCCAGCCACCGCTGCCAGGATATGGGCCCAGGTACAGCGGTTGACGAACAGCATCCCGGGGACGGTCAGAGTGCCGCCGTGGGTCACGAACCCCAACCCAACGGTCCGGTCGGCGCCGGTGTTCAGCGGCTGGAGCGTCCCCAGCAGCGGCTCCGGTCGGGTGTGGGTCACGAACACCCGCAGCGGCACGGAGCCCGGATAGAGTTCGTCCCGCAGGGCGGCCGGCGCCGCGTGGGCCCGTTCGCCGTCGCTGCGTGGGGCGCGGAACCGTCCCGGCTCCAGCATACAGACCACGGAATGGGGAATGTCCCGTTCGGTCAGGCGGACGGACGATTTCAGCACCTCCTCCAACTGGTAGCCGCCGATGGCCGTCAGCACCACCCGCTGCTCAGAAGGCGTGTGGCCCGCCCAGTCGAGACGCAGGGCGCCCTGCCCAAGGAGACGATCCGCCTCCTCCGGTGTGAACAGATTCGCCGCCAGGTCGTACTTCGGCACCACCAGCGTCCAGATCTGCCCCTGCGTCCGGTACACGCCCTGCATCACGACGGCGGCGGTGTTGTAGTCGGGCACGAACAGCACCCGCGATACGTCCGAGCGCTCGCCCAGCATCGCCTCGGCCATCACCGGGTCCTGGTGCGACTGCTCGTTCTTGGCGTTCTCCCAGGTGTGGGAGGTGAGGACCAGCGGGATCGACAGCCAGCCTTGGGGACGACCGGCTTCCTTGCAGTGATTGGAGAAGATGATCTCCTGACGGACCACCCCGTGCATCTTCGCCCCAAATGCCTCATAGGTGACAATGATGTTGATGCCACCCTTATTGGCCAGGGCCGCCGAGGCCACCGCCTCCTCGTTGAGAGCCGTGATCACGGCCCCCTCGACCGCCTCGGGCACGCCCAGCTCGGGGGCGGTGACGCGAAACTTGAGGGCGTCCAGCGTCCTCTGCATCCGGTTAGAGCGCATCTCGTCCGGATTGCCCACCCGCGGACGGAGGTGGGGATTGGCCTGCACCGTGGCCAGGAAGCCCGCGTCCACCGCCGCCATCGGCGATATCTTGTCCCAAGTAGAGGGATCACGCCTGTTCTCGGGGATGGGCTGGAACACGGGCGACGGCACCTCCCGCAGCTTCACGTCCCGGTGGACGAGGGCGTGGTCCCGTTCCCGGGGCCGGCCCGATGCCTCGTGGTGCTGAAGCTCGCCCGCAGCTTTCTCCAGCTCCACCTGCGGCACCCACAGCCGGCGGGCGCTGCGGTTGAACCGCTCAGCGGCGACGGCGTCCAGGTGGGGGTTACCGCCGAGAGGAAGGTTGTGGGCCAGGTTCGTCCCTTCGCCGTAGAACCCAGCGCCCTTGGGCGCCGAGGCAATGCCGTAGGGGAGCGGCACCGGGTAGCCTTCCTCACCCGCCTGGATCGCATCGGCCGCGGCCTCGAGCCGGCACTCCATCTCGAAGATGGCCCAGGCGAAGGCCGCCGGGTCCCTGCCGTCGAAGGGGATGGGATCGAACCCGTTCAGCTTAAGGTGTTGCACGAACCAGGACGTCCCGCCCTCCTGGGACATTGTTGTTCGCTGGTCGATACGGCGGCCGTTGTTGATCATGATCGGCGTCACCAGGCCGGAGTCGTCGGCCCGCCACCAGCGGGGCGCCCAATCGCTGCCCCGCTGCTCCTCGAAAGCGCCGTCGCTGAGGAAGACCACCAGCCGTTCCCCGGGTAGCGGCATGTGGACGTACTGGAGCTCGGTGAAGCCCAGGTACCCCCCTTCGACAAGCCCGCCCGCCGTATACGGGTTGACGTGGCTGCCCAGCGGCGAATCCGGTTTGCCGTCGCTGCGCAGCCGGTAGGAGTAGAAGTCCCGCACGTATCGGGTGAGTCCTTCGTCCGTGATGGAGTACCGCTCGCTGTGAGCCTCAGTCATGTTGTTCAGGAGCAGGTTCACGGAGTCGATAGCGGCCACGCAATGCCCTTGCCCCATGATCCAGGAGCGCGTGTCGCCGGTAATGGCGTTGAGTGCCATGTAGCCCGTGTAGGCAGGGACCATGTTGAGGGCGCCGCCGGTGTGTCCTTCCGGCTGGGGCTTGAAATCGTCCGGGCTCAGGTTTCGTCCGTCCAGGTAGACGTTGCGAGCGTAGGTCTCGTGGGCCACCAGCCACATGCCGGCGCTGGTCACGCGGTCGGCCGCGTACAGCACGTCGAAAAAGGGGGCGCCGTCGCCGCGCACCTCACGGGCCGCCAGTAGCTCCGCCATGGCGAAGACGCGGGCCTGAGTCTCCGCCGTGTGGCTAATGGCGCCGCATCCCACCGCCCAGCGGTCCGCTGCCGGGCTCTTCCGCCGGTAGAGAGTGACCCACTCTTCCCTTCGAATTGCCTCCGCCTTATCGCTCCCAGGCATGGCTTCCTCCCGTGGAGTACTTCCCCTGTATACGTCGCGCGATGGGGGACAGACCGCTGGCCTTCTAGCGCAGCCGGCGCAGACAGTGCACAGTGTCGCGGGCGATGACCGCCGCCTCATCCACCGGGATGACGTAGGCGCGCACCCTCGAATCGTCGCTGCTGATCGGCCCCTCGGAGCCGACAGTGCGCGCGTTGCGGTCCTCGTCCAGCGTGAGCCCGCACCAGCCCATGCCGGCGCAGATACGGGCGCGCACCAGCGGCGCGTTCTCGCCGATGCCCCCGCCGAAGACCAGGGCATCCGCTCCGCCCAGAGCGCCCAGGTAGGCCCCCACGTACTTGCGCACCCGATAGCAGAACATTCCTACGGCCAGCGCAGCGCGCGCGTCCCCACCCTCCTCTGCCTCCAGCAGCTCGCGCATGTCCCCGGATTTTCCCGACACGCCCAAGAGCCCCGACCGCGTGTTGAGCCAGGCCTCCGCCTCCTCGATGTCTACGCCCTCACGGCGGGCGAGGAAGCCCGCCAGCGAGGGGTCGACGTCTCCCGACCGCGTCCCCATCATCAGTCCCTCCAGCGGCGTGAAACCCATGGACGTGTCGACGGAGCGCCCGCCCTCGATGGCCGTGGCCGAGCAGCCGTTGCCCAACTGCAGGGTCACCAGCTTCACTTGCTCCAGCGGCGTGGCGGTCAGGGCGGCGTAGCGTTCGGTCATGTAGCCATGGGCCAGGCCGTGGAAACCGTAGCGTCGGACGCGATGCCTCTCGGCCAGCTCCAGTGGGATCGCGTAGCGGGAGGCCCGCTCCGGCATGGTGCGATGGAAGGCAGTGTCGAAGGTTGCCACCATCGGGACGCCAGCGCCCAGCACCTCTCGCGAAGCGCGGATCGCCTTCAGAGAGGGCGCGTTGTGCAGCGGCGCCAGGTCAGTGAGCGCCTCGATGGCTTCCACCACCTCGTCGTCGATGAGCGCCGGCTCCGCGAAACGGTCGCCGCCGTGGACGACCCGGTGCCCTACCCCATCGAGAGCCCCAGCCCCCAACAGGCCGACCGAGCCCAGCCAGTCGAGGACTCGCCGCGTGGCTTCGTCGTGGTCGCTCACGGCGGCGGTCTCCCGATCGGTTCCGCCGCCATCGACCGCGAACTCCAGGGCCGCCCGCCCGCCGATGCGGTCCACGATTCCGCGGGCCAGGCGCCGTTGCCGCTCGAGCGCCGCGTCGCCCTCCGTCTCGATGAGCTGGAACTTCAACGTCGAGCTGCCGCAGTTGATGACGAGAACCTTCATGCACCCTGCCTGCTCAAAAGCAGCCCCTCACTCGTGCTGATGGGGACAGAACCATCGTATCGAAATGTGGGCGGAGAAGGAACGCTACGGGGTGATGCGTCGTTGGTGGTTTGATTCTCGACCCCCGCCTGAAGGCGGGGGCATCGATTTCCCCACCCATGCCCCAGCCTTTAGGCGGGGGTCACCCGGAACCATACCGCCCGAAACCCATGAATCACGATCCACTCGCGGACGGCCCCTACCGCGACTGGGCGTTCCTTGCGCAGTAGGCGGCCACGTGGGCCACGGCCCTGGCCGCTCGCTCCAGCGTGGGATACGAGGGGATCCCCACGCCGAGGTACTGGTCCCTGATCAGTCTCCGTCCCTTCTCGGCCTCGATCATCTCCACTTCGTCGCCGTCCACCGGCAGGACGATGACGATGGGCTTGCCGGTCTTGTCCCTCACCCTACCGGGGACCTCGACCAGCCTTTGGACGAAGCCCTCCCGCTTCTCGGGCGGAGGCCCGAAGGTGCCGCCGAGGACGTGGAACATCCCCTGCGTGGCGATGATCGTCTCTACACCATCGGCGGCGGCGACCACCTCGAGTAAGGGCTCGAAGACACGGGCCGACACCAGCGGCACACCCATGTCCAGCGGGTTACTGAGGCTGGTGCCGGCGGCCGGCAGCACCTCCCTCAACCTGCCCTGAACCCCGTCATCGAACGAGGGCATCTCCAGCCCCACACGGTCGCAGACGTCGCCGGCGGCCACGCTGAGGCCGCCCCCACCGGCGACGATCGCCACCCGCCGGCCGGTGGTTGGAGGCAGATGCAGGAAGGCCAGGACAGTGTCGGCCAGTTCCTCGAGGTCACGCACGGGGACGGCGCCGGTCTGCTCGAAGAAGGCGCGCCAGACGGCCTCCTCCCCTGCCAGAGAGGCAGTGTGCGAGCGCACGGCCCGTGCCCCTGTCGGGGTGAGGCCCGCCTTCCAGATGATCACCGGCTTTCGGGGCGCGATGTCTTTGACCAGCCGAGCGAACCGCCTCCCCTCGCGGGGGCCTTCGACGTACATGGCGATGATCTTGGTCTCGTCGTCCTGCGCCATGTACTCCAGCAGGCTCGACTCGTTCAGGTCGCAGCCGTTGCCGTAGCTGATGACTTTGCTGAAGCGGATCCCCCGCCCTCGGCCCTCGCGGGCGAACTCGACGGCGTGACCGCCGCTCTGCGAGATGAAGGCGACGGGGCCGCTCTCCCGCTGGAAGTTCCCCCCGGGCAGTAGGGTCAAGCCGCTGGCCGGACAGTAGATGCCGAAGCAGTTGGGCCCGACGATCCGGATGCCCCGTCGAGCGATGCGCACAACCTCTCGCTCGAGCGCCGCCGCCTGCTCGTCGCCGGTCTCCGAGAATCCGGAGGTGAAGACCTCCGCGCCGCGCACGCCCTTGACTAGACAGTCCTCCAGTACAGCCGGAACGAACGGCGCCGGGACCATGATCGCCGCCAAGTCGACCCGCTCAGGGATATCGCGAACGGTGGGATAGGCCTTCAGCCCCAGGATCTCGCCGCCTTCGGGATGGACGGGGTGGATTCTGCCTTTGAAGCCGAAGTCAAGCAGCGCCCGCAGGAACAGGCTGCCGAACTTCCTCTCGTCCCTCGACACGCCGACGACCGCCAGCGTCCGCGGGTAGAAGATGGGACGCAGTTCGCTCAGCCAGTCCATGGTCGCTCCTTCGGTTCGCCCGGCGAGGGGTCGTGCACGCTGTCACACGATACTGCATGCCGCATCTCCGGTCGAGGGGCGCTGCCTGCCGAACCAACAGGTAGGGGTGCCGCTCGCCGCGCCCGCCTGAACCACGAGCGGAAGGACGTGAGTTCGATGCCGAGGTACACCACTACCGCACCCTAAAGGGTGCGGCATCGAGAATTAAGTTCATGCCCCAGCCTTCAGGCTGGGGTGCCTGCATCGCTTCTCAGCCCACGTTGTGGGCCACGACCACGATGCCCAGCCCGACCACTGCCACCGCCGCGAACTCGCCCGCCGTCGCGAGGTCGAGCTGGCGCAGCAGGTAGTTCTGGGCGACGCCGCTGGCCACGTAGAAGGCCAGCAGCAGGAACGCCGCCGCCAGGAAACCCTCCAGGGGTACGAAGTGGACGGCCCAGGTGAGCTGCGCCAGGGCCAGCGCGATGGCGCCGCTGTAGATGACGGCGGTGCGGGCCTCGGTCGCAGCCTCGCGCAGGACCTCCAGCGACAGGACGAGGCTGACCAGCCCGACGCAGAACGCCGCCCCCAGCAGGCCGACGTCGAACTCGTAGACCACGGAGAACAGGACGAAGGCAGCCACGTAGGCGCAGACGCTCACCACCAGGCGAGCGGTGGTGTACACCGGCCAGCGGGCGTCCACCGACAGGTACTGCCCGTTGAGCAGCGCCGCGAAGCCGACGACGGTCAGCGCACCGACGGGCGCCGACCAGTAGCCGCTGACTACGTCTTCCAAGAAGAGCCCGCCGCCCAGGGTGAGCAGGGCCGGCAGGAAGAGGAAGGATGCCGTATCGTCGACACGGGCGAAGGGGCTGCTGGGGTGGGAGCGGAGGACGCCGTCCATCCCCAGGGCGGCCAGGCCGGCCAGGAGGAGCAGGAGCCATTCCTGTGTGGGCTCGATGGCCAGGTAGAAGGCCATTCCCACGCCCAGGACGATGGCCAGCAGGTTGGCCTTGTCCGAGCGGGGAAGCGTCTGAACCAGCACCGGCAGCACGAGGGCAATGTAGCGAACGGGGGCGGGAGTGTCAAATGGGGCGGGGTGCCGCCAGCCTGGCTGGTTCACGGCTGGCATGTTGACGGTGTCTTGATGACGTGCACGCACCACGCGGTCTGAGATCTCGCTATGACGCGCGCGGCAACATGATGGGAGCGGGGGGCCGTGACCCTGTAACAGATAGCCACACTCCTCGTCTGTAAGCTAGGAGCAGCGCATGTGGGGCCTTGACAGAATGACAATAATCAGGGAAGATTGCTCTAGGCCAAAGAAGGGGGTGCGGCAAAGTGGCTAGCTTTGCTATTAGTAGTCATTCTTTGCCGCATGGCGTTACCATACCCGCCACTCAGATCCACCGAGCCACACCACAGCGTATTTCTGTCGGGTGCAGTCCTGGGCAAGCGCCCGGACATGTCGACCCCCTTAGCATGTTGACAAATGGATCGAACGTAGTACTATTTGCATGGTCTAGGGCCATCAGCCGTTCAAGACGGCTTATCTAAGGAGGGGGCCGAGAGATGGGCAAGGCTCGGCCAGTATTCAGCGAGATCAAGGAATCCAGCACTAAGAGGGCATCTGCGGAGGACGTTCGACAGTCGGTAAAGAAAGACGCCGGGCGCCTGCTGGCTCGCTTTGTGCGGAAGGTCCAGAAACAACAAGGCATTCCTGAACGACACGCGAGCATTCGCGTGAAGTAGCATCTGCTGGAGAGATCCGGTTATACCCGCCACGCGCCGCCCCGCCGCCACGGGCTAAGATCAATGGAGTGGCACATCGTCCGCAGGGATGAGGACATCTTTCGCCTTCACCCCAAGTTCGGTGATTCACGCGCCCTTCGACGCATCCTGCTTCTAGCGAGACGCTCTGGACTGAAGCTCATTCGGTCGATGACCATTTCCGGATCCGATCACGCCGAGTGGCAGGCAGAGCGCTCTTCACCCGCTTCCGCCGGTGACCCACCCGGCGATCTGACCCGGCTTGACCTCTTCGGCGGCAACGTTGGCAGCCCTTCCAACCCAACGCTAAGCGCGAGCACCTACCTCGGCTATGCTTTGGTCAGACCCGGCGTATACCGTTCAGTTCTTGAAGCATGGACAAAAGTACCACCCAATCCCAGCTGCTATCTATGCTCTACCTGTTCTTCGGAGCAGGAAATGCCCGTTAGCTCTGGCAGTCCCCCTTTCCGAAGTGTTCTACATGGGGTACCCTTCCAGGAACAAGATGGAGTCGTCGGGTCCTGCGCCCATGTGTGCGTCCGAGGCTCCTTAGGGCTCCTGGCTGCAAACTACACGAGTGTACACGCTCTTACGTTTCCAGAGATTTCTACTGCCGCAGGGGTGCCTGACGCCAGCCAGGGACTGACGTACGCGCAGATCATGTTAGCCTTACAATCCGGCGGCTGCACCGTACATGCCTACCAAGGTGGAGAATTCGGACTAGATCAGATCGCCTACTACTATAATGAATCTGGGTTTCCAGTTATCCTCGGTATCAAGACCGATGAAGACGTAGGGCACGCACTACTTATCCTCGGACATGAATTCGATCCCCATGCTTGGTGGCCGGATGCCGGACCTGGGTACTTCCCATCTCTGGGAGATGGTAGAGAGTGGTTCAGCAGCGCTCTGTGGACTGGAAATTTCGTAGTGCACGACGACAACTTTGGGCCATATCTCAACGTCCACCACTCGGTTATTCGCAATTCTGGAGTTGTTGCCATCGTTCCGATCCCGAATTGCATCGACCTGCGCTACGACATGCTGGTTGCGGAAGCCATAGCTGCTCTAGTGCTCTCCGACACGGAAGTGATCAACCATCTGAAAAGCCGGAGCAAGAGCCGCTGGACAGACGCGCTTCTCGGGAAAGATGAATCGGTGCCGCCGGTACTGCGCACGCGCTTGCTGCAGTCGGCAGACGTCCGGCAGCACATAGAGATGTCAGGGTATCCGCCTCGGGTGCGCACGGCGTATCACAATACACCTCTGCCAAAGTGGGTTTACCTCGTGGAGGTTTCCGTAGCTAGCATGTATGGCGCCATGCTGAAGCTAGGCGAGATCATACTGGATCCGTCTATAGACGTCGTGAGTGCTCCAGATCGAGGACCAGAGACTATCCGCATCATCCACCTGCCCGGGATGTATTGGCACATGCCGTTCACGACGACGGATGCTCCGGTGTTCGTAGACACCGACAGGCCCACCCGGCTGTTCTGCCGTCCCACGTTCCAGGAACTGAGCAGCTCTTGCTAGCCGGAGCCGGCGCGCCACGTGGCCCCGGCTTCGCCAGAATCACTCAGCTACCGTCCTTGTCGAAGTCCGCGGCCAAGCTGCGTGCGGGAAGACCCGCCGCCGCGCTCTGAGCCCTAGACTGGCGCCTCAGGCCCGGACGTGCGCGGCCGCCAGCTCCTCCAGCACGCGCTGGAGGGCCTGCGGCCAGGCCGGGCCCAATCGCCGCCGCTCCAGCCGGAGCTGCGTCCGGCCTACGTGGGCGCCCTCGGGCAGGCGTCCCCGCAGCGCCTCCGCCGGTAGCAGGCGCCCCTCCTTCAGCCGCACTACGAACTGCCCGTCCTCGCTGCTAATCGATTCCACGCCTGCCTGCATCGCCAGCACCCGCAGCCGAACCACGTAGAGTAGGTTGCGAGCCAGCGGCGGCGGCGCCTGGAAGCGGTCGCGCAGCTCCCGCGCTAGCTCCTCCACCTGCTCCACGCTCTCCATCTGGGCCATGCGCTGGTAGAGGGCCAGGCGCAGGTTCAGGTCGGGCACGTAGCTCTCGGGCAGGTGGGCCGAGAGCGGCAGGTCGATGACCACCTCCGACCGCTCGCGCGCCGGAGGCGGAGGCAGGCCTTCCTTCATGGCCCGCAGACCCTCCACCGCTTCGGCCAGCATCTGGCAGTACAGCTCGAAGCCCACCGCCGCCATCTGTCCGCTCTGCTCCGCCCCCAGCAGGTTGCCGGCGCCGCGGATCTCCAGGTCGCGCAGGGCGATCTGGAAGCCCGCGCCCAGCTCCGTCGCCTCGAAGATGGTCTGAAGGCGGCGCTGGGCCGTCTCCGTCAGCCGCCCCTTGCGGTCGTAGAGCAGATAGGCATAGGCCAGGTGGGCGCCGCGCCCCACGCGGCCGCGGAGCTGGTAGAGCTGGGCCAGCCCGAGCTTGTCCGCCTGGTTGATGATGATCGTGTTGACGTTGGGGATGTCCAGGCCCGACTCGATGATCGTCGTGCACGCCAGCACGTCCACCCGTCCGCGCACGAAGTCCAGCATCACCTGCTCCAGCTCGTGCTCGGCCATCTGGCCGTGGCCGACGCCGACCTCCGCCTCGGGCACGATCTCGCGCAGGCGGCGGGCCACGGAATCGATGCTCTGCACGCGGTTGTGCACGAAGTACACCTGGCCGCCGCGGTCCAGCTCGCGCAGGATGGCCTCGCGGATCAGGCGTTCGTCGAACTCGGCCACGTAGGTCTTGATCGGCAGGCGCTCCTCGGGCGGCGTATCCATCGTCGACATGTCGCGGATGCCGCTCAGCGACATGTACAGCGTGCGCGGTATCGGCGTCGCCGACAGCGTGAGCACGTCCACCTCGCGCCGCATCTTCTTCAGGCGCTCCTTGTGGCCCACGCCGAAGCGCTGCTCCTCGTCGATGATGGCCAGCCCCAGGTTCTTGAACTGCACGTCCTTCTGGATCAGCCGGTGCGTGCCGATGACGATGTCCACCGAGCCGTCCTCCAGGTCGGCCAGCACACGGCGCTGCTCCCCCTCCGACCGGAACCGCGAGAGCATCTCCACCCGCAGGGGGAACGCGGCCAGGCGCTCGCTGAAGGTCTGGAAGTGCTGCTGGGCCAGCACAGTGGTGGGCACCAGTATTGCCACCTGCGTGCCGTCCAGCACCGCCTTGAACGCCGCGCGGATGGCGACCTCTGTCTTGCCGTAGCCCACGTCGCCGCAGACCAGGCGATCCATGGGGCGCGGCTGCTCCATGTCCTGCTTCACCTGGCGGATCGCCAGGAGCTGGTCGGAGGTCTCCACGTAGGGGAACGAAGCCTCAAGCTCGAGCTGCCAGGGCGAATCGGGAGGGAAGGCGTGGCCGGACAGCACCTCGCGGGCGGCGTAGAGCGCCAGCAGGTCCTGGGCCAGCTCGGCGACAGCGCGGCGCACCCGCTCCTTGGTGCGGGCCCACTCCTGGCTCCCCAGCCGCGTGAGCGTGGGGACGTGCTCGCCGGGGCCCACGTAGCGGCTCACCCGATGGAGCTGGTCGATGGGGACGAAGAGCCGATCGCCCTCCGCGTAGTGCAGCTCCAGGTACTCTCGCTCGTGGCCTTCGATGGCCTTGCGGGCCATGCCGGCGAAGCGAGCGATACCGTGCTCGACGTGCACCACGAAGTCGCCGGGCTTGAGCTCGGCCAGGAAGACGGCGCGGTCGATGCCCCGACGTGCGGGGGCGCGCCGCTGCTTGGTGAAGCCGAAGATCTCCGTGTCGGTGAGGAGCAGCATCTCCTGCGAATCAGCCGAAAGGACCCACCCGCCCGGCAGCGATCCCTGGACGACGGTCACGCCGCCCGAAGGCGGCGGCTCCTGCACAGCGGCGCTCGGCCCGGCCGAGACGTCCTGCTCGGCGAAGAGGTCGGCCAGACGGGCCGCCTGCTGCGACACGATGACGCAGCGGCGGCCGCTCCGCCGCCCGTCGATGGCCTCCGCCACAACGCTGCGCAGGCGGCCGCCGTAGGCCGGCGCCGGCTCGAACGGGAGACGGAGCGAGCCGTCCTCACCTGTCGCCCAGCGCGAGAGGTCGATGCGCCGCGGGCGCTCATCGAGGCGGGGCGCCACCTCGCGCCAGGTCAGGTGCGGCAGCGGCAGGCCGACGGGCAGCTCGCCCTTCCCCTCCAACTCGGCGCGCACCTCCAGCGCCTGCGCCTCCAGTTCATCCAGGGCGGCGGCCACCTCCGACGGCTCGTCGCAGACCAGCACGGCCTCTGGTGGCAGGCAGTCCAGCAGCGTGCCCTGGGCCAGGAACGGCACGTAGAACGCATCGCCGGCGAAGGCGCCGCCCGCCTCCAGCGTCGAGAGCTCTTCCTCGAAGCGTTCGGTCACGTCGGACGAGCAGCGGGCGAAGTCCAGCTCCCGCCGCAGCCTGTCCAGACCCGCGGGAGGCAGGATGACCTCTCGCGCCGGGCCGACGACGATCGATTCCACCTTCGCCACCGAGCGTTGCCTGGCGGGGTCGAAGAGACGCAGGCTCTCCACGCGGTCGCCCACCAGCTCGATGCGCACCGGCGCATCGGCGCTGGGTGGGAAGACATCGATGATGCCGCCGCGGCGGCTGGCCTGACCCGCCTCCTCCACCAGCGGCAGGAAGCGATAGCCCCCGAGCGCCAGGCGGCGCAGGAAGCCCTCCGGCTCAAGACGCGAGCCGACGGTCAGTGTCTCCGTGACCTGGGCCAGCTCCGCCGCCGCCAGGGTGCGCTGCCCCATCGCCTGCGCCGAAGCCATGACGATCGACGCCGCACCCGGCCCCAGCAGGCCGAGCACCCGCAGGCGCTGCGAGACCGCTTCGAGGTCCGGCGCCAGGCGCTCGTAGGGCAGCGGGTCGCGCTCTGGGAACAGCGCCACCCGCGACTCATCCCCCAGCCAGACCGCCAGCTCCTCGGCCAGGGCGCGGGCGCGGTCTGGCCGGGCTGTAAGCACCAGCAGCGGCTCGGCCCGGTCGCCGGCCATCGCGGCCAGGGCGGCCGCTTTCGCGGCGTCAGGCAGCCCCAGCACAAGGCGAGGCTGGTCCATGGCCGGCATCAGCCCTGTCATCGACCGGATTGCCGGAAGGAGACCGGACAGGTTCATAGGCTCTCAGTTCTTGGTTCTACGTTCTCACCGGCGCATAACGCCTCTAGGGGCCCCGACGACGTCGGGGCCCCTTCACGACCATTCTAGCGGGAGACGCTTAGGGTGGCAAATGAGATTGGCGGCCGCTCCGCTCATCCTTCGACAGGCTCAGGGTGAGCGGGTTTCTGTCCCGCTCGTGGTGAGCCTGTCGAACCAATGAGCGGACGAAAGGCGATTGCCTGGTCGATCAAGCGTAGCCGCTAGCGGTTGTAGCGGTTCATGGCCACGGCCAGGCCTTCGCTCAGCACGCAGGCTACCGCCTCCGCCGCGCGTTCCACCGCCCCCTCCAGCGCCTCGCGTTCCTCGGGTCGCGGCCCGCGCAGCACGTAAGCCGCCACGATGTCGGGGTCGGTCAGCGGCTCCCCCTCCGCCGTGCGCGGCCGGTCGATCCCGATGCGCAGGCGGGGAAACTCCTCGCTCTGGAGGGTGAAGATGATGTCGCGCAGGCCGTTGTGGCCGCCGTGCTTGCCCCGCCGGCGCAGGCGGATGCGGCCCACCGGCAGCTCCAGGTCGTCGCAGATTACCAGCATCTCCTCCGGCCGGAGCTTGTCGCGCTGAAGGAGACTGGCCGCGGCCTCGCCCGAGCGGTTCATGAAGGCGTGAGACTTGGCCAGGATGACCGGCACATCTGCGATGCGGCCCTCGCCCAGCCTCGCGTGGCGAGCGCCCCTGAGGGCGAGGCCCCAGCGGCGGGCCAAGCGCTGGACGCACCAATGGCCCACGTTGTGGCGATGGCCGACGTACTCTTCGCCAGGGTTGCCTAGCCCCAGGATCAGGCGAACGGGAGGAGCGGGCGCACGCCCGTTGGGCGCCGTCATTCCGATTCGGATACGCCGGGGGCGAGTTGGGCCCGCGTTTCCTCGGCCAGGACGCAACCCACAGCCAACTCCAGAAGGGTGAGCCAAATAGATGGTTCGAGGGTCTCTGGTGAAGGAAACATGGTGGCAGCTTAGCGAGCCTCTGCTAGCCTGTCAAGCGCGGCTGCGGGTGTGAGCGGGCACTCATTTCTAGAGGAACTCCCACCGATTCCTGGCCATCACTCCGAGGGTGCTCCTCCCGTTAGTCCAGCAGCCCTTCCCGGACAGCACGCACGCCCGCCTCGGTACGACTGGCTGCGCCCATCTTGTGAAGGATATTGGCCAGGTGCTTGCTGGCCGTAAGGGTGCTGATGCCCAGCACCCCCGCAATCTCCTTGTCCGATTTCCCGTCCATCACCAGATGGAGGACCGTCAGCTCGCGGAAGGTCAGCCCGTAGGCGTTCCCTTGCAGCATCCGACGCTCGACCCGATCCTCCAGCTCCTCTCTGGCCTCTCGGAAAGCTCCCTCCTCCCGCTTGCGCTCGCTGATGTCGCGCGAGATCCCCAGGACCCCCACAACCCGCCCATCATCACCGCGAAGGGCACTGACTTTGGAGTCGAGCCACACCGTGGAGCCGTCCTTGCGGGTGGCCTCGATCTCCAGGGCTCGCGGCGGCGACTGGTCGCTTTCCACGGCTCCCCGGCCTACCTCCTCCGCGAGGGCCTTCCTAGCGAGCTTCAAGGAGGCCGGAGTCAGTACTTCCTCCAGCGACTGCGCCAATACTTCCTCGACGCTGTAGCCTCGGATGCGGGTGACGGCGGGATTGACATAGGTGGTCCGAAGGTTCAAATCCCTGATCCAGATGATGTCCGTCGCGTTCTCGGCCAGGAGACGGTAGCGTCTCTCGCTCTCTTCTAGAGCCCTCTCCGCCCTCCTGCGCTCGGTGATGTCCTCACCGGAGCTAAGGGTGGCGACAATAGCGCCGCCCTCGTCTGCCAGGACAGTGTTGTGCCAGGCGATGAGTCTCTGTTCGCCGGTATGTGTCACGATGGGGTTTTCGAAGTACTCAGGCTCGATTTCGCCGGCGATCAGCTTTTGGAAGGTGGACCGCACTTCTTCCCTGGTTGTTGCCGGCAAGAAAGAGTCGAACCAGTTCTTGCCAAGGATGTCCTCTTCCTCGTGCCCCAGAACCCGGCGTCCCTTTCGGTTGATGAGCCTCACTCGCTCCTGACGATCGATCGCCACAACGATGACTTCGGCCAGGTCCAGGTATTTTTGCGCTCGGTCCCTCTCTCGCCGCAGCGCCTCCTCCGCATTCTTTCTCGCAGTGATGTCCCGAACTGCCGCCACACTGACCCGACGCCCTTGATACGGGATGGCCCTGCCGCGGATTTCAGCTACGAAGGTGAAGCCGTCCTTCCTGAGCCCTACTACTTCAAAGGGCTCTTCACTCCGAGTAGACATGCCTTCCAGCAAGAGACCCCGCGATTCAGGCGCCGCAAAGTCCAGCGCGTGCATCCCGATGATTTCGGGCAACTCGTGGCCAAACATCGCAGCAAGCGTTTGGTTTGCGGAGAGGACCTTGCCTTTGTCGTGAATCGCTATCCCTTCAAAGCTAGCTTCAGCCAAAGTGCGGAACCGCTCCTCGCTCTCCCGCAGCGCCTCCTCTGCCTGCTTGCGCTCCGTGATGTCCAGGTACATCGCCCGTGTGCCGATAGTACGGCCGTCGTCGTCGAGCTCAGGCACGGCGCGCAGCAGCGCCTCCACGACGTGACCGTCGCGCGCCAGTAGCTGCCGTTCCTCCGCAAGGAAGCGCCCCTCCATCGCTCGCTGGAAGCCGCCTTGCTCCAGCAATTGAACGCGTGACGGGGGCGCGTAGAAATCTCCCAACGGCCGGCCGAGCACCTCGGCGCGCGAGTACCCCAACGTGGTCAGGAACAGGTCGTTGCAGTCGGTGATAATCGGAGTGCCATGTTCGCTGCGACTGATCACGTACATCGCCGGTGCTTCCTCGAACAGGAGCCGATATCGCCCTTCCGCCTCCCGCAGCGCCTCCTCCCCCCGCTTGCGTTCGCTGATGTCACGGTTGACGCCCACGTAGCCGGTCGTGCGCCCGCGGCTGTCTCTCAGGGCGATGACTTTCGACTCTATTTGGATCGGCGTGCCGTCCTTCCGGTACTGGACGACCTCCCCGTAGAAGTTGCCGGCCTCTACGGCCGCCTCGATCGCCTGGGACCGCTCGGCGCCAGGATAGTCAGTGCGAAGCACCTCCGCCCCTGGACGCCCAAGGACCTCCTCCGCCTTCCAGCCGTAGATTTGCTCAGCAGCCGGATTCCACGACTTCACGACGAACTGCTCATCGGTGGAGATGATCGCATCGTTCACGCTGGCCAGGAGCTGAGCCTGGTAGGTGAGCGCCTCCTCTGCTCGCTTCTGCTCCGTGATGTCGGTAACCAGCGCGAAGAAGCCGATGACTTTTCCGGCGTCGTCGGTATCCGGAACGTAGTCGGCGGTCACCCACCGCGTCCCACCCTTCCGGTACGGCAGAGCATCTTCGAAGCGCACGTGCTCACCGCGCAGCACCCCTTCGACGTGTTCCCTTATTCGCTCGTACGTCGCCTCGCCCAGGACCTGCGTCAAGTGCCTGCCGATAATCTCCGTACGGGGCGTTCCGAACCACTCCTCGTATCGCTTGTTGACGAACTGATAACGGCCGCCTGCGTCAACGTAGGAAAACAGCGCCAGCACGTTGTCGGCCAGCACGCCGATCTCTTGCTCGCGTTTCCGCAACGTCTCCTGCAGCCGCTCGCGCTCCGAAGAGTCGCCAGCGGACGACCCGTTGGGGGTGGCCAGCGCGGCGTCCGGCCCGTTCCCCAGCGTTCTCGATGCGCGTCTCTGCCCCTCACGCCGATCCTGTCTGGACATCGGCCCCTCCTTACGAGATATCGCCGTGGCAAGTCTATCCGGCTTAGGCCAACTAGACGCTTAAATTGTGGAGGATTCCGTTCCAAAAGACAAGAGCGTGAGAAAGAAAGATTTCACTTTCTTGCTAGAGGAGGGGCCCTCCCGGCGAGAGCCTCGCCGGAGCGCAGCGGGGCGAGGCTAGGAGGCGCTGACGGCAGGGGCTGGGCCTGTGAGCGAAGCAGAAGGGCTCGCCCTCAGCCGCTCGACGACGCCGGACAGGACAGAGAGCGCATGGTCGATCTCCTGCTCCGTGTTCTCCGACCCCACGGTCAGACGCAGGCTGCCGACCGCCCTGGCCAGGGGCACACCCATGGCCACCAACACGTGCGAGGGCTCCCATACCGACGACGTGCAGGCGCTGCCGGCGCTGGCCGCAATGCCCGCCGCGTCCAGGGCGGCCACGAGCGCATCCGCCTCCACGCCCTCGAACGTGAAGTGAGCGTTATTGGCCAGCCGTCTCTGCGGATCGCCACTAAGCTCCGCTCCCGGGACGGCCGCCCGGATGCCGTCGATCAGCCGATCGCGCAGGCGGCGGCAGTGGCCAGCGTAGGCCTCGCGCTCGGCCGCTGCCAGGCGGAGAGCGGCGGCCGTGCCCGCGATACCGGCCACGTTCTCGGTGCCGGCGCGTCGCTGTCGCTCCTGGCCGCCGCCGGACTGCTGGCCCAGGAAGGAGATCGACCGTCGCAGATAGAGAACGCCTGCGCCCTTGGGCCCGCCGAACTTGTGGGCCGATAGGCTCAGCAGGTCGACGCCCAGCCCGTCGACGTTCAAGTCCAGGGAGCAGGGGGCCTGTACGGCATCGGTGTGAAGCGGGATGCGCCGGCCGAGACTGCGGGCGCGGTCCCTGACCGCCCGGGCGATCTCGGCCATGGGCTCGATGGTGCCCACCTCGTTGTTGGCCAGCATTACGCTAACCAGCACCGTGCGCGGGCCCACTGCTTGCGCCACAGCGGCGGGGTCGATAAGGCCGTGGGCGTCCACGGGCAAGAAGGTCACGTCGAAGCCGAACTTCTCTAGGTACTGGCAACTGTGAAGAACGGCGTGGTGTTCGATGGCGGTGGTGACGATGTGGTTGCCCAGATGGGCTAGCTGCTGGGCGAAGGCTACTCCCTTGATGGCAGCGTTCACCGATTCCGTGCCGCCGCTGGTGAACACAACCTCGCTTGGGCGGCAGCCCAGCACCTCGGCCACCGTCCGGCGGGCGTCCTCGACCGCGCGCTGGGCTTGACGGGCGCTGGCATAAGCGGCGGAGGGGTTGGCGAAACGCTCGCTCAGGTAGGGGAGCATGGCCTCGCGCGCCTCCGCACGAAGCGGAGTAGTAGCAGCGTGGTCGAGATAGACGGAGCGTTTATCCTTCATCACGATCGATACGGGGGCAGGGTATCAGGCAGATGCATCGTATCGTGGGCGCGGATAGGGCGTCAAGGCGGGCGCGCTCGTAGGGACGCTGCTAGCCGCGCCCACTTGTAGGGGCGCTGCTTGCTGTGCCCATTCATAGGGGCGCCTCTTGCTACGCCCGGGCACTCCGCGCCTACACCCGCAGCAGCACCTGGTTGGCAGCGCCGCCCACCAGCAGCGCCAGGCCGATGCTGAGGGCCATGATCGCTGCTGCGCTGCGCCAGCCCAGCTCGCGGCCCAGGATAGCCGCTGTGGCCAGGCAAGGGAAGTAGATAGTGGTCACCAGCGCAAAGACGAAGATCTGGCGGGAATCCATAAACAGCCGCAGATTGTCCACGTGACCGCCGTACTCGACCAGGGCCAGGGCCACCAGGAATTGCAGGGCCAGCTCCTTGCGCAGCACGGCGAAGACCAAGGCCAGCCCGGCCACCGGCGGCAATCCCAGCCATCCCTCCACCAAGGGCGAGAGGGGGCTCGTCAAGCGCCAGATAGCGCCTGTCTCGTAAAGGACGCCCATTACCAGGCTTCCTACGATCACGATCGGAGTGGCCCGCACCACGAAGTCCTTGAACCGGACCCAGGTCTTGACCAGGACTGTTCGCAGAGGCGGCCGGCGGGGCGGGAAGACCTCCATAATCAGCTCGCCGGGGCGGCCCGGCAGCAGCTTGTTGAGAGCGAAGCCGGTGCCCCCCGCCAGGAGAGCCGCCACCCCCAGGATGGCAACCGCCGGCGCCAGGCCGATGAAGCGGGCCGCCGAGCCCATGATGACCGCCGTTCGCGCGCTGCACGGGGTGAGGACCATGAGGGTAGAGGCAATGAAGCGCTCTCGGCGCGAGCTCAGGACTCGCGTGCCAATGACTGCCGGCACGTTGCAGCCGGCCCCCGCGATCAGAGGCACCAGGGCCCGTCCCTGCAGCCCTAGGCGCCGCATCAGGCTGTCGCTGAGGAAGGCCACGGCGTTGAGGTAGCCGGTGTCCTCCAGCACCGCCAGCAGGAAGTAGAAGGTGAGGACGTAAGGGATGCCCACCGCCAACGAGGCGTTGATCCCCGCATCGATCCCCCACAGCAACACGTCGGCGGCCTGGCCCGGCAGTAAGAAGCGAGTGACCGTGTCCAGCGCCGGCGAGGCGGTGGCCCCCCACAGCCGGTCGAACTGGCCCGAGAGGAATCCACCCACGTAATAGAGGAAGGCGAACAGGCCGGCCAGCACGGCCAAGGCGATAGGAATCCCAGTGGTGGTGGCGGTGGCGTACTTCCAGAGCCGCTCCCGTAGCCGGCGACCCAGGGGCATCCGCCGCTGGCAACGGGCAGCGATAGCGCTCGCCAGGCCGTGACGGGCCCCCGCGATGACCAAGGCCGGCGGCTGGGCCAGCAGCCGGCCCCATTCCTCTTCCAGGGCTAGGACATGCCGGAGAACGTCCTGCCCCTCCGCCGACCCGCGCGCGAGATCCCGCACTTCCTCATCGCCCTCAAGCAGCAGGAGCACTAATCCTCGCGCCGACAGCCCTTCGGGCGCCCATTGGTGTTCGGTCGCCTCCAAGGCTGCCAGCGGGCCACTGGTCCAGGCCTCCAGCTGAGCGCCGTAGTTGGGCGACGGCCCCGATCGCGATCGGGGCGCCTCTGCCTGACGCAGGGCGGCAGCCAGCAGGGCCCGCACTCCTTGGCCGCGATGGGCCACCGTGGGCATCACCGGCACCCCCAGCAACTCGCTGAGGCGCTTGACGTTGGTCTGGATGCCGGCGCGTCCTGCTTCGTCCAGCAGGTTCAAGGCGACGACCACCGGCAACCCCAGATCGAGTAGCTCCAACGCTAGATAGAGGTTGCGGGCCAGGTTGCAGGCGTCGAGGATGACGATGACTACGTCTGGTCGAGCCTCCAGCAGGGCGCGGCGGGCTGCCAGCTGATCCTCGGAGGGGGCCCCCAGACCGTAGCTTCCCGGTAGGTCCACCACCGTTGCCCTGCGCCCATCCAGGCGGGCGGTGCCGACGGCTACTTCCACCGTAGTGCCTGGATAGTAAGCGGTGGCGACGTGGAGGCCGGTCAGCCGGTTGAAGATGGTGGACTTGCCGACGTTGGGATTGCCCGCCAGTGCGATGACCGGCTGCTCATGGGGACGGCGCGATTCCTTCCCAGCGGCACCCTGGTGCCACGAGGGCACTAGCGGGCGCCCTTCCGCACCAGGATCCGGCCCGCTATGTCGCGGCCCAGCGCGTAGCGAGCGGAACCCAGGCGGACCAGGAGCGGACCACCGAAAGGCGCCACCTGTTCGACCAGCACGCGGGCGCCGGGCAGAAGACCGAGGCTGGCCAGGTAACGGAGCAGGGTTGTCTCTTCCCGCCTCACCTGAACCACGACCGCTCGTTCCCCCGCCTGGAGAGAAGAGAGAGCGTGCAGCTCGACAGGAACGGTTGACACCCGGCCCGGGATGGGATGCCCGTGAGGACAGCTATCGGGGTGACCGGTGACGCCATCCAGGCGCTCTTCCACCGCCGGGGAGAGGACGTGCTCCCATCGGCCCGCCTCGTCGTGCACGTCGTCCCATGCCAGGCCCAGGACGTCGAACAGGAAGCGCTCGGCCAGGCGATGGCGCCGCACAACCTCCGCCGCCCGCTGCTCCCCGTCCGCCGTCAGGCGCAGGTCGCCTTCTCCCCGCTCCAGGAGCCCTTCCTGGACCAGCCGCTTGACCATCAGCGAAACGGAAGCGTGGGAGAGCGCGAGGCGCTGGGTCAGAGCAGCAACGGTTACCGCGTCCCCCTCCTCCTGGAGGCGGAAGGCCACGGCCAGATATTCCTCGACGGCGGGCGTAGTCATGTCTGCCCCGATCTGGTTGTTAAGGCGACCATGACATGGTTGGCTTGCCTACGTGAACCATGGCACAATGTTCCCTTCCTGTCAAGGAACGAGAGCCTGAAATCACCAGCCTCCCACAAGCGCTGGGGTTCATTCCCCGGGGGGATAGACCACATACTCAATCACCCTCGGTTGGGGATTGGAGACGCCCCCCAGCTTGACAACCCACGCCCCACCCTTGTATCTCATAGCAGGTGCCTGCCGGCCGGCCCTCAATGGTTCGCGACGAAAGGAGCCCATAATGACCCACCGAAAGCGTACTGCCGTTCTCGTGCTGATCGCCCTCGTGGCGGCTCTGCTCGCAGCGGCCGCCACCAGTTGCGGGGGCGAGGAAGAGACCACGCCCACAGCAACACCCGTCCGCACAACCACGACCGGCGCGGCAGCCAGCGCTACCTCCGCCGCCAGCCCAGCCGCCGGTCGCTACGCGACGCCGCCGGCCATGGCCATCGACCCCGCAAAGAGCTACACCGCAGTGCTGGAGACGGACAAGGGCACGATCAAGATCAAGCTTCTGCCGGATATCGCGCCGCAGACGGTGAACAGCTTCGTCTTTCTGGCGCGACAAGGCTACTTCGATGGCATCACCTTCCACCGCGTGCTCCCCGGCTTCGTGGCCCAAAGCGGCGACCCCACGGGCACCAGCGGCGGTGGCCCGGGCTACACCCTGCCGGACGAGTTCAGCGACCACCCCTTCGACAAGGGCGTCGTGGGAATGGCCAGCACGGGCGCGCCGCATACTGCCGGCAGCCAGTTCTTCATCACCTTTGTCCGCCGCGCGGACTTGGACGGCAAGTACACCGTCTTCGGCGAGGTGACTGAGGGGATGGACGTGGCGGAGAAGCTGACGCCTCGCGACCCGCAGACCAACCCCAACGCCCCGCCCGGCGACCGCATCATCAAGGTGACGATCGAGGAACAATAGCGCCTATTGCTGGCGCCTCACGAGCGGGGAAGACGGCCGCCGGCGGACAGATCGCCCGGAGAGGTAGAGGCAGGGCTTGCAGCTAGCGCGTCGGTATCACGTATAGCGCACGGAGTGGCCGTACTTCTCGCGCAGGACGGTCTTCAGCACCTTCATCGTCGAGCTTCGAGGCAGCGCGTCCGCGAAGTCCACTGACTTGGGCTTCTTGTAGCTGGCCAGGTGGTCCTTGCAGTACTCGATGACTTCTTCCTCGGTCAGCGTCTCCCCCGGCTTGCGCACCACGACGGCCTTGATCGACTCGCCCCACTCCTCGTCGTAGACGCCGATGATCGCTGCCTCCAGGATCTTGGGGTGGCTCTGGAGCACGTCCTCGATCTCCGCCGGGTAGATGTTCTCGCCGCCGCTGACGATCATGTCCTGCTTGCGCCCCACGACGTAGAAGAACCCCTCCTCGTCCTGGCGCATCAGGTCGCCGGAGTGGAACCAGCCGCCTCGGAAGGCCTCGGCCGTGGCCTGGGGGTTCTTGTAGTACTCGAGCATCATCGTGGGCGCGCGGTAGATGGCCTCGCCCACGCTTCCCAGCGGCACATCACGGTCGGCGTCGTCCACCACCCGAACCTCCACGCAGGCAACGGCCTTGCCGATCGAGGCCTCCTTCCGGGGGGCGTCGGAAGGCCTCAGCATGGTCACCACCGGGCACATCTCCGTCTGGCCGAAGATGTCATAGATCTTGACGTTGGGGAAGTGCTTCATGAAATCCTTGCGGGTCTGGGTAGGCAGGATGGCAGCGCCGCTGGCCAACATTTTCAGCGATGACTTGTCGTACTTATCGATGTCCGGCGATTGGAGGAGAAAGTTGGCCATAGCCGGGATGAGTAGAAGAGAACCGCACCGTTCGTCCTGGATGAGGCGCAGGATCTCCAATGGATCGAAGACCTGGGTGGTCAAGACCAGCGTTGCGCTTGCCATGAGGTGGGCCTGGCAGGTGCCGAAGGCCGCCAGGTGGAAGATGGGCGGCGCGATCAGGGCCCGCATCTCGTCCAGGCCACCCATCTCCGGCTCCGCAGCTATCTCCGCCCCCACCACCATCCACATCACGATCTCGCTCTTATAGCTGAGGACGGCGCCCTTGGGCCGGCCGGTCGTCCCGGCGGTGTACATGATGAACCCCGGGTCCTCCTCCTCTACCAGAACCAGGGGCTCGTCGTCGCCGTATTCCTGGATAAGGGTCTCGTAATGCCGCATGCCTTCCACGGGCTCGGGTGTCACCGCGATGTACTCCCGCACCTGGGGCAGATCGGCCTGGAGGTTGCGCACGGTCTGGACAAAGGGCGCACCCACGATGAGGCACACAGAATCAGAGTTGTTGATGATGTACTTCAGTTCCGCCGTGTGGAGGCGGAAGTTCAAGGGCACGGCTACAGCGCCCATCTTGGCCAGTGCGTAGTAGCTCTCCAGGTACTGGTTGGAATTGTACGAGAGGATGGCCACGTGCTCGCCCTTCTTGATCCCGATGTCCATAAGAGCGTGCGCCAGGCGGTTGATGCGCGCGTTGAACTGACGATAGGTGAGGCGCGTGTCGCCGTAGACAACGGCTTCCTTGCCGGGGAATTTGCGCGCATTGCGGGCGATTACCTCCCCCAACACGAGACGCCTCGCCAGTTCGGCCTGGATTGTTTCGGGCGATTCCATGATCCACCTTCCCCACTGAAGGCCGGCTTGGCGCCGGCCGGACAAGAGATGCGGCAGGTAGATAATGGCGCGTTGGGTAGGGCATTGTCAAACGAGAGGAACAAGGCGTAGCGCTACCTTTTCGCAATAAGCGCCGGCGTGGTCCGTTCAGCAGGCAATGCTGTTGCTTGACGGCATGGGTATTAGGATGTAGAATCCGCGCGATAGCGAAGATTGTTTTCCTCGTCGGCGAGGTCCTGGCCGGCGGGGAGCCAGCGTGGGCCAAAGACCGGCCCGCCCAGAAAGGGAGGCGATAGTGCGCTTCATGCGAAAGATGAGACCATGGCTCCTGACCTTTGCCGTCCTTCTCCTTGCCGTGACCTTCGCCGGCCTCCTCGCCGCTTGCGGAGACGACGAGGAAGAGGGAACGGCTACGGCCACAGCCGCTCGAACGGGCACCCCGGCGGCAACGCCCGCCGTAACGGGCACGGCCGCCGCCTCGCCAACGGCGGGAGGCCCGCTGAAGATTGGCATGCTCTTCGACTACACCGGATCGCTGGCGGAATTCGGGCCGAACATGGAAACGGGAGCCCAGTTGGCGATCAAACAGATCAACGCCGCCGGTGGGGTCCTGGGCAAGCCCGTCCAGCTCATCAAGGCCGACTCTGGCACCAACCCCCAGGTGGCACTAGAGGCGGCGACCCGCCTCGTGAACGTTGAAGGCGTCCACGGCATCGTCGGCTCCCTATCCAGCGGAGTGACCATCGCCGTGGCCGAGGGAGTGACGGTGCCCAACAAGATCGTCATGATCTCGCCGGCGTCCACATCGCCCGGCCTCACCGAGGTCAACGACAACGACTTCCTGTACCGCACCGTCCTGTCCGACGCCGCTCAGGGCGTCGTTCTGGCTCAGTGGGCCTGGGATCAGGGCTACAAGAAGGTGTCCACCACCTACACCAACAACGCCTACGGCGTGGGGCTTTCCGACCAGTTCGTGAAGTCCTTTGAGGCCTTGGGCGGTACGGTCCCAGAGGCTGTCTCTCACGAACAGGAGCAGACCACCTACCTGTCGGAGCTCCAGAAGGCAGTAGAGGGAGCCCCGGACGCCCTGGTGTGCGTCAGCTACCCGGCCGAGGGCAAGGTCTACATCAAGGAGGCCATCGAGAACGGCCTCATCGACACCTTCCTCTTCACCGATGGCACCAAGTCCCAGGAGATCATCGACGCCATCGGCGCCACGGCCCTGGAAGGGACCACCGGCACTTCTCCCAGCACGCCGGAGAAGGCCGAGCTGACCGCCAACTTCGACGCCGACTACAAGGCGGAGTACGGCAAAGACGTGCCGGCTCTGCCCTACGTGCGCGAGTCCTACGACGCCGTGGTCGCTATCGCCCTCGCGGCTGAGGCGGCCAAGTCCACTGACCCGACCAAGATCCGCGACCAATTGCGTAAGATGGCCAGCCCTCCGGGCAACAAGATTGGCGCCGGCGCCGCCGGCATCCAGCAGGCCTTGACGGCTGTCCGCGCTGGCACCGACATTGACTACGAGGGGGCAGCCAACTCCGACAACTTCGACGCGAACGGCGACGTCCTCACCGGTGCCATCGAGATCTTCAAGATCACCGGAGGCAAGTTCGAGACCATCAAGGTCGTTCCGGTGGACCTGAGCACGGGCGGCTAATCGGGGAATAGCTTGTGAGAGCCCGGCGGGCTTGGCCCGCCGGGCTCTCAGTCTTCTGCGGAACCTGTTGCGGGCGCTCCCGCTAAGGGCTCTTTCTGCTTGTCTTCCTGTCCCGCGAACAGCGAGACCCTCCTCTCTTCCCCCATCAGTCCGTGGGGTCGCAAGAGGAGCACGACGACGATCAGCAGGCCGATGAGCAGGTCGCGGATGTAGGAGGTCCGAGCCTCCAGCGCCGTCGGAAGATGGGGCTGGATCAGCCCCGTTAGTGTCCAGAATCCCCACACCACGTAAGCGCCCAGGATTGCCCCGCGGTTGCTGCCGCTGCCCCCCACCATCAGCATCGCCCAGATGATGAACGTCCCGAAGAAGTGGCTGAAGGTGTCCGGCACAATGCTGCCCTGATTCGCCGCGTACACCGCCCCGCCGACGCCCATAATCATTGCCCCGAGTACGAAGGCCTGCATCCGAAAGGCCAAGATGTTCTTGCCGCTGGCGGCGGTGGCCAGTTCGTCCTCGCGAATGGCCTTGAGCACGCGGCCCCAGGGCGACCGAGCCGCCCGCTCGATGGCGACGAAGATGATCACCAGGACGACGATTGCAATGCCAAAGTAGATGTACTTGTAGTCCGGCGGCGACACCAGGTCGTGCAGAGGCCGCGGAATGCCCGTGAGCCCGCGGGTGCCGTTCACCAGCCCCTCTTCCTCGATGGCGATGCGCCGCAAGACTTCAGCGATGCCGATGGTGGCGATGGCCAGATAGTCCTCTCGCAGGCGCAGGGCGGGAATGGCGATGAGGAAAGCCACGACCCCCGAGGCCACAGCCGCCGCCAGCGCCCCTAGTACGAACCCGGTGAGTCCCTCCAGGTTCAGCGGCCCCAGGCCCTCGGCCAGGTCCAGGCCCCCAACGTACCTCACGAACTCGCTGCTGGAGGGCGCCTTCGTCACAAGAGCGCTGGTATAGGCGCCCACCATGAAGAAGGCGACGACGCCGAAGTTGAAGATGCCGGTGTAGCCCCACTGCACGTTCAACCCGAGGGCGAAGACGGCGAAGATCGCCACGGTGGTCACAAACACCGTCAGAAACGAGATGAAGCCACCGAAGGTTTCGGAGTCGTTGGCCGATATGCCCACAATGCCGACCGTGATGATCGAGACCGCCAGAAGAGTGAGCAGCCTGTCCCTGGCCATCAGGTCTTCCCGAAAAGCCCTCGCGGGCGCACCAACAAGATGAGAATGAGGATGCCGAAGGCCACCGCGGGCTTGTACCCCGGCGCTCCAAACGGCGGGAAGGGAAGGTCGATGCCGACGAACACCTCCTGCGAGATGCCCACGATCATCGCTCCCACCAGGGCGCCCTGGGGGCTCCCCAGCCCACCCAGGATGGCGCCGGCGAACAGGGGCAAGAGGAGGGTGAAGCCGAGGTCCGCCTTCAGGTTGGACTGGATACCCAGCAGGACGCCAGCCACCGCCGCCAGCGCACCGCCGATGATCCACGTCCACATCACCACCTGGTCGGTGTCGATGCCGGTCACGCGGGCCAAGTCGGCGTTGTCGGACATGGCGCGCATGGCCTTCCCCATCTTCGTCCGGAAGAGCAGCAGGTAGACCAACGCCATCAGGAAAAAGGCGGTAGCGACGATGAATATCTGATCCGGCTTGAGCTTGATGTCGAAAGGAAAGTCCCGGGCGGGATGGATGCCAGCAACGTAAAGCTGCTGATCGGGCCCCCACCACAGCAACATGATCGCCCGCAAGACGATGGCCACGCCCAGCGAGGCGATGGCCAATACCACGGTGCCGCTTCGTCGCTGGCGCAGCGGCCGGTACACCACCCGGTCGATGAGGACGGAGCCTGCGCCCAGGGCCGCCATGGACACAAGAATGGCGAAGATCATCCCCCAGCCAAAGGACAGCGGCCCGATGCTGCCCCCTCCGACGAAGGCGCCCAAGGCGACGTAGGCCCCAAACATCATCAGGTCGCCGTGGGCGAAGTGGGCGAACTTGAGGATGCCGAAGATCAGGGTGATGCCCAGAGCGCCCAGGGAGATGATGCTGCCGACGATGATCCCCGTTACCAGGTACTGACGCGCATCGACGATGCCATACACCACCAGGAGGCCGATGAGCAACCAGAGGCCGACGGTCCCCGCCTTCTCCACTTGCCCGGCGTACTCTCGGCGGGCCCGGCCAATCAGTCCTGCTGTTCGTGTCAGGGAACGAACCATGTGCCCTTAGCCGCCCAAGTAGAGCTTGCCGACTTCCTCGCTGTTCAGCAGGCCTTCGCCGGTGCCCTCCAGGCGGTTCTGGCCCATGGCCAAGACGTATCCGCGATGGGAAAGGGCCAAAGCGTGACGAGCGTTCTGCTCCACCATCATCATGGCTACACCCGAACGGTTGATTTCCTGGATCTTGGCGAAGACCAGCTCCACCATGTTCGGCGCCAGGCTGGCCGAAGGCTCATCGAGGAGGAGGACGCGGGGCTCCAGCATCAGGGCACGGGCCAGGGCCAGCATCTGCCGCTGGCCCCCCGAGAGCTTGCCTGCCCGCACGCCCCGTCTCTCCGCCAGGTCGGGGAAGAGCCCGTAGATCTCCTGCATCCGCCCGCGGTAGTCGTCGCGGCGGATGAAGGCGCCCATCTCCAGGTTCTCGTGGATGGTGAGGGTGGGAAAGATGTTGTCCGATTGGGGGACATAGCACATCCCCTTTCCCACCATGGCCTGCGGGGCCAACCCGGTGACGTCTTCGCCGGCGAAGAAGACCTGGCCCTTGCGCAACGGCAGCAGGCCGAAGATGGTCTTCATGAGGGTGGACTTGCCTGCCCCGTTGGGCCCGATGATGGTGACGATCTCCCCTTCGTCTACGGCAATGGAGACGCCGTGCAGGATCTCCACCTCGCCGTAGCCCGAGACCACATCGCGGGCCTCGAGCACCTTCACCGATACTGCCCTCCGAGATAGGCTTCCAGCACGCGCTCGTCGGCCTTGATCTCGTCGGGCAGGCCCTCGGCGATCTTCTCCCCCTGGCAGCAAACGATAACGGGGTTACAGAGGCGGGTTACCAGGTCCATGTCGTGCTCGATGATGAAAAAAGTAATGCCCTTCTCGTAGCACAGCTCCTCGATCGAGCTCACCAGACGCTTCATGAGGGACGGGTTCACGCCGGCGCCGGGCTCGTCCAGCAGGATTAGCTGGGGATCGCACATTAGGGTGCGGGCCAGCTCCAGGAGCTTCTTCTGGCCGGAAGAGAGGTTGCCCGCCAACTCGTGGCGCAGCCGGTGAAGGTCGACGAAGTCCAACACGTCCAGGGCCCGGTCGCGGATGCGCCTCTCCTGGCGCCGGACCAGGTAAGGCACGAACCACGGGGCCCAAACGTTCTCGCCGACCTGCCCTTGGGGCACCAACATCAGGTTCTCCAGGACCGTCATCCCCTTCAGCTCGCGGGGTACCTGGAACGTGCGGACGATGCCCTTACGGAAGATGATGTGAGGGGGCAAGCCATCGATACGCTCACCGCGAAAATAGATGCGGCCGGACGTAGGCTTGAGAAAGCCGGTCACCAGGTTGAAGAGCGTAGTCTTGCCGGCGCCATTGGGCCCTACCAGGCCCGTTATGGTGCCCTCAGAGACCTGGAGAGTGCACCCGTTGAGGGCGCGCACGCCATCGAAGCTCTTCACGACCTCCTGTATCTCGACAAGCGCTGCCACCGCACTCTTCCCCCTTACCGGGCCAAGGTAGGCTCAGTATACCTGAGTGTTGTGACATGCGCTATTGGCCTACAGGGATACAGGAACCACGGCGCACTTCGGGTCGTCACGGCTGGACATTGGCTGGCAGAAGGCGTTGATGTAGGGGCGACCTTTAGGTCGCCCGCGCGAGGCCTGAAAGGCCTCCCCTACATTCCGAGGGGTTGGTCCGCTCTCTCCATGACCGTCAGACCCTCGCGCAAGATCGCCGTTGGGGCCCCAAGACCCCCAGCCTACGAGGTTGTGGACCCTGCGCGCTCAAGGGGATGCTCTTTGTTCCCGCCCTCAGATGCCTATGCTATGATGAATTTCGGTATGGGGAGCTAATCGTTGATTCGCATCTATCTAGACCTGCTAGACACCGATCCGCAGGCCTTTTTCGTTCTTGTCGGGGCAGCGGTTTCTGCCTTGCTGCTGGGCTTTACCTTCCACGAGTTCAGCCACGCCCTGGCCGCCACCCGTCTGGGCGACCCCACGCCCCGCTATCACGGCCGGTTGACCCTGAACCCGCTTGCTCACCTGGATCCGGCGGGAACCATCCTCCTGTTCCTGGCGGGCTTCGGTTGGGGCAAGCCGGTGCCGGTGAACCCCAGCCTGATGCGGGGCGACCCCAAGACCAACCTGGCCCTCACCGCGGCGGCCGGCCCCATCTCCAATCTGGTCGTCGCCGGGCTGGCCGGATTCGCCATCAAGATGGACATGGTGCCCTGGCGATCGCCTTTCAACGTTCCAAACCTGGCCTCCTGGAGTGCCCAAGACTATCTTGGCCTCTATCTCAGCTCTATCGTCATCTTCGGCGTGATCCTGGCCGTGTTCAACCTCATCCCTCTCTTCCCCCTGGACGGTTTCTCCGTGGCTGTCGGATTGCTGCCCGGCGACCTCTCGCGGGCGTTCGAGGAGCTGCGCGCCTGGGGCCCGGGCATCCTCTTCCTGCTCCTCGCTCTGCCATTCGTCTTCGGCGGCCGCTTCGGCCTCCTTTTCCAGGTCATGGCGCCGGCCGTGAATGGACTCGTTCGCCTCTTGACAGGGATCGACGTCAATGTCATTGGGTAGGGCCGCCCACCTGGTGCGCCGCTTCCTGCGCGCTCTGACGGCCCGCGTGGAGCCCGCCGAGCGCCAGACCATTGCTGACCAGCTAACGCCGGCGCAGGAGCGGCTGTTCTGGGCCATGATGCTTCAGGACCAGCGTCACTCCCTGGATGTCTTCTACACGCTAAAGCGGCGCGGCTGCCAGGACCAGGATCTCTTGCTGGCCGCCCTCCTGCACGACGTGGGCAAAGGCTCCGTCCGCCTTTGGCAGCGGGTGGTCTTTGTGCTGCTCTCGGCCGCGTCGCCGCGGTTGGTGGCGCGCCTGGCCCGGCCGAAGGGCTCGGGCTGGCGAAGGGCGATGGCCTCTCTCAAAGACCACGGCCGGCGCGGCGCGGCCCTGGCCCAAGAAGCCGGCGCTCCCCCCGCGGTGGTCGAGCTCATCCGGAATCATCAGCGGTTCGATGACGGCGACCGCCGCTCAGCGCTCCTTCGCACAGCCGAGGAGTCCTCCTAGGAGGCGGCGATGGAGCGCATGACGATCGTCGGTCTGGGGCTGATCGGCGGTTCATTGGGCCTGGCCCTGAAGAAGGCCAAGCTCTCGGATATCGAGATCGTGGGCTACGACAACGAGACCGCTGCCGCCGCGGACGCCCGCCGTCGCGGCGCTGTGGACAAGACGGAGGCCACCCTCCAGCGCGCGGTGGCCGACGCCGGGATGGTGATCCTCGCCACGCCCATCGTCGCCATGCGGCGGGTCATGGAGGAGATGGCCGGAGGGCTGCGGGAGAACTGTGTGGTCACCGACACCGCCAGCACCAAGGGCCTGGTGATGGAATGGGCCAAAGAGCTCCTGCCCGCCCGCGTCAGCTTTGTTGGTGGTCACCCAATGGCCGGCAAAGAGACGGCCGGCATCGCCAACGCCGACGCGACGCTCTTCGCCGGCAAACCCTACTGCATCGTCCCGTCGCCCAGCGCCACCGAGGGCGCGGTGCGGATGGTCGTCGGCCTCGTTCGCCTCGTCGGGGCGCAGCCGCTGTTCATCGATGCCCAGGAACACGACCGCTACGTGGCGGCCGTCAGCCACCTGCCGCTGGTGCTGTCCAGCGCCCTCTTTACCCTCGTCCGCAGCAGCCCCGCCTGGCCCGAATTGGCGGCGCTGGCCAGCAGCGGCTTCCGCGACGTCACCCGTCTGGCGTCCGGTGACCCCGAGCTGAGCCACGACATCTGCCTCACCAACCGCGAAGCCGTCCTTCACTGGTTGGAACGCCTGGAGGATGAGCTCTCTCGCTACCACGAACTGCTGGCAGAAGGCCACGAGGAAGAATTGTTCAAGCTTTTCGCCCGGGCCCAGCTCGACCGCGACAGTTACATCACCGCGGGTCCGCCCGCCCGATCGCAGGCGACCACCGACGTGCCCGACGCCGGCCAGCAGCTCGCAGCCCTACTGGTGGGCGAGCGGCTGGTGCGGCGTTTCCGTGAGATGGGCAAGCTGTTGAGCGAACAGGGGGAGGAGCGAAGGCAGCGTGCCGACAGGCGCCCGCCTCCACCCAAGGCGGACGGCCGCTCATGAAGCGGACGGTTCGAGCGGCCCGCCGGCTGCGCGGGGTCATCGAGCCGCCCGGCGACAAGTCGATCAGCCACCGGGCGGCCATATTTAACGCCATCGCCTCGGGCGAAGCCACCGTCGAGAACTTCCAGACCGGCGCCGACTGCCTGGCCACCGTCCGCTGCCTGCGCGCGCTCGGCGTGCGCATCGAAAGCCCGGCAGCGGGCGCCCTGCGCATCCGTGGTGTGGGCCGCTCCGGCCTGCGGGAAGCCGCCGCTGTCCTGAACGCTGCCAACTCCGGCACAACGCTGCGTCTGCTGGCCGGCCTGCTCGCTGCCCAGCCTTTCTTCTCCGTCCTAACCGGCGACGCCTCCCTGCGATCGCGACCCATGGAGCGTATCGTCGGGCCGCTGCGGGCGATGGGCGCGCGCATCGAGGGACGAGCCGGGGGCGCCCGCCCACCGCTGGCCATCCAGGGCGGCGGCCTGCGGGGCATCCGCCATCGCCTGCCGGTGGCCAGCGCGCAGGTGAAGTCAGCCCTCACCCTGGCCGGCCTCTACGCTGAAGGCGAGACGGTGCTGGAGGAGCCGACCCCCTCGCGCGACCACACGGAGCGCATGCTGCGGGCCATGGGCGCGCCGATTGCCGTGGGCGAGAGCGGCCTGTGGGTATCGCCGCTGGCCGGCGAGCTGAACCCCCTGGCCATGCGCGTGCCGGGCGACATCAGCTCCGCCGCCTTCTGGATGGTGGCGGCTGCCGCCCATCCCGACGCCGAGCTTCGGCTTACGGGAGTGGGGGTCAATCCCAGCCGCAGTGGCATCATCGACGCGCTGCGCGCCATGGGAGCGCGCATCGCCGTGGAGGAAGAGCGAACCTGGGGCTGCGAGCCTGTGGCCGACATCATCGTCCGTTCCTCGCGCCTGCAGGGGACAGTCATCGAAGGCGCCCTCATTCCCCGCCTCATCGACGAGGTGCCGGCGCTGGCCGTGGCCGCCTGCTTCGCGGAGGGCGAGACGGTTATTCGTGATGCCGGCGAGCTGCGGATCAAGGAGTCGGACCGCATCCGCGCCACGGCCCGCGAGCTCCGGCGTCTGGGGGCGCAGATCGAAGAACTGCCGGAAGGAATGGTGATCCACGGAGTCGGTAGGCTGCGGGGAGCTCTCTGTGGCAGCCACGGCGACCACCGACTGGCGATGGCCTTAGCCGTGGCGGGGCTGCTCGCGGCCGGCGAAACGACCGTCCGCGGCACTGAGGCGGTCGCGATTTCGTATTCCGGCTTCTGGGACGATCTAGACAGTGTCGCTTTGTAGTAAAATAACTATTGAAAAGGAGGAAAGTGGAAAGGAGGGGCGGAAATGGCTACAGAACTGGTAGCCGTTGGCTTTAAGAACTTCATAGCCCTCAATCGGGTGGTCGCCATCGTCTCCACGGGGTCGGCCCCCATCCAGCGCCTCATCCGCGAGGCCAAGAAGAAGGGCAACATCATCGATATCACCAACGGCCGGCGCACTAAAGCAGCCATCTTCATGGACAACGGCTCCATCATCCTCGCGGCTATCACTCCCGAGACCATCAGCGGGCGCGTGGCCGCCGTCGGCCAGGAAGGCATCTATGCCCGCCTCGGAGAGGGTGACTCCTAGGAGCGCCACCGTCGCCGGCCACCCTCTGTTGGTGGTGATCTCGGGCCCCTCCGGCGTCGGCAAGGACGCCGTGTTGGCCGTCCTCAGAGAACGAGGACGGCCCTATCACTTTGCCGTCACCGCCACCACCCGGCCCAGCCGCGGCGTCGAGGTGGACGGCCGCGACTACTACTTCCTGCCCCCCGATCGATTCGAGGAGATGGCAGCAGCCGGCGAGCTGCTGGAGAATGCCCTCGTCTACGGCCATCGCTATGGCGTGCCCAAGGGCCCCGTACGCCAGGCCCTGGCGGCCGGCCGCGATGTGATCATGCGCACCGACATCCAGGGAGCGGCGACCATCAAGGGAACCGTCCCCCAGGCGGTCACGATCTTCCTGGCCCCGGCCTCCCTGGCCGAGCTGGAAGAGCGCCTCCGCCGCCGCGCCACCGACTCGCAGGAAACGCTTCGCCTGCGCCTGGCCCAAGCGCGGCGGGAGATAGACGCCGCCGGCCACTTCGACTACGTCGTCGTGAACGCTGACGGCCACCTGGAGGAAGCCGCCGACCAGGTGGAGCGCATCATCGCCGCCGAGCGCGCCCGACCGGAGCGCGCCGCGCCGGTCGTGTGAAGCCTACCGCACGCCGCTAACGGTGGTGAGGGTGAAACCCGCAGCTTCCAGGCCGCTCACGACGGCCGGCAGAGCAGCAGCGTCGCTGGGGATGAAGTGCATGAGGACGATGGCGCCGTTCGTGGCGCCGCCCTTAACGTTGATCGCGATCTGATCGGCGTCAGCCCCGCCCACCGAACCGCTGTCCACCGTCCAGAGCACGATCTCCAGCCCGCGCTTGGCCACCGCCGCCCTCACCACGTCGCTCACCATGCCGCCCGGCGGTCGCAGATAGCGTGCCGGATGGGGTGCCCCTAGCACGGCGTCAAGCGCCTCCTGCCAGCGGTCGATCTGGTCGAAGATCTTGCCCTCGGTGGCCGGATCGTCGGGCGGAAAGTAGGTGAGTGGCGTGTGATCGAAGGTGTGGTTGCCGATCTCATGGCCCTCGTCCACGGCCCGCCGCCACAGGTCCGGCCTCCGTTCGAGCAGAGCGCCCTTGGGGAAGAACGTGAGCTGGATTTCCTCGCGGGCGCAGATGTCCAGCACGGACTCGATGGCGTCCGAGTAGAAGCCGTCGTCGAAGGTGAGGGCGATGCGCGCCTTGCTCGTGTCGCCACGGCTGATTACGGGTGCCAGGCCATCGACGGCCGTGACGGTAGTAGGCGTGGGAGAGAGCGACGTCGACGGTGACGGCGGGGCGAAGCTGAGGCCGATCGGCCCGCTAGCGTGTCCGGACTCCAGACGCGCCACCACCTGCCAGGCCACGGCCCCGACAGCGGTGCCGCCCAGGCCGGCCAGGAAGCCAAATCCAGCCAGCCGGCGCAGAAAGGCGCGACGGTCTTCGCGGCGTCCAGGGGGTTTCATCGCCACGATGATAGCCGTTGGCCTGGCCGGTGCCAAGACCGCCTCCGCGTTGACGGACGATCGGCCAGGATGCGAGACTGAGGACGTGCCCGAATCCGCTCTCGCCGCCCTGTTCGTCACCTCCTTCGGGGTGGGCTTCACCGGCGCCCTGATGCCTGGCCCGCTCACCACCCTGGCTGTGCGCGAGATCATGCGGCGGGGCTTCTGGGCCGGCCCGCTGCTCGCCGCCGGCCACAGCCTGCTGGAGCTGCCGCTGGTCGTCGGCCTGGCGCTGGGTCTCAGCCGCTTCCTGGACAACGACTCGGTGAAGGCAGGAATCGGCATCATCGGCGGCATCTTCCTGCTATGGATGGGCGTTCACATCATCGGCGAACTGCCCAAGGAGGCGCCTGCCTTGGCGCCGCCACAGGCCGACGGGCCCGGCGCCGCCGCTTACGACGGCTCCTGGCGGCAACGCTGGATGCGTTCATTGGCCACCGGCGGCCGTCCGGGGCCCTCCGTCGCTCTCATGCTGATGGCGACCGGAGTGCTGGTGAGCCTCTCCAACCCTGGCTTCATTGCCTGGTGGGCCACCGCCGGCACGCTCCTTGTCCGGCAGGGGTTGGACCACAGCGCGGCGGGCGTCGCGTCTATCTACACCGGCCACATCTTGTCGGACATCGTGTGGCTCAGCCTGCTGGGCTTGCTCCTGGCCAGCGGCCGCCGGCTGGTGAGCGGCTTCGCCTATCGAATAGTCCTGGCTTTCTGCGCTTTCTTCCTTCTGGCGCTGGGGGCGTACTTCATGGCCTCCGGCCTCGTACTCCTGTCCTGAGGTCAACCCTTCGGAATGTAGGGGAGGCCTTTAGGCCCCCCGCGGGCGACCGAAAGGTCGCCCCTGCACCCATGAGCATCACATTGCACGCCTTCGTTCGCCAACGATCCCTACGCCTCCGCACGCGGCTGTGGCATGATTCCGGCCGACCTGCTAAAGTAAGTTGAACCGCGATGCCCAGTCTTGGCCCCGATGTCTACGCCCTCGTGTTTGCTTTGGCCGCGGTCGTGGCTTGGGCGCTGACCTCCTTCCTCCCCCTGCGCGCCCTCGCCCGCCCCGCCGAAGCCCGCATCGGCCGCCGCCGCGTCGGCGGGCTGGCTGTGTTCGCGGGCTTGCTGGTCGCCCTGCTGGTGGCCACCCTCGTCTCCTCCGACCTCGCCAACCTGTTCGACGCCGACCGCAAGGAAACCGCGGGCCTGCTGGGCGCCGGCCTGATGATCCTGCTAATAGGACTGCTTGATGACCTGAGCGAGGTGAACTTCAAGGTGAAGTTCACGGTCCAGGCCGCTGCCGCTCTCCTGGCTTTCCTGGTGGGCTATCGCATCGAAGATGTGTCTATGCCGTGGGGCGCCTCCTTCCCCCTCGAGTGGGCCGCGCCCGTCGTCACGATCCTCTGGCTGGTGTTCCTGACCAACGCCATTAACCTCATTGACGGCAAGGACGGCCTGGCAGCGGGGGTGGCCATCATCGCCGCCCTGCCCCTGGCCCTCATCGCCCACAACGTGGACCGGCCGCTGGTGGCGGTCGAGTTCGTGGCGCTGGCGGGTGCCTGCGCCGGCTTCCTGCCCCTGAACCTGCCGACGGCCTCCCGCCTCCTGGGCGATTCGGGGGCGCTGGTGGTGGGCTTCCTGCTGGCCGCCCTGGCCGTGGAGGGTTCCACTGGCGTGACCAACAGCATGTTCATCGGCGTGCCCATCGTGGCCCTGGGCTTCCCCATCCTGGACACCGTCCTCGCCTTCACCCGCCGCATCGTCGACCTGCGCCACCCCTTCCTCCGCGACGTGGACCACATCCAGCACCGCCTGGAGGGGACCGGCCTCTCCGACAGCGGCGTGCTCTTCGCCCTGTACAGCCTGTGCCTGCTGTTCGCCGGCGCTGCGCTGACCATTCACTTCGTGGGGTCGGTATGGGCGGAGTTCCTGGCCTTCTTCGCTTACGGCACGGCGATCCTCCTGGTCATCTTCGGCCTGGGATACGCCCGCTCCATGTGGAAGGCCACGGCCATCGAGTCGGTGCGGGGTCTCCTGGCCAGCGCAGTGGGCGGCCACCGAGCCGAGCCGCGCGAGAAGAGCCGCTAGCGCCTCGCCCGCGCCAGCAGACGTCGCCCGTTCTGAAGCGCGAGCTGGTACAGGCAGCGCGCGGCGATGCCCCCCAGGGTAAGCGCGTCGAGCAGGCGGTTTCCCCGCATGTGCTTCCGATAGTATCGCCACATGCTACGGTGCCACTGGAGGATGCTCCGGTTGGGCATGGTGTCGCTGCTCTTACCGATGTGGTGAGTGACGGCGACCTGGGGGAAATAGGCCACCTCGTACCCTGCCCGGTGGGCCCGGTAGCAGAGGTCGACGTCCTCGATGTACATGAAGAAGCCCTCGTCCATGCCGCCGATACGATCGACCATATCGCGGCGGAGCACAAGACAGGCCCCCGAGAGCCAGTCCACAGGCTCGATTCGGTCATGGGCCCAGTCGGTCATCAGGTAGCGGCGGGAGAAGGGGTTGCCGGGGAAGAGGCGGGTGAGGGCGGACTGGCGGTTGAACAGGCTCGTGAGGTGGCTGGGGAAGCGACGACAGGAAAGCTGGAGCGACCCGTCGCTGTTCAGAAGCTTCGGCCCCAGGATTCCCACCGACGGGTTCTGGCGGCAGTAGGCCACCATCGGCGAGAAGGCGTCCTCGGCCAGCTCCGTATCGGGGTTCAAGAGAAGGATGAACTCGCCCGCCGCCCGCTCCATGCCCCGATTGCAGCCGGCGGCAAAGCCCAGGTTGGCGGTCAGCCGGACGAGGGTCACCTGGGGAAACTCTGCCTGCACCATCTGGGCGCTGCCATCCCAGGAGGCGTTGTCCACCACAATGAGTTCGCAGGAGACGCCCTTCGTCTGCTCGAGGACAGAGGCCAGGCAGCGCCGCAGGTAGTCCCTCGCGTTGAAGCTGACAACGACCACGGACAGGTCCACGCGCTAGGCCTCCCGCCCAGCGATAGCCTCGTGGTAGACGGCGGCCGTCTCGCGGGCCGTGCGGCCCCAGGAGAAGAGGGCGGCGCGGCGGAGCCCCGACTCGCGTAGCCGCGATCGCAGGGCCTGGTCGCCCAGCACGGCGGCCATCGCCTCTGCCAGGGCCACTACGTCCTGCGGATTGACCAGGAGAGCGACGTCGTCCAGCACCTCGCGCAGGGCCGGGGCGGTGGAGGCCACGACAGGCAGGCCGCAGGCCATCGCTTCGAGCGGCGGCAGGCCGAAGCCTTCGTACAGGGAGGGAAAGGCGAAGACCTCGGCCAGGTTGTAGAGCGCCACTAGGTCATCAGCCGGCACATAGTCGAGGAAGCGCACTTGATCGGTCAGGCCTAGCTTGTCTACCAGACGCAGCAGGCGTTCGTAGCGCCAGGCCCTCGGCCCGGCGATGACCAGCCCCAGTTCCGGATCCTGCGGCGTCAGCCGGTGGAAGGCCCGCACCAGCGTCGCCTGGTTCTTGCCCGGCTCCAGCGCGCCCACGTTCAAAACGAACCTGTCCGGCAGACCGTACTTGCCGCAGACGGCTGCGATCCCAGCCGGATCCTCGAGGGGCCGAAAAGACGGCGACGCCGCCAGGGGCACGGCCCGCACCCTCTCCGGCGGCAACCGCAGGTGGCGCTCCACGTCCGCCTTCACCGTCTTGGAAACGGCGAGCACCAGGTCAGCCAGGCGGGCGCCGGCCCGGCTGGCGGCGCGAAAGTAGGCGCGGCGCAGGGGCGGGTAGCGCTCCGGCAGGAGGAAGAAGGTCACGTCATGGAAGGTCACCACCCGCCGCCAGCCGCTGCTGATGGCGGTGGTGGTGTAGTGAGGCGAGTGCAGTACGTCGACGTCCAGCCGGCGTAGTTGCCAGGGGAGCACCACCTGCTCCCAGGCCATCCGGGCCAGACGCCAGGGCAGCCGCACCGGCACCAGGCGAAAGCGCGAGGCGGAGCCGACCTCGGGGCAAGCCGCGAAGGTCTCCGGCTTGGCGAAGACGAAGTAGCGGTCGTCGGTGTCCAGCTGGGCCAGGGCGCGCACCAGGTTGTAGATGTAGGTGCCGGCGCCCAGTCGCTGCGGAGGGACGGACGTGGCGTCGATGGCAATGCGCATAGCGGTGCCCCTAGCCGAAGTCCGCCACCTGATAGGTGCGCCCCAGGCGGCCGCGAAAGTAGTCGACGATGCCGCGCACCGTCGCCCGCCACTGCGCCCGCCGGCCGCGGCCCGCCAGCGTCGCCAGGAAGACCGACCGCGTGGCCAGGAAGTAGGCCAGAAACAGGGCGAACCGCCAGACGGGCAGGTGTTTGCGCATCAGGTAGAGCCGGTTGCGGGTGGCGTAGTACAGCTTGAACGGCGAATCGACGCCGCCGCTGGAGGCCGCTTTGCGGTGGTAGATGACCGCATCCGCCTTCAGGCGGAGGCGATAGCCAGCCGCCAGAGCCCGCCGCACGAAATCGAAGTCGTCGTAGTACATGAAGAAGCGATCGTCCATCAGGCCGGCGTCGCGGAAGACGCCAGCCGGCACCAACAGGCAGCAGAGGCTGGCCATGTTCGGCTGCCATCGGTCGAAGCCCGGGGGCTCCGGCTTGGCGTAGAGCCAGCCCCGCCAGACGCCGCGCCACCAATCGAAGTCGCCCACCGTATCGTCGAGGAGGTGGCGCCGGCCGTAGAGATAGACCTTAGGCGCCACCATCGTGCGGCCGTCGGCGGCCTCGAGCAGCCGGTCGAGGAAGTCCGGCTCGACCGCCGTGTCGTTGTTCAGGAAGAGAACGTAGTCCAAGCCGTGCTCCAGGCAGTACCGGATGCCCGCGTTGTGACCGCCGGTGATCCCCAGGTTCTCATCGTTGCGGATCAGCACGGCCTCCGGGAAAACGCGCGCTATCTCCTCAGGCGAGCCGTCGGACGAAGCGTTGTCGACCACCACCAGGCGCCAGTTGGCGTGGGTCACCGCCTGCAGCGAGGCCAGGAAGTCGGCGATGTGGCCGGCTCCGTTGTAGTTGACGGTGAGCACCGCCACCGAGGGGGCCCTCTGCTCTGCGCTCACGATTGCACCCTGGCGCCTGGCTGCGCGGCGAAGCAGGCCGCCAGCGCCTCCGGCCACGGCCGCAGGACGACGCCCAGGGCGGCGGCGCGCGTGTTAGCCAGCTCCGAGAAGGCGGGCTTGCGGTAGGGAGCGCCGTACTCGGCCTGGCTTACCGGCCGCAGCACGACGTCCTGCCGGCCGGCCAGGGCCAGCACTCGCTCCGCCCACTGCAGACGCGAGCAGCAACCGTCGTTGGCTAGGTGATAGACGCCGGGCGGCGCGTCCTGCTCGACGAATCGGGCGATGGCCTGGGCCAGGTCGCGGGCCCAGGTGGGCGAGGCCACCTCGTCCGTCACCATGGGCAGCTCGCCGGCCGGCGCCTGGAGGACCCTGGCCGGAAAGTCGTTGCCGCCGCCGTAGAGCCAGGCCGTGCGCACGACGTAGGACTTCTGGAGCAGGGAGCGCACATGCTCCTCGCCCGCCAGCTTGGAGCGACCGTAGGCGTTGATCGGCCGCGGCTCGTCCGTCTCCTGGTAGGGCTCGCCCTTCACCCCATCGAAGACTTCATTCGTGCTGACGTAGAGCAGGGCGCCGCTGGTCTCTCGGCAGGCCAGGGCCACGTTTCGCGCGCCGTCGCCGTTCACGCGCATCGCCAGGTCAGGATCGGCCTCGCAGCCGTGGGTGTCGGTGTAGGCGGCGGCATGGATGATCAGCTCCGGCCGGAACGCCTCCACCGTCCGCCCAACGGCGGCGGCGTCGGTCACGTCCAGCTCGGCGTGGCCAGGCGCCGACAGTGTGTGGGCGGCCAACGCCGCCTGGAGCTCGCGGCCGAGCCGGCCCCCGCCGCCGGTGATCAGGATGCGCATGCGCTTCCCCGACCCATCTTGGCCTACCAGTTGTACGGGATCTCCGGTGTGTCCGAAGGCAGACGGTATTCGTCCGGCTCCTGCTGGTTGTAGGGCTCGGTCGGGAAGTTGATGAGCAGAGAGGGCTCGCTGCCCTCCGTCTTGTAGCCGTGCATTACGCCCACCGGGATCTTGAGCAGGACGTCATTGTCTTCGCCCAGGAGGAATTCGTCCACCTGGCCGCGGGTGGGCGACCCCTCGCGGGCGTCGTAGAGGGCGACCTTGGCCATGCCCCTCACCACTACGAAGTGGTCGTCCTGCTTGCGATGCCAGTGCCAGGCCCGCACCACGCCCGGATAGTTGAGGGCCACATAGGCCTGCCCGAACTTGCGGAAGATGGGCTCATCCGAGCGGAGGAGCTCCATCAGGAAGCCGCGCTCATCGACGTGCTTCACCAACTGCTTGACCTCAACCCCCTCGATCATCCCTGCCCCTCCTCTCGCACAGCCGCAGCGCCGGCTTCCAGCCGCCAGCCGTACTGGCGCTGGTAGTACTCCTGGTAGGCGCCGGCACGCGCCTGCCGCCACCACGACTCGTTCTCTCGGTACCAGGCCACCGTCTTGGCCAGCGCCTCGTCGAACGAGCGGCGCGGCGACCAGCCCAGGCTCCGCAGCTTCGACCAATCGAGGGCGTAGCGGCGGTCGTGGCCGGGGCGGTCGGGCACCAGGCGAATGAGATCGCGCGGCTTGCCCAGCAGGTCGAGGATGGCCTCCGCCACCTCGACGTTGGGCCGTTGGTTGCCGACACCGATGTTGTAGACCTCGCCCGGTTGGCCCTGGTGGAGGAGAATGTCCAGCGCCTCGCAGAAATCCTCCACGAACAACCAGTCGCGCACCTGGCGGCCGTCGCCGTAGAGGGGGAGAGGCTGGTCCTGGAGGGCGTTGGTGATAAACAGCGGCACGAACTTCTCCGGATACTGGTTGGGGCCAAGAGCGTTCACGCCGCGGCCGATGACCACCGGCAGGCCGTAGGACGAGCTGAACGCCAGGCAATGCATCTCGCCACCGGCCTTGCTGGCGGCGTAGGGGCTGCGCGGCTGCAGGCGGTCCGTCTCGCGGGAGAAGTGGCCTTCGGGCGCCTCGCCGTACACCTCATCGGTGGAGACCTGGAGAAAGCGCTGGACGCCGTGGCGGCGGGCGGCGGAGAGGAGAACGTAGGCGCCGTAGACATCGGTCTGGATGAAGGCGCCGGCGTCCAGCAGCGAGCGGTCGACGTGGGTCTCGGCGGCCAGGTTCACAATAGCGTCGGCCTGGGCCACCAGCCCATCCACCAGCGCCGCGTCGCAGATGTCGCCCTGCACGAAGCGATAGCGCGCATCGCCTTCGACGTCTCGCAGGTTGTCGCGACTGCCGGCGTAGGTAAGCTTGTCCAGGTTGGTGATCTGATAGTCAGGGTAGCATCGCAACAGGCGCCGCACGAAGTGGCTGCCGATGAAACCCGCCCCGCCCGTTACCAGGATCCGCTCCACTGGCTAGGCAAACCCCCTTAGCGAGCTGTGGTCCCCAAGAGTGAGGCACAGGCTCCCTTCGCTCCAGCCCGCGCCATCGCCTCGCAGCTCCACGAAGCGCCCGATGAGGCTCCCCTCGATACGCGGGCCCACGCCATCGATCACGGTGTTCTCCATGACCACGCTTTCGGCGATGCGGCTGCCCTTCACCAGGCACTGGCGATCGATGGACGTGTGCGGACCCACCTCCGAGTCCACGACCCGCGCCTCGCGGCCGATGATCAGCGGCCCGCGCAGGACGCTGTTCTCCACCCGCGCTCCCACCTCCAGGATGACCTTGCCCTCCACCTGCGAGGCGCCGTCGATGCTGCCCTCGTTGGCGGCAGGCAACGCGTCCAGCACCACGGCATTGGCCTCCAGAATGTCGCCCATCTTGCCGGTGTCCATCCAGTAGCGCTCCAACACTTCCGCCTGCACCGCCAGGCCGCCGTCGATCAGGCACTGGATGGTGTCGGCGATCTCCAGCTCGCCCCGTGCCGATGGTCGCAAGCTGTCCACCGCCGGAAACACGTGCCGGTCGAACATGTACACGCCGATGACGGCCAGATCACTGAGCGGCCGACTGGGCTTCTCCACCACTCGCGCCACGCGGCCGTCCACCATCTCCGCCACGCCGAAGCTCTGGGGGTTGGTCACCCGGTGCAGCAGCAGCTGACAGTTGCTGGCCTCGCTGCGGAAGCGCTCCACGAAGGAGGCGATGCCGCCCAGCACCAGGTTGTCGCCCAGATACAGGACGAAGGGGCCCCCGTCCAGGAAATCGGCGGCCACCTTGACGGCGTGGGCGATCCCCAGGGGCGCCTCCTGCTGGATGTAGGTCACCCGCGCTCCCCAGCGGCTGCCATCACCCACGGCCGCCATCACCTGCTCCCGCGTATCGCCGACGACGATGCCAATGTCGCATATGCCGCAGCCGACCAGGTCCTCGATGGCGTAGAAGAGGACGGGCTTGTTGGCGATCGGCACCAGTTGCTTGGCGCCGGTGTAGGTGAAGGGGCGCAGGCGGCTACCCTTGCCGCCGCCGAGGATCAGGCCCTTTAGCTCATCCTTAACCATAGGCCTCCGCCGACCCGGGCTAGGCGTATTCTAGCCCTTGCGCGCGGGCCAAGGCAAACGCGGAGAGCTGGCCCCGCCTCTGCCTCGGGCATGGGGCCACGGATGCCCCCGCCTAACGGGCATGGACAAGAATGACTCGACATCGGCCGATAGAAGCGCGGGCGACCTTTAGGTCGCCCGCGGGAGGCCTAAAGGCCTCCCCTACATTCCGAGCGTTGGACATGCATATGACCGGGTTACGCATCAACGGCGATCCAGTTACCACATCCCGCCCTCGGTTGATTCAGAAGCAGTGACCTGCTAGGCTACACACTGAACTTTTAGCGTTTAGGAGTCAGCTTGACATCCATTGCCGCGGCGGCCCGTGCCCGCCTGGATTTTACGCAGCTAGCCCGCACTTGGGAGCTCCTGATGCTCCTCACGGCCCGCGATGTGAAGCTGCGCTACCAGGGCACCGTGCTGGGCCTCCTGTGGACGCTGGCCAAGCCGCTGTTCCTGGCGATGGTGCTCTACTTCGCCCTGAATCGTGTTCTGGGCATCACGGTGGCCGACGCCCCCTATCACTTGTTCCTCCTGTCCGCCCTCTTCCCCTGGGGGTGGTTCCAGAGCTCGATCCAGTTCTCGGCGCCGTCTTTCGCCAACAATGCAGCGCTGCTGAAGAAGGTCTACTTCCCTCGATTTGTCCTGCCGCTATCGGTGGTCACGAACCAGCTCGTCCACTTCGTGCTGTCCATCCCCATCCTCATGCTCCTGCTCGTCATCTCCGGCCGCCATCCGGGACCGGAGTGGCTGCTGGGCGTACCGTTGCTGATCGCCATCCAGCTTCTTCTCCTGGCCGGCGCTGTCCTGGTGGTCGCCAGCTTCGACGTCTTCCTGCGCGACCTGGAGCACCTGGTGGAGGTCCTCCTGAACCTCTGGTTCTACCTGACTCCCATCCTCTACCCCTTGAGCCGTGTGCCCCATAGTGTGAAGCCGTTCCTGCTCATCAACCCCATGACATCCCTCATCGAAGCCTGGCGCGACCTCTTCTTGAAGAACCAGCTCCCCTCGGCCGACATCTGGCCGGCGCTGGTCTTCACCGCCGTGACCCTGGTGGCCGGGGCCCTGGTGTTCAAGACCCTCGAGGATCGCTTTGAAGACGCCCTCTAACGACGAAGACGCCATCGTCCTGCAGGGCGTCTCCAAGCGCTACTTCCTCCAGTCACAGCGCGCGGGAGAGATCAAGACGGCGCTGCTGCACCTGCTAACCTTCCTTCGGGCCAGCCGGGGCAAGCAGCCCTTCTGGGCCCTGAAGGACCTATCGCTGAGCATCAGCCGCGGCGAGAGCGTCGGGGTCATCGGGCCCAACGGCGCCGGCAAGAGCACCCTGCTGCGCATCGTGGCCCGCCTGGCGCCGCCCACCAAGGGCAAGGTGACAGTGCGCGGCCGCGTGTCGCCGCTGCTGGAGCTGGGCGCTGGCTTCCACGACCAGGTCACCGGCCGCGACAACGCCATCCTGAACGCCGTCCTCCTGGGGCTCTCCCGTCGCGAGGCGCAGGAGAGGATGCCGGAGATCATCGACTTCTCGGAGCTGGGCGAGTTCATCGACCAGCCCATGCGCACCTACTCCTCCGGCATGTACGTGCGCCTGGGCTTCGCCGTGGCCGTCCACGTCAAGCCGGAGATCCTGCTAATCGACGAAGTGCTGGCGGTGGGCGACGCTGAGTTCCAGCAGAAGTGCTTTGACCACATCGAGAAGCTGCGCCAGGAGCGGGTGACCATCGTCCTGGTAACCCACGACCTGGAGAGCGTGAAGCGCTTTTGCGACCGAGCAGTGCTGCTGGAGCACGGCTCGATAGTGACCCAGGGCGCGCCTCAGGCGGCGGTGGACGAATACCTGGCGCGCGTCTTTCCGCACGCCACCGCGGGCAGCGAGCCCTGAGCGGAGTCGAAGGGGCCATGATCAAGCTGGATATCGGCTGCCGCACCCAACGGCGAGACGTCATCGGTATCGACTGCGACGAGGTACCCTCGGGCGGCATCTGGGCGTCCCTGGAGACGGGGCTCCCCTTCAAGGACAACTCGGTGGACGTGATCTACGCCTACCACGTGCTGGAGCACGTCCCCGACCTGGTGAAGGCCATGGAGGAGCTGTGGCGGGTGTGCAAGGAGGGCAGCCAGGTCTACGTCCGTGTGCCTCATGCCTCGTCCTCCTACGTCACTTGGGTCGATCCCACGCGCTCCCGCGGTCTGACTATCGAGACCTTCGCGGCCTTCGCAATCTACGAGCGTGCGCGCTTCGACCTCGACTACGCGCGCCTGCGTTTCATTACCCGTGACACCGGCGCGGTGCCCAACCCTCTGCGCCGCCTACTCGCGGACGTGCTGGAGGCAGTGGCCAACCACAACCGCGGCACCCAGTATCGCTGCGAACGCTGGTGGGGCCCCTGGGTGGGCTTCGACGAGGCGTTCATCATCCTGCGGGCCATGAAAGAGTGGCCGCCGCCGGGCTATCGCCGGCGAGTAGTCGAGGTGCGGCACGCCCTGGCCGTCGCCCGGGCGCGAGGGCTGTCGCCGACGGCCATCTGGTCACACCGCAATGACGCCAAGGAGCAGGAGACGCGATGAGGATCTGCTTCCTGATGTACCACGGCAGCATGTATTCCGGCGGGCAGGGCATTTACCTCTACTACCTGACGCGGGAGCTCACCCGCCTTGGCCACGAGGTGCACGTCATCGCCGGGCCGCCCTACCCCAGCATGCCGCCGGGCGTGCAGATCCACCGGCTGGAGAGCTTCAGCTGGTTCCGCTACGTGGAGAGCCGGCGCGATTTCTTGCTCCGGCCCAACCCCTGGGAGTTCCTCTACCCACTGAACCTGTTCGAGTTTGCCACTACCCGCGCCGGCATCTTCTCGCTCATGTTCACCTTCAGCCTGCGCGCCGTGGCCAAGTTCATGGAGCTGTCGCGCGAGCGGCGCTTCGATATCGTGCACGACAACCAGGGCCTGGGCCTGGGCCTGCTGTTGATGAAGAGCACCGGCACGCCCCTGGTGGCCACCATCCACCACCCCCTGTCCATCGACGTGCGCAACGCCGTGGCCCAGGCGCGCGGCCCCATCGAAAAGGCGCGCCGCCTGATCTACTACCCGATTTTCATGCAGGAGCTCGTGTCCCGCCACCTGGACCGCATCATCACCGTCTCCGATGCCTCGGCCGGGATGGTGGAACTGGCCTTCGGAGTCCCCCGCGACCAGATGCGCATCATCTACAACGGCATCGACGCCGAGATGTTCCGGCCGCTGCCCATCTCCAAGGAACCCAACAACATCATCTACGTGGGCAACTCCGAGGACCGCAATAAGGGCGCCGCTCACTTGCTCCACGCCTTCCACCTGCTGCGCGATACGACTCCCTACCACCTGACCTTCGTTGACCGGCCCAGGCAGGAGCTCAAGCTGGCTCCGCGCCTCGTCCGGCGATACGGTTTGAGCACGCGGGTGCGCTTCACCGGGCGGGTCACGACCGCGCAACTGGTGCGGCACTACAACCGGGCGGAGATGATGGTCTGTCCATCACTGTACGAGGGGTTCGGGCTGCCGCCCGGGGAGGCCATGGCCTGCGGCCTGCCGGTGGCGTCCACTACCGGCGGCGCCCTGCCGGAGGTGGTGGAAGACGGCGTCACGGGTATCCTCGTTCCGCCGGGCGACGCCCCGGCCCTGGCTGAGGCCATCCGAACGCTGATGAGCGATGAAGAACTGCGCCACCGCCTGGGGAAGGCCGGCCGCGAGAGGGTGCTGGAGAAGTTCAGTTGGCGGAGGGCGGCGCTGGAGACCGAGGCCGTGTACCACGAGGTGCTTGGTGGACGCCCAGCGTCGGTTCCAGAGGCGGTAGCCGCGTCATGACCAGCGTCCAGCCGATCCAGAAGGCGATGGAGAGTGCCCCCAGCGTCGCCACCAGGAGCGGCAGGGCCACCGCCCAGTAGCTGCGCCGGCGCACCCCTACCACCAGCGTCCCGGCCATAGCGGCGGCGCTACCACAGATTATCGCCCCCACCACACGAGAGCGGTTGGGCAAGGCCTGGCGTCGATTGTTACCGTCCATAGTCGGCCTCAAGAGATTGCTGGCGCCCCCGGCAGGACTCGAACCCACAACCACCTGGTCCGAAGCCAGGTGCTCTATCCATTGAGCTACGGGGGCTACCACAACGAACGGCGGGCCGAAGCCGCGCCGCCCGGGTGTTCACTGAGCCCCTGAGAGTTTATCATAGGCCAGCCGACAGCCACAACCAAGACGCGATCCGCCTGACGTGCTGCCCTCCCGGCGGCCCTCACCCGGTGAGCACGCCCACCCCCTCCAGGATGGCGATGACGAGATAGATGATCGTCAGGGCGATCAGCGAGCCGGTGGTGAGCCAGGCGATGACGTTCTGAACGGGGGAGTTTACCCAGGTCCCCATGATCTTTCGATCGTTGACCAGCCTGAGCATCAGCAGCAGGATCACGGGCAGAAGGATGCCACCCACCACGTTGGGCAGAAAGAGGAGCGTCAACAACGGCACGCCCGGGATGAGCACCGCCGTAGCGCCGATTACGATGAGTGCCGCGAACAGGCCGAAGAAGGCGGGCGCTTCTCGAAGCGGCCGGTTGACGCTGCGCTCCCAGCCAAACGCCTCACACACGGCATAGGCCGTGCTAAGGGGCAGCACCACGGCCGCCATGAGCGACGCGTTGAGCAGGCCGATAGCGAACAGCCTGGCCGTGAAGTCCCCCGCCAGCGGTCGCAGCGTTTGAGCGACGTCTGTCACTGTGTCCGCAGGCTTGCCGTGGGCGAAGAGGGTGGCTGCCGTGGTCACGATGATGAAGAAGGCGATGAAGTTGGTGAGGAAGGAGCCGACGTATACGTCCATCCGTTCCAGGCGGTACTCCCGCTCGCCCAGGCCCTTGTCGACCACGCTGGACTGCAGGTAGAACTGCATCCACGGCGCAATGGTGGTGCCGATGACGCCGATAAGAATCGTGAGGTAGGGGAGGGTAAAGTTAAAGCTTGGGACGGCGAAATGGCCGCCTACCGCCCCCCAGTCGGGTTTCGCCATGAAGCCAGTGATGACGTAGGAGAGGAAGACCAGGGAGACTGTCAGGAGCACCACCTCGACGCGCCGATAGGACCCTAAGACGACGACCAGGAAAACCAGCGCTGCCGCAATGGGAACAGTGATGTAGCGCGACACGCCAAAGATCTCCGAGGCGCCGGCCACACCGGCGAACTCGGCCACCGTGGTGACGACATTGGCCGTGAGCAGGGTCACCATCGCCAGGGCGGTGATGCGCACCCCAAAACGCTCCCGGATCAGATCGGCGAGCCCTTTGCCGGTGACAGCGCCCATGCGTGCGCCCATCTCTTGCACCACCGACAGCGCCACGATGGTCAGGAGTAGAACCCACAGCAACGAATAGCCGAAGCGCGCCCCGGCGAGTGCGTAGCCAGTGATGCCCGTCGCGTCATCGTCTACGATGCCCGTGATGATGCCCGGGCCCATGACGGCCAGAAAAGGCCCCAGCCGAAGCATCCCGCTCAGACGGGCTGCGGCGATAGACCTGCCGGGGATCTTGCGGTCGGCGGGCCCCGCCAAGACTCAACCCCGCATCCGTCGAGGACGGTTGCGCCATGATCGGGGCGCGACCAGATCCACCACGTCGTTGACCGTCACCACCCCCTTAAGGCGGTTCTCATCGTCTACCACCGGGATGCCGAGAAAGTCATACCGGACTAGCATGCGTGCCACCTCATCCTGAGGGTCGTTCAGGTGGACGTACTTGACGTCGCGTCGCATGATCTGCGCGATTCGCTCGTCGGGTCGGCTGACCACCAGGTCGCGCAGCGAGAGAACGCCACTGAGCCGGCCATCATCGTCGATAACGTAGAGGTAGTAGATCTCGTCCTCAGGAGGCGCGATACGCCGCAGCTTGGCGATGACCTCGTCGGCCGTATCGCTCTCCTGCACCGCAATCACCCGGCTATTCATCAGGCCGCCGGCCGTGTCCTCCGGATAAGCGAGAAGCGACCTTACCTCCTGCGCCGCCTGGGGTTCCATGAGGCTCATAAGCTCCTCGGCCCGCTCTTTCTCCACATCGCCCAGAACGTCGGCAGCGTCATCGGGTGGCATCTCGTCCAGAACGTCGGCCGCCTCCTCGGGTTCCATTGCCGACAACACAGCGGCTCCATGATCCTCGGACAGCTCGGCCAGGGCACGAGCCGCGGTCTTGTCCTGCAGAGCCTCCAGCACGTCGGCGGCCTCGCCGGCCGACATCTGGCTTATGACGGCGGCGATGTCGGCCGAGCGCATGCGGTGCAGCCGGTCGAAGGTGACGTTCAGCCTCACCCCGTCGATGGCAGGCCCCACGTCAACCTGTTCCCAGTCGATGAGGCGCAGGCGGCTTCGACCGAGGAGGCCGCTCGGCCACGGCAGCCCGAGCCGCCGGAGCAGACCAGCAGTGGAGCTGTCCACACCGCCCAGTCGCAGCTCGTCGTTGATGGGGACAAGGGCGAGGTCGTTGACCCGCACTAGCTTCACGCCGGCCGTGTCAACGATCTGCTTGTCCATCACATCCCGAGCGAGCCAGACAAGATCTTCGCCTGGCTCGGGATACGCGCCCAAATCGAGAGAGCGACGTAGCACGGTGCCGCGGGGTGTGACGGAGCTGATGTCGCTCCACGGAACGGCGTGGAGGCGCCGCCCGCTGCGGACAACGACGGCGCGGACTGGAGGGTAGGCAACTTCCGTCAGGACAAGCACATCACGGAGACTGCCCACGCGCGTGCCGTCCGGGTCAAGAACGGGACGGCCCAGAAGCTGGCTGAGGAATGGCATAGAAAACCACCTCCCAAGCAGGAGTCATGCGGGAGGTGGTCCACCGCGGCGAGCCGCGGCCGCGCGAGGGCCCGCGTTAGCGGCGACTCACCAGAGGCGAAGCACCTCCCCCGCTTTGGCTTGTGTGACGGCTATGCCAGCCGTCTTCGTCGCTCTGCATCTTCGTCCGCTGATACCCGGGCCACACAAAGGCCCAGGCTGTACATCCTGAGAGTACGTCCCTGGCGGCGACGCGTCAACCGGTGATCGGTTTCCCTGCCTGAGGCCCTGCGCCGGGCGTCCCCGTCGCTGTCGCCGCCGGCTTGGGCGCCGGCAACGAGATGGCGATCAGCGTCTTCTGCCCGTCCTCTTGCTGCTGCTGGATGGCGACCGTCCCCGCCTGGCCCCCGCCCTCCCGCCGCGCGAACTTGACGACAACCGTGTTCTCCGCGGCTATCTCCACGACGCTGGTGACCTCCCAAGGGGCTTCGGACAGCTTAGCCTCGTAGAAGCTCCTGACGGCCTCGGCGGGGTCGGCGCTCTCCATGCTGGCGTAGATGTCGCCTTGGGCCGCGCTGATCTGGCTGGCCGCGGTGAGGGTAGCCGCCTCGTACATCGGAAAGTCCTGAGGAAAGCCCTCGGGAAGCCCAAGGGGCAGCGGTTCCTCCCCGCCTCCCCCGCCGCAGGCGGCCAGCAAGACAAGAGGTACGAGCAGAACGATCAGAAGAGCCGGTCCTGGATGGGGTGGACGGAGGGATTCGAACCCTCGATCTCCAGGGCCACAACCTGGCGCCTTAAACCACTCGGCTACGCCCACCACGAGGAAATGCCGGAGACCTGCCGACTGACAGGAACGAACGACCATCAACTGCCGATGTGCGCCCCCCGCGCCGGCGCCTGGAGTGTATCACACAGGCTCAGATAGGGTCAACGCAATGTACTCATCCAATGCAGCGGTTACATCCTTCCGAACGAGCTCACGAAAGGAGCATCCAAAACTGCTATGCTCGATCTCATGCAGGCGATGAACCGCAGGTGAGAGGGAGGCGCCTCATGAGACACCGGCTGATCGTTCTTGCTCTAGCGGTGACGGTCTTGGTGGTAGCCTGCGGCGGAAACGACAACCAGCCCTGCGCCACCACCACCCCGTGCCCCGCCTGCACGCCCTGCGCGGGATCGCCGGCGGGCAGCGCCACCCGCGCAGCCACCGTCGCCCCCACCACCACACCCCCGGCCACACCCGCGGCCACACCCGCAGCGACCGTCGCCACCACCACCCCCGCGGCCACACCCACAGCCACACCCCCACCGGCGCCCAGCCCCACGCCAACGCTCACGGCCGAGGTCTTCCTGGCGAACGCCGACTTCCCAGTCGCTCTAGCCTTCGCGCCCGACGGCCGGCTCTTCTACAACGAGCTGCGCGCCGGTCGGGTCCGCATTGTAAAGGACGGGCAGCTACAGAACGAGCCTTTTGCCTCCGTGAAGGTGGTGAACCTTTCCGGCTACTCAGAGCACGGGCTCCTGGGCCTGGCGCTGGACCCCAACTTCGCCTCCAATCACTATGTGTACATCTTTTACTCGGAGCCCGACAATGACGGCGCTCCCCTGCGCCAGCGCCTGGTGCGCTTCACCGACGTCAACGGCGTGGGGCAAGACATGACTGTGATCCTGGATGACCTGCCGATCGGCAAGAGCTGCTGCCACAACGGCGGCCGTATCGCCTTCGGGCCCGACGGCAAGCTCTACGTGAGCATCGGCGACACCGGCGACCAGTCGCTCTCCCAGGACCCCGAGAGCCTGGCGGGGAAGATCCTGCGCGTCAATCCCGATGGCTCCACCCCTGACGACAACCCCTTCCCGGGCTCGGCGGTCTACGCCCTGGGCATCCGGAACTCTTTCGGCCTGGCCTTCCACCCGGAGACCGGCGCCCTGTTCATCGACGAGACAGGCCCCGCCGGCTTCGATGAGCTGAACATCATCCAGCCCGGCGGAAACTACGGTTGGCCGGAGGCTCAGGGCATCGCCGGCCTGAGCCAGTACATCGACCCCATCTGGACCAGCGGTCCCGTCTCCGTCACACCCACGGGCATGACCTTCTACACCGGTGACCTGCTGCCCATCCCCAGGAACGACCTGCTACGTTGCACCTACACCGCCGGCAAGCTCGAGCACGTGAAGATGGCCCCATCCTTCGACCGCATCGACGCCGTCGAGGACACGGGCCTGTCCTGTAGTCTGGACGTCAAGGTCGGGCCGGACGGCGCCCTCTACTTCTCGACCACAGACACCATCTACCGCTGGGGCGGCTAGACCTGTCCAGGCGCCTCTTGCGCAGGGTCGACAATGACGCGCGGATAGGGCAAAATCCTTAAGGCAGAGTGCGCTCGCCGTCGCGGGCTGGAGAGGGAGAACAACCGATGAACTGTGTGACCCGTACGATGACCGTTCGTACCACTAGAGGACCACAGTTCGTGGACATCACCGACCGGGTGGCCGCCATCGCTCGCGAGGCGTCGCTGCGCAACGGCTTCGCCATCGTCTTCTCTCGCCACACTACCGCCGCCATTCGCATCAACGAGAACGAGCCCATGCTCATCCAGGATATGGAGCAGTTCCTGGAACGGGTCGCTCCCGCCCAGGCCTACTACAATCACAACGACACCAATCATAGCCAGGAGCCCCAGCGCGAAGGCGGCCCCAACGGCCACTCCCACTGCCAGCAGCTCCTCCTCGGCGCCAGTGAGGCGGTGCCCATCGCGGACGGCAGCCTCGTGCTGGGCCAATGGCAGCGCCTATTCCTGGTGGAGCTGGACCGCGGCCGCGAACGGGAGATCGTCGTCCAGCTAGTAGGCGAATAGGGTGGAGCCGCCCTCCATCCTCGGCCGCTACCACGCCGGCCTGGACGCCTTCCTGCGCGAGGTCTTGACGGAAGGCCGGCCACCCCTCCTCTACCACATGATGCGATACCACTTGGGCTGGGAGGACGCCCAGGGCCGCTCGACCGTGGCCGTCGGCGGCAAGGCCCTGCGCCCCAGCCTTTGCCTTTGGGCCTGCGAAGCCCTGGACGGCGATCGAAGCAAGGCCCTGGGCGCCGCCGCCGCGCTGGAGCTGGTCCACAATTTCTCCCTGGTGCACGACGACATCCAGGACGGCGACCGAGAGCGCCGTCACCGGCCGACGGTCTGGGCGGTGTGGGGTCAGGGACAGGCGATCAACGCCGGCGACAGCCTGCTGATCCTGGCCCGCCTGACCCTCCTACGGCTGGCGGACGCCGGTATAGCGCCGGCCATCGTCGTACGCGCCTGCCGCGTCCTGGACGAGGCGTGCCTGGCGATGATCGAGGGCCAGTGCCTGGACCTGGAATTCGAGGACAAGGCCCAGGTGAGCCTGGAAGAGTACCTGGGGATGGTCGAGAAGAAGACGGGGGCCTTGTTCGGCGCCGCCCTCCACCTGGGTGCGCTCGCTGCCGGCGCCGACATAGCGCTGGGCGAGCGCTTCGGGCGGGCCGGCCGCCTCCTGGGCTGCGCCTTCCAGGTCCGCGACGATCTGCTGGGCGTCTGGGGTCGAAGAGACGTCACCGGCAAGCCGGAGGCCGCCGACATCCGCCGCCGCAAGAAGGCGCTGCCCCTGGTCTATGCCCAGACCGCCGCCCCCCCAGAGGACCGCCAGGCCCTGGCCGATATCTATCGCCGCGACAGCCTGGGCGAAGACGAGGTCCGCCAAGTTGTGAGCATCCTGGAGCAGGCCGGCGCCTATGACTATTGCCAGGACATGGCCCGCCAGCGCCTCGACGAGGCCCTGGCCGAGCTGTCGGACGCGCCCATCACGCCTGTCGCCTGTTCCGAACTGCGCGAGGTGACCGACTTTCTGCTGGAGAGGGAGTTCTAGCGCGCGGGCTCCCCTCAGTCCTCTGAGACGAGGACCCACTCCTCCGGCGGGGCGCCGCAGCTGGGGCAGGCGTCCGGAGGCGAGTCGCGACGCAGCCACAGCTCGCCGCAGCGCAGGCAGCGCCACACCAGCTCCAGCACCGCCGTTCGATAAGTGGGTTCCGGCGGCTCGTCTCCCTTTTCTCTGCCCGGCTCAGCCACGTGCCCTCCTACTGCTCCCGCTCCACCGCCTCCTGGGCCACCGAACGCGCCGCGCCCTCGTCCACCACTCGCCCGTCCAGCATCCGCACGATGCGTTCGGCCGCCGCGGCGATCTGGAGGTCGTGACTCACCAGCACCAGGGTCACGCCTCGCTCCTGCTGGATGCTGCGCAGGAGGTCCAGCGCCATGCGGCCGGCCTCGGAATCCAGATTCCCTGTGGGCTCGTCCGCCAGGAGGATGGGCGGGTCGTTGGCCAGCGCCCGCGCGATGGCCACGCGCTGACGCTCGCCGCCGGAGAGCTTGGTGGGGGGCGTGCCCGCCCGGTCGCCGAGGCCCACCGCCTCCAGCAAGCGCTGGGCCTTGGCCCGCCGCTCCCAGAAAGAGAGCTCGGCCTCGTACATCGGAAGCTGGACGTTGGCCGAGGCCGAAAGGGTGGGCAGTAGGTTGTGAAGCTGGAAGACGAGCCCCACTTGGTGCGACCGGTAGAGGCTGAGGTCGCGCATCTGCGCCAGATCGACACCGTTCACCACGATGCGGCCGGAGTCGGGCCGGTCGAGGGCGGCGATCAGGTGGAGGAGCGTGGACTTGCCGCACCCGGAAGGGCCGGTGATAGCCACGAACTCGCCCTCCCAGATCTGGAGCGTGGCGCCGTTCAGGGCGTGGATGCGCCCCTCCTCGTAGGTCTTGACTACGTCCTGCACGTCGATGACGACGCGGTTCCTATTCATAGCGGATCGCCTGAATCGGCGCCAGCCGCACCGCGCGGATGGCCGGATAGAGGGCTCCCAGCAAGGCCACTGCTATTCCCACCACGAGCCCGCGGATAAACACCCCGGGCGTGTACTGGGGTTCTAGGAAGCTGCGTACCACCGGAAATACCAGAATCAGACGCGTGAAAATCACCGCCAGGATCGATCCTATCACGGCGCCGATAAGGCACAACAGGACCGATTCGCCCAGCACCATGAGGAGCACTCGTCGCGACCGCCAGCCAACCGCCCGGAGGATGCCGAACTCGCGGGTGCGCTCCATGACCGACATCACCATCGTGTTCATGACGCCGATGCCGCCGATGAACACGGCCAGGAAAGAGACGGCCAGGTTGACGGCATCCATGAGTTGGAGCCCCTGATCGACGTCGCCGTAGTCGGACAGCGTGCGCAGCGTGGCCAGCTCTGGGTGGTTCGTTTCGATGCGCGTGGTGAGCTCCTCGAGGTCGGTGCCGGGCTTAGCCTTGACGTAGATCAGGGTCATCAGCCCCTGCTTGCGTTCGAGCTCCTGCACCGTAGCCAGGGGCAGCATGCCGCCGCCATCCTGCCAGGTATTCCCCGTGCGGTAGACTCCCACCACCGTGAACGTGCGATCCTTGAGCTCGACGGTGTCTCCCACCTTCTTGTCGAGCTGGTTCGCGGCCTCCTGGCCCAGCATGATCTCGTTGGGAGCGTTGGACGCCAGGTTACGCCCGGCCACCAAGGGCACCTGGAAGTACGGCAGATCGCTCGGTTCAAGGCCTAGCGTCATAAAGTAGGGGTTCGACCCCAAGCGCGAGACCGCAATCAGAATGCCCGTGGCGTGCTCCACGCCCGAGTAGGTGGCCACAGTCTCTAGCTGCCCTTCGGTCAGGGTGCTGTAGGTGAGGTCGGCCGAGCCCGATTGGCCGATGGCGAAGTCGGAACCTCCCGCCTGCAAGATGTCCTGGGCCGTAGACTTCAGGCTATCGGTCACCACCCCCAGGGCCACCACCGTGGTGATCCCCAGACTGATGCCGAACGCTGTCAGCAGGGTGCGGACGCGCTGCCGCAGCAGGTTGCAAAATATGAGCACGAAGAACGGCATAGCGCCACCTCCTATCTGAGTGTAACACTCTGAAGCGGCTGGCGGCCCATGTCGTTGGCAACCCAGGCTAGCGGCCGGCGGGCTGCGAATCGGTCACCGGAGGTTGTCAGACCGAAACCGGTGGTAGACGACGACTTTGGCCAGGGCGTTGGCCCCCTGCTGAAAGCTGCCAAAAGCCGCGATTCCCCGCGCCAGGAACTTGCCGCGGATCTCGGCTGTCTCCCCTTCCATTTGGCCCGCCTGGAGGACCATCAAGAACGGCTTGCGAGAGCGCTCCTTGTGGTCCGCCAGTAGCTGGAGCAGGCTGTCCAGCAGGCTGCTGTGCAGGATGCCGCGCCGCATCAGGTAGGCCACCGCCGTCTCGATGGCGATGGCATCGATGTTGGGGTCTTCGTCCAGGATGTCCAGCATGCGCTGGAGGTTGTCCATGCGGAACCCCATGGCCAGCGTCCCGCCGGCGTCCAGCGGGTTGCGATAGCTGCCGCCGATGATGTTGAAGAACGATTCCAGCTTCTCGTACGAGGCGGCCGAGAGCAGCGGCACCTCCAGCCCCGCCTGCCCGAACGCGTCGGCGATGACCACCGACTGTCCGCCGGTCATAGCGATGAGGCCCACCCGCTTGCCCGCGCCGGGCTTGATGTAGAGCAAGCCCTTCAGCACGTCCACCATCTCCTCGAGGCTCTCGACGCTGAGAGCGCCGGCCTGCCGCGTGGCCGCATCCCAGATTCGAACTTCCGAGGCTAGGGCCGCCGTGTGGGAGAAGATGGCGCGGGCGCCCGCTTCGGTCAGGCCGCCCTTCCAGACCACCACCGGCTTACGGCGGCAGGCGTCGCGCAGGGCAGCGAAGAAGCGGCGGCCGTCCTTCGGCCCCTCGATGTACATGCCGATGACCTCGGTCTCCGAGTCGTCCGTCAGGTACGCCAGGTAGTCGGCGGCGTCCAGAACCTCGGCGTTGCCGTAGCTCACGGCCTTGCTGCAGCGGACGCCGTGAACGTCGCCTAAGAGGCTGAAGTTGATGCAGTGGGTGCCACTCTGGGAGATGAAGCCCACGTTGCCGGCCTCGCCCGCCGGCTGGTCAGGGCTCTGGCGGAGGCCCAGGCGCGGGTTGTAGATGCCCATGCAGTTGGGCCCGACGAGCAACAGGCCGTTCTCGCGGGCCAGCTCGCCCAGCTCCCGCTGGAGGCGGATGCCCTCCTCCTGCTCCGTCTCCGCGAAGCCGGAGGTGAACAGAGAGACCGCCGCCACTCCCTTGGTCGCGCAGTCGGCGACGATGCGTATGCTGATGTCGCGGCGCACCGCGCAGACCACGTAGTCCAGCTCATCGGGGATGTCCAGCAGGCTGAAGTAGTTGGGGACGTCCATAGCCTCGATGCCGGGGATCTCGTCCGGGCTGATCTGAACGGAATAGACCTTGCCCTGGAAGGTCTTCATGGCGTTGAGCCACAGGTAGCCCAGGGCCCGTTTGTCGCCGACGACTGCCACCGTGCGCGGATTGAAGGCGCGCTCCAGCTTCTGGCGGAGGTCGGTCACGGGGCCAACGCCCCTATGACAGCACGATGCGGGCGTCCACGGCCAGGGCGCCGTCCTTGTAGGCGAAGACGGGGTTCAGGTCCAGCTCCGCGATCTCCGGGTGCTCCTCCACGAACGCCGAG
>Ga0315288_10000268_pt1 | contig 64193 bp, 54 predicted proteins | sample YL17G11_20_MG_FD_203454 | JGI IMG/M metagenome (GOLD analysis project Ga0315288, IMG submission 203454) | Sediment microbial communities from Yellowstone Lake, YNP, Wyoming, USA - YL17G11_20 | ecosystem: Environmental > Aquatic > Freshwater > Lake > Sediment | place: USA: Wyoming | collected...
GCCGGCCCCACCCCCCCCCCCCGCCCCCGCCGCCATGGCGGGAATGGTGGCAACGGCGGCGATGGCGGCAACGCGACCTCCGCCACGATCACCGGGTCGGTCGTCACGGCCGGTGGCACGCCCGCGGCAGGGGTCGAGTGCCGACTGGTGCCGATCACGGACATCTCCAACTCCATCGCCACAGCCACCACCGATGCCAATGGCGAGTTCACGTTCAGCGATGTCGGCCTCGACCAAGACCTGAAGGTCCGCGCCATCGACAGCGGTAACCAAGTCGAAGGCTCATCGGTGAACTTCCGCCCCGCCGCGGACAACAGCACCATCGAGCTGCCGGCCATCCAGCTAACCAGCCCGCTCCCGCCCGCTCCTCCCTGGTAGCAGGGGGGCGGATGCCCTGTTGCGGAAGCCCCACTCGCTTGCCAGGGAGCTTCGGCTCCGGAAGGCGTTGGTGAAGCCCCTTCCGGCAGGGCATGGTGGCACAGGCGTCCCTGCCTGTGACCCAACCTGCGTTCACCGGCACGGAGACTGGTGCCGGCAGGCTGGGGTTGCCCTCGCCAACGCTCTCGCCGGGCTCACTTGAACGTCGAGTCCGGTATGCCTTTGTTAATCCGCCAGTTCTTCATCACCACAACCGCCTTGCCATCGCCCTTGGCGGCTGAGCCGAACATGGCCTTGGGCATCTCCTGTTCCAGACGAACGGGGACGAAGAAGCCCTCAACCTTCTCGTAGGTCAGGGCGACGGGCGCCTCCGCAGCCCCGCCGGACGGCGTCTTGAGGTACGCGATGGCTCGCGGGATAGTCCAGTTCGCCGATTCGATGTAGAGGACACTGCGCCGGACCCGGTCGGCCGCCCGCTTCCCCGGCGTGATCTCGATCTCGTAGACCGTGATGCCGTTCTCCTCGGTCGTGCCCAGCAGCTTGGCCTTCGCTCCCTCGGCCAGCGGGCTCTCCGGCGTCCACATCATGTCCTTCTGCTCCTCGGGCACCGGGACGACCTTCCCGCCCATCTCCACTGCCATCTTGTTGGGGCGCTTGAAGTAGAACGTCATTGCCATGGTGGCGTCCCGGGGCGAACCGTGGGTGTCTAGTCCGGGCGGGGCCGTCACCGTCATCTCGACGTCCACTTTGAAGTCCTTGAGATCCGCGTACTGGGCCGTGACCCGGTCGATGACCTGGTCCGCCGTCAGCTCGGCCGGCGCACCCGTGGTGGGCGCCTCCGCGGCAACCTCCTTCGGCGCGCTTCCCTCGCTGGGTGTTTTCGTCTCCTCGGCCGCCGGCTCTCCGCCACCTTCCACAGTGACCGGTTTGGACGCCGAAGCCTTGTTGCCGGCCTCGTCGAAGGCGATCACCTCGATGGTGTGCTCGCCGCCGGACAGCTTGGTCGCATCGAACTCGAAGCGCTCATAGCCCGAATCGAACAGCCCATCGGCCGCCGGCACGGCCCTCCAGTCGCCGGTGTCGACTCGGTACTGAACGCTCCGAACGCCCGAGCCCGTGTCCGACGCCGATGCCGACACGTGCACGGAGTCCTTTCCCGTCACGGTCAACGATTGTCGGAGCAGCGTGACCTCCGGGCTCGTATTGTCGACCACCGTTGGGCCCATGACGATCTCGCCGACCTGCGGGTCGGTGGGGTTCTGCTTCTCGTCCGAGGCAGAGACCCGGACTAGGTACGCACCGTCCGTGTGTTTCGTCGTATCCCATTTCGTCTTGGTCTCGGTCAGACCCGTCGCCACCTCGTCCCAGGTCTTGCCGGCATCGGAGGAGACGTGAAGCGAGTAGGTGAGTGTGTCCTCGTTCGCATCCTCTGCCGTCCACGACAGCTCGAAATCCTTGGACACCGCGGAGGCCAGCTCATCCTCCACGGTTACCACCGGACGCGCATTCCGCGCCAGGTAGTACACGCGCACCGCATCGAGGACCGGCGTCGTGCCACCGGTCACCGAGCGCAGGGTCGCCCGGTACTGGGCATACCGCCCATCGGGGACATCGAGCGCTGCGCGCCCGGGCTGCGAGTAGCTTCGGGACCATCCGCTCCAGGTCTCGTCCGGCGCGGCCGTGTTGCCGGTACGCGCCTGAACGGCAACCTCCGTGCCCTCCGGCAGCTCGCCGCGCCATTCCAGCCCCGTCCACCGCACCGGCGACTCCGCGTCGAAGACGACGGACTCGAGCGTTCCCTCCTGCCCGTCGGACAGCCGCGCTCGGTAGAGCCGAGGCGGGTTGGAGGCGCACGCGTAGAGGATCTGGGATGCGGGGTCGTACGCGATGTCGATGAACTGGCTCTCGATCTCCTCGGCTTCGCCGATGAGCGCGACGTGATCCTCCGAGTCGGCCACGAACAGCCGGGCGAATGCTCCCGTGCCCGCAAAGGCGCGACCATTGCCGTCAGAGGCCATAGCGAGGAGCGAGCCGTCCTCGGTCTCCTCGAGCGTTCGCAGGCCGCCGTCGGGCGTCAGTCGATAGATGCCGGCTGAGTCCATCGTCGCGGCCCCGAAGAACAGATCGCCGCTGGCTCCCACTGCCAGACAGTGGACGGCGCCCTTGGGCGACTCACACAGGGTCCGCGCCGTGCCGTTCCCGATCTCGATGACGGTCCCGGCCTCGCCCGTGCCGCCGAACAGACGGCCATCAGGGCCAACCTGCAGGACGTTGATGTGCGCCTCCGCCGAGTCGTAGATCGTCTCGGGCTTCCCGTCGCGGATCGCCAACACGCGGCCGCGCGACCCGGTGCCGGCCAGCAACGTCCCCTGAGGGTCGAACACCAAGTCCCACACATAGCGTTCGCCGGTCTCGCACAGCACCTCGCCCGTGCCGTCAGCGCCGATACGATAGATGAGGCCCTTGGGCCCCGTGCCCGCGTAGACCGTGCCATCGTCGCCGACCAACAGGCTGAATACCATCAGGTCATCCACTGTGAAGAACAGCGAGGAGCTACCATCCGAAGCCACGCGGTAGACCCCACCATCGCGCCCGGTGCCGAGGAATGCCGAACCATCCTTCCCTAGCGCACAATCCCAGACATACAGGTCCCCCAGCTCAACCGGCACGGTGTCGAGTGGCGCCACGAGCGTGAGGGTGCCCAGCTCGTTCACCGAGATCCCGGAAGGCTGCCCGGTCACGAAGTCATCGCGAGACGACTGGGTCCACGCCTTGGGGCCGCGAACGGCGGTAGGCTCGAGTTCCTCGGACTCCCCCGAACCCTCCTTGGAGGAGGTTCCCTCCGAGTCCGACCCATCTCCCCCCTCCGGCGCCGACGGCGCCGGACCGGGCCCGGGCTCCGCTTCCGGTGCCGTTCCGGGAGGCGGCTCGTCCTCGATGGGCTCCTCCTCGACCTTTCGGACGGAGCCGTCCTGAACCGGCGTTCTCGCTCGAACGTGGAACGCGGGGAGAGGCGCGGCTCTGTGCAGAGCGGATAGCGCGCGCTCGGTGCGGCTGCCGAGGATGTCGTACGGGTCCACGGCTTCGAGCAGCGCACGCACCGGAGCGGAGACCTCGATGTACTCTCCGCACGGACCCGCCAGGCCGTAGACCAGCGGCGCGGATCCGCCCAGCGGGGGGGCGGCCAGGGCCGCCTGCTCCGGTCGCGGGCTACGGACGACATCCTCCGCCTCATCTTCCGGGCGGACGACGATGATGGGATGCTGGATCAGGCCGTCGACAGCCCATTCCGTGTCCAGCGTCGCGCGGACATACCCCTTCCCGGCTTGCAGGTCGGTTGTGCCCGCTGTGCCAATCACGGCGGCGATCATCGTCGGGAGATCGGGCATCTCCACGCCAGCAGTGATCACGGTCTCCGACTCCGACACGAGCGTAGCCACGATCTCGTTGTTCGGGGGCAGATCGAGATAGAGGTTCATCACGCCTCGGAGATCGCGGGGCGTCGGACGGAGGATGTTCATCCCTCCCTCAGCCGCAGGGAGCATCCCGCCGGCGCATACCGCAAGCACGAGCGGCCCCGTGGGCGAGTCCTCGGGGACCAGGAGCTCGATGACCTTCCGCTCCCTCTGCGTGGCCCCGACCCGCAGCACGACCCCGATCCGCAGCGTCTGCCCTGGGCGCACCACATAGTCGTCCAGCTCGACGCTCTCGATCGTGGCATCGCCACGGTCATGCAGCACCTCGCAGACGAGGCGGCCGGAGGTGATGTTCGCCTCCTCGAACACGGAGCTGGTAAGAAGCATCACGGCGGTCGTCAGGTCCGTCAATGCGATCGTGGCGCCGCCTCGGGGGGCGTAGAACACGTTCGAGCGCGAGAGCGGGCCGTGATCGGACTCGACGGTCGTGGTCACGCGGACGCTCGACTTCGCCGTTCCGTAGGTTACGGCCTCGAGAGCCGATGCCGCGGCGCTCGTGAGCATCATCGGCGTGAACGTCGGGTCATCCGCGACATCCACGTGGAAGGTGCGCTTCCGACCATTGGTCCTGTTCGTGACCTCAATGTCGAAGGGGATGACGGGCGGCTTCGCGCCGATCAACCCGCCGACCGCCCAGTTGTTGTCCCAGAGAGCCGAACCAACTGTCGCAAGGGGAGACATGATCTTGCTACCGATGTCCATGGCGGGGACGATGTCGTGCACGTATGCCCCGGCCAGCGGGACGTCCATGGCGCCCGCGGACATGAACGGGTGCCCGAAGCCCAAGACCCGGTCACCGTTGCGCCACGTCAGGGTCCCACTGACAGCCGCGGTGAAATCTCCGGACATGAGCGGCACCGACATGGCGGAGCCCGGCTGAAGATCGACGACCTGGCTGCTGTCGCCCGATCCGGGGCCGGCCATGGGGACGAGGTTGTGGTTCGTGAAGAAGCGCTGTAGGCCCGCGAAAACGCTGGCGGAGAACCCACCCAGGAACACCGGTGCTTCCACCGGCACGAACAGGGCGGCATCACTGCCGATGTCGCTGGGCGTGGTCGGGCGGTTCCGGGCCACGATCACACGCCGGACCAGTCGGCCGCCGATCAGGACCGGGCGGTCCAGCAGCCCCTCCGCGCGGCCCGCCGCCACGGGTTCCGTGGCCTGGTCCACGAAGGTCTCGAGCATGTCCTCGATGGGCGTAACCATGCCCAGCGGCTCGCGAGAGAAGGCGTAGGTCGATGATATGGCTCCGAGCAGCCTACCGTCCACGTAGACCGGGCTCCCGCTCATGCCCCGGATGATGCCGGCCTGCCGCTCGATGATGGGACCGTCCAGAACGCGGCAGAGCACGAGGTCGCCACCGAGGTTCATCCCCTTGACCACGCTCAACAGCTCCACGGAGAACGCCGTGACCTCGGTGCCCGCGAAGACGCTCTTCGCCACGGCACGAGTGCCAGGCGCTACCTCGGACGGCCGGAGCATCGTGGCGGGGTCGAACAGTGGGGACAGAGCCTGCGCCGGAGCAGTCGCCAACCCACCGGCGACCAGGGCGCTCCACATCAGTACACACGCGATTCGCCGCATTGGGACCTCATTCCGGCACGGGAAACCCACCCGTGGCACTCTCGCCGCCCGACGCTCAGAGCGTGGTCAACTGGCCCCGGCCCGTGGGAAGAGGCCGGGTCGGTCTCTCTTCGGCTGACGGACCGCGGTTCCCTCCGCATCAGCCACGGGCCTTGCCGAGAGACCACGACAATCCACCGGGCAGTACTGTGTCCTGGACCATACCGACTGGAGGATAATGTATCGTGCCGTGGAACAACATTGAACGAGAGAGTGGGGGACCGGCCTCGCAGGGGATGAGCGCGGATGTGGGAGCGGAGGCACGGAAGTGAAGCTGATTCTGACCGTTGACCACGTCAGCGCGGTCGAGGGGCTAAGCATCGCGAAGGCGGTGGCCGAGCACATCGACTGGGTCGAGGTCGGCTCGTCGATGATCAAGCGCTTCGGCGTTGGGTACGTCAGCGAGATGAAGGAGGCCCTGCCCGACAAGCTCCTCCTTGCCGCATTGAAGACCATCGATGATGCCGAGTGGGAAGTCGATATGGCGTGCCGCGCCGGCGCGGACCTCATGACCGTGCTGGGCAGCGCGACTGAGATGACCGCGGCCGCGGCCGTCAACACGGCCCGCCGGCACGACAGGCGCATCGTGATGGACCTCGTCGCGGTCCCGAACCTGCAAGTGATCGTGCGCCGGATGAGCCTGCGCGGCGTCTCCTACTTCCAGTTCTGCCCGGCACCCCCTAAGCCGGGCCAGGGCGAGGGTGCGTTCATGGAGGACATCGCCACGATCACGAGCACCTCCGAGCTACCCTTGATCGTCTCGGCAGACGTCAGCGCAACCGTCCTTGAGCGGTGTAAGCGCTTCAGCCCTGCGGCGGCGCGCACCCGCAAGTCCATCCTCGAAGCCCCCGACCCTGTCGCCGCGGCGCAGCATCTCCGCGCCGTGGTGCGGCGAAGCTGACGGGTAACAGAGAAGCCGACCGGCTGTCCGGTCGGCTTCATCGTCATCCCGATCTTGTGCATGGCGCAAACCGCCTCAGGACCACTTCGTACCCAGCGGGGCCGACGCGTAGACGGCTCGGCTATCCCTTGCGCTCTGCATCACTTCGGGGGTACTGCACTGGTAGCAGGGGAGGGATTCGAACCCTCGACGTCACGGGTATGAACCGTGTGCTCTGACCAACTGAGCTACCCTGCCGGGGTGCTCCGGAACCGGAGCTGTTACGATGCCTTCTTCTTCTTCTTGACCTTGCGCTTCTTGGCCTTGGCTTCCTCGATCCGGCGCCTGCGCGCCTCGTCCTCGCGGCTTACGGCATCGAAGAGTTGGCGCTCGAGGACCAGAAGCCGATCCGCCGAGAAGGATCTCAGCCTCTCTGTGTTCAAAGCAGCCACATTCATCACCCACGCGAGTGTAGCATCGGGCCGGCCCGAATGTCAACGGAAGCGCCCCAGCGCGATTCTGTGGTGCGTCAGGTCTCAAAGGCCCTGCGGGGCCCGGGGGCGTCCGCGCTGCCCCCTCACAGCCGTCTAGTGTGCCGGCTCAACGGATGGCCAGTGTCGCCAGATCGCCCACCACGCCGCCTCGGTCGTCGAGCAGGACCAGGCAGGCCCGCTCTGCCAATGGCTCGCGAGCCGAGACCCTCACGACCTTCCGCTCGCCCGGTATGGCGACACCCAACACACGCCGACCCAGGTCGCCGCCGCCCGGCCCTCTGAAGACGACGCCGATGCGGCCCGCCACGTAGGGCGTCACCGTGGCCGAGACGTGCGCCGAGCCGTCCGCGCGACGGGTCGCCGCGGGCGATGTCACCAGACCCAGCTCCGAGGCCGCCGCCGGCTCACCCGATCCGGAGCCCAGCCCCCACACGACCTCGAACGAGTAGCTCTCGCCGGGAGCCAACTCCACGTACGGGCTCAGCACCTCCGACTCCATGAACGGTGGTGTGAGCCGGCGGTCCTCCGAGCTGGTGACCCGCGTGCCCCCCGCGATGGAGCGCTGGCACCCATTGATCCAGAACTCCACGGACGACCCGTCATCGGTGTACTCGGCATCGGGGAAGCAGCCGCATGACTCGGTGAACGACATCCCCGCTCGGCCGTGCAGGACGGCCAGCCAGCCGGCGTCGCTGTCCACACCGATCTTCCCCACCTGGTAGTTGAACCCCACGCGGACCAGTGCGTCGGCGTTGCTCCGCTGCCATGCCGGGTTCAGCCAGTGGCCACCCATCACGTAGAAGCCGCGCGGATGGCGGCTGTCTTTCCTCGCGGGGACAAAGGCTGCCAGTGAGTCGTCGTAGTAGGGCGGGCGATCGTTACGCGCGTCGTGCTGGGTCACCTCCCAGATCGCCCAGCGCACGTTGCGGTCGGAGATGCTTCGCATGGTCGTCCTGAGGAACACGCGCGACTCGCCGGCGTGAAGAGCGATCTCTCGGATGAGCTGAACCCCATACTTGTTGGGCGATGATGGGCTCGTCAGACGGACGCGGGCTTCCGCGCCGCCGGGGCTGAGGACCTCCGCTCCATACCGGCACCCATCCAGCACCGGGTCGGGGGGGCCGGCCCAGTGCGATCCATCGTCCGGTCCCTGCGGTGCCACCCACAGCTTGTCGCCCCCGTAGTTGCTCCACGGCAACGCCCGCCCTTGCTCGTCCACCTGGGGCATGACCCGCCCGGCTAGCTCATCGTTCACGAAGAGGTAGTCATAGCCACGACACCGGGCCTGCAGAATCCGGCCGCCGATGTCCGGTACTATCCAGAGGTCCACGATGCCGTTGCCGACGCGAAGAGCGCGGAACCCTCGATAGTCCACCCACACGGTATGGGCCTGGCCCTGGTCAGCGACCGGCGACCCCGCCGTAGAGAGAGAGACGATCGTGGTGACCATCAGCGGCACGACCATTGTGAGCACCTCCGTCGGAGACGACCCGGCTCGACGCACATGACATTCGCAGAGCCACAAGTCCGCAGTCCAGGGGCATCGCGGGCACCAGCACGAGCGGCCAGCCCGCTGGAAGGACTGGTGGCATCTGCGCATTGTCTTCCCTCAGCGAGAGATGGACTCCTTGGGGGCCGATGAAGAGGTGTAGTGTTGGCACTCCGCCAGCCGCGGGCATCTGGCTTCATCGACCAAGTTGGCTGTCGATCAGCGCCTGCGTAAAGCAACGGTAATGCACGAGTCGGCACGTGGCATCGCTCGCCTCCAATGCCCGGCTGATCGGGCATAGGACTGAGGCGATGCGCCGTATGGCCTCGGGCATGCTGCCAATCACCTCTGCCGGGATAGTGCGATCCAGGATCGCCCTGTCGGCCTCGGACAGGTGGCGTATGGCTGCAGTGCCAGGGGCTGGTGGCATCCCCTCGCGTTGCCCGGCAGACAGTTGGCCCAGCGCGGACCGAGAGGCCTCCAGCAGGGCGGCCGCCCTGCTGTACTGCCCACGCAGATATGCCACCAGCCCCAGGTGCAGATGGTCCCAGACATACACTGCGCGCGATACGCGGGCCTCTACCGCGGCGGGGGCGCTCGCACCCAGGGCGCGACGAGCATCTTCGCTGAGTGACGATACGCCGCATCCGTGGTCGAGGAGCACACGCACCGGATATGGCCCGACGAAGCTCGCCGTCAGTTGCTCCGGGGGCACGAAATGGAAGTCGAGCTCGAAGCCTCCGGAGAAGAGCACTACCATCTCCCCGTCACCTCGCTCCAGAGTGAAGACTCGCTGCTTCACCACGGCCCAGCCCTCGACTCCTTGCAGATTCCTCTCCACACCGTCGAACAGGTCAAGACTCGCTATCGGTACGACCCCCCTCAGGTCGATGTCTGACCAGCGGTCGGCCGTCCTCGTGGCGAACGAGCCCACCAGCCACAGTGCACGCAGGCCGGCGCACGCGGCCCACGAGGAGAGCGTGTCGATGACCCCTTCCGCCGGCAAGGGCTCGTCCACTCGGTCCACGGGATCTCTGTACCTCCCCAACTGTACCTAATGCGAGGGAATGACCTAACTGGCACCGTACAGCTTCAGCGAAACGGCTTTCAGCCTGATGCTGTAGCCGAAAGGGTGAAGCAGGTTGGAGTGCTCGAAGACAGCGGCTTCGGGCGGCGGCGGCTCCCAGGCCGGCGGGACAGGCAGTCGCCTCGCCCGCTCCTCGAGCGCCTCTCTGCCCTCGGCAAGCCCCCCCAGCAGCACAGGCGCACAAGGTCCGTGCATGAAGACCCGGCGCTGCCGAGTGATCCTTAGTCGCGGCTCGATCCAGGTGAACTCGGACCTCAGCTCCTCGGAGTCAACGGACCGTCGCCAGACTGCCAGCCAGTAGTCTTCAGTCAGCTCCCCGGGCTCCGCCTTCACTGATCCTGCGATGGAAGGCCAAGCCTGACCGAGGATCCCCGGTGCCAGGCGCTCAGTCACGTCCCGCAGCGAGAGGCGCAGCTTCTCGTAGCGGTGCAGCCGCTTGCTGACTTCGTGGCAGACCAGACACGGCCACCCCGAACCCACACCCACGTCGCGGCAGGTCTCCAACAGTGCCGGGAGGCTCTCCAGGTTGCGATTGTCCGGGTAAATGTTCCAGTGGACATAGAAGCCGTTGGACTGGGCCAATCCCGTGGACCTGATGATGTCCGCGTACGCGCCCCGGCGACAAACGAACCAGTCGTGGTAGTCTTCCAGGCCATGCAAGGTCAGCGACAGCATGTTGAAGCCGAGTTCCCGTAGCCGGCCGAAAAGCGCCTCCGGATCATCCGCGCGGGCAATCCCGAAGCCGTTGGTCGGGTGCACCCTCCTCCCCTCACCGATCTCCTCACCGCAAATCTCGGGAGCCAGTATCTCCGGGTACTCCGGGTGCGCCGACGTCTCGTAGTCGGGGTACAGTGTCCAGCCCTCCGCGACCAGTTCGCGCAGCTCGGCAACCGAGAAGAAGCCACCGTACGGCGGCCCGCCTCCCCTGCCGCAATGACGGCAGGCATTGGTGCAGCCTGCTGCCTCGACGTGGGTGAACATAGAGCCACCACTCCTCCCGCTGAGACGGCTCCAGCGTCAGGTTCACTTGCGGGTCGGGGTAAGGATATGCCAGCAGCTTGGCCGCCATCGGGGTACCTGCAGCCACATCATCCGCAGTATCAGGTTCGGGCTTCATACTCTCCGTTCTACCTCCCGTCGTGCCAGGTGTGTCATCTCGGGCCACTCAGCATAGTCGGGAACATGTAGTCGGGAGCCATGTCGAACCACAGGTAGTACGTCTCGCCGAAGACCTCCAACCGCGGCATGCCTGCTCGTGCCAGGCTCTCGTAGGTATCCCCCATCACTGAACCACTGTACACCCGCCGTAGGAACAGCCGGCCGTCCGGCAGGAAGAACTCCTCCATCGCCCGGTTGGTCACCGGACGCTCATCCTCGGACATCGTCTGGCGGGCAGCCTCGCACACACGCCGCACGCAGCGGTGGCGATGCCTCCCCACGATGACCGTCCACAAGCGCGCATCCACCAGGACTCCGTGGCTGCCACCTGCCGGCTCGATGCACGAGCCGGGCACCAGCCGCAGCGATTCGGGGCGTGTGAGCGCGTCTCGCCACTTGGGGTCGTCGGGCGTGATGACGGGCTGATCGTCCGGCGACGGTCCCCACTGCTTCGCGCAGAGGACAACAGCCTCGCCCTCCAGGCGGTAGTAGGCGCGGTAGAAGCTATCGACCTCGCCGTCGGATGTGAAGCCGTACAGGTCGAACCACACCGCAGGGCTGCCGTCCACGTCCACTGGGCCTCGCACCACAACGTGGTTGAGGAACGCCAGCTTGCCTCCCGGGTGGTCGTAGTGGGCCCAGCAGACCTCCGCCCCAGGGCGCAGAGGGGGGAAGTCGCCCAGAGGGGACACGGCCACGATCTCCGGGGCCGGTTCCTCAAGCGGCCGGGCGGATATCTTCGGCTCAACGCGGGGGAACGTCGGGATCATCGCCAGGCGCCGCCGCTGTTCCGGGGTGAGGTGGTACTCAGGTGACTCGGGGTGCGCCATCTGTATCAGCTCCCTCTTCGCGATCGCTCGGGCCTCCGCCAGCAGCCGCTTCACGGTGCCGGCCGGCTTCTGGATGAACGAGGCGATCTCCTCGACACGCATGTCCTCGAAGTAGTGAAGGAGCACGACCTCGCGGCGGCGTTCATCCAGCCGCTCCAGGACCCGCATGACCTGTTGTGCAGAGTCCAGGCGGGCCCACTCCTCGGCGGGGTCGCGGGGGGCCGGGGCCTCGCCGGGCATCCCTCGGAAGCGCTGGTCCCGACTACGCCTCTCCAGATGCTTGCGGGCCAGGTTGGAAACGATCCCTCTCATCCAGGCCCCGAAGCGTTCCGGGTCGACGAGGGTGTCCAGCCCACGGTAGGCGGCGAGGAACGCCTCCTGCACAATGTCCTGCGCCTCATCGGCGTGGCCGGTCTTGAGATAGGCCAAGGAGGACAGTGCATTGGCGTAGCGCTCCACGAGCGCGTTGAAGGCGGGGGTATCGCCTCCGAGCACGCGCCTCACGAGTTCGGCATCGTTCGCAGTGATCATCTGCACTTGGGGCCTCCAAGCACTATGTGCCCCGAGGGGCCGTTCTGGTTCGAGCTAGGGCGCAGCCCGGTCGTGTCCTGCTCCCTCACGAACCGCAGGTAGTGAGCGCCGGAGCCCTTCCAGTAACAGGGCGGCGCCGATGGCTTCACTGTCTGGCGCGACGGGACGACCGGGGTGCTGAGCCACTTGCGGGGCTCTGTTTGACACAAGCTGTACCATGTCATCGCCTCCGTGCCGGTGCCGGACGGAGGGGATGGAGGCGGGCATGGACCTGCTGATCATGCGTCACGCCGAAGCCGAGGCCGTCACGACCTCCGGGGACGATGCCGACCGCGCGTTGACGAGCCGCGGCCGGAAGCGCACTCGCGCGGCGGCCCAAACGATGAAGCGCCTCTCAGTCATCCCGCAACGCGTGCTGACAAGCCCTTACCTCCGCGCCCGGGAGACGGCGGGGATCGTCGCAGAGGAGCTTGGCGTGCCCCTGGAGGATGCGGAGCGCCTATCGTGTGGGGCCACGTTGGGCGACTGGGCGGCGGTTGTGGAGGCCCACGAGGCAGTGAGGTGCATCCTGCTTGTCGGCCATGAGCCTGACTGCTCCCAGGGCATCGGCACCCTCATCGGCGGCGGCAGGATCGCGATGAAGAAGGGTGCGTTGGCATGCGTTAGCGCTGAGGTGATCGCGCCGGGGGGCGGCCGGCTCGAGTGGCTACTCGCTCCGCCGCAGCTTACCGGGTAGGTGGGCTGCTGCGGAGGGCGCTCCTGTTCGTGTCGGCGGATGGTATGATCTCAGGTACCGCGCCATGCCATCAGAAGGGGCGTCACCATGGGTGCGCGACGTACGGCCATTGCCATGGACGAGAGCCAACTATCCATCCTCGACAGCCTCGTATCCGCCGGTAGGTTCTCCAGCCGCGACGAGGCACTCCAAGCGGCCGTGGCGGAGCTCATCGCCAAGCTCTCGCATCTGCGTCTGGCTCAGGAGAGTGCGATGCTGGACCCGGCAGAGGAGATCCGAATGGCCGAGGAAGCGTTCGGAGAGGATGCGGAGGGTTGGCCCGAGTACTGAGAGGCAGTGTCTACTGGGCGGACTTCGGTGTCGCGCAGGGCCACGAACAGGCCGGCGTACGCCCGGTGCTCGTGTTGAGCCATGACGAGTTCAACGAGCGGTCCCACACGGCCATCGTCGCCGCGATCACCTCGAGCCCCCAGCAGGCTGGCTTCCCACTGACTGTTGCCCTCCAGTCTCTGGCGATGCCCAAGCCATCCTGGGTGAAAGTGTCTCAGATCCGCACCATCGCGACTTCGAGGCTGGGACGGTGCATCGGGCAACTGTCGAAGACCGAGGTCGATCGGGTCGTCGAGGGCCTGCGCGAGATAGTGGAATAGCGGCGGCCCGGTGCGATCATTGGGCGCTCTGGGAGGATGATATGTCCGCACCTCGTGTGCTCCAGGTCTCCTGCGTGCAGCTCCAGTGGGGAGCGCTGATTGAGCGCAACCTCGCGCGGACGCTGCACTACATTCGCGCCGCGGCGGAAGAGGGCAGCCGCGTCGTCGTCTTTCCCGAGGCGGGGCTCACGAGCTACCACTTCCCCTACCTCATCGAGCTGCCGGACAGCGAGATCCAGCGCGCCCTGGAGCAGACGCAGGAGGCGGCGCGGGAGGCGGGGTTGTACGTCATCGTCGGCACAATTCGTCGAACGCTAGACCGTTTCCTGAACCTGGCGCATGTCATCGCGCCCTCGGGCGAGATCGTGCACGAGTACGCGAAGATCATGATGGCGGGGAAGCACGAGAAGCAGCACTGCCGGCCAGGCACGAAGCTCTCACTGTTCCAGATCGACGGGATCCCCTGCACCATGGTCATCTGTCGCGACGGCCGCCATCCGGAGCTCTACCGCCTACCGGTGATGGCGGGGGCGCAGATCCTGTTCCACCCCTCATGCAGCTCCGATGAGCTGGAGGCGGTGTGGTGGAAGCGGGTCTCCGGCCGCGCGCAGCACCCGGTCGGGCCGCACACGAGCGTCTACCACTGCGTCGCGAACACGGTTGGCCAGGATCCGTGGGGGCGGCAGTCATCGAGCGGCGAGTCCTTCATCCGCGACCCATCCGGCCTGCCCCTGGCTGTGGCCGGCGCTTACCAGGAGGAGATGATCACCGCCGTGCTCAACCTCGACCGCGCAGACCGGCGCTATGTGCTCGACAGCCTGGACCACCCCGCGTTCCTGCAGCCCTACTTCGCACGGATGGTCGAGGAAGTACGCGCACGCGCCGACGAGCCGCCGCAGTAGCGGACGTCTAGGTAGCGCAGCGTTTTCGTCCGTGGCGGAGGTGGCGTCCGACGCCTGCGCGAAGCTCCGCAGTTCTAGCGTCGGCCCGGCCCTCGGGCTGTCGCATGCTCTGCCGAAGTGGAGACGCAGATGACGCTCGTTGAGGCCCGAGTGGCTCCCCCTCTGGATCCTGGGTTCCGCCCTGCGGCGCTGGCGAACCGCGCGTACGGGGACGCCGTCGCCCGTTCGGGGGCCGCCGTGCCTCTGGCCATCGCCCTTGAGCGTGGCGATGGCTCGGTATCCACATTCCGCACCTCGGTCTTCCCCTCGGACGCGCCGGGGGCTACGGCTAACCTGATGTACGCCGAGCGGATCGTGAAGTTCCTGCTCTGGCAGCACGGGGGCTGGCGGGTGATCGTCGGCGGCCCGCCCGAGATCGGAGGGCACGTCCGCGAGGTCTACTCGCCCGGAGGTGCGCGGGCATTTGACCACGAGTTCATGGGTGGCGTCTATGAGCACCCGTTCACGGTGGAGGTCACGGATGCCGCTTCGGTGCCTTCCAGTCAGGAAGCATCGGCGCCGCTGGGCCGGCACCTGGAGGGCTGCCGTATTGGATTCGACCTCGGGGCCAGCGATCACAAGGTCGCCGCGGTGAAGGACGGCAAGGTTCTCTACAGCGAGGAGTTCGTCTGGTACCCCCGCGACCGGGCGGACCCTAGCTACCACTACAACGAGATCATGACGGCGCTCCGCAAGGCGGCGGAGCACCTGCCACGCGTCGATGCGATTGGCGGCAGCTCGGCCGGCGTCTACATCAACAACCGGGTGCGCGTGGCCTCGCTGTTCCGCGGGATCCCTCGTGATGCTTTCGACCGTGACGTGTCTGGGATGTTCCTGCGCATGAAGGAGGAGTGGGGCGGCATTCCCTTCGAGATCATCAACGATGGCGAGGTGACCGCACTCGCCGGCTCGATGTCGCTCGAGGACAACCCCGTCCTGGGGATCGCCATGGGCTCGAGCGAGGCCGGGGGCTATGTCACGCCCGAGGGGAACGTCACCGGGTGGCTGAACGAGCTGGCATTCGCTCCGTTCGACTACGGCCCGGATGCGCCGGTGGACGAGTGGTCGGGCGAAAGGGGCGTCGGCGCCCAGTACCTGTGCCAGGTCGGTGTCGTGAGGCTGGCGAAGGCGGCGGGGATCGAGCTGGACGAGAGCCGGACGCTGCCCGAGCGCCTGGAAGACATCCAGGCCCTCATGGCATCGGGGGACGAGCGCGCGGTGCCCATCTACGAGTCCATCGGGTCGTACCTCGGATATGCCGTGGCTCACTACGCCGACTTCTATGACCTCAAGCACGTCCTGGTGCTGGGCCGCGTGACGACCGGTGAGGGTGGCGCGATCCTGCTCGAGCGCGCCCGGGAAGTCCTGCGAGTCGAGTTCCTGGACCTGGCCGCGAGGATCCAGCTCAACCTGCCGGATGAGAAAAGCCGTCGTGTCGGTCAGGCGATCGCGGCCGCGAGCTTGCCGGCGATCTGAAGGAACAGGGGGTCAGTGTGGACTACTCGGAGGCGGGGTCTGTTGTGAAGGCTAGTCAGGTCCAAGAGCCGCGGCGGCGCGTGAAGAGCGAACACCGCGAGGTGTGCGTGTTCGCGCTCAATGGGCTCCTGGCGCACAGCCTCCGTGAGGAGTCACAGGAGGGCGGAGGGGGCGCAGGCAATGAGACCGGCTACGTGTGGGCGGATCTTGGGTGCGGGAAGGCGGAAGCACTTGAGCACGTTCGGAGAGCGATACCCGACTACCTGCGGGGTGAGCTGACGTTCGTGGGGGTCACCAGGGACGAGAGCGATGCCGAGGACGCGCAAGGACAGGTTGGGGGATCGGGCTTGGCCGGTGGTTCGTACTGCTACGCGAGGGAGCTCGCGGATCTGCCCAACGGGATCCCGAACACGCCCTCGCTCTGGGCGCGCTGCCATCTGGTGACGTTGACCAATGTGGTCCACGAGCTTGGCCCCACAGACCTGGCCTCGGTGCTGTGTGCGGGCGTCGACTTGCTGGCACCGAATGGGATCCTGGTCGCCTATGACGTGCAGGAGCTCACGAAGGCGCAGGCATTCGGGAGGCAGAAGCCAGTGGACCACGGCCGCACCGAGTGGGAGACTCGACCAGAGTGGGCGGGGCTTGAGTGGCCTCTGGACATGGCCTCGATGGTCTTTGGCCGACTCGTTGCCGAGCTGGGGGCGACAAGCAAGACAGCGGTGGTGAGCGACTGGCAACATCAGGAGACGTCCGGGTGGACGGCTCTTGTGCACCGGGCGTGGCTGAGCGGGCTTGCTCCCGGTGACCGGGTGCCCCAGGAGGTCGTGTCCGTCCTGGACAGAGAGGTCGCCGCCCAGGTGCAGCAAATGCGCGCGACGTGGCAGGGCAGGGCCGCGGACCTGGCCGGCAGGCTTGGGCGGTTGGGTGACCCACAGGACGATGAGAGCCTATCCCTTGCCCAGGAGATGGACCTGGAGCTATCGCGCCTGGTCCGGCGGGGCTTTGCGCTGTGGTACCATGATGACAGGGATACGCGCCAGAGGAACTGGTTTGGGGCGTTCCTCAGCAAGCTAAGCTCCGCGATCGACGAACAGTGAAGGGCAGGGCGATCTCCATGGCGAGCAAGCCGAGCGCAGCGGCGGAGCCGCGACCAGTACGGCGTGCGGACGCCCCATGCGTGCCCGGGGGGGAAGCCGGCCTCGTGGGCCTCGTGGCTGGGAAGCTCATCGAGGCGGGCTTCGGAGTCACACCAGAGGTGTCCTATCACCCGTACATCGCGGCCAGGGCCGATCTGTGCGCCGAGCACGGGGACACGAGGGTCTTGGTCGAGGTCAAGGCTTGGCCGCCCTCGTCGCGGATCTCTGTCGACGCGGTTGAGCAGGCCTCCAGAGTGGTGCAACTCTACAGGGAGTATCACGCCTCCGAGTCTCGCGATGTCGTGGGCCTGCTGGTTGTCTCCGGGCATGTCTCCCTTCTGGCCAGGGACTTCGTTGCGCGGCCCGAGAGCGGCCTGTATCTCGCAGCGCCCGAGGAGTTGGACGAGGTGGTCGCGGCTCTTGCGGCCCGCGCGGGACTCGCCGCCGACACGCCGCCGGCCCCATAGCCCTGTGCTGCTCGGAGCCTTCCCCTGGATGGTGCCCGGGCTTCACGGGCCGATCGAGCGTACTGCGACAGCGCCCGGGTGCCTGCCCACGCACGAGGAGATGCGAACCATGGAGTTCGGGAACACCAATGCCTCTGTCCTCATTCCTGACGGTACCGTCGAGGAGGCGGCCTTAGCGCGGACGACGCACCTCGGCGTCGGCGCCCATCAGGATGACCTCGAGATCATGGCCTTCGACGGCATCCTCCGATGCTTCGGTCGGTCGGACCAGTGGTTCTGCGGCGTCACGGTTACCGATGGGGGCGGAAGCCCGCGCGACGGCATCTACGCGGACTACACGGACGACGACATGAAGCGGGTGCGGGCAGGCGAGCAGAACAAGGCGGCCGTGGTGGGCGAGTACGCCGCGCAGGTGCAGCTCGGCTACGCCAGCAGCCAGGTGAAGGACTCGGCGAATGTCAATGTCGTCGCGGACCTGGCGTCGATCCTTGAGGTCACCCGGCCCGACATCGTCTACACGCATAACCTGGCAGACAAGCATGACACTCACGTCGCGGTGGCAGGCCGCCTAGTCACAGCGATCCGCCGGCTCGACGGGGACGCGCGGCCGAAGCGGCTGCTCGGATGTGAAGTGTGGCGCGACCTGGACTGGATGGTGGATGCAGACAAGGCGTGCATGAACGTTGAGGGGCACGAGAACCTGGCGGCGGCGCTCATCGGCGTATATGACTCGCAGATCGCCGGCGGGAAGCGCTACGATCTCGCCACCATGGGGCGTCGCCGGGCTAATGCGACCTACCACGCCTCGCACGGGCTCGATGAGACGACCGCCCTCGTCTTTGCCATGGACCTGATGCCGCTGATCGAGGACGACGGCCTGGACATTGCCGGGTATGCAGCCGCCCATATCGACCGCTTCCGCGCCGATGTGATCGCACGACTGTCCAAGCTGGTGTAACGGCGCAGCGGGGCGGCTCGTGCCCGGCCGGTTGCCTTTGCCGAAGGACGGCTGTGCAGTATAATCGCCGGTGATGTTGCGGATGGCAGGTGGCGGTCCGCCGCCGCGGTTCACGCCGCTTCGGGAAGGCCGGGCGAAGGTGGGCATAGGCCACCCGTGGGGTCGTGTCTTCCTCACCTCTCTGCCGCGCGGGGAGCCCCTGGGGCTTGCGCGGGCGAAACGGAGCATACAGGATGGCGGTTGACGCTTCCGTAATGTCGCAGGACGGGTACCGCGAGATGGTCGAGCGCGTCCCGGATGGGCTTTACGTCAAGTGCCAGAGCCCGGACTGCGGCCAGTTGCTCTATGTCAAGGAGTTGGAGAAGAACCTGCGTGTGTGCACGAAGTGCGGACACCACTTCCGCATCGCCGCGCGCGAACGGCTCGACATGCTCCTCGACCCCGGCAGCTTGCGTGAGACCAACACCCATCTCCTCACACTCAACCCACTGAACATGCCGGAGTACGAGGAGAAGATCGCGAAGTACCGCAGGGTCACCGGCGATGACGAAGCGGTGATCACGGGAGAGGCCACGATTGGCGGGTATCCCGTCGTCGTGGGCATCACCAATGCGTTTTTCCTGATGGGCAGCATGGGGTCGGTGGTGGGGGAGAAGATCGCTCGCGCCACGGAGCGCGCGGTCGCGCTGAAGGCGCCATGCATCATGATCTCGGCGTCCGGCGGCGGAGCGCGGATGCACGAGGGGATCCTCTCGCTCATGCAAATGGCGAAGACGTCGGCGGCCATCGCGCGGATGCGCCAGGCCGGGATCCTGTACATCTCCGTCCTCACCGACCCAACGATGGCCGGGGTCTATGCCAGTTGGGCAAGTCTCGGGGACGTGATCATCGCCGAGCCCGGCGCCATGATCGGCTTCGCCGGCCAACGCGTCTACGCCAACACCGGCTCGGGCATGGACGCCAGCATCCAGACCTCTGAGTACCAGCAGAAGTGCGGCATGATCGACATGGTGCTCGCGCGCCCGGAGATCCGGCCCACCATTGAGCGGTTGCTCGCCATCGCCTACGCGACGCCCACTCACGGCCAGTAGGAGCCTGCCACGCATGAGAGTCATCCCCAGCCGCTGGCTTGCGTTTGAGAGACCCCTGATGGACCTCGAGGAGGAGTTCCTCGAGGTGCAGGAGACCATGGCCGACCATGCCGACCTGCCGGCGAGGCTGGCCGAGATCGAGGCCAGGCGCAGGCAGTTGGTCACGGAGGTGTATGCAGACCTCACCCCGCACCAGCGAGTCCAGCTCGCGCGACATCCGCGACGACCCTACACGCTCGACTTCGTCGAGCGCATGTTCGACGACTTCGTCGAACTGCACGGGGACCGGCGGCATGGCGACGACCGTGCATTCGTGACCGGGCCTGCGCTGCTGGACGGCCGGACGGTCATGGTGATCGGTCATCAGAAGGGCCGGGACACGCGCGAGCGCAAGGAGCGCAACTTCGCCCAGGGCAGGCCCGAGGGATACCGCAAGGCCCTGCGGATGATGGAGATGGCGGAGAACATGAGAATGCCCGTCATCTGCCTGATCGACACGCCGGCGGCAGACTGCCTGGCGGAAGCGGAGACCCGCGGGATCAGCCAGGCGATCGCTGAGGGGCAGATGCGGATGTCCACACTGCGCGTGCCCATCATCATCGCGGTCATCGGTGAGGGTGGCAGTGGCGGCGCCATCGGTATCGGCGTGGGTGACGTGGTGCTGATGATGGAGAACGCGATCTACTCAGTGATCCCACCAGAGGGCTATGCCTCCATCGTGTGGCGAGACGCGGCACGCGTAGCGGAGGCGTCGGAGCAGGCGAAGATAACCGCGCATGACGCTCTGGCCCTGGGGGTCATCGATGAGATCCTCCCCGAGCCGCCCGGCGGCGCGCACGCGGACCCCGACGCGGCTGCGGCCACGCTTAAGGCGCGCCTGAGGCATCACCTCCCGGTGCTCGACGAGCATCCGGTGGCCGATCTCCTGGACCGGCGATACGCTAAGTATCGTGCCATGGGCATCTACGGCGAGGGACCGACGGTGGTCGCCTAGTGAGGACCCCTCCTGAGGATCGGGGAGTCTCTGCCGCAAGGCTTGAGTATCCCGCATTCTCTGCTATACTGCCCTACAATTCGTGAGAGTTGCGCCGCCGAGGAATACCCGTGAATCCAGCCCTCAGCGCCGTCACATCGCTGGTTGCCGAGGACCTTCGAATGGTCGAAGGCGTGCTGTCGACCGTGCTCGACAGCAAGCTAGACCTGGTACCGCAGGTCTACCGCCATGCCCTTGCGGGCGGCGGGAAGAAGGTGCGGCCCACTCTGGTCATCCTCGGAGCACGCCTCTTCGCCGGAGAAGGCTATTCCGCACTCGCCCGCACTGGCGCCGTAACGCGTTTCGCCGCGGCCACCGAGATGGTGCATGTGGCCTCCATGATCCACGACGATGTGGCCGACCTGTCGACCATGCGCCGCGGGCGCGAGACGGCGAACGCGATCTGGCGAAACAAGATGTGCGTGTTCGTCGCGGACTTCCTGTTCGCCTCGGTCTACGCGAGCCTGTCGCGGCCCGATTACGCGGACTTGCTGAAGCAGCTCTCGATCACCGTGACTCGCATGTGCGAGGGAGAGGTGCTTCAGGCGGCGTGTGAGGGTAACCTCGACACGACCGAGGAGCAGTACCGGCAGATCATCGAGCTGAAGACCGCTTCCCTGATGGGCGCCAGTGCTCGCATCGGCGCGGAGCTCGGGGGGGCGTCTCCCTGGCAGGCTCAACGGATGGCGGAGTATGGACTCGCGCTCGGGTCGGCCTTCCAGGTCGCCGATGACCTGCTGGACCTGACGGGGGACGTCCAGGAGATGGGCAAACGTCCGGGCGATGACCTTCGCGCGGGCCGTGTGACGCTCCCCGTGATCTACGCCATGGAGAGCCTGTCGGACGGACGCGTCGATGCGTTCCGCCGCATGCTGATATCCGGGCCCGACCTGGACGAGCGTGCGTTTCTGCGAGTGGTCGACGCCATAGACTCCTGTGGCGCCTTCGAGCGAGCCCGGCGAGTGGCGGAGGGCCTCGCGATCCGCGCCACGAATGCTCTGGACGATCTGCCGCATGGCGACGCGCGGGAGGCGCTGACCCACCTCGCGAGGTTCACCGTATCCAGGCGCAGCTAGAGCTGCGGTCATCATCAGTTTTCCCGGTGGGGTACAAGCATTGTCCCCTCCGGTCGGAGTCGGCATGACACGGCTGCTTGCAAGGATCTCGATCGGGCGCGCGGTGCGTCTCGTGTGCATGGCGCTCCTGGTCGCCCCCCCCCAGCTTCTCTCCGCCGCATCCTCCAGGGACTACGAGTCGCGACGCGAGGCGGCTCGCGTGGGCGCGATGCCTCAGGGGCTGACGGGCGGCCAGTGCGTCGCCTGCCACTGCCGCGAAGAGGGCTTCGAGTTCATCGATGCCAACGGCGAGGGTCGCAGCCTTTACGTGGACGACGGGGAGTTCCGAGCCTCGGTGCACGGGCAGTTTGACTGTGAAGGCTGCCACTGGGAGGTCATGACGGAGAAGCAGAGGCCCAAGCCACCGGACGGCCAGGTCGTCAGCGAGGAGTGGCTTCAAGAGTTCATCGCCCCATACCCTGAACGAGGGCGTCGCGTGCTGAGGATCTGCGCCTCGTGCCACCGAAGTCAGGCCGAGGTCTACGCCGGGAGCATCCACGCCAAGGCGGTCCGCGAGGGGATCGAGGAAGCACCCGTATGCGTCGACTGCCACGGGACGCACACGATCCGTGCTGAGGACGACCTCGAGTCCTCAGTAGGCGCCGCGAATGTGCCGGCCACCTGCGCGCACTGTCACGCCGACGCCACTCGGATGGCGCGCGCCAACGTGACAACAGCTACGGTGACCTCCTACGAGGAAAGCTTCCACGGCAAGAAATCGAACCTGGGCGGCCGCAGGGCTGCGGTCTGCTCGAGCTGCCATGGTGCCCACGAGATTCTTGCGCCCTCGGACCCCCACTCCCGGCTCTCGAAGCAGAACCGCGTCGCCACCTGCGCGGAGTGCCATGAGGGCGCCAGTGAGGAGTTCGCCTTCTCGTTCACGCACGCGCTCGAGACGCGCGAAGAGAAGCCGATCATGTTCTACCTGAAGTGGTTCTACCGCCTGGCGATACTCGGCACGATCGGCGGCATGTCCGCGTACATCGGACTGGACCTTCTGCGGCGCGGCATCGACCAACGGAGAGAACGCCGTGCTCGCCATCACCGGGCTGCGATGGAGCGAGGGTTCCCGACGCGCCGCAAGAACCGCGACGACTGAGCCGCGAGGAGGGGAGCACGAGTTGGCCACAGCGACCATGGTCTACGAGAGGGACGGACACCGGTACTACCGGCGCTGGAACAAGCATCAGGTGGCGCAGCACATGTTGGTCGTTGCGAGCTTCATCACGCTCGTGGCGACGGGACTCCCCCTTCGGAGCTCCATGCACCCGATATCAAGGGCCATCGTGGGCGCCCTCGGGGGCGCCGATACGGCCGGGGTCATCCACCGCGTCGCAGCCGTCGTCCTGATGCTCGGCAGCGCCTACCATCTCCTCTACCTGGCGTGCCAGTGGCGCGCGGGCCACCGCCATACGACGATGTGGCCGGCGAAGAAGGACGTCCACGACATCCTCCAGATGTCGAAGTTCTTTGTGGGACTCACGCCCGACCCGCCGCGGTTCCACAAGTACGGCTTCATCGAGAAGTTCGAGTACTGGGCCATGGTCTGGGGCACTGCGGCCATGGTCGCGACGGGCTTCATTCTATGGTTCCCGTCGTTCTTCATCCGTATCCTCACGCCGTTGTCCTTCGATGTCGCCAAGGTGGTGCACGGTTACGAGGCCGTGTTGGCCGCGTTGGCTATCGCGGTGTGGCACTTCTACCATGCTCACTGGAAGCCGTGCGTGTTCCCGATGAGCAAAGTATGGCTCACGGGGCTGATGGACGAGCACGAGCTGATCACGCATCACCCGCTGGAGTATGAGCGGATCCTGGCGGAGGCCAGGCGGGCCGCCGAGGAGCCCCCCGCGGAGACGGAGACGGATGGCCGTGAGAGCTGATAGCCGCCCTGCGGAGCGGGACGGCGACATGGCGACACGTCGGGTGACGAGCCCCCGTCGGCGCAGATACCTCGGCGCCGCCGGCGTCCTCTCGGCATTCGCGCTCGCCTGGGCCATCGCGGGCTGTTTCCAGCGGCAGCAGGAGACGGTCGTCCCCGCCCAGGAGGAGAGCCTCAGAAAGGCCACGGCCGAGGCGGAGGGCGGGCTGAGCCCCGGGGTCTCGTTCCGCGTCAAGGACCTGCCGTGCTTCGAGTGCCACAACGTGCTGACGGCCCGCCCGGCTGCGAACGTGGACATCAGCTTCTCACATGAGCAGCACCTTGGCATGGGGCTCCATTGCCACGTGTGCCACAAGAATCTGGCCCATCGCACGGGCGCCGATGCCGACGGCCTGCGCCCCCCCATGTCGATCTGCGTCAACTGTCATGAGGAGCGCGGCGCGCCCACGGCGTGCATGGTCTGCCACACGAAGATGGACTGGATCAAGCCGGACTCCCACGGCGCAGCAGGCTTCAGGCGCAACCATGCGGCGACGGTAAGTGACGGTTGGGCCTGCACCGACTGCCATCCACAGCAGTTCTGCCGTGACTGTCACAACTACCCGCTGCCGCACCCGAAGGGCTGGGCCCATGGGAAGGCGGCGCTGCAGACGGGCGACTGCGATCGCTGTCACGAGCAGAGGATGTGCACCGATTGCCATGGTGTCCCGATGCCGCACCCTGCCGCCTTCGATCGCACCCATGCGCCAGTGGCCAAGGCGAACCCCGATGCGTGCCGGAAATGCCACGATCCTTCCACGTGCCGCGACTGCCACTCCAGCAAGAACCCGCATCCATCCGACTGGAAGTCGCGCCATGCCGGCTGGGCTCGCGCCGACCGGGACGCCTGCCTCTACTGCCATTCGGAACAGAGCTGCACCGACTGCCACGGTGTCGAGTTGCCCCACCCGGCGGACTGGGTCCCCTGGCATAGCGCGGCCGCCCTCGAGAACATCGACCAGTGCAGCCGGTGCCACGAGAGCGCCGTCTGCGATAGCTGCCACCAGGTTCGCGCCCCGCACCCGGACGACTGGCTGAAGCAGCACGCGTCGCAGTATGAGGCGCACCGCGATGCGTGCCTTGCATGTCACCCGAGCGGCTACTGCTTCAGTTGCCACGGTATGCCGATGCCCCATCCGGATGATATGCTCGACAAGCACGGTGGCCTGGCAGCGGAGCAGGGACTGGTGTGTGCGCGGTGCCACACGAGGGACGACTGCATCGCGTGTCACCAAGGGATGCCTCCTTCATCGCATACCGCGGAGTTCCCCATGGCTCACGGCGACCAGGCGCGCGGCAAGGTGCGCTACTGCCGACTGTGCCACGAGCAAGAGACATGTCTCTCATGCCACGAAGAGAAGGACTTGGGCGGGTAGCCCGCGAGGCGATCGGCCAAGCCGTTCGCCAGGCGCGCGGCATTCCGGGGGCCGTAGCGCTTGTGGCCGCGTTGTGTGTCCCTTTCGTTCAGGCCCAACCCGCTGGCGAACGGCTTGGCCGATCGCCTGAGGAGGGCGTTCCCAGCGAGCTGCTGGAGATCGCCGCGCGGATCGCCGGCTCGGTCAGCGACAACGGCCTGTCGTCGTTCGGCGGTGCGCGGTACCCGCTCTACGTCGCACAGGCTGGCTCCGCCGAGGCGCACACCATCGAGTCGCCGGACGACTTCCCGCCTGCGGGCGAGAGCCTTCGGCTCGAGGCGACGGACGTGCGGGCGCGACTCATGCCGGCGGGGGCGTTGCTCTCGTTCGCCGTCAAGGGCTCCGGGGGATCGGTGCCCTGTTTTGCGCTGCTCACGCGGTCCGGCCTTCCCACGGGTGAAGCCGGGCAGCTTGGCTGGGAGGTCCGGGTCCTCTGCACAGGAACGCCCGACCTCCTTGTGACCCAGCCCACGGCCGCCGTCCAGGTGCTGGTGGACCGATTCGCGGAGTCCTATGTCGCCGGCGACGTGCGCGTATTCGCCGGCTGCGGCTTGCCCCTTCTTGTCGTCGACGGCGACCGCGGCGAAGCGACGGCGCGCGACGACCTGCAAGCGGCGCCTCTCGCCGGCCACGCGGGCACGGTTGAGGGTCTGGAGGTCACGCTGTCCGGCGACGTGGGCGCCGTGAGCTTCACGCTCCCGCGGGATGATGGCCCCATCGCGGCGGTGATGCTCATCTCCCTGGTGGACGGCCGGTGGCGCGCGCCGGCCGTCTGTATCGGCCGCTCGTTGGGTGCGACGGTGGGCGCTCCCGGTGTCCCGGGCGATGCGGTGCTTGTGGACGGCGTGCCTCTGCTGCTCGGGCAGGATGTCAGCGATTGCGCCGCGCTATTCGGCTACGCGCTCAACATCCGGCTCTCTCATGAGGACCGTGAGGCACTGCAGCGTGCGCTGGTCACCGACTTCGAGGCCGCCGACGAGGAGCAGAGGAACGGCCTGCTGGCAGTGTGTCGGGCTTGGCGTCAGGTCGAGGAGATGCCCCCGTCATCGCGCTGGCAGGTTCGGCGCCGCCTCCTGGACGATCTGCTGGCCGGCGCGCAGGGCCGGAGGGGCCTTAGAACGACCGAGCTGTTCACCTCGTGGCATGAGCGGACCCTCGACCTCCTCGTGCCCGGCCCTTCCCCGCTAACGCGCGACGCCGCCGAGAGCTACGTCCACCTCCTGGGAGCCGTCTCGTCCGTTCCCATTGAGGGCTCGTTGGCGATGCCGGAGCAGCTCCAGCGCGACCTGATCGCGGAGCTGGCTCGCGTCTATCCTCGAATGAGCGATGAGGACAAGCGGCTCGTGTCAGAGTCTGTGTACACCTGGGCACGCCTCCAGATGCTCTGGCAGAGCGCCGATACCGCGGCGCGGGAGGGACTGGCGGACTCGCTGCGCTCAAACCGGCGCGCCGCGGCCGAGCGGGCGCGGAAGGGCGGTGCCTACGCGCCCGTCGAGGCCATCGGCAGAACGGACGGCCAACGGATGACCGAACTGCTGGACCGCCTGTTTCCCGCAGAGCCCCAGAAGGCCGAGGCGGTCGCGGACCTCCAGGCTGAGGCGGATCGCGCCGAGCGAGAGCACCGGAACGAGGAAGCCGCGCTTCTCCGCCAGACCGGCCACGAGCTCGTCCGCAACCTCGTCGAACAGATGGGCGGCGAGCCCGGTAGCGGGGGGGCCCCCCACTGAGCAGCGGCCCCGGTCAGGCGGTTGTCTCGCAGGGATGCTCCGCTACGTCCCCGTGACACTCCCGGATCTGCTCCGGCGTGCACTCGCTGGGGAGCACGTCCCGCTCGCAGCCTGTCGAATCGCACGGGTGGCCGTCACCTTCGCCGTGACATTCGCGGATCTGCTCCGACGAGCACTCACTTGGGTCCTGACGCTTGAGGCATCCCTCGGCTGGCTTAGCCATTTGCTCCTCCTCCTACGTGTCCAACGTGTCGCGCGGCACCCCAGGGCCCTGTCCGGCCCAGCACGAGCAGCCCTGCCTTCTCCTCCTACCCCCGCCCCCGCCCTCGGGGCCTCGCTCGTCCTCATGTCGGTGCAGGTTCGCACTGCTGCAAGACGGGCACGCCTCGGGACGTGGTGTGCCGTGGGGCACGGCCCAGACGTGCTGGCAGTCGGCGCAACGGAACCGGCGATTCCGCTCCATGTCGATCCTCCCTCCTTCGATATGAACAGGCAGACCCTCCACCAAGGCGAGTGCGATCTTGCACCTGGCCTCGACGAGCACGCGCCCGAAGGTCGCGCGTGAGATGCCCATCCGAGCAGCCGCGTCCTCGTGGTAGAGCCCGTGCAGATCGGCGAGCCGAACGGCTTCCAGTTCATCGAGCCCAAGCGATACGGTGCTCCCGCGTCTCCCTCCGCCCTGCACCGGCCGGAAACGGCAGCACTCAGGCGGCTCTCCCACTCGGCGACACGTCTTCGGTCTTGGCATGACTCCCTCGCGCCTTCTCAGTGCCTATTATGGGCATTTGCTCATTATTCTGTCAAGTTCCGGGCCCGTCTTGCGAAGATACGCGTGGCGATGCTGTCTGCGCCGTGGTCGTCCACGGCCGCGACACACACCCAGTGACGGAGGCGCTAGTAATGGATCACACGAGCCGGCGCAAGGGCTTCACACTCATCGAGCTGCTGGTGGTCATCGCGATCATCGCGATCCTGGCGGCCATTCTCTTCCCGGTCTTGAATTCTGGGGACACCATACCTAACTCATTGACCTGGATGGGCGAGCGTCGTGGGATTGGGACATGGCTAGACTCGCTCGCGTGGTCGTCGCAGACTACCCCCATCACGTCACTCAGCGGGGGAACCGTTGGCAGGCCACGTTGCTAAGTGATGACGACTACGGTCTGCTCCAACTCGGCCGTGTCTCCTGCAGCCGACTCCGATGGCGTACACAAAACGGAAGCCGCGGGGTCGAGCATCGCCCCGCAGCGGAGTACATCAACAAGCGGAGCGGCGATAGGCATTCCACTCGGACCACGTTCTGTCGACAGGTGAGCCGCCGGACACGCTAGCCGAGCTCGCGCGCCAGACGCTGAGTCCACACGCGGATGCGGGCCCTGCTCACGGCACTCCGGTCGTTCTCGTCCAGCGCCGACTGCACGAGCTTCCCGTCGAGCGACCGGCCGAGCCGTTCGCTTCGAAGGGCGGCCGAGCCCTGGCTTCACAGCCCGATCTCGTACACCGCGGCTCCGCCTTGGCGGAAGACAACGGCACTGGGGATGCCGGAGAGCCACACATCGGGGGACCCCGGTAGCCCGTGCTCCATCGTGCCGTAGAGCAGGTAGCGGACCCGGTAGCGCCGGAGGAACCCAGCGCGCGCGGCTACGTCTCTCGCGCGGTAGAACCCCGCCATCTCGCCGAGCTTGTCGCCATAGCTTAGCGTGTCGGCGAAGTGGCCGGCGACTACGCGGTTGCCGGAGATGCCCGGGATGTAGGCCCCGGATAGGGGGCTCGCGAGTACCACCGAGCCGCGGGCTGTGTGGTCCCGTAGCCAGTCCATCGCGCGGAGGTCATCCAGGGGCATGTAGTAAGGCGGCAGCCCTCGGGACAGGTTGTTGTCACCCCATGTGAGCTGCGCCCGCTGGACGAAGACCAGCGTCGATGGCAGGCAGACGGCGATCGCGAGGAGACTCACCGTTCGCACGGACTGTCGGAGCGAGGAGGGCCGAAGCCGGCGGCGCCGAGCGAACCAAGGGGCGATGGCGTGCGTCACGGCCACCGCACTGAGGATGCAGACGGGGATGTGGGCGCCCTCGATGAGCTTGCGCTGGAACGTGACGCCCGGCAGGAATGCGACACCGCACGAGAACGCCGCCCAGGCCAGGAGGGGGTACAGCTCCCGGCGCCTCCGTCGCACCACATGGACCGCTCCGACCATTGCGAGCAGGAGTGGTATGCCCAGCGAGACGGCATAGCTCAGGGCGGACGGCGAAGCCATGGCAGGCGAACGCGACCGGAAGATCGGGTCCGCCTTCAGCAGCGCGGCCACGTAGACCACGGCAGGCGCGCCCAGGAGCGCTATGGTGAGCAGGACCCGGGCAACGGCCCGGGCCCTCGCGAGGTCGGCACGCACCGCGAGCACACCGAACGCCACCAAGGTGAGCGCGACCGGGATCACATCATAGGTGTGGATGCTCCCGAGCAAGAGCAGAGCCACTCCCGCCCACACGGCGCGTGGTGTGGACCCGCCGAGAACGGCGCGCCAGGCTTGACCCAGCGCGACCAGCATGAGGCACATCGACGCCGAGAAGAGCGGGAGAAGCATGACCGACAGGGCGGTGTTCAGCTCCGGCATGGCCAGACCGATCGCGTCCCGACTGCCTCCCACGTATGCGATGTCCACACACTGGAGCTTGGGCAGCCCCGCTCCTCCCGCGAGGTCGAGAGCGCGGTAGAGCCAGCCGAGCCCTGACGACGTGCCGGCGAGCCACAGGGCCCCCCGGCGGACGGCCTGTCGGGGAGTGAAGAGAGCCGTGGTGGCATAGACGAGGTACAGCAACCATGCACCGAACACGAAACGGGCGAGCGCGTAGGCCACGGGGAGTGACAACCCGGTCAGGCGCGCCATGCCGCCGAGAGCGAGGAATAGGGGGTTCGTGTAAAGCGTGGAGTCGGCCCCGGGCTCCGTGGTGAACAGCGCGGCGAAGAGGAACCGCCCGTCGGCCGCCTGTCGCATCCATGAGAGATAGACACAGGGGTCATCGGGGTTCCAGACGCTGCCCATGAAGGCCGCATCGCGCGGCGTCTGCGCCCATGCGAGAAGGTAAGGCAGCGACAGCGCCACCGACAGCAGCAATGCGACCAGCCACGCCCAACGACGCTCCGCGCCGCTCATGACCGGACGCTCGGCTCTACACGCGGCGCTCATTCGGTGGCCACGTACTCCCTCAGCCGTCCCGCCACCTCACGGGGTACATCGGCGACGACGCGACACCCCGCCTGCACGTACTTCTCCTCGAGGACCCGGCCGTGATTGTGCAGGTCGGCGAGGATGCCCAGGCGGTCGAAGGGCAGCAGGTACGTCACTCGCTGGAGGCGATGCTCGGCCCGCGCCGCGATGGCATCGCGGACTCCGTCCAGCCCCTCACCAGTCAACGCCGAGGCCATGACGACGTCCTCATCCGACGGGAGCTCGCCGCGTGCGTCGGCGCTGACCCGGTCGATCTTGTTGAGGACGAGGACCGAGTCCTGGTCGAGGGCGCCGAGCTCCTCGAGCACGGTGTAGACGGCATCGATCTTCTGGTTCATCGCCGGGTGGCTGGCATCGACCACGTGCAGCAGCAGATCGGCGTGGACCGTCTCCTCTAGTGTTGCCGCGAAGGCCGCCACCAGGTTGTGCGGAAGCCGGTCGATGAAACCGACGGTGTCGGTCATGAGCACGCGGTGCCCATCCGGGAGCTCCACAGCTCGCGTCATGGGATCGAGCGTCGCGAAGAGCCTGTCGTCCACGTAGGCGTCGGCGCCTGCCAGCGCGTTGAGGAGGGTGGACTTGCCCGCGTTCGTGTAGCCGACCAGCGCGACGGTGAAGATGCCTTCGACCTCGCGGGAGCCCCGCTCGACCGTTCGGCGCGAGCGGATATCCTCGATCTCCTGGCGCAGGCGGTTGACGCGCAGGCGGATGCGCCGTCGATCGACCTCGAGCGCCGTTTCGCCTGGCCCCCTCGTCCCGATCCCGCCACCCAGGCGGGACAACACCGTGCCCCGGCCCGTCAGGCGCGGGAGGAGGTACTCGAGTTGGGCCAGCTCGACCTGGACCTTGCCCTCTCGCGTCTGCGCGCGCTGCGCGAAGATGTCGAGGATCACCTCGGTGCGGTCGACGACCGGAACCTCGAGGGTGGCCTCCAAGGCGCGCTGCTGCCGCGGGCGGAGGGGCTCATTGATGACGCAGACATCCAGGCCAAGAGCGTCGACCGCCTCGCGGACCTCCTGCACCTTGCCCGAGCCGATCAGTGTGTGCGCGTCTGGACGAGAGCGGGCCTGGGTGATGGTCGCGACGGGCTCGCCCCCGGCGGTGCGGACCAGCTCGCCCAGCTCATCCAGCGAGCGCTCACACGCGCCGTCGCCGCGGTCCAATGCGACAAGCACCGCCCGCTCCGGCGCTCCGTGAGCGTTACGGAGTGAGCGGCGCTTCAGGTCTGATGCGTCGTGTCCGGTCGCTTTGAAGTCAATCCCACCTCAGGTCGAGCTTGCGCACCCTCTCCACGGCCTCTTCGATGTAGGCCTTCACATCGTCGGCGAGGACGGTGAGCGAGAAGCGAACGTAGCCTTCACCGTTCTTCCCGTAGGCGCTGCCAGGTGTCACCAGGATCCCGGCGTCCCGCAGGAGCACGGCCGCGAAGTCCGCCGCCGTGATCCCCACCGGTACCGGCGCCCAGACATAGTAACTCGCCGCGGGCTTCCGTATCCGCCAGCCCACCTGGGCGAGGCCGTCGACGAGCCAGTCTCGCCGCTCCTGGATGGTCCGACGCATCTCCCCCACGCAGTCCTGCGAGGCGGTCAGCGCCACCGCGGCCGCGCGCTCGACGGCCATGAACCCATTTGAGTCTACGTTCGACTTCAGCTTGCTCAGCCCACCAACCAGGTCCCGATTCCCCGCGACGAAGCCCATGCGCCAGCCCGTCATGTTGTAGGTCTTCGAGAGCGAGTGGAACTCGATGCAGCAGTCCTTCGCACCCTCGACCTGCAGGATCGACGGCGGCGCCTCATCGGCCAGGTAGACCTCGGAGTACGCCGCGTCATGACAGATGATCACATCGTACTCTTTCGCGAACCGGATCGTCTCCTTGAAGAACGCAAGGTCGGCCACGGCCCCCGTGGGGTTGTTCGGGTAGTTGATGAAGAGGATCTTCGCGCGCCTTGCTGTGTCCGGATCGATGGCGCTGTAGTCCACCAGGAAGTCGTTCTCCGCAAACAGCGGGACGTAGCACACCTCGCCTCCAGCGAACGTCACGCTCGTGTTGTAGACCGCGTAGCGCGGATCCGGCACAATGGCGAGGTCGCCGGGGTCCACGAACGCCCAGGAGAAGTGGGCCAGGGCCTCCTTGCTCCCGATGGTCTGCTTGATCTCACCGTCGGTGGCCAGCTCCACCCCGAACCGTCGCTTCATGGAAGCCGCGACGGCGTCCACAAACTCGGGCAGGCCGAAGGCGTACTCATCGTAGCGATGGGTGAACGGATCGTGGGCGGCATCGCATAGTGCCTCGACGATGTGGGCAGGGGTAGGCTGATCGGGGTCGCCGATCCCGAAGTCTCTGAGGTCGACCCCCTCCTCCACTGCCTCGCGCTTGAGGCGCGCCAGCTCGGAGAACGGATAGGGCGGAAGCGTGGCGATGCGACGCGCTCTCTTGTGCTCCAACGGCTGCACGGCAGCTACCTCCTCCGATCGGGGGGAACCAATGTGAGCGAAGCCGAGGGCCGAGGCCAAGACCTCGCGTCAGATCGCGATGGAGCCTTTGAACACGGTCTCGGCAGGGCCGGCCATGAATACATGCTCGTCGGGCGCCCACTCGACATCGAGGGCGCCCCCCGGGAGGCTCACCGTGCAGTGTCGCCCGCTCTTGCCGGCGAGCACGCCCGCGACCACCGTTGCACAGGCGCCCGTTCCGCAGGCGAGCGTGACACCCGCCCCTCGCTCCCACACCCGGACCTTCAGCATCGCCGGATGCACGACCTCGACGAACTCCACGTTCGTGCGCTGGGGGAACGCCGGGTGGAGCTCGATCTGAGGCCCCCACTCCTCGAGCGGAACGGCGTCCACATCGTGCACGAAGATCACGCAGTGCGGGTTGCCCATCGAGGCGCACGTGACGGTGAAGCGGTCCTCCCCGACGGACAGCACCTCGTCCACCACTTGCTCATCGGGCAGCCCGAGCATGGGGATCTCGGCTCGCATCAGTCGGGGCCGGCCCATGTCGGCTCGGACGGCCGAGACGACGGACGGCAAGTCCCCATCGGTGGACGCGAGGCTGAGCTGGACATGGACGATGCCCGCCAGTGTCTCCACAGGGAACGCCGCCTCACGCACGCGCCCCGACTCATAGGCGTACTTCACGAAGCACCTCAGGCCGTTGCCACACATGCCTTCCGAGCCATCGGGGTTGTACATCACCATGCGGAGCCGCGCGGCGTCGGAGGGGCACACGGCGAGCACTCCGTCGGAGCCGATCCCGAACCGCCTGTCGCAGAGGGCAACTGCGTGCGCCTGGATATCCTCGGGCGCGCATTTGGCGTCGATGCAATCCACGAGTATGAAGTCGTTGCCGATGCCCTGCATCTTGACGAAGTCCACCGTTATCACCTCCGACGAATGCCCCGGCGCCCTCCCAGAGGGGTCCGCGGCATGACAGTGTCACCCAAGGTATCGCGGACGAAACGGCTGGAGTTTAGCACACGCCGAAATGCGCAGGCAAACGCCGGCACACGAGCGTCCATGGCCTTGCGCCCGGTGACTGCAGGGATTCGGGGGCCCGACGTCCAAGAGGAATCGCGGGAGGGATGGGCCATGCGAATGCGGTCTGAAGTCCTCTGGGTGATCGTTCTCATCGGAGCGGCGTCCATGAGCCTCGCCGGGTGCCACCGCAACGTGGGGGACGCAGTCGCGGCGGCCGATGCGCCGACTCGGCCCCCTGCGGCCGCTCCGGCCGACGCCTACGCGGCGCGCCGGGAGGCCATGGTGTCGACGCAGCTCAAGGGGCGCGACATCAAGGACGGGCGCGTGCTCGATGCCATGCGGCAGGTGCCCCGTCACGAGTTCATGCCGGAGGAGCTGGTCCGTGGGGCTGACGGTCTGCTGATCCCCCTGGACGAGCTACCCGAGGCCGAGCGCGCGAGAAGCGCCGGAACGGGCGAGCGCCTATGGGGGCGGGCGTACGAGGACTCTGCCCAGCCGATCGGTTGGGACCAAACCATCTCCCAACCCTATGTGGTTGCCTTCATGACGCAAGCTCTCAAGCCGAAGCCTACCGACGTGGTACTCGAGATCGGTACGGGCTCAGGGTACCAGGCGGCTGTGCTCTCCGTGCTCGTACGGCACGTGTACACCATCGAGATCGTCGAGCCCCTGGCCCGCCGGTCGGAGCAGGCCCTGAAGCGCCTCGGCTATGGCAATGTCACCGTCCGCTGCGGAGACGGCTACCAGGGCTGGCCCGAGCATGCTCCATTCGACGCGATCATCGTGACCTGTGCGCCCGGGAAGCCGCCCCAGCCGCTGGTGGATCAACTCCGGGAGGGCGGCCGAATGGTGATCCCGGTCGGCGAGGAGTTCGCGCAGACGCTCTACGTTCTCACCAAGGAGAACGGAAAGGTGAGGCAAGAAGCGCTCCTCCCCGTGCTCTTCGTGCCGATGACGGGCGAGGCCCAGCAGCAGTAGCGCCGTGGTATGCCCAGTGCCTCCGCTAGGCGAGCTCACACGAAACCGGGCTCGGAGGCTCGTCGGCGGATCACGACCTCGTCGATGGCCATCTTCTCGGGCAGCGTTGTCACAAAGACGGCGGCCGAAGCGAGATCGTCCGGGTCCATCCATGTGCGCCGATCGAGATCGGGCCGGGCTGCGGCGATCAGGTCCGTGTCAACCCCGCCGGGGGAGAGCATCGTCACCCGAATCCCGGTGTCGGCCACCTCCAGCGCCAGCGACTTGGTGAACCCGAGCAGGGCGTGCTTGGATGCGCAGTAGGCCGACTGCTTCACATAGCCCTTCCTGCCCGCCAGCGAGCCGATATTGATGATCACGCCCTGGTCGCGCTCCAGCATGGAAGGGAGCACGGCCTGCACGAACGCGACCGGAGCGATGACGTTCAACCGGAGCATTTCCTCGATCTCCGGGATGCGCGTGTCGAGCACCTTCGCCGTCCAGAACGCCCCGGCGTTGTTCACCAGGACATCGATCGGTCCGAGGTGCTCACGGACCGCGTCAACGATCCGGCGCACCTCCATCTCGTCGCGGACGTCACCCTCGACTGCAACGGCTTCGGCGCCCAGGGCGCGGCACTCGGCGGCGACGCCCTGAACCTGCGGCCCAGTCCGGGCGCACACGGCGACCCTGGCTCCGTGCCGGGCGTACGCCAGAGCTATGGCGCGGCCGATCCCTCTGCCGCCGCCCGTTACGAGTGCCGTTCTGCCTTGTAGGTCCATCGGCTCGTCCCCTCCCACGACGCCGCTCACGGAACGAATGACCGCACGGCGCCAACCACCGTCCGGAGGTCCGCTGCACTCAGGGCCGGGTGGACCGGAAGGGCGAGCACGGTGTCCGCGAGGCGTCGTGCCATCGGCAGGTCGTCCGCCGTGTACCCCAGGTCCTGGTAGACAGGTTGATCGGGAATGGTCCGCGGGTAGTGAATGGCCGAGCCAACACCCCCATCGGTGAGGTGGCGCTGCAGCGCGTCGCGGTGGTCCGTGCGGATGACGTACTGGTGGTAGACATGAACGCACCCACCGCGCTCCAGGGGTGTGTGCAGCCATCGCAGGTCGGCGAACGCCGTGTTGAGGACCCCCGCATGGCGCCGGCGCTCCTCGTTCCATCCGACTAGCCGCCGGAGCTGCACGAGACCGATAGCGGCCGCCACATCGGTCATCCGATGGTTGAACCCAAGCACTGTATGTAGGTAGCGCACGGCCGACCCCTGGTTCACCACCAGCCTACAGCGCGCGAGGAGCTCCTCATCGGAGCCAGTGATGATCCCACCCTCTCCAGTCGTCATGTTCTTCGTCCCGTAGAGACTGAACACGGCCAGATCGCCCACGGCGCCCACTGGTCGCCCTCGTTCCGAGGCCCCATGCGCCTGAGCCGCATCCTCGACGACGCGAACGCCGCGCGGCCGACAGATATCGACGATGCGATGGATCTCGCAAGGCTGGCCGTAGAGGTGGACGGGCAAGACCGCACGGATGTTGGGATCGGCATCCAGAGCGGCTTCGACCGCGTCGGCCGTGATCATCCCCGTGCCCAGGTCAACGTCGGCGAAAACGGGCGTCAGGCCGGCCTGCAGGATGCAATTGGCGGTGGCGATGAAAGAGAAGGGCGTGGTAAGCACCTTCGCACCGGGCTCCAGGCCAAGAGTGCCCACGGCGACGCACAGGCCGGCCGTACCCGAGGAGCATGCCACGGCCTGGGGGGACTGGCACATCTGGGCGAACTGCCGCTCGAGCTCGGCCACTTTGGGCCCCGCCGCGAGCATTCCGGAGACCAGGACTTCGCTCACCGCGCGAATCTCGTCGTCGCCGATAATGGGCTTGGCGATAGGGATCAACTCACGGCCTCCTCCTCCGCGGCTGGGCCTCGTCAGCCCCGGTGCGTAGCTCCATCCACTCCTGCGGGGTCAGTACGGCCGTAGCGTGCTCGGGGATGGCGACCGAGACGACCGATCCGCCATACATGTCGCTGGGGTTGCCCACAATCGCGGCGCGCCCGCAGACCGTGCGTACGATCTCGCACATCAGGCACACTCCCTCGGCCCCGCGGGCAGAGCCGTACGGTCCATTCCCCCGATGTGGAGGCACCGGCGCGGTGGTCCGCTAGAGAACGCGATCAGTATAGCATGGGATCAGACCCGGCGTTGGCGCTCGGACGCGCCTCCGGTCACCGTGCAAGAGGGCCTGGGGGACGTATGGCATGTTGGCAGAGGCCAGGCGCCGACGAGCAGGAAGAGACTACTTCCGGGCCTCATACAGAGGACCCAATCTCGCCCGATCCTCGTCTCCGTCGTCGGACTCCTGCTCCAGAGGGTCACTGCCTTCCGCGAGGGGGCGGACCCAACTATCCGGGTCACCCAGGCTCAGGCCGGCCAGCAGGGCCTCTCCGTCGTTGGAGGGCACCACCTCGGCGAGCAGTCGGATGACGTCCCGAGTCTGATGCTGCCGCTCCAGGTCCCGGAGCCTGCCGACGTGCCGGCGCAGTTCACCAGGGCCGAAGCGCTCCGGCTGCCGGACGAGCTGCAGGCCTTCCGACTGGGCGGGCGACACTTCCTCGTCATGCATCACCAGTTTCTCATGGAGCTTCTCCCCTGGCCGAAGACCGGTGAACGTGATGGCGATCTCGCCCGGGACATACCCGGAGAGGCGTACCATGTCGTATGCGAGGTCCAGGACGCGAACGGGCGGCCCCATGTCCAGGAGGTACAGCTCGCCCGTCTCCCCAATCGCCCCTGCCCGGAGCACAAGCTGGACGGCCTCAGGGATGGTCATGAAGTAGCGCGTCATCTCGGGGTGGGTGACCGTGACCGGGCCGCCTCGAGCGATCTGCTCACGGAAGACCGGCACGACACTCCCCCGACTCCCGAGGACGTTCCCGAACCGCACGGTGACGTACGTCGTCTCGGGGTACCGCGACGCGGCCTCGCGAACGGCCTGCTCGCAGACCCACTTCGTCGCTCCCATGATGCTCGTCGGGTACACGGCCTTGTCGGTGGAGATGAGCACCATGCGCTCGGCGCCGTGCCGGCCGCAAGCTTCGGCGACGTTGCACGTACCGAAGACGTTGTTCCGAACGGCTTCGCCCACGTTGCCCTCCATGATCGGCACATGCTTGTGGGCGGCCGCATGGAAGACCACCTGGGGACGATGGTGGCGCAGAACGCCATCGATTCGGTTCCCATCCGCGACCGAGCCGATGACCATGCGCAACCGGTCTTCCAGGTTCGGGAAGGCTCTCACCAGCTCCCGATAGGTCCGCGCAATCGAGTTCTCACCATGCCCGAGGAGTACCAGAGTACCTGGGTTCAGAGCGCAGATCTGTCGGCAGAGCTCCGACCCGATGGACCCGCCGGCGCCGGTAACCATCACACGCCTGCCCGTCAGATAGCGCCCGATGCCGACGAGGTCGGTCTCCACGGGGCGGCGGCGCAGCAGGTCTTCCATACTGACTTCCTGGAGGGTGAAGAGGCCCTTGCCCTCGAGGAAGCTCTGGAGTGCGGGGATGACCCGAACGGGGATGCGGTTCTGCCGACACGTCATGATGCACTCGCGGACCCTGGGGTCATCGAGGTTCGTCGTGGCCACGAGGGCCTCATCGACGACGCCCTTCGCGATGAGGGACGGCAACAGACTCAGTGGCCCCAGGACGCGAGTGGATCGAATGTAAGTGCCATGGCTGGACGAGTCGTCATCGAGGAAACCGATCACGTCGTACGGCTCACCATCGACGTCCAGGAGAGCCATTAGCAGATGGACGGCCGGAGGTCCTGCGCCGATGATAAGCACGCGTTTGGCGGGCACGTCCTCGCGTAGGAATGGGATCATGTGGCGGCCGTGCAACCGCCCGACGTTCGCGACACGCAGGCCGATACGCAGCCCACCGACCAGGGCGATGCTCAGCACGGCGAACATGACGAGGAAGGATAGTGAGTACGCGGGTCCGGGGTCGGCGTGCTGCAGCACCATCAGCAGCAGGGTCCCGATCAGGCAGCCGATGACGACGGACCGCGCCACTTCCAAGCTGGCGAAGCGCCAGGCACATCGGTACAGACGCAGCCCGACGAACACCGCGACCCAGAGCGGCAGGGCCATGAGGAAGCTCGCCCGATGGTGCGAATAGGCCGCCCACACTTCGCCCAGATTGGCGGTGTCCCGATGCAGCATGGCCGCGAGAACCGCGGCCGAAGTCAACGCGACCAGGTCCGCGATGACGAGCCCGACCAAGAACGGCGAGCCCCACCACCGGTTCGGTCCGGCGGCACGAGGGTCCGCCCTAGGCGATGGAGACGGTGCGCCGGCTGCAGTACGCATTCGCCGGGGTAGGTCATCCGGAACCTGCCCTAGCTCGCCGGGAGCCAATGCTCTCCCCCATCCGATACAGTCATACTGGCGCGGTCCCACCCCTGGGTGCCTCTGCCTCCGCGCAGGCGACACGGGAATGGGCTGTACATGACCCATCTGGGTCGCAGTATAGGCACACGGTGTGCACGAGGCAAACCCCGGACAATGCGTCCGGCGACACGCGTCTAAGATTCTGCGGTACCCCTCAGCCCAGTGCAGTCGTCTAGCCGCTGGCCGTCAGCACCACATCCCGGACCACATCGGCCATCCGACCGATGTCCCGTTCGGTCAGCGTCGGGTGTACGGGCAGCATCAGGCTGGTGGCGCCGAGCTCCCGCGCCACGGGGAGTCGTGAGTCCGGCGGCATTCCGGTGTCCAAGGCGCTCTCCGGGTACACCTCCGGGCAGACGCCGATCGTGCACGGCACCCCTCGCGTGGTGATCTCCGCCACAATTCGGTCGCGGTCCCATCCGGCCCTCAGGTGCTCCGGCCGCACGAAGCAGCAGAACCTGTAGTAGGCGTGCCGAACGTGCGCCGACGGCACCGGCACGCGCAGGCCAGGCACAGGGGAGAGACCCTCCGCCAGCGCGGCGGCATTGCGCCCTCGTGCTTCGACCCAGTCCGGCAGCCGCCGGAGCTGCGCTCTGCCAAGGGCAGCCTGGATCTCCGTCAGCCGCCAGTTCGTGCCGAAGCTCTCATGGAGCCAGCGGAAGCCCGGCGGCCACTTGCGGTTGAAGACCGCGTCGTAGCTCTTCCCGTGATCCTTGTGGCTCCACATTCGGCTCCACAGCTCGGCATCGTTCGTGACCGCGAGACCTCCCTCACCGCCGGTTGTGATGATGTTGCCCTGGCAGAACGAGAAACACCCGACATGCCCCATCGTCCCGACGGGACGCCCCTTGTAGGTTGCCCCATGCGCCTGCGCACAGTCCTCAACGACATACAGGCCGTGCTTCTCAGCGAGCTCAAGGATAGGGTCCATCTCGCACGGCCAACCGGCCAGGTGGACCGCGACGATGGCCCGAGTGCGAGGGGTGATGGCCTGCTCGATTGCCATCGCAGTGATGTTCTGGCTGTCGGGGTCGACATCGGCGAAAGCAGGCAGAGCCCCGCGCATGACGGCGCAGCTCGCCGACGCGATGGAGGCCCTGGGCGATGTGATGACCTCGTCACCCGCCCCGATCCCCAGCGCAACGAGGGCAAGCTCCAGGGCCACCGTACCGTTCGCGACTGCGATGGCATGGCCGATCCCCAGGGCCTCGGCGTACTCGCGCTCAAATGTGCGCACCTCACTGCCGGTCCACTGGTTGACCTTACCGGACCGCAGGACAGCCGCAACGCTCTCGATCATCTCCTCATCGTAGTACGGCCAGCTTGGCTGCTCATCGACGGTGCTTGTTGTGGATGACAATACAGGAGGACCCCTCATCTTCCGCTCGCCGGTACGCATGCGACGGCCGACTGCGCCCGGCCGTCCCTCAGCCCAGCCGACCGAGAACATGCCCCGGGAGCGCGGCCAGGTCCGGCATCTCCATGTCAACGTCGGGGCCGCTCCCAACGTTGAAATGCAGGCCACCGCGACGCCGGACTCGCACGGTGCGCCACCCGAGGGACCTAGGGCCGACGAAGTCCTTCGCCGGGTTGTCGCCAACGTACAGGCAGTCCGCCCCCGCACACCCGGCTCCGTCCTGGACAAGCAGGAACGCCTTCGGGTGCGGCTTGCCGAGGCCGGGCCCGAGAGCAGCCGTGGCGATCACACGGTCACACCACCGGTTCAGACCCAGCGCCTCACACTTCGAGCGCTGACTGGCCAGGGGCCCATCCGTGACCACGCCAAGGTACACGCGTGTGCGCAGGACCTCGAGACACGCAAGCGCGTCATCGAGCAGGACGATGTTCGGCCTGTGTTCGCGGTACACCTGGACCATCTCACGAACGAGACCGGGGTCAGCCCGGCCGTCGAGCTCCACGAGGGCCCTGTCGAAGATGTCCCCGCGATGGCCGGCCAGGAACTGCCGCCACGCCGCCCCGCCGAGCCCGCTGAGCGCCCTGCTGCTGCGCACCCAAGTGTCGACTGCCTGGAGACCGCTGCGGACGTAATCGGCCTCCAGATACAGCGTATCATCGACGTCGAAGACAACGCAGAGGCCCATGTGTCACCGATCGACCAGGGAGTGTCCGGACGCCACGAATACGGCGTCATCGTACCGGAGCATCAGGAGGCCGTCTTGCCACTCGTCGGGCGCGGCTGTGGATGGCATCCCCAGTTGCCACTCGATCAGCCATCGCAGCATGTTGGCCCCGGCCCGCCAAGTCAGGGGGAACCCTCCCCCGAAACGGCCGTTCAGCTCGATGATGGCGATCTCGCCGGAGCCATGGTCGTGGAACAGTTGGACGTTCATCACGCCGCGGGCACCCGGCAGAGCCTCGCACACCCTCGACGCGACTTCCTGGATCTCTTCCGAGCGAATGGCGATGCCCTTGCTCACCTCGCCGGATCTGGTCTCGAGTCGCCTCCGCGGCACCGTGCACACGCATCGACCATCGAGAACGCACGCATCCACAGTGTACTCGTCTCCGCGGGCCATGGACTGGACGATGTAGCCGTCGGGGCCGCCGGCGGCGGCATGCGTCGCCGCCTCCAGGCGCATGGCCAGTGCGGCAAGCTCCTCGGCGCCGCGAACGACCCAGACACCCAGTGAGGCACTGCCCTCCCGCGCTTTGACTACCAGTGGGAACGCCCATCTGTCGCGATCGGCCAAGAGTTCGGCCCAGGCGCATTGCCGAACGGTCGGGAACCCGTGGGCCACGAGCCATTCGTGGGTCCGCCGCTTGTCCCTGCATATCGCGATCGCTTCGGGCGACGATACGGCGACCATCGTCCCTGCTCGCTCGAAGTCCGACCGGCTCCCAGCGTAGACCGGCAGCTCCGGGTCGATCGTCGGGATCACGATCGTAACCGCTTGGGTCCGGCAGAGATCCAGCATGTGGGGGATGAAGCTCGGGTGGGTGCACCGCGGGACGCGGAACCCGGCGTCAGCCAGATGCCACGCCGCCGAGAGAGGCGACATGTCCGCCACGAGCACGCGTCCGCTCAGGGTGAGTTCACTCAGCGTGCTCCGCACAATCCGCACCAGTGCCCCGCGACGGCCTCCCGACGAGATCAGGACGTTGAGGTCACCCAAGCCGGTCACCGTCTCCCCCCCGCGAGCGGGCAGCGCCAGCAAGCGGCGCCCGTCCAGAGCGCTCCGGCGTGGTTGCCGTGGACAGGTCGATGGCGGTCCGCCCCAGTATCACCTGACCCGCCCCTCATCTCGCCTCTGGGTCGCCGCAGGAGGCCGAGCCCCTGAACTCCGGCATGGTGGCATGCCCGTCTGCGCTCACCCCCTCGCGCCGCACCACGGTGAGTACCGTGAGCCAGAGAGTCCTCAGGTCCAGGCCGAGCGACCAGTGGTCGACGTACCAGACATCCAAGCGGAGGCGTTCCTCCCATGTTACCGCGTTCCTACCGTTGACCTGTGCCCAACCGGTGATGCCGGGCCGCACATCATGGCGACGGTTCTGCTCGGCGCTGTACCGCGGCAGGTACCTCGGCAGGAGCGGCCGAGGACCCACAAGGGACATGTCTCCTCGGAGCACATTCCAGAGCTGGGGCAGCTCATCCAGGCTGGTCCTGCGGAGGAGGAGGCCCAGCGATGTGAGCCGCTCGCTATCGGGCAGTGGCTGCCCGCTCTCGTCGAATGCCTCGCGCATCGTGCGGAACTTCGCGAGGGTGAACGTTCGGCCGCGCAGCCCGACTCGCCGCTGAAGAAAGAGCACCGGCCGGCCCATGGTGAACCGGATGCCGAGCCATATCCCCGCGAAGACGGGCGCGAGGACTATGGGCAGGATGATGGCGACCGCAAAGTCCGCGGCCCGCTTCACTGCCGTCGCCCATCGTGGATGCACTGCCGTATCGCGCACGGCCTGAGGTGTGGGTCCCACTCGCTTTCCTCCGGACACAGGATACTCGCTCAGCTGGACCGTCGCCGAGGAAGCCGATGGGACCAGCCTAGGGCCCGAGAGGGGTGACCGGCCTTGGCGGGCGGATGACATAGGATGGCGCGTTGCCCCCGCGGGACCCGCCTTGCGGCGCGGTCGGCATGTCGGGCACGAGGCTCGGCAGGTCCGTCCCTGCACCGCCCTCCTGCTTGCTCTCGTCCTCTTCGCTCTTTCCGCCGCCGGCCGTCAGCGCGGCATCGACCTTCACGCGGCTGCGGATCCGCTCATCTCCGGGACCGGGGAAGTCGAGCTTCTCATCCTTCCCGATGATGCCCAGCACCCCTTCGGCGATGTCACGGAACGTCTGAGCACACACCTTCCCACCATACGCCCCGTAGTGCATGTGACCGACGTCGTTTCCGGCCCAGACGCCGCACACAACCTGTGGAGTCATGCCGACGAACCACGCGTCCTTGTGATCGTCGGTTGTGCCCGTCTTCCCCGCGGTGGGAACTTTGAGCCCGCCGGCCGCTGTGCCGGTGCCGTGACTCACAACCCCCTGGAGCATCTGGTTCATCACGTAGGCCGTATGCATAGACAGCGCCCGCTCTCGTACCGGGGACGGCTCGTCGATCAGGACGCCGTCTGAGTCATACACGCGATCGATCGTGGTCGGCTCGACGCGATTGCCGCCGTTCGCGAAGCAGCAGAACGCCGAAGTCATCTCGAGGACAGTGACCTCCTCCGTGCCCAGGGCGATCGACAGCACGGGCTCAAGCTTGGACTGGATGCCCATGCGATGGGCCATCTCGACGACCGCGCTCGGTCCGACGCTGTTGCACACGCGCACGGAAGCGGGGTTCACAGACGCCGCGAGCGCACTCGCGAGCGACATCACCCCGCCGCCGCCCTTGACGGTCCAGTGCTCGCTCGGCACCGATAGGGTCGCACCGCTCACCTGCGTGTACGGGGTGTAGCCGTGCTCGATGGCTGTCGTGTAGATGAAAGGCTTGAAGGAGCTGCCCGGCTGGCGATGTGCCTGCGTGGCTCGGTTGTTCTGGTCCTGGGGGGAGAACCCCACTCCTCCCACGATGGAGAGGACATCCCCGTTGAACGGATCCATGACCACTGTGGCCTTCTGCGTGCACCCATAGCCCTTCGCGCGCTCGACGCCTCGACGGATCGCCTCCTCGGCATACTGCTGCGCCTTCACGTTGCACGTCGTGTATACGCGCATCCCGCCCATGTAGACACGGTCGTACCCGTAGCGACGCACGAGTTCCTCGATGGCCACGGTGGTGAAATAAGGGTGCTTGTAGGAGAAGAGACCCACCGTGCCCGTCTGCGAGAGGCGGATCGGTTCGTCCGCGGCGGCATCGGCATCGGCCTGAGAGATGTAGCCGTCCCGTACCATGGCGCGGAGCACCAGCTTGCGCCGATCCATGGCGCGGTCCGGGAACTTGCGGGGGTCGTAGTACTCCTGATCGCGCAGCAGCCCGGCGAGCAGCGCCCCCTCGGCGAGGTCCAGATCTTCGGCATCCTTGCCAAAGAACACGCGACCGGCAGCCTGGATCCCATAGGCTGGGTGGCCGAAGCAGACCTGGTTCAGGTACATCTCCAGGATCTCGTCCTTCGAGAACTTCCGCTCGATCTGGATGGCGAGACAGGCCTCCTGGATCTTCCGGCCGTAGGTCTGCTTGGGCTCGAGAAAGATGTTGCGCGCGAGTTGCTGTGTCAGCGTGCTGGCGCCCTGAGAGATGCCGCCGGAACGGAGGTTCTCCTGAGCGGCACGGGCGATGCGGATGAGGTCGATCCCGTGATGCTGGCGGAACCGCCGGTCCTCGATGGCGATCGTCGCCTGGCGGACGTACTCCGGGATCTCCTCCAGGGGGACGACCTCGCGGTAACCGATGTTCTCGTCGAACACCACCGCCAGCAGCTCACCGTCGCTGCTGTAGAGGCGACTCGCGGAAGGCGGCCGGTAGGCCTCCACGTCCGCCTCGGTCGGGAGGATGGTCTGCACACCCCGGTATGCGCCGTACATCACGCCGCCGATCCCTGCGGCCGCCGTGAGCACGATCAGCTCAGCCGAAAGGAGCACCCGGACCGCCCATCGTCCGAGGATCTCGAGCACGCGTTGCGCACTCGGGTTCAGTGTGGCGCCGACTGCACTCATGCAGGTCTCCGCTGCCCACGGCCCCTTCGCGGATCCACTTCAGGGCCGCCTCGGACCATGCACCCCGTGTGGGGAACTCGTATCCGAGGAACGAGAGTTCACGCGATCCGACCGGGTGTCCATTCTACCGCTGTACCAAGACAGCGTCAGCTACCCGCCCCTTCGGGGCCCCGAGCGGGCTAGAGGTCGAGAGCGGCCTGCGTGCCCTCGGGAGGCGGACCGGGCGCCCCGGCCAGTCTGCTGAGGAACTCCTCCTCCGTGAGAACGGTGACCCCAAGCTCTCGGGCCTTGTCCAGCTTGGAGCCCGCGCTGGGGCCGGCGACGACGTAGTCCGTCTTCTTGCTGACCGACGATGCTGCCCGCCCTCCCCGTCTGCGGACAATGTCCTGGGCCTCATCGCGCGACACCCGCTCGAGGGCGCCCGTGAACACGAACACCTTACCGGTGACAAACGGGTCGTCCACAGTCTCTGCGGCGCCCTCGTCCCAGGTGATCCCGGCAGCGATCAGACGGTCGACGAGCTCGACGGCACCGGGGTCGTCGAAGTAGGCGCGCAGCGCCGAAGCGATCTGGTCACCAATCCCGTGCACCTGGGCCAGCTCCTCGCGGGGCACGGTGCGCAGGCGGTTGAGGGACCCGGAGTGGGCCGCCAGCACGTCGGCAACATGCTCGCCGACATGGCGGATCCCAAGGGCGTTGATGAAGCGCCCGAGCGTGGTCTTCCTACAGGTGTGCAGAGCATCGATGAGGTTCTGCGCCGACTTGTCGCCCATGCGATCCAGCCCGGCGAGCTGCGCGTGCGTCAGCGAGAACAGGTCGGCGAGGTCACGCACCATGCCGCGACCAACGAGCTGTTCGATGATCGCCGGCCCGAGGCCGTCGATGTCCATGCCACGCCGGGAGGCGAAGTGCTCGATCCCCGCTCTGAGCTTTGCGACGCACGTCGGGCTGACGCATCGCGTCACGGCTTCGCCCTCTTCGCGAAGGACGGGGCCGCCGCATACGGGACACGCGATGGGCATCGCGAAGTCCCGTTCCTCTCCCGTGCGCGATTCGCGGATGACCTCCACGACCTCCGGGATGATGTCGCCCGCCTTCTGGATCCACACCTCATCACCGATCCGGACATCCTTGAGGCGGATCTGGTCCTCGTTGTGGAGAGCGGCGCGGGAGACGGTGGAGCCGTCCAGGAACACCGGTTCCATCACCGCGACGGGCGTGATCGCTCCGGTGCGGCCGACCTGGGGCACGATATCGAGCACTCGGGTCCGCGCTCGCTCCGGGGGGAACTTGAACGCGGTGGCCCAGCGCGGGCTGCGAGAGACCTGCCCTAGCTCCGACTCCAGGGCCAGCTCGTCGACCTTCACCACCATCCCGTCCACGCCGAAATCCATGGCGCGGGCTTCCCGCTCGGACGCCTCGATGACGTCGACCACTTCCCCGATGCCCTCCGCCAGGTGGTAGCGGCTGCAGACGGGCAGGCGCGCGGCCTCGAACAGCTTGAGCAGGTCGAAGCGCGTCCGCACGGGGAGCGGCTCATCGGTGCGCATGTCGTAGAAGAACGCGCTGAGCCTCCTCGACGCCGCCATGCCGGGGTCGAGCTGACGGATCGTGCCGGCCGCGGCGTTCCGGGGGTTCGCGAACAGCGGCTGGCCCGCGGCCTCGCGCTCCGCGTTGAGCCGGGCCAGCTCCGACTTCGGCATGTAGACCTCGCCGCGGACTTCCATAAGGGCCGGAAGCGCCACGTCCTCCGACAGATGCAGGGGGATGGCCCGGATCGTCCTCAGGTTCTGGGTGACGTCCTCACCGACCGTGCCGTCCCCCCGAGTCGCTCCGCGAACGAAGACGCCGTTCTCATAGGTCAGCGATACGCCGAGCCCATCGATCTTCATCTCCACGACGTAGGCCAAGCTCGATGCTTCGTCCATGCCGAGCACGCGCTTGCATCGCGCATCGAACTCGCGCAACTCCTCGGCTGTGAAGGTGTTCGCCAGGCTGAGCATCGGGAACCGGTGCGCGACCGATTCGAAGGCGTCCAACGGGGACGCGCCGACGCGCAACGTCGGGGAGTCCGGCACGCGAAGCTCAGGATGCGCCTCCTCGAGTTCCACCAGCTCCCGGAACAACCGGTCGAACTCGAAGTCGCTGATCTCCGGCGAGTCGAGGACGTGGTACCGGTGGTTGTGGTACTCGATGAGACGCCGGAGCTCGCGGGCACGTTCAGCCGAGCTGCCGGGGTCTACACCCATTCCGCTCCCTCGTCCAGCTCAACCAGGAGATCCATCGTCTCGGCCATTATGCGAAGATCCTGCGGGCTGTTGGTGCGAAGCGAGATCGTGTGCTTCGCTTCGCGCTTGAGGGCGTCGAGTAGCTCGGTATCGTCGTCCTCATCCTCGGCGCGGAGGATCACCGCGGCTGCCTCGGTGACGATCTGCAGGTCCTCAGGGCTGAGAGCCGACGATCCCCCCTTGCGGGTGAGCTCCTCAAGGGTCCTCTTCTTGAGCAGGGAGAGGAGCTCGGAGACGGGCGGCACGCTGGTGTCGGCCATGGGTGATACCTCCTTGAGCGATGGGGCGAGCGGCGTACCGGCCGCCCGTGCGTGGAGGAGTTCGCCCTGCGCGACCGGCCCTCCTTGTTACATCTTCGTCAGAGGGGCATAGTCCAGTGCGAGCTTGCGGACACCCTTGTCCTGGAACGCGACCTGAACGAAGCCGGGCTCCGCGCCAACGACGACTCCCACGCCGAAGGTCGAGTGCTTCACCCGGTCCCCGGGCGAGAACACAGTGCCGCACGGGCTATCCGGACGCCGCTCTGTGCCGCCGGTGTCCGCTGCGCGCTTGTGCTTCGCGACGACATCGGAGAGGTCGAGCCGGCGCGTCGGGCGAGACGCGGCGCCAAGGTCGAAGCTGAGGGTGGCCCGGAACAGGGCCGCCGCGGTCTCCCGCTCGAGCTGGTCGGTGGGGATCTCGTCGATGAACCGCGAGTGCCGGTTCGCTTGGGTCTGGCCGAACATGGATCGCTGGCGCGCATGGACCAGCGTGACCCGCTCACGGGCGCGCGTGACGCCGACATAGCACAGCCGACGCTCCTCGGCCAGCTCGTGCTCGTCGAACAGGGATCTCTGGTGCGGGAAGACGCCCTCCTCGACACCGGCGATGAACACCGTATCGAACTCCAGACCCTTGGCGGCATGAAGGGTCATCAGCGTGACCGCGTCCGCGTCCGAGTCCAGCGCGTCGACATCGGACACAAGGGAGACATGCTCGAGGAAGCCGCCGAGGCTGGGCTCGTCTGCCTCCTCGGCGTACTTTTGCGCCGCCGTCTGCAGCTCCATGAGGTTCTCCAGACGCCCCTCGGCCTCGGGGGACCTCTCCGCCTTCAGTGCGGCCCGGTAGCCGGACTCGTTGACCACGTCGCCGATCACCTCCGCGACGGTGCGCCCCTCCTGCTTGGCGAGCAGCGCCCTCAGCAGCGCAGCGAACCCCATGAGTGGCGGGAAGCTCCGCCCGAGCCGGTCCTTGTACTGCTCCAGACGCATGAGGCACTCGAAGGCCGTCGCACCCTCCTGGTCGGCGAGCTCCTCCAGCCGGCCCACCGCCGTCGGCCCGATGCCTCGGGGAGGCGTGTTGATGCACCGGCGCAGGCTGATGACATCGAACGGGTTGTACATCAGCCGAAGGTAGGCCAGCACGTCCTTGATCTCCATGCGGTCGTAGAACCGCACGCCGCCGACTAGCCGGTAGGGCAGTCCAGCGTCGCGAAGCGTCTCTTCGAGGACACGGGACTGGGCATTCGTGCGGTAGAGGACGGCTGTCTCCGAGTAGCGGTCACCCGCGGCGCGCCGCTCGCGGATCTGCCGCGCAATCCAGTCCGCCTCCTGGCGCTCGTCCACGGCTTCGTAGCACCGGACCTTCTCCCCTGCGCCCCGCTCGGTCCACAGGCGCTTCTCAGCGCGGTGGGTGTTGTTCCGGATCACGCCGTAGGCGACATCCAGGATCCGCTGGGTCGAGCGGTAGTTCTGCTCGAGCTTCACGACATGCGCCGTCGGGAAGTCCTTCTCGAACTGCAGGATCAGCCGCACATCGGCGCCGCGCCAACGGTAGATGCTCTGGTCGTCATCGCCCACGACGCAGATGTTCCCGTGGGCGGAGGCCAAGCGCGTTACGAAAACGTACTGGGCGTAGTTGATGTCCTGGTACTCGTCCACCAGCACATGCCGGAACCGGCCTCGCCACTGTTCCAGCACATTGGGGTGTCTATCGAAGAGCAGCACGGTGCAACGGATGAGGTCATCGAAGTCGAGCGCGTGCGCCAGGTCCAGCCTACGCTGGTAGGCGCGGTAGACGCGGGCGACCACCTGGTCGGCGAAGCCGGACGCCGTGCGGGCGAACTCCTCAGGCGACAGCAGCTCGTTCTTTGCATTGCTGATCCGGGTCAGCAGCGCGCGCGGCTTGTTGGCGACATCGCTGGAGTCCAGGTTCAGCTCGGACACCGCGTCCTTCGCCAGGGCCTCCTGATCGGCAGTGTCATAGATGCTGAAATCGGGTGAGATGCCGATGGCCTCACCGCCCTGGCGGAGGACCCGTGCACACATGCTGTGGAAGGTGCCGATCCACATGCCCCGCGTGTTGTGGACGAGCTGCTCCACGCGCTCGCGCATCTCGCCGGCGGCCTTGTTCGTGAACGTCACCGCGAGGATCTCGTGCGGCCGCACACCGTGCTCCGCGATGAGGTAGGCGATGCGATGGGTCAGCACCCGCGTTTTCCCGCTACCCGCGCCTGCGAAGATGAGGAGCGGCCCCTCTCCATGCACCACAGCGGCGGCTTGCTGGGCGTTCAGACCGGACAGTAGCGGATGGTCGAGTGACAAGGCGGGAGGGCTCCATCGGGTGGCGCCACACGTAACAAAACACGCTCCCGAGCTGCGATGCGCCCCGGAGCACCGTAAGAGGATACCGCATCGGCTCCCGCGCGGGGAACCCACACCGGGGAGGGGCCACAGCCCCTCCGATTCATCGACGCTGCCGTCCGCCCGGCGAACGTGCCGTGCGACGGCGCATCGTAGGCGGGGGATGGAGCGGAGCCTACGCGAGCGCGGACACCATACGGTTGATGTTCGCGAGGCAGACGCGGGAGGCGTACTCGCCGGACTCAGAGTAGGCGGAGCCGCCCGGGCGCTTGACCTCCTCCTCGCTCAGAGCCACCGGGCGCCAGTGCGTCTCGAGCGAGCAGAACCCGTGATACCCATCGTCCTTCAGCGCCGCAAACTGCGCGGGGTAGTCGATCTCGCCGGTACCCACCTCGACACAGACACACTCATCGCCCGTCCACGCAGCGTCCTTGATGTGGACGTGGATGATATCGTCCTTGATGACGTTGTAGCCATCGGGAAACGGCGGCTCCGCCTTGGCGAAGATCTGGTTCGCCGGGTCCCAGATGCCGCCGATCCGCTGGCAGCCCTCCGGGCCGCGGTCCCAGAGCGCGTCGAGGAAACGGCGCAGCTCGGCGCCGGTGCCGACGTTGCAGGAGTGCTCGTTCTCGATCCCCAGCCTCATGCCCTCGCCGGCGAGGATGCGGCACGGCTCGACGAAACCGTCGAGGATCTGCCCGAACTGGTCATCCGTGAGTCCGTCCACGCGCCAGAAGGTGAACCCGCGGATGATGCCGGTGCCCATGCGCCGAGCCATCTCGCAGCAGCGCCGGAGGATCTGCAGATGCTCGTCATAGGCCGCCGCATCGCCCAGGTCGCACTTGAGGAACGGCGAAGCGATGCAGGCCGTCACGATCCCCGCATCCGCGAGCATACCCCTCATGCGCGAGAGGTCGTCATCCGTGAGCTTGTGGGGCGGCTTGTCCCAGACCGACCGGATCTCCACGCCGAGGACACCGTACTCCTCGCACACATTGACCGCCGTCTGGAAGTCCTGAGAGACCTCGTCAGTGAACGCTGCCAGCTTGAACATCGCGGGGCACGTCTCCTTCGCGGTAGTCCTGGGGGGAAAACCGGGGACAGCCACCGATTTGGACCGAACGGCGCGCTGCGGCCAGACCACTTCGCCGAAATCGGTGGCTGTCCCCGGTTTTTCCTCAGCAGTAGACTCGGCCGAGCTTCACCTGGGCATGGCGCTGCATGTTGACCATGTGCACGGCCATGGCAATGGAGTATAGCTTCGATTCGGCGTTGTCGGCGCGGGATGTCAGCACGATCGGCGCCGCTCCACCCACGACGACGCCCGCCAGATACCCCCCGGCGAGGTAGACGTGGGCCTTGGCGAGCATGTTGCCGGCCTCGATGTCCGGAGTCAGGAGGATGTCCGCCTGGCCGGCCACGGGACCCTCAATCTTCTTGTGCTTCGCGGCCAGCATGGAGAGCGCGTTGTCGAGCGCGAGCGGCCCGTCCACGACCCCGCGGGTGAACTGGCGCCGCCGGCTCATCTGCGCCAGGGCTGCCGCGTCCAGTGTCGCTGGCATCGCGGGGTCCACGACCTCCACGGCCGCGAGCGCCGCGGTCTTGGGCTGCTCGATGCCCAGCATCTCGGCCAGGTAGACGGCGTTGAGGACGATCCGCGCCTTGGTGACGAGGTCGGGGGCAATGTTGAACGCGCCGTCCGTCACCAGCACGAGCCGCTGCTCGCCGAGTAGCTCGAGCACGAACACGTGGCTCATCACATTGCCGGTGCGGAGGCCTTGCTCCTTGTGCAGGATGGCCCGGAGGAAGTCATCGGTGTGGATCTGGCCCTTCATGAGCACATCGGCGCCGCCCTGCGACACGCGTCGCACCGCCTCTGCCGCGGCAGCCTCGGTGTCGCTTATGTCGACCACCTCGTGGGGTGCGAGGTCGAGTTGGATCTGCCCGGCGATGCGACGGATCTCCGCGGCGTCGCCCACCAACACGGCGTCGGCGACATCGCGCTCCGCAGCCGTCTTCAGCGCGGAGAGCACCGTCTCATCCTGCGCCACGGCCACGGCCACCCTCTTGCGTGGGAAGTCATCGCATGCGTCCACAACCTGGTCCAGCCGGGTGAACAGCATCGTCCGACCTGCCTCTCCCCGCCGGAACTGCCCGGCGGCTTCGCTCTGGTTCTCTAGCCGCCTGCGTCCCTCCTCGTCTTGGAGTAGTGCCGGCAGCGCGGCGCGCATACGCTACTTGCGTCGGGCGCGCACGCGCCTACATATCTCCAGGCCGAACATGCTCGCTATGAGCGCCAGGCAAACGAAGACGGCCCACTGTGCGGCAATGTCGAAGGTAGTCGGGTACTCCACAGTGGGACGCGGGGGGTGCTGAGGGAGAGGCAACTGCCTCATGCCCATGTCCCTCGCCAGGATCTTGCCTGTCCACGGGTCCACATACTCCGTGCAGCACGGCTCGTCGCGTTGCCGGTCCCCGGCGGCGCAAGGGCCGGGGCCCCCGGGACAGGAGGGCAGAGCTACGCAATGGTGAACAGTGGGAGGGGGCTCGCCTCGTCTGGTGACCACCTGGCTGCGACTGCATCCCAGGCACTGGCACTCACCGCCGCTACGCCCGCAAGTCCGGGCTGAGCGACGCACCCTTGCCTCGGTTGCAGCGATCGCAGAGGGTCTGGAGGTTCCCGATGGTGGTCTTCCCGCCTCGGGAAACGGGCAGTATGTGGTCGACCTGCAGCACGGCACCCACGGCCGCCGTGGCGCCACACATCACGCACCGGAACCCGTCGCGCTCGATCACTCTGTAGCGCAGCCTGCTGGACATGGGCTCCTCAACGCCTTCGTCCGTCTGGATGGACGAAGCCAGGTATCTGCACAGCCGGTCGTGCATGGGACGCAGGGAAGGCTGGCGGCTGAGGCCCAGTTCGACGAGGGACACGAAGACCGGGAAGAGGCAAAGGAAGCCCCACCTGGCCCGCCGTATGGCGTCTGCGGTCCCGCTCTCCACGCCGTCCGGCCGCGTCGCCAGCTCCAGCCTCTCAGTCCGGCTGTGTAGCAGGTGGTCGAGGTGAGTACCGAACGGCACGAAGGGAGGGCCTGGGAGGATGACGTCACCCCAGGCAATCAGCCCCGCCGCGTCGGACAGGGCCAGGCACACATCCCTGTGCGCTCGCCACAGCTCCTCGAACAGCCCTACCTCCTCGCGACGATACGTGGTGAGTGCCGTGCCAAAGCAGTTGGTGCTGGCGCGGAACGCCAGGCGCACTTCCAGTATCATGGCGCGCTTGCCATCGTTGGCATGCACGCGGTAGGGCCTGGTCCTGATCCTCCGTGCGCAGTAGCCGGCGTCGGAGTAGTGGAACGCGTGTCTGCTTGTCGACGTGTCCCGTGGTGCGGGGCGCACCGCCTCGGTGACCAGCTCTCGCCAATCATCACCGTAGACCTCACGGATACGCGGCACGTAGGCGCGCAACGCGTACCGCAGGCCCGGGGCCACCTCCGACCTGAGCCGGCCAAGCCGCTGCTTGTCATCCTCGACCTCGAAGGATGCCAGCATATCCGCGATCGTGACCCCATTCCCGAACTCCGCCGGGATCACTACGGGTTCGCTCATGCTCCGTCCCATCGCGTGCCTGCGGATGCCCTTTCCGCGCAGCGGCTCTAGGCACCTCCGCGGCACCGTCCCCCCCCAGATGAAGTCGAGGCTGCCGGGGGGACGAGCGCCGAGATGCCCCCCCCCTCGGTCCCCCCGTGAACGGGGGGAAGAGAGGCAGGCCCCCGCCACGCGCTTTTGCGCCTGCAGGAACACTCGGGCGCTGCCGGGAATTGCCCCCGTACCTGCTACCAGCCGGTGCCGTTGCGACCGGCTGGGCATGGAGCGACACACCCAATCTGAGGGGACCGACTGACACTATGGCTCGCATACCACTGGCACTGCAGCTCTACTCGATCCGTGACGATTGCGCCAGGGATCTGCCCGGCTGTCTCGCCGCCGTGGCGAAGATGGGCTACGACGGGGTCGAGTTCGCCGGATACTGCGGCTTCTCGGCCCAGGATATCCGCAAGATGCTCGACGACAACGGCCTCAAGTGTTGCGGCACGCACCTTGGGATCGACACGCTCCTCGGCGACGAACTGAAGAAGACCTCGGAGCTCAACAAGGTCATCGGCAACGACTTCCTCATCGTGCCCGGCCTGCCCGGTGAGTACACCGCCAGCGCGGACGCCTGGCGCAACACCGCCGCCGTTTTCAACCAGATTGCGGACCGACTGGCGCCCTTGGGACAATGGACGGGCTACCACAACCACCACACCGAGTTCACGCCCTTCCCGGACTGCGGCGAGGAGCCCTGGCACCTCTTCTTCGGCAACACGAAGAAGGAAGTCGTCATGCAGTTCGACACTGGCAACGCCATGCACGGCGGCGCCGATCCCGTGCCGTACTTCGAGCGCTACCCCGGCCGCGCCCTGACGGTGCACCTGAAGGAGTTCTCGGCGACGAACGACACGGCGCTCATTGGCGAGGGCGATTGCCCCTGGTCGCGCCTCTTCGAGCTATGCGAGACCATCGGCGCGACCCAGTGGTACATCGTGGAACAGGAGTCCTACCCATTCCCGCCCATGGAGTGCGCCGAGCGCTGCATCAAGAACCTGAAGGGCATGGGCAAGTAGCGGGCCTGCCGAAGGTGCCCGCGCGGTCGCAGGATCGTGCGGGCGCCCTCGCGCTCGCGATTCTCGATCGGAGGCGACTGTAGGTATGAGCCACAGTGACGATTCGTCCACGACACGCCGCAGTTTCCTGAGGAACGCCATCGCGGCCGGCATGAGCTTGGGCGCGCTTTCCATGGCGAAGCAGGCTCTGGCGAAGCCCCGCAAGGTGCCGGGCAAGATCCGTATCGGGGTCCAGCTCTACTCCGTGCGCGACGACTGCGCGAAGGACCTTCCGGCCGTGCTGAAGGCCGTCGGGAAGATGGGCTACGCCGCGGTGGAGTTCGCGGGTTACTACGGCTACGAGGCCAAGGACCTGCGGAAGATGCTCGATGACAACGAGCTGCTCTGCTGCGGCACACACACTGGCATCAACACTCTGATGGGTGACGAGCTGGAGAAGACCGTCGAGTTCAACAAGACGCTCGGCAACAAGTACCTCATCGTGCCCGGTCTGCCCAGCGAGTTCACCGCGAGTGCGGATGCGTGGCGCCGCGCGGCCGACGTGTTCAACGACGTCTCGGACCGCCTGGCCCTCGTGGACATGCTCACGGGGTATCACAACCACACGGATGAGTTCCATCCGGTCGCGGGGGGCAAGCTGCCCTGGGACATCTTCTTCGGCAACACCTCGCGGAAGGTGGTCATGCAGTTCGACACGGGCAACGCCGCCATCGCGAAGGCAGCCGCGCCGGAGTTCATCAAGCGCTACCCCGGCCGCGCCCGGACGGTGCACATGAAGGAATACTCCGCGACGAACGACAAGGCCGTCCTGGGCGAGGGCGAGGTGCCGTGGATGGACATCCTCAACCTCTGCACCACCATCGGGCGGACCGACTGGTACATCGTTGAGCAGGAGTCCTACGCCTACCCGCCGATCGAGTGTATCCAGAAGTGCCTCGACAGCCTGGAGAAGCTCATCCGGAAGCAGCACGCGTAGGGGGACGGCGTGTCTGAGGGTTGCGGGGTACCGTCGGGCCGGACGCAGCCCTTGCGATGCCGAACGGTGAGAGGGTCTGCGGATGAAGACCACCGAGTTCCCCAAGCCCCCGGTCGTCGAGGCCGTGGTTGACATTCGCTTCCGGCCAGGCCGAGAGACGAGTGTGCAGGAGATCGAGCAGCTCTGCGCGTCGCTGGGGGACCGTTACCCCCGAAGGAGCCCGCGCCAGGCGTTCGCGGCCGGTCTTCAGCTCTCGCCTGGGCGAGTCGCCCTTGGCGAAGCGCGGCATGATGTGGTCGGCTGTGTCGCGTGGAATGATGCTACCGCTCGGGCCGTTCAGCTCGGGATGGGGATCTTCTCGTTCCACAAATTCCGTCCCTATGAGGGGTGGGAAGCGTTCTGTGAGGAGGCGCTGGCGTTGTGGTCTTGGGCCGCGGAGGAGCTGAGGCCGACGACGATCGAACGGATCGGTGTGCGGTACATCAACAGCTTGACGGTGCCTTCTCCAGTTGGGGACTTGGGCCGGTATCTGCGCACTTTTCCTCGGATCGGCGACGAGTTGCCCCAGGTCATGTCCACGTTCTTCATGCGTGCGGTTCTGCCGGACGAGCAGACGGGCTGCATTGCCGTCCTGACGCTGGGGCTGGACGAACCCACGGTCTCCATCGACACCGTCTCGCTCTTCCTCGACATCGACGTCTACAGGCAGGGGCCTGTGGAGGCGGATCTGGATGTGGTCAGACGGGAACTCGTCCCCCTCCGGGAGTTGCGGAGCAGGGCTTTCTTTGGCAGCATTACAGAGGAGATGAGGAGGCTGTTCTCGTGAGTTCCATCGCTGTGGCATCGGGATCTCGGTTGACGCCTCTGTCGTGCGGGCTAGGAGAAGAGGGCCATGGCGTGCTCGCGGCGCTCTTCGAGGAGGCGCGCGAGGATTTCCTGTCCCCACTGTCACGGGACCGGATGGACTCGGAGCGACTGTTCGAGATGCTGGCGCAGCAGTGGCTGAGGGATACGGCGTTCACGTCCTCCGCGACCCGGATGGCCCAGCACCCAGCCTACCAGCAGATCATCGGCATGGGGGAGAAGGCCCTGGGCCCACTCTTCCGCGAGCTGGCACGGCGGCCCGACCACTGGTTCTGGGCCTTGACCGCCATAACCGGTGCGGACCCCGTACCCCGGTCCGCACGCGGCAACGTGGAGCTGATGGCGGCAGCTTGGTTGGCTTGGGGACGCAACCGGAGGTACGTGGTGTGAGCGGGCATCTTCTGGCTGAGTTCCCGCGCCTCCTGGCGGACGGCTGCGAGGTCACCAGTGAGGCTACGCCGGCGTATAACTGCATCGCCTGGGCTGCGAGCGACGAGTCGCGGTGGTGGTGGCCGGACGAGATGGGGCAGTACCACTGGCCCGATGGCGTTCCTCGTGAGGCTACGCTGACTGCCTTCGAGCAGGCCTTCGCGCTGTTGGGCTACCAACGCTGTGACGAAGCCGAGCTTGAGCCGCATCTCGAGAAGATCGCCGTCTATGTCGGAGCGGACGGGGCGCCGACCCACGCCGTGCGCCAGCTTCCGTCGGGCCAATGGACCAGCAAGCTCGGGCGGGATGTGGACATCAGCCACGGGACTCCCTCATCCGTCGAGGGGCCCGGGTACGGGCGCGTGGCTCTGTTCATGTGCAGGCCCAGTTCCTGACCGTCAAGCGTCCTCCTATGCCGCGGGCGCGAAGACGTCCGTCCTCTTGTCGAGCACGACGGTGAAGGTCCCGGCGAGAGTGGCGTTGTTCGCGGCGGTGAGGTCGAAGGTGAAGACGATCTCCGTGCCGATGGCGCGGCTATCGGCGAGTGCCGCGGACATCGTGCCCGACTTGATCCCCTGGCTGAGGGTGTACGTCGAGTCCGTGTCCAGGTAGAACAGCCCACCGGTCGACGTGCCCAGACCGCCGAGTGAGGTGCCCTCCGGGTACTCGAATGAGGTGACCGTCACAGCGTTGCCCTCGATGGTCCCAGTGCCGGTTACGTCCCAGATGGCGCCGTCCCCGTTGCAGAGAACCATGCGCAGGGCCGCCCCACCCGATGTGGCATCCGCGGCCGAAAGCAGGCATCCGGCGGCGCTCGCGGTCACGCCGTCCTGCTCCGCCAGCACGAAGGCATCGCTCTCGAGCGTTCCGCTCACGCCCTCGAGGAACACGCCGCGGACGGGGCCCTGATCGCCCCCGTCGCAGTCGGGCTCAGTCCCCGGCGGCGGCGGCGGTTCCTCGCCGGTGCAGCCGGAAGTGGGGATCACCCCGGGCGCGGGCAGCGCGGCATCGCCATCGCCGTCGGGCGCCGGTACAGTCACGAGGTAGGTGTTGGCGGGCTCGCCACCGGAGCCGCCGTTGCCGCCGCCTGTCCCATCGTTCCCGTTGTTGCTGAAGTCGGTCCCCCCGGCCTGACATCCGAGCGCGAGCGTCAGTCCGAGCATGCCGGTAATGAGCAGGCTCCACAGGGTTGCTCGCCGTGTCCTCACGAGCGGCCCCCTCCCCAGGCGACCGGCCAAGCCGTTCGCCACGCGGTAACGCCGCGATTATCGCCGGGCTTCCATAGTGGCGTCAACGGACCGCGAGGCCCGCCCTACCTTGCTGGACGCCCGCCCGGCCCATTCCCTCCCAGCGGAATGGCACGCTCACCCCGCATCGGGCAAGTAGGACGCTGCCGTCGCCCCGTCGAACTTGTTAGCGGCCATGCGTTCCGGGCCACAGATGGGGCTGCTTGCGCCACCCCTGGGGACGGGAGGCGCTGCCGCGCTGGGGCCGTGTGGCCGTGTGCGGTACGGGCCGGTATAATGGCTCTCGCTCGGGATAGGAGTGACTGGTATGAGACGCTGGCACATCCCGGTTGTCGCGTTGTTGACCGCGCTCGCGCTGGTGGCGCTGTGCGGATGTGATGACCTCCGGGGCCGGTTCCACCCCAGGGGCGAGACTGCCGTCGCCACCGGCACGGAGGCACTGGTCGAGGAGGCGCCGGCCGGAGCCGAGGGTGAGGCGACGACGGAAGAGCCGGCCGAGGCGGAACCGACCGGGGAGAAGGGCGCAGAGAGCGGCGCCGAGCCCGCGAAGACCGAGGCGGGCTCGAAGGAGCCGGCGGGGACGGCGCCCAGGAAGCCGGCCGACGCCGAGGCCCCCACGAAGGGAGCGACGGCCCTGCCCGCCCCCGAGCGGAAGGCGCCGGCCATCGAAGAGGTCCTCATCAAGGAGTGTACCCCGGACATCGCGATCGCGCTGACTCACATCCGTGCGGCCGATGAAGCAGCGGCGCAGCAGGACGTCGACCAGGCCCGCCGCGGGATCGACAAGGCGCAACTGGCCCTTGGGTTCGCCGGGTGCGAGATCTCCTCCGTGCTTGTCCGCCAGAACTGTGAGCGCGCGATCGAGCGCATCATGAAGGGGGACACCGAGGCGGCTGTCGAGGCCATACAGACGGCCGTGGATCTCGCTCAGGACGTTGCGCTCGAGGGATCGCTCCGGGACTTCCGCAACGCCGCCAACCGAGCCAAGGAGCATGTGGCCGCCGGGAAGGGCGCGGAGGCGGTGGAACAGGTCAACCGGATGGTGAAGTCCGTGCAGATGAGCCCCACTGAGGAGGCACTGGAGGCGGTGCAGGAGCACCTCCTCGGCGCCGAGCTGGCGTTGGACCGCGACGTCCCCTCCGTGGCGGAAGCCGAGCTGAAGGGAGCGCGGGGTCGGCTCATCGCCCTTCTGGAGACCTTGGGAAAAGCGGAGTAGACTCCCAGCCGTGTCGAAGCCATTCGTGCATTTGCATGTGCACACGGAGTTCAGCCTTCTCGACGGCGCCTCGAGGATCCGGGACCTCGTCGCTCGTGCCAGGAATTACGACATGCCCGCCATGGCCGTGACCGACCATGGCGCGATGTTCGGGGCCATCGACTTCTACACCGAGTGCGTCGATGCCGGCATCCAGCCGCTCATCGGGTGCGAGGTCTACATGGCCGCGCGTCGCCTCACGGACCGCGACCCCAGACTGGACCAGCGCCGCGCCCATCTCACGCTCATCGCGCAGAACGAGGAAGGCTACCGCAACCTCATCCGCCTGGTCACCCTGGGGTGGACCGAGGGCTTCTACTACAAGCCGCGCATCGACATGGAGCTGCTTGCGGCGCACCACGCCGGGCTCATCGGCCTCTCCGCGTGCATCGATGGCGAGATCCCGCGAGCGCTCCTCGAGGGCGGATACGCGAAAGGGCGGCAGGCCGCGGAGAAGTACCTGCGTATCTTCGGCCAGGAGCGGTTCTTCCTGGAAGCCATGGCGCATCGGCTGCCGGAGGAGGACCAGGTTCGGCCGATGATCGATCAGCTTGGCCGCGAGCTGGGCGTCCCGGTCGTCGCGACGAACGACAGCCACTACACCGACCGCGGCGATGCCCACGCTCACAACGTCCTGCTCTGCGTGCAGACGGGCCGCACGGTTCACGATGAGAAGGGCTTCGCCTTCGGGACCGACGAGTTCTGGTTCAAGACGCGCGAAGAGATGAGCGAAGCCTTCGGCGGACGCGAGGACTGGCTCGACAACACTCTCCTCGTCGCCGAGCGGTGCGACCTCACCATCGACACCGGGCATGTCTACATGCCGAAGTTCCCCGGTCTGCCCGAGGGCGTCTCGGCGGAGCAACGCCTGCGCGAGCTGGTCGAAGAGGGGCTGCCCAAGCGGTACAACCCGGTCACTGATGCCGTCCGTGAGCGCGCGGAGACCGAGCTGTCGATCATCATCGGCAAGGACTACGCCGACTACTTCCTGATCGTCTCGGACCTGACGACCTGGGCGCACCAGCGCGGGATCCCGCTCTCATTCCGCGGCTCAGCCGGTGCGAGCGTCGTGGGGTACGCGCTGGGGATCACCGACCTTGACCCCCTGGAGCTGGATCTCGTCTTCGAGCGCTTCCTGAACCCGGAGCGCGATGACCCGCCGGACATCGACCTGGACATGCCGGACGACTCGCGCGCGGAGATCATTGAGTACGCCGTCCAGCGCTTCGGAGCCGATCGCGTGGCGCAGGTGGTCACCTTCGGGACGCTTCAGGGCCGCGCCGCGGTTCGCGATGCCGGGCGCGCGCTCGCGATCCCGCTGGCCGAGGTCAACCAGATCGCCTCGCTCATCCCGCCGATGAGTTCCATTGCCGAGGGAATGGGCGCCCAGCCGACACTGCGCGAGCTGTACAACTCGAACGGGACGGCGAAGCAGCTTCTCGACACAGCCCAGGCGATCGAGGGCCTTACGCGCCATGCGTCGACCCACGCCGCCGCGCTGGTCATCGCGTATCGGCCTCTCCAGGATGTGTGCCCACTCGTGCGGCACGCGAACGTGGACACGATCACGACCCAGTACTCCATGGACGCTCTGAAGAAGATCGGCGTCGAGAAGCTGGACGTCCTCGGCTTGAAGACCCTCACGGTGCTTCGGAACGCTCTCGCGCTCATCGAGCAGACCACGGGCAAGCGGGTCACGCTCGAGGACATCCCGCCCAACGACCCTGACACGTTCGCCATGCTGGCCCGCGGCGAGACCTCGGGCGTGTTCCAGATGGAAAGCGCGGGGATGCGCAAGCTGGCCAACGACCTGCAGCCCACCCAGGCGAAGCACCTATCGGCCCTGGTGGCGCTCTACCGCCCCGGCCCGCTTCAGACAGGGATGGTGGACGCCTACGTCGATGCCTCGCGAGGCCGACGGAAGGTGAACTACCTCCACCCGCTGCTCGAGCCCATCCTGAGCGTCACTGAGGGCGTCATCGTCTACCAGGAACAGGTCATGCAGATTGCCCGCGACCTGGGCGGCTTCACCATGGGGCAAGCGGATATGCTCCGGCGCGCCATGGGGAAGAAGCAGGTCGCCATCATGGAGGAGATGCGGCCGCTCTTTCTGGCGGGCGCTGCGGAGCGCGGCGTCTCCGGAGGCATTGCGACGCAGCTCTTCGATACGATGGCCCAGTTCGCGGGATACTGCTTCAACCGGCCGCACAGCGAGATCTACGGTCGGCTGGCCTACCAGACGGCTTACCTCAAGTACCATTACCCGGCGCCGTTCCTCTCGGCCCAGCTCTCGAGCTACATGGACGACAAGACCAAGGTAGCGCTCTACGTTGAGGAAGCCAACCGGCGGGGCGTGGAGGTCAAGCCGCCGGACGTGAACGCCAGCCAGGCGGACTTCGCCCCGGACGCGGAGGGGAACATCCGGTTCGGGCTCGCGGCGATCAAGGGTGTGGGCCGCGGTGTCGTCAACATCATCCTGGAGACCCGCGCCGACGAGCCATTCCGGGATATCTGGGAGTTCTGCCAACGGATCCCGTCGAACGTGGTCAGCAAGTCGGTGATCGAGACGATCATCCGAGCCGGAGGGTTCGACTCCCTCGGGTCGCGCGCGGCCCATATGGCCGTCCTCGACAGCGCCTTCGCCGGCGGGCAGCAGGCGGACCGGGACCGCGCCGTCGGGCAGACGTCCCTCTTCGGCGATGACGCCGGCCTGGAGGAGCTGGCGCAGGTGCATCAGCTCCCTGATGTGCCCGAGTGGCCGCGGGAGGAGATTCTCGCCGCGGAGAAGGAGCTTCTCGGCCTGTACGTCACCGGCAACCCCTTAAGGGAAGTCGCGCATGCGCTAGATGGGAAGGTGACCCATTCGCTGGCCGATCTGGCAGAGGAGACCCAGGAGCGTGCCGTGGTCGTCGGCGGGATCGTCACCCGAACGCGCGAGTACATCACCAAGGGCGGCAAGGCGATGATGTTCGCCACCATCCAGGACCTGGAGGGCGATGCGGACATTGTCATCCGGCCCGGGCTCTACGAGAAGGTCCGCGAGCTTCTGGCCATGGATCGAGTGCTCGTGATCCGCGGCCGGAGCGAGGCGAATGCGAGCGGTGGCCCCGGCGCCCAACCGAAGGTGGTCGCCGAGGAGATCGTGCCCGAAGGGCAGGCCCGCAAGCAGTTCCCGTCCCGCAACGGTCGCTCCGGGGTGGAAGAGGCCGCTGGTTCCGCGGAGCCAAATGGAGTTGAGCACGCAAGCGAGAAGCCGGTCTCGCGCCGAGTGGTGATCCACATCAAGGTGACGACGGCGACACAGAGCGTGCTCTCCGAGGTGAAGCGGGTGATCGTGAGCCTGCCGGGCGACGATCCGGTGGTACTCCACGTGCCGGAGAACGGCAGCCAGCGCAGCATCGCCCTCGGCGACCGGTTCCGTGCCACCTGGAGCGGCGAGCTACGCACCCGGCTACGCGACTCGGTGGGCGATTCGGCCACGGTATGGACCGAAACCGCGTCGTGAGGCGTCCGGCAGACGAGGTGCAACCCATGGACATCCGCCGACTGGACACGCGGTCAAGCGCCATCCCAACGATCGCTGCGCAGCTCCGGCCCCCCATTGATGAGGCGTTCGCCGAGGAGATGCGCTCCGTTGAGGAGATCCTTCGGCGCGTCCGCACCAGAGGCGACGCGGCGGTGCTCGACTACGTGCGCCAGTTCGATACGCCGGGGATGACGCTCGGCGATCTCGAGGTCACCCCGGATGAGATCGACGACGCGTTCAGGGAGACGGACGACTCGCTCGTGGAGGCCGTCCGCACGGCGTGTGAGAACGTGCGCCGCTTCCACGCCTACCGTCTGCCCGAGAGCTGGTCCTTCGAGCGAGACGGGGTCACCCTCGGGCAGCGCTACCGCGCTCTGAACCGCGTGGGCGTCTATGTGCCCGGCGGGACGCCGCTGCCGTCGTCGGTCTACATGGGCGCGGTGCCCGCGAGAGTCGCCGGCGTGCGGGAGGTCATCGTGGCGACGCCGGCGGGCAGAGACGGCCGGCTGCACCCGCTGGTCCTCGTTGCCGCCCGGCTTGCCGGGGTCGACCGCGTGTTCAAGATCGGCAGCGCCTGGGCGGTGGGCGCCATGGCGTTCGGCACCGAGCGGGTGCCGCGGGTCGACAAGGTCGTGGGCCCCGGCAACATCTACGTCCTGTTGGCGAAGCGCGCGGTGTTTGGCTACGTTGGCATCGAGTCTCTGCCCGGCCCGAGCGATGTCCTCGTGATCGCCGACGAGCAGCAGGACCCCGCCTACGTGGCCGCCGACATGCTCTCCCAGGCGGAGCATGGCGCCGAGTCGTCGGCGGTCCTGGTGACCCCCTCCGCCACGCTCATTGACCGAGTGGCAGAGCAGCTCGCAACGCAGCTCGCCGCCTTGCCGCGCCGGGAGCAGGCTGCGTTGTCCCTGGCGCGTCGCGGGGCGCTGGTCCTCTGCCGGGACTTGGCCGAGGCTGCCGATGTCGCCAACGCCGTCGCACCTGAGCATCTCGAGATCCTCGTTGAGGACGAACCGGAAGTGGTGGTCGACCGCATCGAGAACGCCGGCGCGATCTTCGTCGGCCGCTACACCCCGGAACCCCTCGGAGACTACATCGCGGGGCCGAGCCACATCCTGCCGACCGAGGGCACCAGCCGGTTCGCGTCCCCGCTGAGTGTGGACGACTTCCTCAAGAAGTCGAGCGTACTACGCTACTCGAAGGCCGCGTTTGGCCGCGCCGCCGAGCAGACAATGGCCCTGGCTGAGGCCGAGGGCCTCGACGCCCACGCCCGGAGTGTCCGCGTGCGCCTCTAGGCCCGCAGGCTCGGAGACGGTCGGCGGCGCTGCGGCATGAACTCGCGCTCCAGATACTCGTTCGCGTCCGAGACCGTCTGGATCCCACCCAAGCGGAGCTCTTTCACCACGCGATCCTGACACGTCCCAAACAGACGCTCCACACGCCCTTTCGCCTGGGGCGAGTGCGCCGCGATATGCTCGATTGACAGCT
>Ga0315288_10000270_pt1 | contig 64043 bp, 66 predicted proteins | sample YL17G11_20_MG_FD_203454 | JGI IMG/M metagenome (GOLD analysis project Ga0315288, IMG submission 203454) | Sediment microbial communities from Yellowstone Lake, YNP, Wyoming, USA - YL17G11_20 | ecosystem: Environmental > Aquatic > Freshwater > Lake > Sediment | place: USA: Wyoming | collected...
CGAGGTGGCCGCAGGCGGTGTGGCGGTGAGGGTCGCCGGCGGGCCGGCGGTCGGGCTGGCAATCAGAGCCGCCGTGGGGCTGGCGTTCTCGCTGTCGCCGCAACCCACGACGGCGAGCGCAAGCAGAGCAACCGCCGCTGCCAGTAAGAGCTTGGCCTTCCAGTTCGATAGGTATCCAGCCATGGCGTTGCGGGCGCTATTGTAGCAGCAGGTGTGGCAGTCTACAATAACCTTCGCCTGGCGAGGAGGAGTTCAGCTATGCGATCCTACGGCAAGTCTTACGCCTTCCTGTCTGTGGTGCTCTTGGTGCCTCTGGCCCTACTCCTGGCGACCTGTGGTGGGGGCAATGAAAACGGCACACCTGAGGGCACAAAGACCGCTGTTGCCACCGGCACTGGCGCTCCCAGTGGCCAATTCGGGCCGGGCGTCACCGACACTGAGATCCTCCTCGGAGCGCACGTTCCTCTCAGCGGTGCTCTGGGTGCCGTGTATGCCATGATCCCCAATGCGACGTTGGCCTACTTCAACTACGTGAATGACACGCAGGGCGGCGTGTGTGGGCGGAAGATCGTCTACCAGCTAGAGGACAACTACTACGAGCCGGCCAGGGGTCTGGAGATGGCTCGCAAGCTGGTGGAGCAGGACAAGGTTTTGGCCCTGGTTGGAAACCTGGGCGATTTGGACCACTCCAGCGCCTTCGAGTATCTGAACGAAGCCGGCGTGCCCGACCTGCTGGTCTCCGGCGGGGCCCACAAGTACGGCTCCGACCCTCAGGGCCATCCATGGACGGTGCAGATGATCCCCGACTACCGTGCGGAGTCCTCGTTCTTTGGTCAGTACATCTCCGAGAACCTGCCCGGCAAGACGGTGGCCGTCCTCTACGAGAACGACGACTTCGGTCTTGATGGTCTGACTGGTCTGAAGCAGGCTCTCGACCCGGACAAGAACGAGGTGGTGTCGGAGCAGCCCTACGAGGCATCGGCCGTCGACATCCGCTCTCAGGTCGTCAACATGAGGGACTCTGGCGCCGAGGTGGCGGTCTTTTACACCACGCCCGCTGCGACCGGTCAGGCCATCAAGGCTGCCGACCGCTTGGGCTGGAAGCCGCAATATCTGGTTACCTACGTCAATTCAGACGACATTCTGTTTCAGTTTGTGCCGGCGCCAATCTTGGAAGGCATGATGACTTCCAACATCCTGAAGCTGGCGGCCTGGAAGGACGAACCGGCTATCGCCAAGCACCATGAGATCATGAGCCAGTATGGCGGGCCGGCTCCCAGCAACTTCAGCGTTTACGCTCAGGCTCTCGGAGAACTGATGGTGGAGGTACTGAGCCGGGCCTGCGATAACCTGACGCGTCAGGGCCTAATGGACGCCATTGAGTCCATTGACGGCTGGCATTCCGACCTCCTGCTGGACGGCATCAACGTCACGATAAGCGATACCGACCACACCGCCTTCGACACCGGGCGGCTGCTGAAGGTCGTCGTCGAGAACGGGAAGGGCCGGTTCGAGTACTTCGGCCCGACCTACCAGTTCCAGCAGTAGCGCCCGCGTCGCTCCGACGAGTGCGGCGCCAAGAACCACCCCACGTCCTCTAGCACTGGCGTTCGCAACGCAATCGAGCGATAATGAGGGCGATATGCCCGCCAGGAAGAGCCGCCGCCGGCCGCCCGATCTGTTCGACGAGCAAACCCGCGCCCGCACTCAGCGCGAGGCGCCTCTCGCGGCGCGCATGCGTCCCGCCACCCTCGATGAGTTCGTGGGCCAGGAGCACCTGGTGGGCGAGGGCCGCATGCTGCGCAAGAGCATCGAGACCGATCAGGCGCCCTCGATGGTCTTATGGGGGCCACCGGGCAGCGGCAAGACCACCCTGGCCCGCATCATCGCCGGCCTCACCCGCTCCCACTTCGCGCCGGTGTCCGCCGTCACCGCCGGCGTGGCCGACCTGCGCCAGATCGTGGACGAGGCGCAGGACAGGCGCGGGATGTACGGGCAGCGCACCATCCTGTTCATCGACGAGATCCATCGCTTCAACAAGGCGCAGCAGGACGTGATCCTGCCCTACGTCGAGGACGGCGTGGTCACCCTCATCGGCGCGACCACCGAGAACCCATCGTTCGAGGTCATCTCGCCCCTGCTCTCGCGCTGCCGCGTCTACAGCCTGAACCCGCTGTCGCCGGAGCAGATCGAAGTCCTCCTGCGGCGGGCGATAACCGAACCCGAACGCGGCCTGGCCCACCTGAACCCCGACGTGGACTACGAGGCGCTGACCGGCCTGGCCCAGGCCTCGGGCGGCGACGCTCGCATCGCGCTGAACGCCCTCGAACTGGCGGCGGCCACCGTCCCGGCGGACGAGAACGGCGTGCGCCACATCGCCCTGCGCGACTTCGAAGAGGCGCTGCAGAGGCGCACCACCCTCTATGACAAGGCCGGCGACTACCACTACGACACGATCTCCGCCTTCATCAAGTCGCTGCGCGGCTCGGACCCCGACGGCGCCCTCTACTGGCTGGCCCGCATGATCGACGCCGGCGAAGACCCGCTGTTCATCGTGCGGCGGATGGTGATCCTGGCGGCGGAGGACGTGGGCCTGGCCGACCCGCAGGCCCTGGTGGTGGCGATGGCCGCCCAGCAGGCGGTGCACTTCGTGGGGATGCCCGAGGGCTACCTGCCCCTGGCTGAGGCCACGATCTACCTGGCGTCGGCGCCCAAGAGCAACAGCGCGCTCACGGCCTACGGGCGGGCGCGGGATGACGTGCGCCAGACCCGCAACGAGCCGGTGCCGCTCCACCTGCGCAACCCGGTGACGGACCTGATGAAGGAGATGGGCTACGGCCGCGACTACAAGTACGCCCACAGCTACCCGGGCCACTACGTGCCGCAGCAGTTCCTGCCCGATAAGCTGCGGGGCCGCCGCTACTACCAGCCCTCGGACCAGGGCTTCGAGAAGACGATCCGCGAGCGCCTGCGGCGGGTGCGGGAAGAGGGGCCAGAGGCAGGCGAGACGGAGGGCCAGTAAGCTCATCCGTCCCCCAAACCGCGGGGGCTTTCGCATTGGGGCGACTCCGATAGCCGAAGCAGAACGGATGGTCTTGACAATTCAGTCACTCAGTGCGAAGATGATTAAGATGCTTTCGCCGGAGGAGAAACGATGACGGAGCCACCCAAAGGTTGGACTGAGAAGCCGGTCCAGATGCGAACCACCGCCCCGAATGAGGATCTCGCCTACTGCGTGTTCCTGATTGAACGTGGGCTCGAGGGGGGCGGACACAGGCCGCGTGGAAGCGGGTTTCTGGTCAACGTGGATTCGATACTGTACGCTGTGACAGCGCGCCACGTGGTTCAGCAGCAGGATGAGAAGACCGGCGAGTGGACCGAGATAATCAAGCCGCTCTTCGTGAGGGCAGTACGGGACAACGAAGACGGAACCCACTCCTCATTCCTCAAGGAATTCGCATCTCGATTCTTCTCCTACGACGACATGTTCGTTTTTCACGCCGATGCCTCCGTCGACGCCGCGGTCTTCCCCACGTACCGCTTGGTCGGCGTTCGGGAGAAGACCAAAGCGCTGCCTACTTCCTTCCTGCAGCCCGACGATCTGGTCAGAGTCGGGGAGGACGTGCACCTGTTCGGGTTTCCTGGGCCGTACGGCTGTGCCGAGGGGATGAGCGTGGTCAGAAGCGGCACCATCTGCTTCAAGCTGGACAGGTACAAATACCTACTAGACGCGACCGCCTGGCCTGGCGACAGCGGCGGCCTGGTGTGCTCGAAGCCGTATTTCGGTGTTCCCGAGGATCACTCCGGCCAGTTTCAGTGGCAGATGGGTGGGAAGATAATCGGTTTACACAGGGGACGGGAGCCTGCCTCGCGGTTCGGCCTGCCCGCAGAACTTGAGGCCTTCCGGCTGGTCGTGTCAGCGCAAGCCGTGAGCGAAATTCTTGAGTCCGAGGCGTTCGCATCCCTCCACGCGAGGATTAGGGCGGTCGAGGCGGCTGATCTGCCACGGGGCGAGCCGACCGCTGCGTGTTAATCCGGAGCAACCGCGTGAGCCGCTCGTAGGCGTCGTCGCCGCCCCGGCAGGCCTCCGGCTGACGCGCCCCTCGGTTCTCGGTTCCTGGTTCTGCGCCGTCTTTCGCACCCGTGTAACACCCGGCCCCTAAACGCGTCTTCACATATGGTCGCACCCCCATCTTGGGCAACTATCGTCGTTGGCGTTTGCGGGAGGCGCAATCAGATGGCGACAGCACGCGTAGACATGCGGACACTAGCCGAAATGCTGCTGGAGCGACTCGACAGCCGCTGGCGGCGGCCCGACCTCACGTTCTCGATCAGTGTCCACCGCGACGGCATCGCCCTGTCCATCGCCCCCGCGGAGCGCTTAGGCAAGCACCGCCACGTCCTCAGGCATCGCCTCTCGGCGCCTGACCTGATCGCCCTGCAGCGTCAGGGCGGTCTGGACGACCTGGCGGCTGCGATCCTGCGCTCCGCCGACCGCTTCTCGAACGTCATCGCTGCCTAAGATGCCCGCTCGTTCTGAGCCTGCCAGCCGGTCGGCAGGCTCAGCTCGAGGGGGGACCGGTGCCCATCACCGCGCGCAGTGGGCGCAGCGAGCCGCGCCCCTACGAACCCCTTGATCCGCGCAGCCTCCCGACCTGCTGGTTGTCCTCCTCCGTTTGGGGTAAAATAAGAAAAGCCAGTAGAAAGCGGCGAACCCCCGGGGAGGCAAGAGCGTGGTCAACGAAGAGATCATTCGAGAATCGCTGAAAGGGATCCTGGACCCGGAGCTGGGCCTGAACATCGTGGACCTGGGCCTGGTCTACGACATCGAAATCCAGGACGGCGACGTGCAGGTCGCCTTCACCCTCACCGCCATGGGCTGTCCCATCGGTCCCATGATCGGCGAGCAGATCCAGGAGACGGTGATGGCCTTGCCCGGCGTGAAGACCGTGAGCGCCGAGCTGACCTTCGACCCGCCCTGGGACCCCTCGCTGATGAGCGAGGACATCCGCGAGGAGTTGGGGTTCTAGGCGCTTCGCGCAGAACTTAGAACCTAGAAGTTCTAGGTTCTTTCGCCGCCCTCTTCCGGCGGTATCGCGATGCCGCAGTGCGGACAGTAGTGAGCGCCCACCGGCGGCAGCGGGCTGCCGCAGCCCGGACAGCGGGTTGCCAGGCGAGCGCCGCACTCGGTGCAGTACTGCCAGTAGGGTGGCACCTCCGTCTGGCAGGCCTGACACTCCACGACGAACTTGCGGAACACCTCGAGGCTGTGCCGCAGTTCCTCCTCCGGCACGGCGCTCCGCGCCCGTTTACGGCGCCGAGGGCGTTCGCGGGCCTCAGCCATGGTTACCTCTCTCCCGTCTCTTCGAAATCGTAGGCTTCGCTTGGGGCCTCGCCGATAGCCGACAGGTGGCATACGTCGTTCAGAGACACCAGGATCGCCGGGGGCGCTCCCGGCCATCCCCGACCTGTCGGGGTCTCGACCACCGTGATCGAACCGTTCTCCACCACAAACGGAACCGGCCGCCGGTAGGGCCGGCCCAGCACATCCATCAGGAACGCGGCGATGGCGCCGGCGTGGGTGACCACCGCCACCGTCTCGCCGTGGTGACGTTCCCGCAGGCTCCAGAGCGCGTCGCAGACCCGGCAGCGGAAGGCCTCGCGACCCTCCTCGCCGGGGTAACGTGGATACTCGGCCTCCGGGGAGAGGACAGCCGCCGCCACCGCCGGTGCGCGTTCGTGGATCTCCCCCCACGTGAGGCCGGAGAGCTCGCCGAAGTCGTACTCCTTGACCCCGGGCAGATCCTGCGCCGTCAGGCCCAGCGCCCCAGCGATAACGGTCGCCGTGTCCCAGGCGCGCCGCAGGGGGCTGCTATAGACAGCAGCGACCCGCCAGCGGGCCAATCGCTTGCCCAGGGCCTGCGCCTGACGGCAACCGCGCTCGGTCAGGGGGAACTCACGCTGGCCCTGGAGGCGCCACTCGCGGTTGCCCTCCGATTCGCCATGCCGGATCAGGATCCAGCGCATTGCTCTAGCGGCGCACTCGGCGGCCGCAGTTCAGGCACGTCCACCGCTCGGCGACGCGCGAGGGCCAGCCGCCAGAATCACTCTGGAAGATGAACACGTCGGGCGCAGCGATGGCCACTTCCAGCAGGTAGTGCAAGCGGCCTTTCGGGCGACGCGCCACCTGCCAGGCGCGGCCGTCGCAGCGCCGGCAGGGCGGGCCCTTTTCCTCGCGGCGAACGGCCGCTTGGGCGGCGACGTCGTTCGTCTCCACGCTCACGAAAGGTGGTCCAGAAACCCCTTCAATATGCGGGCTGTGGCCCCCCAGATACGATGGTCACCGTAGAGATAGGTAAGGATCGCCACTGGCCGGTCGTGGAGTTGGCGCACGGCTCGCTCCAGGTTGCGTTCGTCCAAGAGGTGGCGCAGGGGCACCTCCACCAGCTCCGCAACCTCGTGGGCGTTGAGCACGAACGGGTAGTCGGGCGAGGCCAGCACGCCCACGAAGGGGCTCACCAGGAATTCGGTGATGGTGACGATGTCGTCCAGCCGCCCCAGCACCTCGACGTCCTGCCGGCGCACGCCGATCTCTTCTTCCGTCTCGCGTAGGGCGGTGGTCAACAGGTCGCCGTCATCGCTGTCGAAGGCGCCGCCGGGGAAAGATGTCTCGCCTTTGTGGTGCTCGACGTAGTCCGTGCGGCGCGTGAGGAGGATATGGGGTTCGCCATCCTTCTCGTAAAGGAGGAGCAGCACCGCGGCCGGCGTCGTTTCGTCCACAGAAAGACGAACCGGCTGATAGCCGGCGAGGAAGCTTCGTATCTGCTGAAGAAGGCCGGCCTCTCTCACCACCATCGGCATCCCCCAAAGGGAAATGATAGCGCATCCGGGGCGCGAAGGGCCAGTCTGAGACGGCGAAACCGCTGGCTCAGGGCTGGCCGCTGAGCACGGCCGTGCCCTCGCCGAAGGTTATCGTAAGGCGATGGTCGGTGTTGATGTGGTCGAGCTGATCGTTGATCACGCTCTTGACTGTCCCTTCGAAGTTGCCGGTCACGAAGCCGGGGATGCCTCCCAGTTTGATATCGAGGTTGTCGACACGAGGATGCGCGCCGTCGAGGTACAGATCGCCGGAGACTCTGGCTGTCACGTCCAGGCCCAGCACGGCATCGAGGTTTCCTGACGCTGACGGCCCCTCGGGGTTGAAGCAGATCTTGAGGTCGGCGATGGGGGCATTTTCGTCGTCCAGGAAACGGCGCCCACGGGATGTGGCCTCGCTCTCGTTGAAGGTGAAGGAGGCTGACTGCCCGGCATCCAGCTGTGTGTTCATCTGGTCCAGCTTGTTCTGGAGCTGATCTGCCAGGGCAGGGTTGGACTCCACCTGGCGGTCGTGGCTATCGCACTCGCCGGGGTTTCCGGCAAAGGCCGCGACCCCGAGGACAACGGCGAGCACCACCACAAGTCCGCCGGCGGCGCCGATTGCGAGCAGCACGAGCCGAAACGGGTTCAGAACCATGGACGGCCTCCTTAGAGCAGATGCTCGGAGATGCACGAAGGCATAATTCTCGCCTCAGTCTAGGCGAGGAAGGCGAGTCTGTCAAAAGATCGGACCGGTGGAATCGTGGGAATGCTATCTCTTCGTAAGCGGCAGCCAGAATGCCGAAGGTGCGTCAGTTGCGCGTAAAGCGGTAAGTGGAGCCGGCGCGTATCTGAGGCGACGGTAAGTCTGCGATGAAGAATCTGGCACGAAAACTTTTGGAGCAACTTGACCGTAAGCGCTTGACAAACCGGCGCAGCCGTCATATCGTATCCCTGGGCTAGGCGCGCACGTGCCCGGCCTAGAGAGCTTTTGTGGCCGCACCCCCGAAGGCTCTCTCTTTTTGTGGCCCTCCCTGGTGGCGATCAGTGAGGACATAATGATTATTTTTCACCCTTGATCAAAGCGGTGGACGAACCGACAATGACGCTGAACGTTGGGGGTGCGGCCAAACAGCTCCCGACGAGTTTGGGGTGGAGAGTTGGAATGCCCAGGCCGGCACTCTCCACCCCAAATCTATTGTTGACGACCTCTCCACGGGAAACGCCGGGCGGCGCGGAGTCCGCCAGCGCATCTGGGTCGTTGAAGGCGAGCTATAGGGCCAGCATGCGCTGTTCCTTGCCAATCCTTGTACCCGCGAGTAGTATGGACTGACCACGCCAGTCTGCTAAGCGGGACGGAGGGAGGACGGCGATGAACCGCGTATTGCAGGACGGCAAGGGACGCTCGCAGCGGTCATCGGGCCTGCTGCGGGAATACTTGCAGGGAGTGGACTCCGAGCACGCCAGCCTGGTGGCGCAGCGCGATCTCCTGCTAGCCTGGATCGAGCTCCTTGACCAGCAAAGGGGCAACCTGCAAGAGGCCATCGAGATCGACAACAAGCTGGCCGAGATGAGCCAGCGTAGCCTTGGTGTGCTAGAGACCCTCGGTGGCCTCCCGAAGGGCGAAGCGGCGATCGCCTCCTGAATGTTTTCCTTCGTCCTCAGCTCGCCCCTCATCACGCACAGATGAGGCGCCGGCTTTCGGCTGCCGGTGCGGCTGTGGTGGGCCCGGCAGGATTCGAACCTGCGACCAACCGGTTATGAGCCGGTTGCTCTGCCGCTGAGCTACGGGCCCACCGAGGATGGGCGGCTCTATGCCAGTGACCATGATAGCACCCGTGGGAAGCGCCGCAAGACGCTGGGTCACTCTCACACGCCGTCGCTTAGCCGGAGCAGGGCCGCGACCAGGTCTTGGGACGAGACGCCCGGCGATTGCACCTGGTGGGAGCGGTAGAAGTCGTCGATGACGGCGGCCAGTTCGTCGCCACTCAGTCGACAGTCGCGCAGAGAGACCTCAAGCTCCTCTAAAAGGTGTTGGGGGTGGAAGACGAAATCACCGGAGAGGGTCAGGTCCTCGATGACGTTCTCCTGAAGGCGGGCGGTCACGCGGATGAGGCCGCCGGGCGCCTTGTGCTCGGCCTCGGACACGCGCACGCCGCCGCGGACGAGGACGCCGATGCGCTGGGGAGGTAGGCCGCTCTTGCGTCGCAGCCAGCGCGGCGACTGAAATCGGCGATTCAGCGCCTCCACGGTCTTCCTCTCCGTGTAGGTAAGGTGGCCCGGCTCTAGTTCCACCTCCAGCGCCTCGCGAAGCTTGCCGGTGAGTATCGACTTCACCGCCTCCCGCGGCGGCGCCTGGCCCAGCTCGCGCTTGATGGTGGTCATGTAGTCGCGCAGGCTCTGGTGGACTTTGTCGCGCATCTTTTCTGAGGAGACCCTCAGCGCGCGGGCCATGGTCTCGATGTCGAAGTCGAACATGAGGCTGCCGACGACCACCATCGCCTGGCCGATGGCGGCGATGCCGGTGCCGCCGATCTTGCGGTCGCCCACCAGGATGTCGTTCAGAGGCCGGTGGTGCGCCTCGATGCCCAGCGCACGGTAGGTTTCCACGAGCGGGCCGATGAATGCCCTGTAGATCTCCTCCACCCGGCGCGGCAGGTTTTCGCGGTGGAAGATCCACTGGACGAAGAGCTGACCGTCGTCCAGGTAGACGGCGCCGCCGCCCACCTCGCGTCTTAGGACAGGAAGGTCCCGCGAGCGGCAGTACTCCAGGTCGATCTCCTTGTCCAGCTCCTGGTGATAGCCGATGCAGAGGTAGGGCCGGTCGGGGCTCACGAGGGCGATGGTGTTGGGCGTGGCGTCGTCCATGGCGTGGGCGACAGCGTGGTAGATGGTCTGCGACTCCAGATAGGGGACGATGCCCAGATCGAGCAGCCTCACTCGCACTGGCGCTCCTCATCCTTCTTCAGCATCCCCTTCTGCTCGTATTCCGCAACCTCCGCCTCCAGCCAAGGGCGGACATCAGGGCCGTGCGCCAGGTTGGCGATGTCGGCGGCCAAGTTGGCGGGCGCGATGACTACCAGCCAGCCCTTTTCGTAGTGGTCGACGTTCAGCAGACCAGGGTTCGTCAGCACCTCTTGGTTGATCGCGACGATGGCCCCGCCCACGGGCGCTTTCAGCGGGCCCACGTACTTTCCCGCCTCCAGGGAGCCGAAGGCCCGACCCTTCTCCACCCGCCGGCCGACGGGCGACAGCTTGATGTAGGCCACCATGCCGGCGGCGCAGGCCCCGAAGGCGTCCAGTCCCACCCGCACGCGGTCTTCCTCCAGGCGGGCCCAAGTGTGCTCCTTGCGGTCGTAGAAGAGGTGGTCGGGCAGGTGGAACTCTCTGACCTGGGCCATGGGGTTACCTTTCGCTATTCACCATCACGCGGGTTCGGCGGTGCCGTCGCTGAAGACGCCGTAGATTAAGGCCGCCTCGGCGATATCCATCGTGCGCACCGCGGAGCCCTTCGCCGATAGGCCGCGTTGGGTGATGCGCTTGCACTGAGGGCAGGCCTGCACCACGACTTGAGCGCCGCTGTCCTGCAGAGCGCCGGTGAGCGTACTGTTGACCTGTCCCGCGAGCTCCGCGTCCCACATCTCCACGTCGCCGCCTCCGCCGCAGCAGAGAGCCCGCTCTCGCGAGGGCGTGAGCTCCACATAGGCGTCGCCGGCCAGGGCGCGCAGCACCTCGCGCGGTGGGTCGTAGACGCCCAGGCCGCGACCCAGGTCGCACGGGTCGTGGTAGGTGACAGCGACTTCCGCCGTGCGGAACGTCAGCCGGCCGGAGCGCACCAGCTCGGCGATGAACTCCGAGGAGTGCATGAGGCGGACGCCCTCCAGCGGGTAGTATTGGCGCCAGGCATAGTAGCAGGAGGGGCAGTTGAACACCACTGTCTTAGCCCCGAAGCGCTGGACGCCCTCCTCGATGTTGTGGCGGATGACGCGCTCGGCGTCCTTGGCCAGCCCGCCGGCGATGAGGGGGAAACCGCAGCACCACTCCTTCCCGGCCAGCAGGCCGACGTTCACGCCCGCCTTGATTAGCACCCGCAAGAAGGCCTGCGGTATCTCCTGCACCGCCGGCGAAAAAGAGGAAACGCAACCCACGAAGTAGAGCACGTCGGCGTGGTCCTTGGTGAGCAGATCGGCGGGCAGGTCGTCCAGGAACTCGGCCCAGAGGGCGCGCTCATCGTTGGGGTAGCCGAAGATGTTCCCTTCTTTGAGGATGGCGTCTCGCGCGCGGTCCAGGTTCGGGGGCAGCATGCAGCGGCCGGTGGCCAGCTCCTGGCGCATGGCGATGGCCAGGTCGCGCGTCTTGATGCCCACTGGACAGTAGACCTGGCAGCGGCCGCAGAGGGTGCAGGCGAACACTCCCTCTTGGTAGCGAAGCCACTCCTCCTCGGAGGGGTCCCCTCGGCGGAAGAGCCTGTTCAGCAACGAGCCGTCCTCGTGGAAGAGTTGGCGGCGGCGTCGGATCATTCCCATCAGGGAGACGCCCTCATCGTCCTTCACCCGGAACGAATCGCAGGCCCGCAGGCACTCGCCGCAGCGAGTGCAGGCGTCCAGCTCCAGGAGCTGGCGAGGGCTGAACGGCCGCTGGCGTGGGTCGGCGAAGAGCGTGGGCGATTCGGCCTCCGTCACCGTGGCCACGCCGCCGCCTCCTGGGCCGCCGGGGCGTTGACGGCGATCGTCGTCGGGCTGGCGAACATGTGGAAGAGCTTGGAGTAGGGCAGGTAGGCCACCAGCGCCAGCCCGAACGAGCCGTGGAACCACCAGAGGGCGTCGTGGGCGCGGGTCCAGTCGGCGCCCAGGGGATCCAGCACCCGCGAGAGGGGGTAGCCCAGGAAGGCGTAGGCGGCTACGCCATCGGGGGTGCCTTCCTTCAAGTAGCGAGCAGCCTCGACCAGAAAGCCGCTCAGCGCCAGGAAAGCCAGCAGGGCCAGGATAGCGGCGTCCTCGAAGGCGGTGCGAATGTAGGGTCGGGGCGCGATGAACCGCCGCTGGAGAGCGATGGCCAGCCCCAGGAGGAGCGCCAGCCCGAGGAAGTCGTTGGTGGCAGCGAACCAGTGGTCGTCTTTCGCCAGGGGAGCGCCCAGGTCGATGAGGACGTTGCCGCCGCTGCCGATGACGAACAGGCCAACGAAAGACCAGCTAAGGCTGACGTGCATGAGCCAGCGCTGGCGGCTCTCGCGCCAGAGCTGGCGCTGCACGAGGCCGTTCCAGAAGAGGGCGCGCAGAAAATAAGGACACCTCTGAGGGTTGAAACCCTCAGCTTTGGGGAAGCTGCGGGATTTATCCCGCAGAGGTAGATTCAAATGCAACCCCGCCGGCCCCGGCCGCAGCCAGAAGCGCACGCGCTCGAAGACGCCCCAGGCGAAGACGGCCAGGGCTAGGGCCGAGAGGCCGTGGAAGAGGGCATCCACACCGGTCGCCGCTCAGTCCGTCCGCTCGATGCGGATGCGCCAGCCCACGCCGTCGTTGACGAAGGTCTGGAAGGGGTAGCCTTTCTTAGCGCAGAAGTTGGGGATGGTGACCATGGCGGCCGGCTCGAAGTCCACCAGCACCTCCAGCACCTGCCCCTGCTCGAGCGCCTTCAGGGCCTCGCGCGTCTCGATGAGGGTGTAGGGGCAGATCTTGCCCGTGATGTCGATTCGATGATCGACGGTAGTTATCGCCATTGCCGCCTCCCCTCTTGAGTTGGGGACCCCAGCCTAAAGGCTGGGGCATGAGGTGCGAATCCGATGCCCCCGCCTTCAGGCGGGGGTCGAGAGGCACCCACCAACGTGTATTCGGTTGCCATCCTCAGGCGAAGTTGACGACCTTGTGGGCAACGATGAGGTCCACCAGTTCGCCGAAGTCGATGGGCCTGACCCGAGGCGCCGCTTGCTCGGCCAGGCCGCGCCGCTCCAGGTCCCTCTTCACCGCATAGACGGGCCTGGCGCCGTTGCCCAGGCTCGAGACGTCCAGGTACACGCCGTCCTGGACGAGGACGACGATGGCCTCGTCGTCGTGCTGAGCCAGGGCCAGGCCGTTGCCGCCGAAGGGCTGGTCGATGAGATACAGGTTCGCCATGGCGTCACGCCTCCTAGAAGTCGATGGTCAGGTCCGCCCGCCGGACGAGTTCGAGTGCCTGGCGGCGGTCGATAACCTCCACGTCCTCCGCCAGGTCGGCCTCCTCGATGCCGCGCTCCGCCAGCGCCTCGCGCTCCACCTTGAGCCTGGCGCCGAGAGAGGCCAGGGTGGCCAGGTAACGGGCCGAGTCGCGCCGGTCGACGCCCTTCGACGCGAAGCGAACGCCCTCGCCGAGGTAGAGCACGTCGACCGTGTGCTCGTCGATGCCGCTGGTGACGCCGACCGCCGCTCGCAGGCCTTCCGTGTAGTAGATCGAGCCGTAGGGGGCGTGGTTGAAGGTGACCAGAACGTGTCGCTGACCCATGTCTGTTCCCCCTTGCGTCTAGAGCGTGACCAGCCGGTCGACCTCGCCCACGATCTCGGCGAAGTCGGGCAGGCCGCCCACGCGCACGCCCTCGACGTAGTCCTTACCGCCCTGGAGGCCGCGGGCGTTGACGCAGACGCCGCAGGCGACGATCTCCGCCCCCTTGTCCAGCAGGGCCAGCACCCGGTCCTTGGGGAGCACGTCCAGGTCGGGGAAGCTCTGGTGGCGGATGGGGTTGTAGACGGCGTCCAGGTAGTAGAAGTACTTGACGCTGTGCCCCCTGGCGAGAGCCGCCTCGCCGATGTCGGCGGCGGTCTCCCAGTTCTCGAACTGGTAGGGCCCTCCCGTTAGCAGAATGCCGATGGTGGCCAACCCTCCGCTCCTCTCCGCCGTGGGGCATTGTCGATAAAGTCGACGGTGTTAGTCGAGTAATACGCTACTTCACGAAGTTTGTCAAGGGGTCTGGAGGGTAGCAGAATTGCAGTGTTGCCCGGGGCCGAGTTGCGCAGGGATTGTAACGCGCGAGCGGCGAGCGAGTCTTGACTTTTAGGCCGGAAGCGAGTACAAACGGATAGGTGACGACGATGTGTAGAACACACTTCATCAGTGCAAGAGGGGCCGGGCTAGTGGCGGTGATGCTAATGGCTGTGCTTGCCGCAGCCTGCGGCGGTGACTTGACGGACACAGGGGACCGTGAAGCCCCGGCGGCGCCTGCTGGTGTCGGAGCGGAGACGGGCGAGTCGGACGCCGCAGTTAGTGGAGGTGCGGAGGATGGCAGCCTGCCTCTGCCGCAACTGGACCGGAAGATTATCCGGACGGCAAGACTCGAACTGCGGGTCGAGAAGGTCAGCGCAGCCGTGACTGAAGTGGAGGACATCGCCGAGGCAGCAGGCGGTTGGGTCTCGGCGTCGAACGTGTTTGTCGATGAACCTTCGACATCGGGTGCTGGGGATGATCAGACGCCGAAGCGAACGGAGACGGCAACGGTGACGATCCGGGTGCCGGCGGATGCTTATCGCAGTGTGATCGGCCAACTCAGAAGCATGGCTGAGCAGGTAAAGTCTGAGAGCAGCGAGGCCTCGGAGGTCACGGAGGAGTATACGGACCTACAGGCGCGACTGCGAAATCAGGAGGCAACCGAAGCTCAGCTACTGGAACTGCTCAACAAGGCGGAGACGATCCCCGACATCCTTGCAGTCCAAGACAAAGTCAGCCAGGTGCGGCTGGAAATTGAGCGGGTGCAGGGACGCATCAACGTGTTGGACAGTCTGACAAGCATGGCGACGATTACCGTTGAGTTGGCGGCATTCGTACCGCAGGAGCGGGGTGGCGATCAGGGCTGGGCAGCGAATGCGTGGGATGTGGCCTGGGAGGGTTCGCAGATCACGGTGGTCGTTCTCGGTAGCACGGCTATCGTGGGTGCCATGGTACTGGCCTGGCTGGCGATTCCCGCCCTGGTCATCGCCTTCGTCTGGTGGCGGTTCGGAAAGAGGCTTTCTAGACTGTTGGGTCTGCCCCCAAGCGGGAAACCTGGCGGTACAGGCACAGCAGCGTGAGATCGGGGAGGCCCGCCCGAGGGCACGGGTGGCCGGGAGGCAGCGGCGGGGCGGGCGTCACGACCAAGGAGATCAACGCCACGGACATCATCTGGGACTTCTTCGCGGCTCATCCGATGCCGTCGCCGGAGCCCTCAGCCACGCCAGCAGCGCCTGGTTGAACGCCTGCGGCTGCTCCAATGGCGGGATGTGGCCCGAGTCGGCGATGACCTGCAGCCGCGCGCCGGCGATGTTCCCCGCCAGCACCTCGGCGATGATCTGGAAGTCGGGGATGTCGAGCTCGCCCACCAGCACCAGCGTGGGCGCCTGCACTTCGGCCAGCCGGTCGACTGTCTGGCGCGCCGGCGGTGCGTGCGGCGTCTCGTCGAAGTAGTCGGCGGCGGCGTAGGCCAGGACCATCGTCCGCAGCAGCTCGAAGCGCTCCGGGAAGCGGCGCACGCCGTCGAACAAGGGGTGCGTCAGCCACAGCCGCTCGAAGGCGGCGCGCGGCCCCTCGGCGCGCACGGCGGCCACCAGTTCTTCGATGGCTCCCGCGAACTCGGGCGAGTAGTCGAAGCCGGGCAGCGCCGAATCGACTAGCACCAGCGACGAGACGCGCTCCGGGAAGTCGAGGGCGAACTGGAGGGCGATGCCGCCGCCCATGGACAGACCCACGACGTGGGCCGGCGCTTCGACGGTCAGGCCGTCCAGCAGGTCGCGCAGGTCGAGGGCGTAGTTCTGCCAGGTGTAGCCGCTGGGCGGAGTCGCGCTGCGGCCGTGGCCGCGCACGTCGTAGCGGATGACCCGATAGCCGCCCTTCACCAGGGCCGGCGCCTGGAGGTCCCACAGTCGCAGGTCGGCGCTGTGCCCGTGCACGAGGACGACGGGCGGCCCCCGGCCGCTATCCTCGTAGAAGGTGTCGATGCCGTTGGTGGTGATGTAGGGCAAGGGCGGGCCTATCGCTGCCGCACGACCTCTCGCTTCGCTACAGCTTGTCGATGATCGCGCGGCGCTTCGCCTGATACTCCTCTTCTGAGATCAGCTCTTTCTGCCGCAGGTCGGCGAGGCGGGTGAGCGCCTGCTCCGGCGTCTCGCCGGCCGGCGGGGGCGAAGAGGTGAAACGGATGGGCGGCGCGAACGCGGGCGGCGGCACAACGCCGACCGGCAGTGCAGCGAGGCCGCCGGCTTCGACGATCTTCTCGGAGCCTTGGGCCCTGACAACGACGGTGTTCACGAGCTTGTCGTGGAGCGTTTGGGCGTCGCGGTCCCAGAGCAGCCAGAGTTCGTCCAGGTAGAAGGGGATGATGCCGGCGAGGATGCCGGCGAGCCCCCGGACGAACATGCCGCCGGTGCGCACGGCGTCGCCGTTCGTACGGATGACGCGGATGCCGACGACGGCCTTGCCGGGATTCTGGCCGCGTGGGGCGACGATGAACCACCAGATGAGCCAGCCGATGCCGAGGGTGAAGAACAAGATGAGGCCGCTTACGAGCCAGGAGATGAGGCGGTCGCCGCGGCTGGCCATGACGACGGTGCCTTCAGTGTCGAGGACGTAGGTGCCGTCGAACTGGCAGAACAGGCCTTCACCGAGCGGTTGCTGGCACTTGACGCAGAGGCGGGCGGCTGCGGACATGACACCCCTCCCAGGTGAGGATGGCGGTATTATACCGATGCCGTAGGGTCAGGGGTCAAGGGTCAAGGGCCGTTTTGTGTCATTCTGAGCGCAGCGAAGAATCTGGGGCGGTGGCGAAGCGTGATCACGGCTTCTTGCGTGGGCGCCGCTTGCGGGAAGTCCTGGGCTTGACCGTCGGCTGACCCGCCGCGCCAGCGCCGAGGCGTTCCAGTGCCTCGCGGACGGCTAGCGGGCCCTCACCGCCAGCGCCGATGGCTTGATACAGCGCGTTGGCACGATTCAGCAGTTCCACGGCCTTCTGTGCCTCGCCGCGTTCCTCCGCCAGCACGCCTAGGTTGCACAGGACTGATGCCTGCCCGACCCGGTGGCCCGCCTCCTCGTAGATGGCGAGGGCCTTCCTATAGTCCTCCTCGGCCTTATCAGGGTCGCTCCGGCGATCGTGGACGTTTCCCAGGTTGCCCAGGCAATGCGCCTGGTAGAGCTTAATGCCGAGTTCCTCGGCGATGGCCAAGGCCCTCTTGAGGCGCTCATCGGCGTTGTCTAGATCGCCGCGATCAACGTAGACGTTGCCCAAATTGGTGAGGGCGTTGACTTGGCCGAGCTTGTTGCCGATCTCCTCGTGGATGACAAGGGCCTTTTGATGGTGTTCGGCGGCTCTATCCAACTCGCCGCGATGACGGTAGACCAGGCCCAGGTTGCCGAGGCTTAGGGCTTCCTCAAGCCTCTTGCCGAGATCCTTGTAGATGGCAAGGGCCCTTTGTTGGTGCTCCTCGGCTTTGTCCAACTCGCCGCGATGACGGTACACAAGGCCCAGGTTCGCGAGTTGGTTGGCCTGGCCAGCCTTGTCGCCCATCTCTTTAGCGATAGCCAGTGCCTTCTTTAGGTGCTCCTCGGCCTTGTCAAGCTCGCCACGGAGAAGGAACACGGAGCCCAGGTTGCCGAGCGCGCCCGCCTGTCCAAGCCTGTTTCCTGTCTCTTCGTTGATAGTCAAAGCCTCCTGGAGATGCCTCTGAGCCTTATCCAGTTTGCCGCGTGTCTGGTAGGTCGCGCCCAGGTTGGCGAGGCTGGCGGCCTCGCCTTCCCTATTCCGGGCGCGCCGCGCAGCCGCTAGCGCCTGGCGGAAGTGGCCCTCAGCCTCCTCGAGCTCGCTGAGTTTCGCGAAGCTGATTCCTATCAGGATGTGCAGCGAACAGCGCTGGCTGTCATTCTCCGCAGCGGCAAAAGCCTTCAAGAACTCGTCTATGGCCTGCCCGTGCCGCTCGGCGTCTTGCAGCCGTCGCCCCTCCTCGAAGTGATCGTGCACCTCGCCCCTCGCCTGCGGCAGTCCGTCGAGGTACACATTCGCGGTGCCGCCTGGCTGGACAATGATGGTGGATCCTGGGCTACTTCGATCCACGACGACCGCCCCGTCGCCTGTCACCACGCTGCCACCCACGGCCGCGCCGTCGCCTATCACCACGCCGCCCGTCTCCGCGTGCGCTGTCCGCTCCGGGCGGCGGCTCTGCCATACCCAGGCCGCTAGGATCCCCAGCAGCGTCAGGGCAGCGCCTCCCAGTCCGACAATGATGCCAATCGTTGCCTTGTCCATATGCCGGTCGCTTCTCCTACCCCGCTAACTCCACCACTGTTACCCCTTCGCCGCCCTCTTTGGGCGGGGGTGTCGTGAGCGATTTTACGAGCGGGTGGCGCGAGAGCGCCTCGCGGATGGCGCGGCGCAGGGCGCCCGTCCCCTTCCCGTGCACGATGCGTATCTGCGGCAGGCCGGCCCGGAAGGCGTCGTCCAGCCGCTGGTCGATGAGGAGCATCGCCTCGTCCACCCGCATGCCGCGCACCTCGAGCTCGGGAGAGACCGGACCCATGAGGCTCGAGACGCGGGACAGGTCCGTGTCGCCTGGCTGCTGTATCGTGTCTCGACCCTCGACTTCTTCGATGTCGCTCACCTTCACCGTCGCGTGGAAGGAGCCCAGGCGCACCTCCAGCTCTCCGTCGGCGTTGGGCGGGCCCAGGGCCTCCGCCGCCTGGCCGATGTCGCGCAGCCACAGCCGGTCGCCGGCGGCGATGGGCGGCAGCGGGCCGGCCTTGCGCTTCTTGCGCCGGCGGCGCAGCTTCTCCGCCTCCTCCTCGACCGCTACCACCTCCTGGGTTGCGGCGGCCACGGCCTCCTTGGCGGCGGGCAGCATCTCTTTGGCGGCAGCCGGCGGCTCGCGAGCCGCGACCGCGGCGTCGCGCTCCGCCTGCCGCACCTGGCGGGCGGCCTCGCGCAGGCGGGCCCGCATCTGCCCCAGCTCACGCTCCATCTCCAGGCGGGCCTTGTCCTGCATGCGGTCGCGGTCGCGCTCCAGGGCGGCCATGCGCTCCTGGAGGCGGGCGTGGATCTGCTCCGCCTCGTGGCGGGCGATCTGCTCGGCGCGAGCAGAGTCGGCGGCTTCGTCGCGCTGGCGGCGGATGTCGGCCAGCAGGCTCTCCACCTGCTGGCGGTCGGGGGCGATTCCGGCGCGGGCGCGGTCGAGCACGTCTTCGGGCATGCCCAGGCGGGCGGCGATGGCCAGGGCGTTGCTCTGGCCGGGCAGGCCGATGGTCAGGCGATAGGTGGGGGCCAGGCTCTGCGGGTCGAACTCCACCGAGGCGTTGGTGATGCCCGGCGTCACGTGGGCGAAGACCTTGAGGTGGCCGTGGTGCGTGGTGGCCACGGTCGTGCAGCCCACCTCCAACAGGCGCTCCAGGATGGCCTGGGCCAGCGCCGAGCCCTCCGTGGGGTCGGTGCCGGCGGCCAGCTCGTCCAGCAGCACCAGGCTGTTGCGCTTCACGGTGCCCAGGATATGGATGATGTTCCCGACGTGCGAGCTGAAGGTGGAGAGGGACTGTTCGATGCTCTGTTCGTCGCCGATGTCGGCGTGAACGGAGGCGAAGACGGGCAGGCGGCTGCCTTCGTCGGCGGGGATAGGCAGGCCGGCCTGGGCCATCAGGCTGAGCAGCCCGGCGGTCTTGAGGGCGACGGTCTTGCCGCCGGTGTTGGGGCCGGTGATGAGCAGGATCGAGTACGATTCGCCGCGCTCGGCCTTGCCCACGGCCAGCGAGATGGGCACCACGTCGCCGGTGAGCAGCGGATGGCGGGCGTTGACCAGCCGCAGCTCGACGGTGCCGCGCGCCAGCCACGATTGCTCCTCGCCGAAGTAGGGGATGTCCCTGGCGTGCATCGCCTCGCCCAGCTTGGCCTTGGCGAGGGCCAGGTCCAGCTCGGCCAGCGCCTCCACGGTCGCCTCGATGTCGCCGGCGGCGCGACCGACGCTGGCGCTGAGCACGCGCAGGACGCGCTCCACCTCGCGCTGCTCTTCGACCTGGAGCTCGCGCCAAGCGTTGCCCAGCTCGACGGTCTCCAGCGGCTCTAGAAAGACGGTGGCGCCGCTGCCCGACACGTCGTGGACGACGCCGGGGATCTGGCCGCGCAGGTCGGCCTTCACCGGGATGACATAACGTCCATCACGCAGCGTCACGATCGGCTCCTGCGCGACCTGGCGGCCGGTCTGCGAGGCGAGGATGTGCTGGAGGCGGGCGGTCAGGCGGTCGTGGGCCTGGCGCACCTCGCGGCGGAGGTCGGCCAGGACGCGGCTGGCGTCGTCGCTGACCTCGGCGCGCTGGTTGATGCAGCGGGCGATATCGGCCACCAGCGGCGCGAGGTCGGCCACGCGGTGGGCGATATCGCGCAGCAGGGGCAGGTCGATGCCGAGCCGGATGACGGCGTTGCGGACGGACGAGGCGAGGCTGAGAGTGGCGTGCACGTCCAGCAGTTCGGTCGGCTCCAGGATGCCGGCCAGGGCGCCCTTCTGGGCGTGAGGGCGCACGTCGCGGGTGCCGCCCAGGCTGAGGTTGGGCTTCAGCTCCAGCAGGCGGCGGGCCTCGGCGGTCAGGCGCTGGCGGCGCACGACTTCCGCGTAGTCTGCCGACGGGCGCAGTGCCAGGGCCAGCTCGCGGCCGGCCGTGGTCTGGCAGAGGGCGGCCAGGCGGGCCAGTATCTTATCGAACTCCAGGGTGGCGAGGGTCTTAGCAGCAGTGCTCATGTTCTCTCCGCTGATGGTGAGCTGGCTAAAACCCGCTCATGGTGAGCCTGTCGAACCATGAGCGCGGGTCTGCTCATCCTTCGACAAGCTCAGGATGAGGGGGGCAATTCTGATCATGGTGAGCTCACGATAAGCCGCTCACGGTGAGCCCACAATAACCCGCTCACGGTGAGCCTGTCGAACCGTGAGCGCGGGAAGCCTGTATCAGGCCATTCCAGTCCCTTCTGATCAAAGCCTCCTTCTTCCTCCTAGACCAGCCCTTGAGCCTCCTCTCGCACTGGAATGCCTCTTCTCTTGAGGAGAATTCCTCCGCGAACACAAGCTGGACGGGCCGGCGACGGTAGGTGTAGCCTCTGAATTCACCACTTTCATGAGCACCTAGTCGCTCCGCAAGATCGTCTGTGTGGCCGACATAGTAGGAGCCGTCGGCGCATTGGAGGATGTACACGTAGAAGCTCATGAGAGAAACCTTGGACTCCGCTCATCCTTCGACAGGCTCAGGACGAGCGGATTCGAGCCGCTCATGGTGAACCCGGATTGACGCGCTCTAGTTCGACAGGCCTGCCTGCCGGTAGGCAGGCTGACCACGAGCGGAAGATAACCGCCCCGCTCACCCTGAGCCTGTCGAAGGGCGAGCGGGGCCTCATGGTTCGAGAGTCTCAGGACGAGCGGCGGTGTGCGGCTGGTCACCTCGCTTCCCTCCCCAGCACTACCGATGTCACCCGCTGGCGGGCCGGGATGTGCCAGTACGTCCGCAGCAGGGCGTCGCCGTCCGGCAGGAGGCGGAAGCCGTGCTTCTCGTAGAAGCGGATGGCCCAGCCGGCGGCGGCCCAGGTGCCCACCAGCAGGCGCTCGGTGCGGGTCCGGGCCATCGCGTGGCGCACCAGGGCACTGCCCACCCCCTGCCGCTGGCGGCCGGGCAGCACGTAGCAGTGGCGCACCAGGGTCACGTCCTTCACCGGCTCGAAGCCTATCACGCCGGTGAGCCGTCCGTCCTCTTCCCAGCCGAAGAACGTCATGCGGGCCGCCTCCCGGCGCACCTCGGCCATCGGCATGTAGGGCTGGTGGTAGCGGTCGGCGGGGATCACGCCGTCGTAGGCGCGGGCGGCCTCGTTGATGATAGCGTAGATTTCGTCCAGGTCGCGTTCGTCGCAAGGCCGGATCACGCCTGGCTCCCTAGACCCGCTCATGGTGAGCCTGTCGAACCATAAGCGGGTCCCGCTCGTCCTTCGACAAGCTCAGGATGAGCGGGAGTGGGTGATCCGCTCGTGGTGAGCCAGCGCCGGACGCGGGTCCGCCTCCGGAGGATGTCGAACGATGCCGCTGGCATGGGCTACCGGAAGCGCTCCACGGTGAAGCGGAACATCTCCACCGGCTCATCGGGCAGGATGCCGGCTTTGGCCTTGGCGATGGCTATCTGCTCCGCGACGCTGCTCACGCCCTCGATGTCCGGCAGCAGTAGCCCCCGCCGCAGCCCGCAGCGCACGATGAGGCCGTAGCGCTTGTGGTCCAGCTCCTCCGGCCCGCTCACCGGCTCCGGCGGCGACAGGACGTCGACGCTGTAGGATAGCTCATCCAGTTCCTGAGGCTCCACCGGCAGGAAGCGCGGGTCGCGGGTGGCCGAGTCGATGGCGTTGTGCACGACCTCCTGCGCCAGGCTGTCCTGCGCCGGCTCGACGGTGCCGACGCAACCGCGCAGCATGCGGCCCCGCTTGATCGATACGAAAGCGCCCGCCAGCCGCTGGAGGTCGGGCGGCACGTCGATGGGGTCGATCACGCGGCCGAGCCGTACAAACGCCTCGACGGCGTCCTTGGCCAGCCGCACGATGGGGTGGCCGGTGGCGACCGCCTCCTCGTGGACAACGCCGTTCGTGAGCGGGGGCGTTAGTTCGATCGCCGCCACCATGTAGCCCACGCCGAACGGCCCCTCGTAGGAGAGGACCTCGGGCTTCACGGTGAGGCCGTCCAGGGCGCCCATCAGAAAGCTCACCGAAGGCACGGCGTCCTCGGCCGCGTGGCGACGAAGGCCTTCGTCCATGTCCAGCACGGTCTCCGCGTCCCAGGCGGCCACGGCCTGGCACAGCTTCTCGTCGAAGACGGTGCCCATGGGGTCGTAGCCGTTGGGCGCGCCCTCGGTGAGGGCGTGCGAGCAGTCGGCGCTGGCGATGATCGCCACGCGCCGGTCCAACCGGCCGACGGCGCGGGCGACGGCCTGGCCCAGGGCGAAGTGCTGCCGGGCTGGCAGGAAGGAGACGGTCATCGGGACCAGACGGGCGTCGCCCAGGCCTGAGCGCAGGTAGTACAGGGGGACGGTGCATCCCCAATCCAGGCCCTCGCGCCAGCGGACGATGGGCTCCAGGGGCAGGCCGGCGCGGGTGGCCTCGGAGCGGATGAGGTCGACGGCGTCCAGGTCGTTCTCGAAGGCGAACGTCACCTGGGGCGCCCCCCATTCGGCGAAGGTCGCCGAGCAGGCCGGCGCCGTGAGGATGCCAAAGGCGTCCGGCTGCAGCGGTCCGTGGGGGCTGATGAGGATGACGGTCTCCGGCCTGCGCTGGGCCAGGCGGCGCGCCGTCTCCTCCAGGGCGTCGATGGTCTTCTGGGTCGCGCGCTCCCGCCCCTTCCCGACCTCGTGGACGAGGATCGGTGGATGAGGTGAGATACAGGCGAATACGATGCTCCCCAAGCTGCTCACGTCCTCGAGGGGATTATAGCACCGGCGCGCGAGAGGCGGCTGCGGTAGCCTGTGGCTGGCGGTCCAGAGCGGCCGACACCGCCGCGACGAGAGCGGCGTCCTCTTGTGGCAGGACCGTACGGGGGTCCAGAAGCAGGTGGTCCCGCTCGATGCGGGCGACGACGGGCGGATGGCCCAGGCGGAGGCGGCGGGCCAGCTCTGTCACGCTGGCCTCGCCGTGGGGCGCGATAGCGACCAGGCGCGTGGGCAAGCTCTCCTCGGGGAGGCTGCCGCCGCCCACCATCGACCGACCGTGCAGGATGCGCGCCGGCGCGCCGATGGCCCGCGCCCAGCGCCGCGCCCGCCGCTGCACTGTCTCCAGGGGCATTGAAATCATCTGCCAGACGGGCACCTTCCGAAGGGCCTCGCCGCGAAGGTAGTGGATGGCCGTGGCCACGAGGGCGGCGATGCTTCCCTTGTCCATCCGTAGCGCTCGCGCCAGTGGATGGCGGCGCAGGCGGTCGACGAGCTCCGCCCGCCCGACGATGATCCCCGCCTGAGGCCCTCCCAGGAGCTTGTCGCCGGAGAAGAAGACTAGGTCGGCGCCGGCGGCCAGGCTCTCCTGCACTGTGGGCTCGGCCGCCAGCCCGAACTGGGTCGTGTCGAAGAGGCAGCCGCTGCCGATGTCGTCGAGCAGGAGGATGCCACGCTCGTGCGCCAGGCGCGCCATGTCGGGGAGCGGCGTCGATTCGGCGAAGCCCACCACGCGGAAATTGCTGGCGTGCACCCGCAACAGGGCAGCGGCGCCTTCGCCGATGGCGTCCTCGTAGTCGCGGAGGTAGGTGCGATTGGTGGTGCCCACCTCCACCAGGCGGGCGCCGCTCTGCTGCATCACCTCGGGGATGCGGAAGCCGCCGCCGATCTCGACGGCCTGCCCGCGGGAGATGATGACATCGCGATCGCTGCAGAGGGCCGTAAGGGCGAGCAGGAGGGCCGCCGCGTTGTTGTTCACCGCCAGCGCCGCCTCGGCGCCGGTGATCTGGCGGAGCAGGGCCTCGATGTGAACGAGACGTGAGCCGCGCTCCCCTTCTTCGAGGTCGAACTCCAGGTTGCTGTAGCCGCGAGTGGCCGCCTCCATGGCCGCCCGTGCCTCGGCGGAGAGGGGGGCGCGACCGAGATTGGTGTGGATGATGACGCCGGTGGCGTTGATCACCGGCCGCAAGGTGGGCTGGAGGAGGAGGTCGGCGCGGGCCAGTACCGATTCCACCAGCGCCTCCGTGGGCGGGCACTGGTGCCCGGCGGCGATCGCGCGCCGGGCTTCGTCCAGCTGCTGGCGCACCAGTTCCGTGACGGTGACGCCGGGCATGAGGGACGACAAGGGGCGGAGCCGCCTGTGCGCAAGCAGGCGGCTGACGCTGGGCAGGTCGCGGAAAGGACTGGCCATATCGGAGCTATTCCATTTTAGCATATTGTGATTTGCTTCCCTTGACCCCCAGGGCTGCCTCTCCTACTATAACCTCACCCACCATAACTCACCCAAGATAACCCTAGAGATGGAGGCTGAGATGATTAACCTTCGTATTCCTGGTCCGACCCCCGTCCCACCCGACGTGCTGGAGGCCGGCGCCCAACCGATGATCAACCATCGCGGCCGCGCCTTCGGCGAGATCCTGAACCGAATAACCGATCGCCTGAAATACTTCTTCCAGACCAAGAACGACGTGTTCGTTCTCACGTGCTCGGGCACCGGGGGCATGGAGGCGGCGGTGGTGAACACCCTTTCGCCCGGCGACCGCGTCCTGGTGATCTCCATCGGGGCCTTTGGCGATCGCTTCGCGAACATCGCCGAAGCGTACGGCGCCGAGGTGACCCGCCTGAACTTCGAGTGGGGCACAGCCGCCGATCCGGAGGAGGTGCGCAAGGCGCTCGCCGCCGACCCGGCCATTAAGGCAGTGCTGGTCACCCACAATGAGACGTCCACCGGCGTGACCAACCCCCTTGCCGATATCGCCCGCGTGGTGCGGGAGTTCGATAAGCTGCTCCTGGTGGACGCGGTGAGCAGTCTGGGCTCCGTCCCCTTCCGCACGGACGGCTGGGGGATCGACTTCGCGGCCACCGCGTCGCAAAAGGGGTGGATGGTGCCGCCCGGCCTGGCCATGGTTTCTGTGAGCCAGAGGGCGTGGGACGCCTACGCTAAGGCCAAGATACCTCGCTTCTACATGGATCTCGGCAAGGCGAAGGACTACCTGGCGCGGAACCAGACCCCCTGGACGCCGCCGGTGTCGGTGGTCTTCGCTCTGGACTATGCGCTGGAGCGCCTGAAGAGCGAGGGACTGGAGAACATCTTCGCCCGCCACCAGCGCATCGGCGAGATGACCCGCCGCGGAGTCAAGGAACTGGGGCTGGAGCTTTTTGCCGATGAGCGCTTCGCCTCCAACACGGTCACCGCTGTGAAGATACCAGAGGGCGTCCAGGTCAAGGCCCTGCGCAGCCTGGTGGAGGAGGAGTACGGCCTGGTGCTCGCGGGTGGCCAGGGCAAGCTTCAGGACAAGATCTTCCGCATCGGGCACCTGGGCGCCGTGACCGAGGACGACATCCGCTCTTGCCTGGACACCCTCGCCAAGGCCCTGCCGCGGCTCGGGCACGCCATCCCGGCCCGGTAGCTGAGACGCCGGATGGCTCCCAAGGTCCTGGTCTGTGACCCGATAGCCGACGAGGGCGTGCGGGCTCTGCAGGAGTTCGGCGCGGAGGTCGACGTCCGACTGCGCCAATCGCCCGAGGAACTCATCGCCAACATCCCCGAATACGACGCTGTCATCGTTCGCAGCGAGACCAAGATCACGGCGGCGGCCATCCAGGCGGCGCGGCGGCTCCAGGTCGTGGGACGGGCCGGCGTCGGTGTGGACAACATCGACGTGGAGGCCGCCACCCAGCGAGGCGTCCTGGTGGTCAACGCGCCGACGGGTAACATGATCTCGGCCGCCGAACATAGCGTCGGTTTGATGCTGGCCCTGGCCCGCAATATCCCCCAGGCCAACGCCACCCTCCACGCGGGCAAGTGGGACCGCTCGCGTTTCATGGGAGTCGAGGTGCGGGGCAAGACGCTCGGGATCATCGGTCTGGGCCAGGTGGGCTCCGAGGTGGCCCGCAGAGGGCGCGGCCTGGAGATGCGGGTCATCGGCTATGACCCCTTCGTGCCGGAAGAGCGGGGACGCGTCCTGGGCGTGGAGATGGTCTCTCTGGAGGACCTGCTCCGCCAGTCCGACTTCATCACCGTCCACACCAGTCTCACCGAGGGCACGCGCGGCCTTATTGGGGAGGCGGAGCTGGCTTTGGTGAAGCCCAACGTGCGCATCGTGAACACCGCCCGCGGCGGCATCGTCGAAGAGGAGGCACTGTGTCGAGCGGTGGCCGAGGGACGCGTCGCTGGTGCGGCCCTGGACGTGTTCGTGGGGGAGCCCAAGGTGAACCCCAAGCTCCTGGAGAGCGAGAACATCGTTGTCACGCCCCATCTCGGCGCGTCCACCGCCGAGGCGCAGGAGCGGGTGGCCCTGGACGTGGTCGAGCAGGTCATCTGCGTGTTCAAGGGCGAGCCGGTGCGCTACGCTGTGAATGCGCCCCTCATCCCGCCGGAGACGCTGTCCTTCCTGGCGCCGTACATCGAGGTTGGGATGAAGACCGGGAAGCTGGCCATGCAGCTCTGCGAAGGCCAGTTGGAGGGCACGGTCATCAGCTACTCCGGCGACATCGGCCTCCACGATGTCACCCCGCTGAAAGCGGCCGTGATCCGCGGCCTGCTGGCGCCCATCAGCGAGGAGCAGGTGACCATCGTCAACGCCGATATCGTGGCCCAGCGGCGAGGGATGCGCATCGAGGAGCGCAAAGGCCCATCCCACGATATCTACAGCAACCTCATCACGGTGCGGCTCGCCACCAGTGCCGGCGGGACGACGGTGTCCGGGACGATGGCCCACGACGGCCCCCACATCGTGTTGGTCAACGAGTATTGGGTGGACATTCCGCCCAGCGAAGGCTACCTGCTGATGTGCGAGAACCGGGACCGGCCGGGGATGATTGGCGCCGTGGGCACAGTGCTGGGCGAATTCGGTGTGAACGTCAGCTTCATGAACGTGGGCCGCCAAGCGCGCAGCGGCCACGCCCTGATGGTTCTTATGCTGGACGAGGCGCTGAGCGCGGAGCAGCTCAAGAAGGTCCAGAGCATCCCCGACATCTTCGGCGTGAAGCTGGCGCGCCTCTAGGGGCGCTGGCCCAGGAATCGTGGCGGCGGGGCTTGCCCCTGTCCTCCCTGCCGCGGGCGCCTCGCGAGGCACCCCTACCATGTGTCCGGCCAACGTAGCGGAAGGCTAGCCTTCCACCTTGTGTGTATGGAGGCCTGAAGACTCCGCTACATAGCGGTGCGGCCCCGACCTACCGGTCCAGCGTGTTGATCACCAGGCCCGTGGCCAGCTTGGGGTGGAAGAACGTCGACTTGCGGGGCATCCGGCGGCCGGCGTCGGCGATGGCCAGCACCTGAGCGACGGGCACGGGGTTCAGCAGGAACGCCGCCGAATAGCGCCCCTCGCGCACTGCCTCGCAGGCCTGGCGGGCGTCGTCGATGGTGGCGACGGAGCCGCCCTCCTCGATGGGGTCGGGGTTGACGCGCAGGACCATCCCCAGCAGCGCGAAGTGGAGGACAGCCACATCCAGATCGCGCCACTCGGCGGGGCAGTCCGGGCAGAGGCGCTGCACCAGGCCGGCTGCGTCATCGACGGTGATCAGGGAGAGCTGGCCGCCGTTCGGCCCAGGCAGGCACAGCCCGAAGGCGGAAGCCGAGCGCCCGCGCTCAGCCATAAGGGCGAGGAGCCGCGCTAGAGCAGCGTCCGGCTCGTCCGGCGCTGCGTCCACACGCTCGACGGTGGCGTGGCGGGCCAGGGTCTCCAGCGGGTCCTCGTCCAGGGGCGGGAACTGCACCAGGCGGTGGATGGGCCGCACTAACAGGCCCTCGTCCTCGGCGGCGGTTAGGCCGATGAGGACGAAGTTCTCGGGCTCGTCGCCGGTCCAGGCCGGCCTCGCCTCGCGTCGCTCCTTGCGGTAGGTCAAGGCCGTCTCGTAGCGGTGGTGGCCGTCGGCGATGTAGAGGGGCAGGGGCTCGAAGAGCGCTGTCAGCCGGGCCAGCGCCTGCTCGTCGTCGATTGCCGAGAGGGTGTGACGGTCGTCTCCCAGCCGGGCCAGCGCCGCCGGCTGCTTTGCCGATAGCGCTTCGTCCAGGGTCTGAGCGATGCGCCGGTCTTCGTCGCGGTAGAGGGCGAGGACGGGGCTCAGGTTGGCTCGAGTGGCCCGCAGCAGGCGCAGGCGGTCCTCCTTGGGCTGGACCATCGTGTACTCGTGGGGCCGAACGACGCCGGCTGCCCACTCTTCCAGCCGCACCCGCGTCAGCAGGCACCGGCGGCGATAGGTCGTCCCCTGGTGGACGAACTCCTGATCGTGGACGTAGAGGGCTGGCTTCTGATCGTAGGCCAGGATGCCCTCGGCCGCCCAGCGGCGCAGATCGGCCTCGGCGCGCGTGTAGCGGTTGTTCGTGTCGCTATCGGTGGGGTGCTCCACTCCGAGCTCAAGGCGCACGACGTTGTAGGGGCTGCGAGTGTAGAGGGCGCGTTGCTCCTGCGGCGAGATGATGTCGTAGGGCGGCGAGATCACGTTCGCCAGGTCGCCGACGTAGCTGACCTGGTAGCGCAGGCCGCGGAAGGGACGGATCTCTGTCAAGGGATCTCCTTGGGCCGATGATAGCCCGACGCTTGCTCGCTGTAAAGGAATTTGTGGTCGGTAAAGCAGCACCACCCCGATAGGTCGGGGTGGCATCCACCCGATCCAATGCCGCAGCCTTCAGGCTGCGGTCACCGGCCCGGTTCGGTCGGTAAAGCAGCACCACCCCCAAAAGGGTGTGGCATTTCAGTCACCGCACCTTGAAAGGTGCGGCATGGGGAACGGCTAGATTGCTGCACCTTGATGGTCCTACAGAGATTAGTGGCGCAAGAGTTCTTGCCCGTTCGTAGGGGCGCCCCTCGCGGGCGCCCGCCGGGCGGGGCGGGCAGGGGCGAGCCCTGCCCCTACATCTTTCTGGCGGCTAATTCGCCAATGATCTTCAGGCTGCGGTCACCGGCCCGGTTCGGTTGATTCTCCCGCTACGCCTCGTCTAGAATGGCCGCTGGTAATGCAAGACCTGCGCGTCGGCTCCTGCACCTTCTGCGCCATCATCGCCCGCCGCTCCGAGGCGGAGATCCTCTACGAGGACGACGAGGTGATGGTCTTCCGCAACCGGCTGCACTGGGTGCCGGTGATGCTCCTGGCGGTGGCCAAGCGCCACCTGACTCAGGCGGAGCTCTGGCGGGACATGGGCCACCTGGGCGAGGTGGCGGTGCGCATGGGGCAGGAGCACTCGCCCGGCGGTTTCCGCCTGCTCTCCAACTTCGGGCTGGACGCCATGCAGAGCCAGGAGCACGCCCACGTGCACATCATCGGGGGCACGTTCCTGGGTGAGTACGCGTAGGGGCGCGAAGAACCCCGCTCGCCCTTCGACAGGCTCAGGGTGAGCGGGTTCGGCCCCCTGTCGTTCTGAGCGCAGCGAAGAATCCGGGGCGGGGCAAGATCGCCTCGGCGCTTTAGTGTCCCCCCACGACCACCAGACCCTTCGCTTCGCTCAGGGTGACAACGGGCAGCATCCCCGTTCAATCCTTCGACAAGCTCAGGATGACCCTTCGACAGGCTCAGGGTGAGCGGGTTTCCTTCCGCTCGTGGTGAGCCTGTCGAACCATGAGCGGAGTCCTCAGTGACCTCCCGCCCCTGCCCCCACCGTCGCCTCCGCCTCCAGGCGGCGGATGTGCTCGTCCAGCAGCTCGACCGGCGTGAAGCGCAGGATCAACCCCGCCACCAGTGCGATGAGCAGCAGGTCGTCGAGTTGGCCGACGACGGGGATGAAGTCGGGGATGATGTCCAGCGGCATGACCAGATAGGCCACGAGCGCCGGGATGACGGCCTTGACCAGCACCGGCATCCGCCGGTCGCGCACGAGGCGCCAAGCCAGGCGCAGCTTGCTCCGGGTGGGCAGGGCCTGCAGGCGCCGCGCCAGTTGCTTTCGCGCCGCCATTATTCGGAGATGCCGATTTCGGCCAGGGCGATGCGCTGGGCCTCGAACAGGCGGCGGATGCCGTCCTCGGCCAGCGCCAGCAGTTCGTCCATCTCCTGACGGCTGAAGGGGCGGCTTTCGCCCGTCCCCTGCACCTCCACGAGCTGGCCCTCGGCGGTCATCACGACGTTGAAGTCGACCTGGGCGCGGGCGTCCTCTTCGTAGCAGAGGTCGAGCAGCGGTATGCCGTCCACCAGGCCGACGCTGGTGGCGGCGACGGCGCAGCGCACGGGCATGGCGTTGATATTGCCGCGCTGCACCAGGAGCTCGGCCGCCTGGCGCACGGCGACGTAGGCGCCGGTGATGGCCGCTGTGCGGGTGCCGCCGTCGGCCTGGATGACGTCGCAGTCCACGGTCAGGGTGCGCTCGCCCAGGAGGTCGAGCGCGGTGACGGCGCGCAGGGAGCGCCCGATGAGGCGCTGGATCTCGTGAGTGCGCCCGCCGACGCGGCCCATGGTCGCCTCGCGCGGGGTGCGCTTCTCGGTGGAGCGAGGCAGCATCCCGTACTCGGCGGTGACCCAGCCGTTGCCGGAGCCGCGCAGGAAGGCGGGCAGGCGGTCCTCGACGCTGACGGCGCAGAGGACGGTGGTCGCTCCGAGCTCGATGAGGGCCGAGCCCTCGGCGTGGGGCAGGTAGCGGGGCGTGATGCGCACCGAGCGGAGCTGGTCGGGCTGGCGGCCATCGGGCCGGACGATGGTCATGGCGTGCTCACCAGGGGGAGTATAGCACGAGGGGGAGAGGGGAGGGGTGGGGGCGAACGGAGGGGTCCGCCCTACGGGCTCTTTCGTTTCTTCGCTTCGCGCAGCAGGGAAAGCAGAAGGTCGACCAACCCGACGATTTGCCGTGCGCGCGTCAAGTTGTAGTCCTCGATCAGGCGGTGGGAGGGAGGGTTCTTGAAGAAGCCGATAACGCCGCGATAGAGTTGATGGACTCCCTGTTGCTCAGCCGGCATCTCACTGAACACCAGGACCCCGGTCTTTTGGCCGAGTGCTTGATCTACGAGATCGACGCCGAGCACACCCTTGGGGAGCCCAGCCACCTTCCTGAGTCTGTCCTCCAGCACGACGCACGCGTCGCGCACAACCGTGTCGGCTTTGCCTGGCCTTAGCAGCAGATCCACGCAACGATCGCGGAGTTCGTCATCTAGGATTGTCACCGCTCGCGTCTCCGCCTCGCCCAGCTTGGCCTGTAGCGTCTCCTTCTCCCGCTCCAGCTGGTCGAGCCTGCCTGGCTCATAGAGCAGCAGCGTGTCAAGCGCGGTCGCCAACTGCCCTGCCATGGCCACCATGTCCAATCTGGCAACGGTGCGGTATGTCGGATTTGGATACAGATCCGACGGTAACAGCTTTGCCACAGGGCTGTCGGCGAGCAGCGTGAGGGCCTGGCCCCTCAGCTGAGTGTACGCCCAAACGAGGTGAGACTCCGAATCAAATTCGCTCACACTGCTGGTGCCCAGCGTATTAGATAACTCCCGGGCCTGAGCGGCGACTATTGCCAGTTGGGCGCGTATCTCTTCGTCCACGGAGTCTGTACCTCTCCCCATGGGCTGCGTCGCCGCTTCATCCTAGCTCGCAGGGGCAACGGTTGGCAAGGCAGTGCAGCAAGCCGCCTCTCTTGCCGAAAGTCAAAGGAGCGGTGGCCCCCGTCGCCGCTGTGGTCGGCGCGCGTCCCGCGTGGCCCGTGGTGGAAACGTCTGCCTCCACTCTCTGCGCGCTTTCCTAAAGAGACGAAGAATGTGTGCGATCGACAGGAGGAAGAGACCGAGCAGCCCGAAGAATGCGATCAGGTATGCGGCGGCCTTCGCTTCCCACAGCATGGCGACTTCGCCCCAGAGCCACAAAATAAAGGCAGCGGCGCAAAGAAGCACAAGGAATCCAAGTAGCTCCAGGGTGTCCCACAGAGGGCCTCGTGGGGAAGAAGGCCGGTGCCGCATGTCCACCTCGCCGACGAACAAACAAACGAAGCCGTTGCGTGGCCCCCCACAACTGCTTCGCTCTATCCGTCATAAAGGCGGGCTATGTGCACCAGAGATCAGACTGTTACCGGGGCCAGTTCAACAGTGTGTGTCGTCACCCCAAAGCAACGCCACACCCGCACCCCCTTCTAAGGTGCACTTAAGAGCACCTATTATTATAGGAGCGATCCGCCGTCTTGTAAAGACCGTGATGCCAAAGAGGCGGTATTGCTCCGCGCCGCATGCTGGCAGTTCGCGCCGAAGGGCGGTCGACACAAGGTTCCATGGCCGACACGACGGGAGGCTGGGTCGGTCAACTACGGGGCATACCCACCCCCAGACAGCCATCCGCCGTCAGAGGCTCCTGCTCTGGCTCCCCCGTCCTCGCATGCGCGCGCTCCCAGGCGAGATGCCCGCCACGCCGCAAGTTGTCGACAGCCCCGCGCGCGTCTACTCCCCCTCCCTCTCCACCTCCACCCACAGCCTCTCGCCGTCCGTCGACATCTCGATGTCGCCGTTCACGTCCGTGCGGAAGACGGGGCGCGGCTGCGCTAGCTCAGCCACCGCCTCCTGGCGTACCAGGCGCTCGCCGTGAGGGCGAGGAGCCCAGCAGCCGCAAGTGCAGCCGGGGCGATGCGGTTCCGGGACGGCGAGTCGGGGACATCCGGGAGTTCCGCTGTGCCGCCGACGGAGCCAGATGGGCAGGCCACCCCAACGGCGATCAGACCGTAGCTGTCGTAGGCGTCCAGCACGTCGCAGCCCACGTAGTTACGGCTCGTGGGATTACAATAGTTGTCAGGTCCTACGTCGTTGATAGCAATGTAGTCGTCCTCAGGCTGTCCGCCCAGGGCAAGGCCGTAGACCCCGTCCGCCGTTCCGGCGGTGTCGATTTCCAGCCGGCTCAGCACCCCCTTGGTGAACGGCGGATTGAACTCCGCAGCAGCCGTCCTCAGGTCAACAAAAACGGCGTACCAGGTGGGTATTGAGGTCCCCACGCGGTCGCTAAACTCCTGCGGTGAGGCATTTGGCAGAACCATCAGTAGGTTCACTACCTTGTTCTGGTGGGTTATTGCTGTCACAGTCCCTACCGTCAGGTCATTCTTCTCACCTATGTGGTACGCGAAAGACGTGATGCCTCCTTCGGCAGGCTGGCCGGGCAGCTGGGGCAGGTCCTTCAAGAACACGTCAATGGTGATAACACCGCCCCCTCTTGGGGCCGACACGCAGCGGTCGATCGCGCCCAGCGTGCAGTCACTGCCAGGCCCAGGGCAGCTATTACCCGCCGTATTCATGTCGAAGCCAATGGTTATGGGTTGTTGAGCTTTGACTTGCCCGGCCCCGCTGTCGGGTAGCCATAACGCCAGGGTTGTCAGCGCTACGATGAGTGCAACTCCCTGGGCGGCTACAGACAACGTCTTCTTAAGGCTCCTACTGGTTTCACGCCTTTCCCAGCCCGGCCCTCGCATCATGCGAGAACGTGTCGAAGGCGTCAAGGGCGCACCTTCTACTCCCCTTCCCTCTCCACCTCCACCCACAACCGCTCGCCGTCAGTGCTGATCTCGATGTCGCCGTGCACGTCGGTGCGGAAGACGGGGCGCGGCTCGAGGCGGCCCAGCGTTTCGAGCGAGGGTAGGCCGTATTCGTTGTCTTGCCCCACGGAGACGACCGCCGTCAGCGGTTGCACCGCCTCCAGGAACTCGGGCGAGGTCGAGCCCGCCGAGCCGTGGTGGGCCACCTTGAGCACCGTCGCGCGCAGGTCGGCGTGGCGGTTCGTCAGGTACGTCTCGCCCTTCTCGGCCAGGTCGCCGGTCAGGAGGAAGGACGCCTCGCCCAGCGTGAGCTTGAGCACCACGCCGTTGTCGTCTTCGTCGGCGCCGGTCAGCGGCTCCTCGGGCGGGTGCAGCACCTCGAGCCAGGCGCCGCCGCCGAGGTCGATCCACTCGCCGGCCACGGGCTCGCTGACGATGGCGTGCTCGCGTTCCACCGCCTCGCGCCAGGCGACGTCGACCGCCCAATCATCGGCGGGCGCCGCCGGCGGCGTCAGGACCTGGTCGACCTCGTAGCGGTCGAGCACGGTCACCAGGCCGGTCACGTGGTCCTGGTGGAGATGGGTCAGCACCACCAGGTCGAGGTGGCGGTCCCAGAAGGGCAGGTGGCGGTCCAGGGCCTCGCTGATGGCGTCGCCGGAGGGCCCGCCGTCCACCAGGATGCGGTGGCCGGCGGGGCTCTGGATGAGGATGGCGTCGCCCTGGCCCACGTCCAGGAAGGTGACCGTCAGGCGGTCGCCGGGCGAACCCAACACCAGGAGCCACACGAAGACCGACGCCAGCGCCGCCACGCCCGCCAGGCCGAGGACGGGTGTAGGGCGCAGCGCTCGTCCTTCGACAGGCTCAGGATGAGCGGAAGGGGGCCCGGCCACACGAGCCCACAGGCCGCGAAGCCACTCGGGCGGCGTCGGCAGGAGCGGGCGGCCCGGCCGGCGCGCCGCCAGCCACACGACGCCCGCCAGCGCCGCGTAGTACAGCGCGGCGTGCCATGGCTCGAGGCCGTCGATGGAAACGGCGGCGGACGGGACATCGGCCCAGACTTCGACCACCGCGCGCAGATAGGCGACGCCGGGCCAGGTCAGCCAGCCGAAGGCGGCGCCAACGGTGGAGTTGATCATGCCGCCCACGGCCGTGAGGGCAGAGGTGATCATGATCAGCGGGAAGGCTGGCACGGCGAGCAGGTTGGCGGGCAGGGCGACCAGCGAGATGCGGCCGAAGTCGACAGCGATGATCGGTAGGGTGAAGGCGATGGCGGCCAGGGTGACGGCCGCCAGCTCGACGGCGGCGCGCAGAGGGCCGGGCACAGCGTTATCGGCGGCTCCCGCGAAGAGGGCTGCCTTCAGGCGGGCCCGCAGCGCCGGCGCGAATACAATGAGCCCGGCGGTGGAGGCAAAACTAAGCTGAAAAGATGCCTCTTTGATCAGCTGCGGGTCGAAGGCGGTCATGCCCGCGCCGGCCAGCGCCAGCGCCGGCAATCCGCCGCTCTGGCGCCCGAGGGCCGTCGCCACGACGTACAGCCCGCCCATGACGGCCGCTCGCTGCACGGATGGCTGGCCGCCCACCAGGAAGGCGTAGACCACGATGGCGGCCAGGGCTAGCCAGGCGGCCGGCCGCCGGCCGATGAGCCAGGCCAGGCCGGCGATGAATAGTCCGGCTACCAGCGTGACGTTGTAGCCGGACACGGCCAGCAGGTGCGAGGTGCCCGTGTCGTTGAAGGCCTGAGCGAGCGTCGGTGGCAGCGAGGCGCGCTGCCCCAGGAGGATGCCCTGCGCCAGCGAGGCCTCGGGTTGCGGCAGGGCGTCGGCCAGCGCTGAGCCCAGACCGGCCCGCAGGTCGTAGAGGCCACCCCACAGCGGATTCCCCTGGTTGGTGGCCAGGAGGGTCGTCTTCGCGTAGGCGATGGTGGAGTAGACGCGGCGGCGGGCCAGGTAGTCGCGGTAGTCGAAGTCCTCGGCGGCCGGCGGCGTCTCCAGCTTGCCGGTCACCTCCAGCAGGTCGCCGTACTCGTATTGCGGGAAGAGGGCCGCCCGCATGAGTACGCCGCCCGACGTCTCCTGCCAGCGGCCGTCGTCGTCGAGCACCTGACGCGCCGACAGGCGAAGCCGGACCGACGCGTCGCGCTCGTCCGGCTCGCCGGAGACGACGGCGCGGAATGTGTCGACTTTGCCTTCGTTGTAGCCGGCGATGCCCTGGGGCTCGGCTGGCGGTAGTGTGGCGTCGTAGCGCCAGGCGCCGCCCACCAGCAGGGCCACGGCCAGGAGCGCCCAGGGTAGCGTCTGCCAAGAGCGCCGGGCGAGAAGCGGCGCCAGGAGGGCGAGCGCCGCGGCGGGGGCCACCGGCCAAGGCTGGCCCGTGGCCGCCATCAGCCCGACGCCTGCGAGCCAGGCGAAGGCCAGGTAGGCCAGGGTCATGGGCCGACGGTGATCAGGTCGCGGACCTGCTCGAAGACGGACTGGGGGATCAGCCCGCGCTCCACCAACTCCTCCGGCCGCTCGAAGGGGCCGTCCGTCTGGCGTGACTCGACGATGCGCCCGGCTCGCACCGGCCCGATGCCCGGAAGAGCGTCGAGGACGGATTCGGGCGCCGTGTTGATATCGATGAGCTCGCCGGCCGGCGTCTGGACTGCGCCGAGCGCTGCCGTCTCGCCCAGGCGGGGCACCAGCACCTGGTCCTCGTCACGCAGGCGGCGGGCCAGGTTCACCGCCTCGACATCGGCGTCGGCGGCAGGCCCGCCGGCGGCCTCAAGGGCGTCGACCCAGCGGTCGCCCTCGCGCAGGTAGTAGACGCCAGGTCGAACCACAGCGCCGGCCACGTACACCTGGATCTCGGCGGCCGGCGCGCCATCCAATCGGATCTCGAGCGGCTGCGGATTCTGGAAGAACTGCTGGTCGACCAGGACACCGATGCCGATGGAGACGAGCAGAGCAGCGAGGCCGAGGAGGGGCCAACGATAGCGTTCGAGCCAGGAGAGCATGGTCCCTCCGATGGGCTACGACGGACAGGTCGTTGGGGCTAAGGCGGAATATAGTGCGCAGACGCGCGCACGTCAAGTGTCATGCCCGCTCAGCCTGGGCCGCTCGTGGTTCGACAGGCTCACCACGAGCGGCAGGAGGGCTCACCTACCGCTCATCCTGAGCTTGTCGAAGGATTGTGAGCGGTAGCCGCTCATGGTTCGACGGGCTCACTGTGGCCGCTTTCGTAGGCGACCACGTCGACGTCCACTTCCACGAAGCGGACATTGGTCATGGGTCAGGGGACTCTTGCCTCTGGGTGCCCTGGGTGCATAATAGTGGCGCTTGCACAAGGAGAATGGAGGCCGGTCATGAGCCGATGGCTGAGGCTGGGTGTGGCCGCGATAGCGGTGGTGGCGACGCTCGCCGCCTGCGGCGGGAGCGACGAGGAAGAGACCGGCGTCCCGACGATCGCCGCCGGCACAAGTGTGGCGGGGCGATCGGACGGCATTCCCATCGTCCCGGCGCCGGTGGTGACGCCGCGGCCGCCGACGGCCACTGCTACCGCCAGGGCCGCCACACCGACACCACAGGCGGCTGCATCGACGCCCGCACCAACCCAGCAGCCTCCGTCACCGACGCCTGTGCCGACCCAACAGGCCCGCCAGCCAGTCTGGACGGTCTCTGAGGTGCCCAGCGGGACACGGGTCGACATTGTGCTGGAGGACGGCCTGGGCAACACGTACACCATCGCCTCGGCTGACCCTGAGTGGACCCAGTTTGAGAGGTGGGGCGTCGACTTCGCCGGGGATCTGAATGCGGATGGGGTTGAGGACGTCATGCTGTTCCATTTCACCGGCGGCGCCCATTGCTGCTCCGAGTATGTGTTCTTCAGGGACACGCCCAGCGGAATCGAACTCGACGACTGGTTCTCGCTGGGAAACGGCGGGATTGGAAGCGTCGAAGACCTCGACGGCGACGGTGTACCGGAGTTGAACGGTTGGGACGACCGGCTGTCCTACTTCGCGGATCAGTCGTATGCTGCATCGCCTTCCCTTCCGCTGGTCCTCTGCCGCACGGCGAAAGGCAAGTACACGGACTGCACCGTCCAGTTCCCGCAGAGAATGCAGGAGGCCGCCGATGGCTTCGAGGTGGAGTTGCGCGAGGCCGTCCAGAGCCAAGCCACCGACGAAGAGAAGCGGAGGGCGGCCCTGGGCCTCGTGACTGCATACCTACTAATGGCACCAACCGACGAAGGGTGGCTCAAGGTGCGGAGCTTGTGCCCAGAATGCGAGACGTGGCTGTTGCAGAACCAGGACGAGCTAGAGAACCGCCTAGCCTACGTGCCGCCGGCGCCTCCCATCGAGGCCCCGCAGTAAGCCGCCGGCGCTGCTAGCCCTTGCGCAGGACGGCCAGGATGTTCACCCGCAGCGGGGATAAGGCCGGTATGCGGTTCACAACCTTCTCGTAGGCGGCGCCCATAGCGAAGGCTAACGGGTTGAAGGACAGGTAGACGGGCGCCGTCTCGAACAGGTGGAGCTCGGTCATCTGGAGGCCCGCCTCTTGGGCCAGGCGGCGCACTCGGCGGGGTGTGTTGGCGCGATAGCGGGTGACGTGCACCTCGCGGAGAGGTACGCCGCGGCCGCGGGCGACAAGGCGCTGGAAGGGGTGGGGTAGGAGGGAGGCCAGCAGCGGGACGTAGTGGAGGCGGTTGGGTGTCAGGATAATCAGCCGTCCCTGCGGCCGCAGGATGCGGGCCAACTCGCCGAAGGCGGCGGGCGGGCGCTCGAGATGCTCCAGGACGTGCTTGCAGATGATCAGGTCGAAGGTCTGGTCGCGAAAGGGCAGGGCCGCCAGGTCGCCCAGGACCGGCTCTTCGATATTAGGGTTGCCGGCCAGCTCGCGTTCCACGTCCACGCCCACGATGCGGCTGGCCTGCCCGCGCAGGTCGTAGGTGAACAGGCGTCCGCTGCCGCAGCCGGCGTCCAGCACCGCATCGCCGGGTCGGAACCAGCTTCGTATGGTCTCCACGAGGCGCCGCTCCAGCTCGCCCTCAGCGTCGGGCGGATAGAAGCGGCGCAGCATCTCCTGCTCGCGCCAGTGAAGCTTGGGCAACGCAAGCCTCCTACCGCATCGTAAGGGATGACGGGTCGATTGGGAATGGCCCACAGATGGGTCGCGGCCGCTCGCCCCTGCCCTCGGTGGGCGTTATAATCGCCTCGTGGGCGAGAAGCGGACGAAGCCCCTCCTGGTTCTCATCGACGGCCACGGTATCATCCATCGCGCCTATCACGCCGTGAAGGTGCCCCTCACCGTGCGCAGTACGGGCGAGGTGGTGACGGCGGTCTACGGCTTCGCCAACACCCTCCTCTCGGTCTTCCAGGAGCTTAAGCCCACCCACGTGGCGGTGGTTCTGGACAAGGGTAAACCCACCCTTCGCATCGCGAAGGACGCGACGTACAAGGCCCACCGGCTGGAGATGCCCGACGACCTGCGTGTCCAGATCGGGCGCTGCCGCGAGCTCATCGAGGCCTTCGACATCCCTATATACGAGCTGGAGCACTACGAGGCGGACGACGTTCTGGGCGCTCTGGCCCGTCAGGCTGTCGAGCAGGGCGTGGAAACCTATCTCGTCTCTCTGGACAGTGACATCGCTCAACTGGTGCAGCCCAACGTCCATCTCTACATGTACCGCCCCTACCAGCGGGACAGCGTCATCTACGAGACGCCGGAGGATGTGCGCGAACGCTACGGTGTTTGGCCGCAACAGATGCCCGACCTCAAGGGCCTGGAAGGCGACACCTCGGACAACATACCGGGCGTCCCCGGCGTCGGCGAGAAGACGGCGGTGAAGCTTATCGAGCAGTTCGGCAGCGTGGAGGGTGTTCTCGAGCACCTGGACGAGGTGCAGCCCGAGCGACTTCGCGGGCTGCTTCGTCTTCATAGCGAGCAGGCCAAGCGCAGCAAAGAGCTGGCGACCATCGATGCCGACGCCCCGGTGACCCTGGACCTCGAGGCCTGTCGCCTCGACCGATACGACCGCCAGCGGGTGCTGGACCTCTTCCGCGAGTTGGGGTTTCGCAGCCTAGTGTCTCGCCTGCCAGCGGTCGAGGCGGCGGTGGAGGAAGTAGTGTCGGGGCGGGCGCCGGAAGTTGCCGCCGATGTAGACTACCGCCTGGTGCGCACGACGGAGGAACTGGAGGCGCTGGCCCAGCGCATCGACGCCCAACGCTCCTTCACCTTCGACACCGAGACCACCGATCTGGACGCTATGCGGGCCCGGCTGGTGGGTCTGGCCATCGCCCTTGGGCCGGGCGAGGCGTTTTACGTGCCCGTGGGCCATCGCATGGCCCCCGAACAACTGCCGCTGGACGTTGTGCTCCGCCGCCTGGGGCCGGTGTTCGAGGATGTGGGTATCGAAAAGACGGCCCACAACGCCAAGTACGACATGGTGGTGCTGGCCAACGAGGGCGTCTGGTCGAACAACGTCTCCTTCGACACGATGCTCGCCGCTTATCTGGTGGGCGAAGGCGGTGGCGGCGGTTATCGCCCCGGCGAGGGGGCCTTGTCCCTCAAGTGGCTGGCCTCACGGCGCCTGGGCATCGAGATGACACCCATCGCCGAGCTCATCGGCAAGGGCAGCAAGCAGCTCTGCATGGCCGACGTGGAAGTCGAGACAGCGGGCCGCTACGCCGCCGCCGACGCCGACATGACCGGCCGCCTGCGACCGGGCCTGGAGGAGGAGTTGCGGCGGCAAAACCTCTGGCCTCTCTTCGTAGACGTCGAGATGCCCCTGGTGCCGGTACTGACCCGCATGGAGATGGTGGGCGTGGCTGTGGATGTGGCTGTCCTGCGCGAGATGTCCATTTCTCTGGGGCGCGAGATCGCCCGCATGGAGGACGAGATCTACGGGCAGGTGGGGCATCTCTTCAACATCGGCTCGCCGCAGCAGCTCGGCCAGGTACTGTTCGAGGAGCTCAAGCTCCCCAGGACCCGTAAGACGAAGCTGGGCTACTCCACCGACGCTCAGGCCCTGGAGGCGGTGCGCTCTCTCCATCCCATCATCGACCAGATCCAGAGCTACCGCGAGCTCACCAAGCTCAAGTCCACCTACGTGGACGCCCTTCCCGCCCTCATCAACCAGCGGACGGGACGCTTGCACACCGACTTCAACCAGACGGCGGCGGCCACCGGCCGTCTTTCCTCCAGCAACCCCAACCTCCAGAACATCCCCGTGCGCACGGAGCTCGGAGGCCAGGTGCGGCGGGCCTTCGTGGCCCGTGACTTCGGGCCGGAGCCGGTGCTGCTTTCGGCGGACTACTCGCAGGTCGAGCTGCGGATCATGGCCCACATGACCGAGGATGCGGGCCTGGTGGGCGCCTTCAGGCTAGACGAGGACATTCACGCTGCCACGGCGTCGCAGGTGTTCGGCGTGCCGCTGGATCAGGTGACGCCGGAGATGCGGCGCCGGGCCAAGGTGTTCAACTTCGGCGTGCTCTACGGCCTGAGCGAGTTCGGGCTCTCCACGCGGGAGCGCATCTCGCGGGGCGAGGCAGGCGAGTTCATCAAGACCTACTTCGCCAAGTACCCGGGCATCCGCCGCTACATCGATGAGACGGTGCAGCGCACCCGCGAGCTGGGCTACGCCGAGACGCTGTTCGGCCGGCGGCGCTACATTCCGGAGATCCGCTCGGCCAACGCCGTCGTCCGCCAGGCGGCGGAGCGGGCGGCGGTGAACATGCCGGTGCAGGGCACGGCCGCCGACATCATCAAGATCGCCATGAACCGCATCGACGCCGAGCTGGAGACGCGGCGGCTGAAGAGCCGCATGATACTCCAGGTGCACGACGAGCTCATATTCGAGTGCCCGGCGACGGAGCTCGACGAGGTGCGGCGGCTGGCGTTGGATATCATGCCCCGCTCGCTGGAGATGAAGGTGCCGTTGAAGGTGGACACGAAGGTGGGCAAGAACTGGGGGGAGATGGAGTAGGGTGAAGGCACGTGAGGCAGAGGTGAGTCAATGCCCGTATTCGGAGGGAAGCCGACTTGCCCGTACTGTAAGCGAGTCTTAGAGACCGCACCCACGCGAAAGACAAGATGTGCCCATTGCGCCCGGTACATTCTTGTCCGTGCCGGGAGACTCGTCACTGAGGACGAAGCGACGACAACGGACTGGCTTGCCCGTGCTGGCCACCTTGGCGTCAGCAGGCGGGACTTCGATCGGCATCGCGAGGAACTGAGCAAGAAGTTCGGGACGCACGCCACGGTCAACGATACCATCTGGAGGATACTTAATGTCTTGATAGGCAGAGCCGGCGACGCCGCTACGCTCCGCTTCGTCTACTCGGAGATGGCGGCTCTCGCGGCCACGGAAGGCAAGGATCCGAAACCATATCTTGCTGAGGGGTTGAAGCTGGAACTGGAGGAACACAGGCGGCAAGGGGTCACGTCCGTGCGGGTTAGAAGCTGTAATGACAACTTCGTGTGCGCGGCCTGCCAGGTGCTGTATGACAAGACATGGAGGATCGAGGCCGCTCTGTCGGAAATGCCAATCCCTGCCTTGTGCGAGGCGCCGTCCGGGTGCCGATGCGGCTATTCCCCTGCCATGCGGTGAACAAGAAGCGCAGGCGGATGATGGCATGAGCCTGCTGCACCTGGTCTCTTCACTCTTGGCTGGCCTTATTTCCTGGGTCGCGTACCACCGAGAGCGGGGCCAACTGCGCCTTGATGTTGAGTTCCATCTGGAGACTGGCAAAGGAACAGCATTGTTGGTGTTGCTTGTCAACAGGGGTAGAAGAAGGGTCTCAGTCAGGGACGTTGGGTTGCGCCTTCGTTCCGGTGAGGTGCTCATGAACCCCGGCCTCACCAACCCGCTGGTTCTAGAAGAAACTGACTCTCGCGAGGTGCGGTTCCCGTTGTACGATTATGCCGACCGTGTCCACAGTCCATTGGATGTGACCCACGCCGAGGCGAGGGACACGAGCGGGCGCAGGTACCGCGTTTCATGTCGCAAGCTTCGGTCCCAGATAACCAAGGAGTGGACAAGCGAGACCGATTGGCTTAGCAGGGCCTGACCCGCCCAGGTTACCCCACCATGCCTGAACTCCCCGAAGTAGAGACCATCCGCCGTGGCCTGCTGCCGCACGTCGTCGGCCGGCGGTTCACCGCCGTCGAGGTCATGCCCGGCGCCGAGAAGGTGGTGGCCCTGCCCTCGCCGGCGGAGTTCCAGCGGGCGCTCCCCGGCCTGCGCATCGAGGGCATCGAGCGGCGGGGCAAGTATCTCCTCTCTCCCCTCTCCGACGGGCGCTATCTCATCGTCCACCTGCGCATGACCGGCGCCCTGATCCATCGCTCTGCGGGTTCCGCGGCCGATCGCTACCTTCGCGTTCGCCTGGCACTAGATGATAAGACCGAGTTGCGCTACACTGACGTGCGCAAGCTGGGGATGATGTGGCTGGTGGTCGACCCGACGCTGGTGGTGGGCAAGCTCGGGCCCGACGCCCTGGAGGCGCTGCTGCCCACGACGCTTCACTCACTGCTCGACGGGCGAAGGGCGCCCATCAAAGTCGTGCTCATGGACCAGACGCGATTGGCGGGCCTTGGTAACATCTACGCCGACGAGGCGCTGTTCCTGGCGGGGGTCCATCCGCGCCGGCCGGCGGGCAGCCTGACGGCGAAGGAGATCGGTCGGTTGCATAGCGCAGTGGGAGAGGTGCTGCAGGAGGCTATGGGTCACCGCGGCACTAGCTTCCGCGACTACGTGGACGCCAAGGGGCAAGAGGGAGAACATCAGCTACACGTTAGGGTGTACAGGCGCTCAGGGGAGCCCTGCTATGTCTGCGGGGCCGCCATCGAGCGGATCAAGCTGGGCGGGCGGAGCACGCACTTCTGCGCGCGCTGTCAACGGTGAGAGCGAGGAAGGGGTGCGGACGTAGCTGCAGACCTTCAGGTCTGCCTTCGCAGGGCTAAAGCCCTGCAGCTACGTCTGCCTGTCAGAATCAAGCAGGAGTCAACGGTAAGAGACCGCTGAAAGGAGGACAGCAGAAAATGCCAAAAGAGGCGGTCCTAGTCGATGCAGTGCGCACGCCGTTCGGGCGGGCGGGAGCAAGAGGGGTTCTGAAGGACATCACTCACGTGGACTTCATGGTGCCCCTAATGAAGGCCATCGTGCAGCGCACCAAGCTGGACCCGAACCTGATCGATGAGATCTACGTGGGCTCGGCGCAGCTCGGGGGTCTTCTGACCCGCTCTCGCATGTACGTGTTCGAGGCGGGCTTCCCCGACACTATCTCCGGCACCGACGTGAACAAGCAGTGCGCTTCTTCGCTCGAGACGATAACCATGGGGGCTCACGCCATCATGTGCGGCATGTCGGACGTCGTGCTGGCCGGTGGCATTGAGACCATGGACCGCGTGGGGCCCATACCGCCCGGCGGCGACGCGCTGTCCGTGGACAACCCCCAGGTCATGATGGAGTTCATGAAGCGCGAAAACTGGCAGATGTACCCCGACAAGCAGGCCAAGCTGCTGCCCCAGTGGTTCGCGCTCAAGGCGCCCTGGATCCTGAACATGGGCCAGACCGCGGAGAAGCTGAGCGAGGTCTACAAGATCTCGCGCGAAGACTCCGACAAATTCGCCCAGGCGAGCCAGGAGAGGGCGGTTGCAGCTCAGGACGCCGGCAAGTTCGGACGAGAGATCGTCCCTGTCACCATCGAGTACCTCGATGGGCGCACCGTGGTCGTCGACAAGGACCAGGGCCCCCGCCGCGAGAGCACCCTGGAGAAGCTGTCCACGCTCAAAGGGGCTTACAAGGAAGACGGCCTGGTCACGGCTGGCAACTCCTGCCCTCGTACCGAGGGCGCCTCCCTGACGCTGCTGATGTCCAAGGACAAGGCCAAGGAGCTAGGCCTCAAGCCGCTGGCCACCTTCCGCGGCGCAGCCACCGTCGGCACCGACCCGGAGATCATGGGCATCGGCCCGCTGCCTGCCACTCAGAGGCTGCTGAAGCGCTACGGCTGGTCTCTGGACCAGTTCGACATCATCGAGATCAACGAGGCATTCGCCTGCCAGGTCGTGGCAGTGATGCGCGCGCTGGGCTCGAACGAATGGGACAAGCGGCTGAACGTCAACGGCGGCGCCGTCGCTCTGGGTCACCCCTTGGGGGCCACCGGCGCCCGTATGGTGGGCACCATGGCCTACGAGATGGAGCGGCGCGGCGGCCACTGGGGCCTGACGACGCTGTGCATCGGCGGCGGCATGGGCATGTCCCTGGCCTGGGAGCGGGAGAACTACTAGTAGACCCGACCGCTATAGTAGCGGCACAAAACGTTGCCCTTGATGTTAGGGGCGCACGGCTGTGCGCCCCTAACGGGCCGGTGTTCGGAAGGCCCGATGCCATCGCGGGATGCTGTGATAGACGGGATCGTCGAGGCGCCGGAAGTGGTGGCAACCGACTCCAAGGTCGCGCGATGGATCGGGTGAAAAGTCGGCAGCCTCAGCCACTCCCGGCCCTCGCGTTCCATCCCGTGACCCCCGAGCGATGGGGTGATCTGGAGAAGCTGTTCGGCGTGCGCGGCGCCAGCGGTGGCTGCTGGTGCATGTGGTGGCGATTGCCCCGCGCTCAGTTCAACCAGCAGGTGGGCCAGAAGAACAAGGAGGCCCTGAAGGCGATGGTCGACTCCGGCGAGCCGCCGGGCCTCCTGGCCTACGTCGCCGACGAGCCTATCGCCTGGTGCTCGGTGGGCCCGCGAGAAGTATTCCCCGCCCTGGAGCGCTCGAGGATACTGAAGAGAGTGGACGATAAGCCCGTTTGGTCCATCGTGTGCTTCTTCGTCGCGAAGCCGTACAGGGGACAGGGGGTCATGGCGCCCGTGCTCACTGCTGCCGTCGAGTACGCCAGAGCCCACGGCGCCAAGGTCGTCGAAGGCTATCCGGTCGAACCGACGAAAGCCTTGTCGGGCTGCTCCGGCTATACCGGCGTGGTGTCGGCGTTCCGCAAAGCAGGGTTCGTGGAGGTGCTCCGAAGGGGAGCCCGGCCGATCATGAGGCGCTCCGTCGAGGAGTGGTAGGCCGGACTGGTTGCGGTTTGGGACAACACATTGTACCATTGGACGGACGAGAGGTGGTACAAATGGATCGTCTCAGGTCGATATCGGTTAGCGAGGCGCGGGCACTGCTGGCGAGTCTGATCGAGCAGGCGGAGGGCGGCGAACCCTTCTTCCTCGTTTCACGCAGTCGCGTTCGCGCGGTGCTCATGGGGATCGCGCAGTATGATGCTCTGCTGGAGCGCCTGGAGGACCTGGAGGACTCGCTGGAAATCCTGCGGGCAAAGACCGAAGGCGAACCCTCTCGTCCGCTCGAGGAGTATCTAGAGGAGCGCAAGGCCAGACAGCCAGCCCGTGTATCGCGTCGACCTTAGCCGCCGCGCCGAGAAGGACTTAGAGCGCCTTCTACCGCGGGGCGCGGCGCGAATTATCGGTGTCTTGCGCCACCTGGCCGAGGACCCGCGGCCACGGGCGGCCGCCAAGCTTGTGGCAGTGGAAGGCTATCGCCTGCGGGTGGGCGAACACCGCATCATCTACGATGTAGATGATGCCGCCCGTGTGGTTACTGTCTACCGCATCCGTCACCGCCGCGAGGCGTATCGAGGAGAGTAGCCAAGTTGCCGCTCGATGCCATCACCGCCGTCCACGGCCTGAGCGTCGGGCACTGGACAGACCGGCGCGCTGCCACCGGTTGCACCGTCGTGCTGTGCGAAGGTGGGGCCGTCGCCGCTGTGGACGTGCGCGGCGGCGCGCCTGGCACCCGCGAGACGGACGTCCTGGGGCCGGGCAACCTCGTCGAGCGGGTGCACGCCGTACTCCTGAGCGGCGGCAGTGCCTTCGGCCTCGACGCGGCGACCGGCGTCATGCGCTTCCTCGAAGAGCACGGCGTCGGTTTTCCCACCCCAGGCGGACAGGTGCCCATCGTAGTGGGCGCCGTGCTCTTCGACCTGTCCATTGGTCGGGCGGACGTCCGGCCGGATGCGGAGGCGGGCTATACCGCCTGCCGTGTCGCTCGTGCTGGGCGGTTGGCCCAGGGAAGCGTCGGAGCCGGCACCGGGGCCACGGTGGGCAAGGCGTCGGGCCCTGGCCGAGCCGTCAAGGGCGGCATAGGCAGCGCCGCCGAGGCCCTATCCGACGGGGTGGTCGTCGGCGCGCTGGTGGCTGTGAACTGCTTCGGCGAAGTGATCGACCCCGAGACGGGGCGCATCCTGGCCGGCCCCCGCGATGAGAAGGACGGCTTTGTCGCCACGCTGGAAATGCTCCGGCGGCGGCCGCCGGCGTCGCGCTTCGAGGCGGCGAACAGCGTCATCGGCGTCGTGGCCACCAACGTCCGCTTGACGCGCGAGCAGGCCTACCGGTTGGCTCTGATGGCCCACGACGGCCTGGCGAGGGCGGTGCGCCCGGCTCACACGCTCGTGGACGGCGATGTCTTCTTCGCTCTGGCCACCGGCGCCGTGGAGGCGTCCTTCGACCCCATCGCTCTGGGGGCACTGGCGGCCCGCGCCGTCGAGCGCGCCATCGTGCGGGCGGTGACGGAGGCGCGCGGTCTGGCCGGCGTGCCGTCTGTCAATGAGCTGCCATTGTCGGAGGTGTAGGGGGAGCAGCGATGCCCGCGCCTTGGCCGGCATGCCGTCGCCGTGATTTGCTCTAAGGGGTTGACATATCTGGTATACTTAGGCTGCCACCGACCCGCGGCCCCTGTCTCTGACGGGTAGGGCGGTGAGCCAGGGCGCAGGAGGCGCAATCTAATCGAGCCAGAGTCCGCTTGGATCGGGCCACCGACCGAGACGGGATATAGGGAGCCTGGTGTCCCCGAACGCCCTCTTGGTTGGATCCGAGAGGGCTTTTTGTTCCGCTCAGCGGATCAGGGGAAGGGGGAGTCCCCATGAGGACCATGCTCAAGGGCAAGATCCATCGCGCTCACGTCACCGGGGCCGACATCAACTACGAGGGTAGTATTACTCTCGACCCCGTCCTTATGGAGGCAGCCGACATTCTGCCGTTCGAGCAGGTGCACGTGCTCGACATAACGAATGGCGCTCGCCTACAGACCTACGCCATCGAAGGGGCGCGGGGGGGCGGCGAGGTGGTCATCAACGGCGCCGCCGCTCGAATGATCGGCGAAGGGGACATGGTCATCGTCCTCGCTTACCACACGGTGTCCGAGGAGGACGCGCGCAGCCTGCGGCCGCGGCTGGTCTACGTGGACGGGGCGAATCACATCATGAGAGTCGGGCGAGAGCGGCTGGCGCGGGAAGCGGCGGTGGCATAGGGGTGAGGGGATGAGGCGCATATCGATCCACGACCTGAGGGCGATGAAGGAGCGCGGCGAGAAGATCGCCATGCTCACCGCCTACGACTATCCCACCGCTCGCCTGCTGGACGAGGCCGGAGTGCCGATCATCCTGGTGGGCGATAGCCTGGGCATGGTTGTGCTGGGCTATAGCTCCACGCTGCCGGTAACCATGACTGACATGCTCTGCCACGTGGCAGCAGTGGTGCGGGGAACGCAGAAGACTCACGTGGTGGCCGACATGCCGTTCTTGAGCTACCAGGCCGGCCCCGAGGACGCCATGCGCAACGCCGGTCGCTTCTTGCAGGAGGCCGGCGCGCAGTCGGTGAAGCTGGAGGGCGGCGTGACTGTGGCCGAGACGGTGCGCCGTTTAGTGGAGGCGGGTATCCCCGTCATGGGCCACGTCGGACTGACGCCGCAGTCGGTCAACCAGCTCGGCGGCCACAAGGTGCAGGGGAAGACGCCGGCCGCCGCCGTCAAGCTGTTGAACGACGCGGTGGCCCTGGAGCAGGCGGGAGCCTACGCGGTGGTTCTGGAGACCATCCCGGCGCCGCTCGGCAAGGTCATCTCGGAGCGGCTCAGTATCCCTACCATCGGCATCGGCGCCGGGCCCTACTGCGACGGGCAGGTGCAGGTGCTCCACGACATGCTCGGGCTCTACCCCGATTTCGTTCCAAAGCACGCCAAGCAGTACGCCCACCTGGCCGAGGAGATCGGCCGGGCGGCTCGAGAGTATCTGACAGAGGTCCAGGAAGGCCGCTTCCCCACTGAGCGCGAAAGCTTTATGATGGGCCCGGACGGCGAGGCGGTTCTGGCTGAGCTGCCAGGCCTGGTGTAGTCTTCATCTAGAGCGCCCTGCCGCAGCCCCGGGGCGCGGCCTGGGGGCCTGCGGCAGGGCCCTCCCTGATAAGCGATGCAAATAGCCACCACCGTGGCCGAGATGCGCCAGCGGCGCGCCGCCATGAGGGGCAGCGTCGGGCTGGTGCCTACGATGGGCTATCTCCACGAAGGTCACCTCTCCCTGGTCCGGCGCGCCCGCGCCGATAACGACGACGTCGTGGCCAGCATCTTCGTCAATCCCACTCAGTTCGGGCCGCAGGAGGACTTCCAGCGCTATCCGCGCGACCCCGAACGCGACCTGCGCCTGCTGGAGGGGGAGGGCATGGACTTGGTGTTCATGCCGCCGGTGGAGGAGATGTACCCGGCCGGCTTCGACGCATGGGTCGAGGTCGGCGAGTCGCTTACGGGCCGGCTAGAGGGGGCGGCCCGGCCGGGCCACTTTCGCGGCGTGACCACCGTGCTGGCCAAACTGTTCGGGATCGTCCGGCCCCAGCGCGCCTACTTCGGGCAGAAGGATGCCCAGCAGTTGGCGGTGATCCGCAAGATGGTGGCCGACCTGAACATGGACGTCGAGATCGTCGGCCTGCCCACCCTGCGCGAGGCCGACGGCCTGGCCCTGAGCAGCCGCAACTCCTACCTATCGCGTGACGAGCGGCGGGCAGCCATCGTTCTCTGGCGCTCGCTCTGCCGTGCCGAGGAGCTTTTCGACAGGGGCGAGCGGCGTGCAGAGACGATACGCCAGGCCATGCGCGCCGTGCTGGACCCGGAGCCGCTGGCGCGGGTAGAGTACGTGAGCGTCGCCGACGCCGCGACGCTGCAGGAGCTAGCGGACATCGCCGGGCCGGCGCTGGTCTCGCTGGCGGTCCGCATCGGCGCCACGCGGCTGATCGACAACGTGACGCTGGAGCCTTGACCGCCGCCTTTTGTAACCTACGCGTCGCTGAACGGCGGCGGGTACTTCACCACTCCCGTGATCCCGTCCAAGACGCCCGGAACAAGCTCGAGCGCGAGGAACGCCTCGTCGGGGACCGGGAACGGCGCCTCCAGCCCTCGCCCTCTGGCGGGAGAGAAGCCGAAGCGGGGGTAGTAGCCCGGGTGACCGACCACCACGACAATTCTGTGTCCCAGGCTCCGGCACCGCTCCAGGCCCTCCGGCACGAGTTCTGAGCCGATGCCCTGGTTCTGGAATTCGGGCCGGACCGCCATCGCCGCTAGGGCCAGCGCTGCGACAGCGCCATCCTTCGTTTCGATGACCAGGGGACTGAACAAGATATGTCCCACGACCTGGCCGTCCTCGACAGCCACCAGGGATAGCTCCGGGATGAATTCGGGCAATTGGCGCAGCGCCTCGACCAGCCGCGCTTCAACCTCGCGGCCAAACGCGAGCAGATTGACCTCGCGGATGGCGGCGTAGTCATCGGCTGTCTCCGGGCGGATGGTGATCATGGCGGTCGCGCTCCCTTCTCGACAATGGTGCGATCCTAGCCGGCAGGGGCATTCGCGTCAACAGTCGGCGGCAAGACGCGGGGCCGGCCCCGGTCTCGCTGGTGGTGCGGATCGGCGGGATGCGGCTTATCGATTAACGTGACGCTGGGGAGCTAGAAGATGACGGGGCACGCGACCCGGGAAGATCCTCTTGGGTGAGGTTGTCAATCAGCCGTGGCCTGATGGGCCGTACCTGGAGCGCCCCGAAGGAAGCCAAGGACGCCCCTGCTATCTGGGGCTGTTCGCCCCTTTCACTGTTGCATCTTCCCCAGCGTTGCCGCCACTCTTTCTACCTCCCCTGAGAAAGCGGCGGACGACCCCGCAACCTCAACCAGCAACTGTATCTCAGGATCATCGTTCTCGTACGTTAGCTCTTGAAGCTCATGCAAGGCTCTCTCAGACCGTTCCCCGGCGTGCCCTCCTTGCTTCCCCAGCGAATAGGACCATTCGTATGACCCATACGTGGCGAGGAGGCCAACCGTGATGGCGTAGCCTAGGGATGCGTCCTCAGGCCTTCTCAGCAGTCCGATCAGTCCCTTTAACATCTTCTTCGTGGCTTCGTCCCTGGCAATAGTCTCGATGTAAGGCTCTCCATACGATATTAGCGCGTCGTAATATATAGTGTATGCGCTTCTCAAACGACTTGCGTAACGGTCCAGTTTGTCGCTATGAGTCATTCTTCCACCTGCCTTGAGTCATCGTATACTAGTAGTTGCGAACGCATGTGCAGTGGTACCTGTACCTGTACAAACCGCATCTGATCAGGTCCACACAGAAACCGGCACTGCCGGGGCGTCCAAATCTTCTGAGAACCTCGTCGCCAACAATATCTCTAAATGGACATTCCTCGAGGCTAAGGCGCTGCAAATGCACCATGCTTCTCCTGATCGAGAACACGGCTAGACCGCCCCAGCCAAACAAGCTTCCACCTACGGTGATGGCGAGAAAAGCTATGGTCGTTCTTAGCTCGAGCATTCCTAGTCTATCGATCCCTAGTGGAGTCAAGACTAACGCTCCGATGAAACCAACAGCTGCCAAGACAGAGAGCCACTTCAATCCGGTTTCAACACAAGAAAGGTCCAAGCGTCTTGCGGCGCTGGGTCTTTTCCCTTGCTTGCTAGATGCCAGTGGCGCTTTGTCTGGATATGACCTTAGGGTTGGGAGAGCTCGAATCGCTGCCACCCTCACGCCCCAGTCTTCATGAGTGCTCGATATTCGCATCAGGAGGGCTGCTACTCCTTCCGCTAGGTGCGAAGGGGCATCTGGTAATAGGTCAGCTAAGGAGTATATGGCTGCCTCGTGGCACCGGTATGTTGAGAAGTGATCTTCATACAGTTCGTGGTTCTCGACTAGGGAAATTAGATGGTGTACTAGCTTCTCATTCCATGTGTCTGTTCTTCTTCGAAACATTGTTGCTCCTTGTCCGGGGTCCTTTGGGCACCTCGTGGCACCCGAAGTGCAGGCTCCGACTTAACTGCCGAACAAACGAAGCCATCAAGTTGGTCCATTCCTGCAAACCGGCTGTTGATCCGTAGCGGTTCGGTTGTCGATGACTCCAGAGGGGATTTAGGTCGGTAACCGCGGCGTATCTTGACGGTGGCAACATCCTAGTCGCTAATGCTGGTCACGTCAACAACATCTGGCAGGCCACCATTTCCCCACCTTTTGACCCCCTTCAGGCCTCGATGCTAGAATACGCTTGCCCGCCGATAGGTGGGGCAGAACCTTCGCCGCTGTCCGCTCATCCTGAGCCTGTCGAAGGGTGAGCGGAGGCAAACGAGCCAGGGAGGCCCAGCATGGGTGGCCACTCGCACTGGTCTCAGGTTAAGCGCCAGAAGGGGGCCTGCGACGCCAAGCGCGGCCAGGTCTTCACCAAGCTCGGCCGCGAGGTGATGATCGCCGCGCGCGAGGGCGGCGGCGACCCGGCGATGAACTCCCGCCTGCGCCTGGCCCTGCTCAAGGCCCGCGAGTTCAACATGCCCGCCGACACCGTCGACCGGGCCATCAAGCGTGGCACCGGCAAGCTGGACGACGCCAAGGCCCTGGTGGAGGCCACCTTCGAGGGCTACGGGCCCGGCGGCGTGGCCATCCTGGTGGACACCCTCAGCGATAACCGCAACCGCACGGTCTCCGACGTGCGCATGGCCTTCTCCCGCGCCGGCGGCAGCCTGGCCGAGAGCGGCAGCGTCGCCTGGCAGTTCGAGAACCGCGGCGTGATTCTGGTGGAGCCGCCGGCGGACGTCAGTCCGGAGGACGTGGCCCTCACCGCCATCGACGCCGGCGCCGAGGACGTGAAGATCGAAGCCGGCCGTGTTGAGGTCTACACCGCCCCCACCGACGTGGAGAAGGTGCGCCGTTCCCTGGAGGAGATGGGCGTGCCCGTGGCCTCGGCCGAGCTGTCGAAGGTTGCCAAGAGCACCATCGCCCTGGACGAGAAGCAGGCCGCGCAAGTGCTCAGGCTGCTGGACGCCCTCGAGAGCTTGGACGACGTCCAGCGGGTGTACTCCAACGGCGACTTTCCGGACTCGGTGCTGCTGGAGTACGCCGGCTAAGGCGCGGCGTGGCCGGCAGTGGTCACCCTTTTCGACAAGCCCCTTCCCCCCGGCCTGCTGGTTCTGGGGATCGACCCAGGGTTGTCGGTCACCGGCTACGGCCTCGTCCTCTGGTCGAACGATAAGGCGCGGGCCGTGGCGTACGGCGCGCTGACCATGAGCCGGCGGGCCCCGCTGTCCGAGCGCCTGCGCCAGATCCACGCGGGCGTCGGGCAGGTCATCGCCGACTGGGGATCGGACGAGGTCGCGGTCGAGGACTTTCTGGTGGGCAACGTACGGGCGGCGGTGGCCATCGGCGAGGCGCGGGCAGTGGTCCTGCTGGCGGCGGCGCAGGCCGGCCTGCCCGTTTTCCAGTACCAGCCGGCCCAAGTGAAGCAGTTCGTCACCAGCTACGGCGGCGGCCGGAAGGAGCAGGTGCAGGAGATGGTGAAGATGCTCCTCGGCCTCGACGAGCCGCCGCAGCCCACGGACGCGGCCGATGCGCTGGCGGTGGCTCTCTGCCACTGCTTCCGGCGCAGCCAGCGCGAGATGTTGGAGAGGGCAGCGAAATGATCTCGCATTTGCACGGCGTACTGCGCAGCCGGACCGAAGAAGAGATGACCCTCGAGATCGAGGTCGGCGGCCTCTCCTACGAGGTGTTCCTGCCCATGTTCGTCTGGCGCGCCATCGAAGAAGTGGAGCCCGGCAGCCCGCTGGAGCTAGTGACCCTCTACCACGCCTCCGAGCGCCAGCCTGTCCCCAAGCTCATCGGCTTCATGCGGCCGGTGGAGCGCAAGTTCTTCCGCAAGTTCATGGAGGTCGACGGCGTTGGGGCCGCCAAGGCCCTGAAGGCGCTGGTCTTCTCCGTCTCCACCATCGCCCGCTGGATCGAGGCGGGGGACACGGCCTCGCTGGGCCGCCTGCCGGGAATCGGCGCTCGCAGCGCGGACAAGATCGTCGCTCACCTGAAGGGGAAGGTGGTGGAAGAAGCCCTCCTGCGGGACGAGGGGTTCGAGGAGATGCCGGAGCGGGGGGCGGCGCCGACGTCGCAGGAGGTGCGCGACGACGCCGTTCAGGGGCTGGTGAGCCTGGGCTTCGGCCGCGGCGAGGCGGCTCGCCTGGTGGACAAGATCGCCCGCGAGCAGGCCCTAGAGAGCGTGGAGGAGATCATCCGCGCCGTCTTCCGCGCCTCCCAGCAGGGGTAGGCATTCTCGCCCTCCTCCGGTGATAGAATGGGATGAGGGGAGACTTGGAGGGCCAGGATGTGCCAGCAGTCAGCGGATCATGAGGTCGAGAAGCAGGCGCTCTGCTTCTTCCGCTTCTTCGTCTACCGCGAGTACCGCGAGATAAGGTTCCTCGGCCACCCGCGCATCGGGCGGTACGACAAGTTCGCCCAGCGCTACCCCGAGTTGCTGAAGCTGGACCGGAGCGTGTTCGCCCGCCTCTGGCACGATGTTTCGTCGCAGACCGACCCTGCTCTCATCATGAAGCCCTTCCAGGAGCTCACCGGCCTCACCCTCCACAATATCGAAGAGGCGTTCCGCCGCGGCGAATGGCATCCGGCGAAGAGCGAGACGAAGGTCTTCGGTGGGCCCAAGCACGCCGACATCGCCCTGCACGCGATCCGTTTGGGAGAGGCGATCCAGGCGGGTCGCTGGACGGACCTGGTCCCCAAGGAGTTGGCGGTATTGAAGGACATCCGGCACAACTGCCCGCGGCCCTCGCGACAGGAGTACAAGTCGCTCCTGGAGGACCTGACTGTGATGGACCTCCCTTTGCCCGACTGTTGCCTTCTGATCGGCGCTGAATAGCGCGCCATGCCTGACTCTCGGAGTAGCGAAGTGGCCACTTGGTGGATCGACGAACCTACGGTTCTAGGCAGCAGCAACCCGACAACGGAGGTTCTCCGTGATCTCTGAAACGCCGGGTTCAGGACCGTGATCTCGTTGTTGAAAGAACCTGAAGAGTGGCCAGGGTACGACAAGAAAGTCGCCAGGGGAATTGGGTTTGTCCTGCTCGGAGTTCCCATCAAGGATCGCACCGCCCCCACCCCGCAGCACTTCAGAGTATTCCGGGGTCTGGTCGAGGATGCGCTCTCGAGGGGCAAAGTCTTAGTCCACTGTTGGGGTGGCTGTGGACGCACGGGAACGATGGGTGCGGCCTACTGGATTGACAGAGGCATGTCGGCCAAAGACGCGATAGACAAGATGCGTTTAGCCAACCCCGAGGCGATGGAGACGGAGGGCCAGGGACGGAGCCTTGACGACCTGGCCCATTCACTCGAAACGGGAGAACAGTGATGCCGCCGTTGGTGGCCGCCTGCTTCGACTTCCGCGGGGTCATAGTGAATCACGAGAACGATAGAGGTCTTATTCCTGGCATCGAGAACCTTCTTCGCGATTTGAAGGCGAGAGGCACTTCACTCGTGGTCATCAGTAGCTTTGGGCCCGAATTCGTCAGGGCGCGGCTCGGGCAGCTGGGCGCCCTGTTCGACGGGCGTATCTACTGCGCGAGTGAAGAGGGAAAGCTCCAGGTGATACTGCAACACGCTCGTGGCTGTGACATTGCTGACCTATCGCAGGTCGCGTTCATTGATGACAAGCCGGAAAACCTGCTTCCCGCGGCGAAATCGGCGGTCAAAGTCATCGGCTACCTCGGCAGCGGGAAATACGAGGCGAATGCGCCATCCGCCTGTCAGGCAAATGGCATTCCGTTCGCCTCGACGATTGCGGAACTGAGGCTGCTACTGGGGTTGTCGCCGAAATGAAGATACGATATGACCCTAGCGTCGATGCGGCCTACATCTACTTCAGAGAGGGGAAGGCACAGGTCACCACTGTTCGTTTGACAGAGGACATTGCCGTGGACTTTGGGCCCAACGAGGAGATATTCGGGATAGAGGTGCTCGATGCCTCCCGGCATCTGGGACTCAAGCGAGATGCGCCGTTGGTGGAATTGGAGAACATCCAGGCGGCCTCATTAGGCCCACATGCCTGACTTCCGCCTCGTCGCTGACTTCGCGCCCATGGGCGACCAGCCCCAGGCCGTCGACAAGCTGATGGAGGGCCTCGCGCGAGGCCAGCGCAGCCAGACGCTGCTCGGCGTCACCGGCAGCGGCAAGACCTTCACCATGGCCAACGTCATCGCTCGCTGGAACCGGCCCACGCTGGTCATCTCGCCCAACAAGACGCTGGCCGCTCAGCTCTACTCCGAGTTCCGCGAGTTCTTCCCCGATAACGCCGTCGAGTTCTTCGTCAGCTACTACGACTACTACCAGCCCGAGGCCTACATCCCCCGCACCGACACCTACATCGCCAAGGACGCCGACATCAACGAGGAGATCGACAAGCTGCGCCACGCCGCCACCCGCGCCCTGTTCGAGCGGCGGGATGTGGTGATCGTGGCCTCGGTGTCCTGCATCTACGGTCTGGGCGAGCCCTCCGAGTACTACAACTTTGTCATGAGCTTCCAGAAGGGAGACCGCAGCAATCGCCAGCGGGCCCTGCGCAAACTGGTCGACATGCAGTACGAACGCAACGATGTGAACCTGCTCCGCGGCCGCTTCCGCCTGCGCGGCGACAGCCTGACCATCATTCCCTCCTACGACGAGCTGGCGGTGCGCGTCGATTTCTTCGGCGATGAGGTGGAGCGCATCCTCCAGCTCGACCCGCTGACGGGCGAGGTGCTGGGCGAAACCGATGCCATCGACATCTACCCGGCTAAGCACTTCGTCACGTCGCAGGACAAGCTGGAGGCGGCCATCCAGGATGTCGAGGCCGAGCTGCAGGAGCGGGTGGAGTGGTTCAAGAGTCAGGGCAAGCTCCTGGAGGCGCAGCGCCTGTGGGAGCGCACCCGCTACGACGTCGAGTGCCTGCGGGAGCAGGGCTACTGCTCCGGCATCGAGAACTACTCCCGCCCCCTGGCCCGCCGGCTGGCGGGCAGCACCCCCTGGACGCTCCTGGACTACTTCCCGGACGACTTCCTCATGTTCATCGACGAATCGCACATGGCGGTGCCTCAGATCCGCGGCATGTACCACGGCGACATCGCCCGCAAGCAGACGCTGGTGGATTTCGGCTTCCGTCTGCCCTCGGCGCTGGACAATCGCCCCCTCAACTTCGCCGAGTTCGATGGGCACATCAAGCGGGTAGTCTTCGTCTCGGCCACGCCCGGCCCCTACGAATACGAGCACAGCGACCAGGTGGTGGAGCAGATCATCCGCCCCACCGGCCTCCTCGACCCGGCGGTGGAAGTGAAGCCGACCAAGGGCCAGGTGGACGACCTCATCGAGCAGGTCCGGCGGCGGGTCGAGCGCGGCGAGCGCGTGCTGGTCACCACCCTCACCAAGAAGATGGCGGAGGACCTGGCCGATTACCTGACGGAGATGGGGGTCAAGACGCACTACCTGCACTCGGAGATCCAGACGTTCGACCGGGTGGAGATCCTGCGCGACCTACGCCTCGGCGTGTACGACGTGGTGGTGGGCATCAACCTGCTGCGTGAGGGGCTCGACCTGCCGGAGGTGAGCCTGGTGGCCATCCTGGACGCCGATAAGGAGGGCTACCTGCGCTCCGAGTGGTCGCTGATCCAGACCATGGGCCGGGCGGCCCGACATGTGGACGGGCAGGTCATCATGTACGCTGACACCATGACCGAGTCCATGCGCCGCGCTATCGACGAGACGGACCGTCGCCGTCGCCTCCAGTTGGCCTACAACGAAGAGCACGGCATCCAGCCGGAGGGCATCCGCAAAGCCATCCGCGACCTGACCGACCGGGTGCGCCGGGTGGCCGAGGAGCAGGCCGTCTACCGCACCGGACCGATCCCCAAGGACGAGATCGCCCGCCTGATCAAGGACCTGGAATCGCAGATGAAGGCCGCGGCGAAGGACCTGGAGTTCGAGCGGGCGGCGCTCCTGCGCGATCAGATCGTGGAGCTGCGGCGGGATCTGGTGGGCGACGAGGAAGGGCTGAAAGAGCTCGCGGCCATGCGTCAGGGCGCCGCGAGAGGCCCCAGAGAGGGAGCGAGGCGCTGGCGGCGGCGGTAGGGAGTCTAGCGCCCGCGTGGCACGACGGCCCATTTTCTGGTAACCTGTTTCCATTATGCAGGGGAGGGATGCTTTGAGGATTCTGCTCGTCAAGCCTGACATATCGGAGTTCTCGGTGGGCTTCGCTTCGATCGCGCGGACCGCTCCTCTCGAGCTCATGATGGTTGCCGCGTCGGCGCCCGGCCACGAGTGCCGGATCGTGGACATGCGCCTGGAGAAGGCCGCCGCCTTCGAGGAGGCGCTGCTGGACTTCCGTCCGAATGTCATCGGCCTGACGGCCTACACTGCTGAGGCAGAGGCGACCAAGGCGCTGGCGCGACGGGCCAAGCGAGTGCTGCCCAACGTGCCTATCGTCTGGGGCGGCTACCACGCCACCATGGCCCTGGACGACGCGCTCGACGAGCCCTCGGTGGATTTCGCAGTTCGCGGTGAGGGTGAGGCCACCTTTCCCGAGCTGGTCCAGGCCATTGCTCGCGGCGGCCCCTACGACGGCGTCCCCGGCATTACTTTTCGGGAGGGCGACCGTCTGGTGTCCACGCCGCCCCGGGCGCAGATAGGCGACCTCGACAGTCTACCCTTCCCCCGCTGGGACCTCGTGGCCGGCTATCAACAGGACTACTACCTGGGCGTTCTGGGAGTTGCCGGCGGCGTCGAGACCACCCGCGGCTGTCCGTTCGACTGCAACTTCTGCTCGGTGTGGGTGTTCAACCAGCGTCGATACCGCAAGAAGAGTCCGGCGCGGGTGATAGCTGAGATGGAGCGGTTGCCCGAGGGGATCCAGGTGGTGGCCTTCGTCGACGACGAGTTCTGGGTCGATGACCGCCGCTCCCTAGAGCTCGCGCGGAACATCCAGGAGCGCGACCAGGCCGGCTGGAGAGGCCGGGAATGGCGATACTGGGCGCAGGTGCGCACCGACGATATCGTCCGGCGGCCGGAGTTGGTCGAGCAATGGTCGAAGGTCGGCCTCAAGGTCCTCCTCTTGGGCATCGAGACCGTGAAGGAGGACGAGCTCCGCGAGCTGCATCACAAGCGCAATACTGTTGGTAAGGCCGTCCAGGCTCTGGCGACCATCCGTCAGCACGGGGTCGAAGCGTGGGGCTGCTTCATCATCAACCCCGAGTGGGAAGAGCGCGACTTTTACGATTTGATGAAATTTGTGAACGAGAATGAGATCGCTTTCCCCCAGTACACGGTGCTGACCCCGCTGCCCGGCACAGTCCTGTCCGATAGGCTGGAGCGAGAGGAAGGCGTCAAGAAGGCCGACATCCCCCAATCACTGCTCGATTTCCTCCACGTGACCTACCCCAAGGCCAAGCTGCCGCTGCGGCGGTTCTATGAGTTGATGGCCGAGCTCTATCACAAGACGTCCATCTCGGCCAACATGCGCCTCTACCGCCGGGTGGTGCGGAACGGCGTCATCTCTCGGGACTGGCTGCGCTCGGAGATGGGGCAGCGGGTCACCAGTCTGTTCGGCCAGCTCTCCAACGCGGAGGCCTATCTCAAGGCGCATCGCCTGCTGGGCGAGAACGTCTAGTAGCCCGGCTCTGCCTTCGACGGAGCCGCGGGCTAAACTGGAGAAAAATAGCCACAATACGTTGTATGTTCCGTTTGACTGCACGCGCGGCGTTTGGTAAGGTAACCGGATGGTTCGCGAGTCAAAGTTGAATGAACGTTGACACTTTCGGAGCGGCGTGCGCCGGTAGCGCTGGGGCCGTCTCGGCGGCGGAGCGTGGTGGGGCGTCGCGCTAGGCTGCTGCGGGTTGGGTGGAGACCCACCGTCGGCGGCGGTGGGTTCTTTGTGTAGCGGAGAAGACAGGATCATGGCCATCCATCAGCCACAATCCACGGCAACGAGGCCACGGCCGCGGGACGACGCGCGGCGGCGCTCGATCGGGACAACCTGTCCCACCTGTGGGGCAGCTGTCCCCGAGGGCTCTCGCTTCTGCGGCCAGTGCGGCCAGGCGCTGGCGGCTGCCTTCCAGCCCGCGCCGGAGGGCACCCTGACCATCGTCTTCACCGACATCGAAGGCTTCACCCCTCTCCTCCGCTCCCTCGATCAGGAAGAAGCCCACGAACTGGTGCACGTGCATAGCTGGACCGTGCGCGAGTGTGTGCAGCGGAAGGGCGGCTTCGAGGTGAAGGCCCTCGGTGATGGCTTCATGCTGGTGTTCACGAGCGCTCTCCAGGCAGTGCGCTGCGCCGTAGACGTCCAGCGGGCCCTGGCCGAATACAACCGGGAGCACCCAGAGCGGCCGTTGCTGGTGCGCGTCGGCATCAACAGCGGCGATACCTTCCGTCACGGGCAGGACTACTTCGGGCCGGCGGTGAGCATGGCGGCACGGGTGCTGGCCAAGGCCCGCGGCGGGCAGATCCTGGTGACCGACATCTCGCGTGACTTGGCCGGCCCGCTCGACGGACTGGAATACGCTGCGCGGGGCCGCTTCCAGATGCGAGGCTTCCCCGGACGGCACCGCTTGTACGAAGTGGCCTGGCGATGACCCCAGGCGGGGTCGACCTGCCGGCTGCCCTCTAGCCGCCAGCCACGGCCACTTTTCAGCCGGCATAAGGTACATGTGGAGCACGCCGCTTGTGGGGGGCCTGATGCTGGTCTCCCTTTTCCCGGGGTTTCTCGACCGCCTGTTCGTCATGTTTCTGCCGCTGCTGACCCACAATACGACGCCCATGGCGGAGAGCGGTGGCGACTTGATACCTCTCGCGCGCGGCGTGGGCGCTGTTGTCGGCGCCCTGGCCTTGGCGACTCTGGGCACCACGAGGATCAGGGGCGCCCTGGTGATGCCGATAGCGCTGATCTGCGCCGCGACCTCCGCCCTGTTCATCTTCGCCCCGTGGCTGGCCCTATCGCTGGCGATCCTCGGCGTCGCCGGCTTCCTACGGGCAGTGCTATCGTCGTTGACAACGACGATGCTCCACACCGTCGTCCCGGACTCCTTGCGTGGACGCGTGATGGCGATCTAGGGTTAGGGCTAGGGCAGCGCTTGTAGGGGCCGGACAGCGGGGCTAAGAGCTGGGCAGCAGGCCCACCCCTTCCACCCCTAGCGTGTCCTAGACTATCGGAGCGAGGCCTAGAACTCCTGGTTCTCGCGCGAGGCGAGGACGCGACGGGACTGGCCGCCCTCGGCGGCGCTGATGATACCTTTCTCTTCCAGCAGGTCCAGCAGGCGGGCGGCGCGCGGATAACCGACGTGCAGCCGGCGCTGGAGGAGAGAGGTCGAGATTCGGCTGTGCTCCTGGGCCAACTCCCGCGCCTTGTCCAGCAGCGGGTCCTCCTCTTCCTCCTCCACGGCTCCCTTCGCCTCCTGGAGGAGGTGGTCCGCCACCTCCGGTCGCAGATGGCGGAAGCGGTCGTTCGCCCAGAAGTTGACGATGCGCTCGATCTCCTGGTCGGAGACGAACGAACCCTGGATGCGCTTTGGCTTGGAGGCGTCGGTGGGCATGTAGAGCATGTCGCCGCGACCCAGGAGCTTCTCGGCGCCGCCCCCGTCCAGGATCGTGCGCGAGTCCACCTGCGAGCTGACTGCGAAGGCGATGCGGGTGGGGAAGTTGGCCTTGATCAGCCCGGTGACCACGTCCACTGAGGGTCGCTGAGTAGCGATGATAAGGTGGATGCCCGTTGCGCGGGAAAGCTGGGCCAGGCGGCAGATCTGGCGCTCCACGTGATAGGGCGCGGAGATCATCAGGTCGGCCAACTCATCAATGATCACCACCCAACAGGGGAGCTTGTGGGGTACGCGCGGGCTGCGGTTGTAGCCATCGATGTTTCGCACGCCCACGGCGGCGAAGCGGCGATAGCGGGTCTCCATCTCATGGATCACCGCCTGAAGTGTCGCCACAACGTCGTCCACTTCCACCACGATGCGAGAGAAGACCAGGTGCGGGATGGGGGCGAAGGCGGCCAACTCCACCCGCTTTGGGTCGACGATGACGAAGCGCAGCTCCTCGGGTGTATTGTGCATCAGCAGGCACGAGATGATGGAGTTGATGCAGACGCTCTTGCCGCTGCCCGTAGCCCCGGCGATGAGCAAGTGGGGCATTTTGGCCAGATCGGCGACCACTGCCTCGCCGGAGACGCCCTTGCCCAGCGCCAGCGCCAGTCGAGAACGCGCGGCAATACGCTGGAAGCCGCTGGTCTCTACCACCGAGCGTAGGGTGACGAGAGATGGGGAGCTGTTGGGGACTTCGATTCCCACCACCGGCTTGCCCGGCACCGGGGCCTCAAGGCGGATGGAAGAGGCGGCCAGGGCCAGAGCCAGGTCGTTGGCCAGCGAGGTGATCTGGCTGACCCGGACCCGTGTGCGGGTCACCACCTCCGTCTTGTAGCGGGGATTCCCGTCCTTGTCGTACACCGGCCGGCCGCGGTTGTCTCGCTCGATGACGGTGCGCGTCTTCACCTCCCAGCCGGGCTCTATGCCGAACTGGGTGACGGTGGGCCCCTGGTTGACCTGCACTACCCTGGCATCCACGCCGAAGCTGGCCAGCGTGTCTTCGATAAGTTGGGCCCGCGCCGAGTTGTCAATCTGCTTGATGTCGGCTTCCACCGCCGGGCTGAGGGTATCCAGAAGGGGCAGCTCCCAGCCGTAGGAGGCGGGCCGGCCGCTGGGGGTGGCGACGGCCGTGGGGGCGGTTGCCAGCTGATCGGCCGGCGCCGTTGGCGCAACGACCTCCTCCACCGACAGCGGGGCTTCAGGCAGTGGAAGCTCGGCCTGGACGCCGCCTCCCGTCGGCGGGCGCAGCGCCTCCCCATCCCATCCCTTGGGCAGGGCGATGTCCAGTTCGGGCTCACGGCGCTCGGCCCGCGGCAGGAAGACCACCGCCAGGGAGCGCAGGCCTTCCCTCATCTCGTCGGGCAGGCGGAAGTGCATCAGCGCTCGCCACAGGTCGGGCAGGTGGCTGAGGAGCCAGGCCACCTGCCTCGGCCACAGCAGGGCGATGGCGGAAAAGGTGACAGCCAGCCAAAGCAGGATGCCGCCGGCGCTCCCCATGAGAGTGTGGCCCAGATCGCCGCCGGCCGTTATCTCCGAGAAATAGACGTCGCCCACATGCCAGTCCGGCCGGAACAGGGCCATGAAGCCGGTGAGGCTCAGTCCCAGGAGGAGCACGCCCCACCAGCGGCGCCAGAAGGCGCGCGACCGGCTGAACTGCTTGGCCAGCACCAGCCAGCCGTTGGCCACTAGGCCGGTCACCAGGAGGAGGACGCCCAGCCCCAGCAGGCGCACCAGCGCCTCGCGCAGGTCGAGGGCGGCGTCACGGATGATCGGCCCCACGAAGGGGATGAGGATGATGACAAGCACAACGCCGGCGACGATCGCCCAGCGGCCCAGGGAGCGACCCTGGGCAAAGGAATGGGGGTGGTAGGTTCCGCCGCGCCGCCCTGTGGACGTGGAGCGGCGATAGGTGGGGCGGGGTTTGACCTTGGCCCTGGCCATACGCTCTAGACCTCTATCACCAGGGGAAGAACCATCGGCCGGCGGCGAGTCTCCTGGTAGATGAACCGCGACAGCGCATCCTTGACCCGCGTGTTCACGTCGCCCCACTCGGCCACGTGGTCGGTGCCCTTTAGGGCGCGTACCACCTGTCGACGCGCCTTGTCGCGCAGGTCGTCCATCTCCTCCATGTCGGCAAAACCCCGGGCTACCACGTCGGGCTGGCCCACGATGCGGCCGTTGCGCTTGTCCACCGCCAGGATGACCACGATGATGCCGTCGCTGGCCAGGCGGCGGCGGTCGCGCAGGACGACGTGATCGACCCCAACGGCCAAGCCGTCTACGTAGACATGGTCCGCGGGCGCTCGCCCGACGACGCGACCACCGCGACGGGTCAGCTCCAGGATATCGCCGTCCTCCAGGACGAAGGTGTCTTCCTCGGAGATGCCGGTGGCGTGAGCGAGGCGCGCGTGGCTCACCAGGTGGCGATACTCGCCG
>Ga0315288_10000271_pt1 | contig 63964 bp, 44 predicted proteins | sample YL17G11_20_MG_FD_203454 | JGI IMG/M metagenome (GOLD analysis project Ga0315288, IMG submission 203454) | Sediment microbial communities from Yellowstone Lake, YNP, Wyoming, USA - YL17G11_20 | ecosystem: Environmental > Aquatic > Freshwater > Lake > Sediment | place: USA: Wyoming | collected...
GCGCGCGCGCGGGGGGGCGCCGCGCGCCGCGCGCCCCCCCCCCCCCCCCCCCCCCCCCCCCCCCCCCCCCCCCCCCCCCCCCCCCCCCCCCCACCCCCCCCCCCCCCCCCGCAGGTCGCCTACCCGGTCAAGTTCTATGGCCACGTGTCGGTCGCGGACGAGGACGGGCGGCAGGCGTTCAAGTGGAACGCGGGGGAGACGGTCACCGCGGTCGCGTACGACAACCCGATCCCGGGCTACCGCACCAACAACACGATCAACCTGCGCCTGTGGGCGTCCCGGCCGGACCGCGAGTTTGACTTGGAAGCGTTCAACACGGGCGACTACGTGCAGGCCATCCTCGCGCGGCAGCGCGCGGAGACCCTGTCGTCCGTCCTCTACCCCGACGACCGCACGTACCAGGGCAAAGAGCTGCGCCTCAAGCAGCAGCATTTCTTCGTGTCGGCCACCATCCAGGACGTCGTGCGGCGCTACGTGGACGTGCACGGCGACGATTTCTCCAAATTCGGGTCGAAAGTCGCGTTCCAGCTCAACGACACGCACCCCACGATCGCGGTCGCGGAGCTCATGCGCGTGCTCATGGACGACCACGGGTTGGGGTGGTCGGCGGCGTGGGGGATCACCACGAAAGTGTTTGCCTTTACAAACCACACCGTCCTCCCGGAAGCGCTCGAGAAGTGGCCCGTGTCGCTCATCGAGAAGCTGCTGCCGCGCCACATGCAGATCATCTACGACGTCAACTGGCGCTTCATCCAGGTCGGGGGGGCGAGGGGGGGGGGAGGAGGGCGGGCGGGCGCTCGCCGCGCGCGCTCACCGCAACCCCCTCCCCCCCCTCGCAGGAGCTGCGCGGCGCCATCGGCGACGACGCCGACCGCATCGCCCGCATGTCCATCATCGACGACGGCCCGTCCGGGGAGAAGGGCGTGCGCATGGCCTACCTGGCGGTCGTCGCGTCGCACACCGTCAACGGCGTCGCCGCCATCCACTCGGACATCATCCGCGACACCATCTTCAAGGATTTCGCCGACCTGTGGCCCGCCAAGTTCCAGAACAAGACGAACGGGGTGACGCCGCGGCGGTGGCTCGCCTTTTGCAACCCGCCGCTGCGCGCGCTCATCTCGGAAACGCTCGGCTCCGACGCCTGGATCACCGACCTGGCCCAACTCGAAGGCCTCAAGGCCAAAGCCGCCGACCCCGCCTTCTGCGCGCGCTGGCGCGAGGTGAAAGCCGTGGCCAAGGCGCGCGCGCTCGCGCGCGTCGAAGAGTTGACCGGCGTCCGCGGCGCGCCCGGCGCCCTGCTCGACATCCAGGTGAAGCGCATCCACGAGTACAAGCGCCAGCTCATGAACGTGCTCGGCATCGTGTGGCGGTACGACCAGATCAAGCAGATGGGGGCGGCGGACAGGGCCAAGGTGGTCCCCCGCACCGTCGTCATCGGCGGCAAAGCCGCGCCGGGCTACGACATGGCCAAGCGCATCATCAAGCTCGTGTGCGCGGTGGCGGACAAGGTCAACGGCGACCCGGACGTGGGCGATTTGCTCAAGGTGGGGCGGAGGGGGGGCGGGGTGGTCGGAACTCGAGCGCGTGCGCGCCGCGGCGGAGCGGGCGCCTTCCCCACCACCCTCCACCCACCACCACCCCCTCCCTCTCTCTCCTGCAGGTCGCCTTTGTGCCCGACTACAACGTCTCCCTCGCGGAGGTCATCATCCCCGGGTCCGAACTCAACCAACAGATTTCCACCGCGGGCACCGAAGCGTCCGGCACGGGCAACATGAAGTTTGCCATGAACGGGTCGCTCATCATCGGGACGATGGACGGGGCCAACGTGGAGATTGCGCAAGAGATTGGGGAGGCCAACATGTTCATCTTTGGCGCGCGCGCGCACGACGTCAACCGCCTGCGGGCCGAGCGCGCGTCCTTCAAGCCCGACCCGCGCTTCGAGTCGGTCATCGCCATGATCCGGCGCGGCGACTTTGGGTGGGCCGATTTCTTCGAACCGCTCTGCGCCGCGGTCTCGGGGCCAGGGGATTATTATCTTGTCGCCAACGATTTCCCCGCCTACATTGAGGCCCAAGCCGCGGTGGACGCGGCGTACCGGGACGAGGACAAGTGGACCGCGATGTCGATCGCGTCCGTCGCCGGGTCGGGCTTTTTCTCGTCCGACCGCACGATCGGGGAGTACGCGCGCGACATTTGGGGGGTTGAAGCGTGCCGCATCCCGGACGACTCGGCGTGAGAGGGGAGAGGGGGGTGCGGTGGGGTGGCGGGGTTGAGCGCAGAGTGCAGACGGCGGTGGCGGCGCGCGCGCGTTCCTCTCTCCCCTCGCCACACCCGCGCCGCCCTCCTTCCTCCCCACCATGTACGGCGCGCCGCCGCCGCCGGCGTGGGGCGCGCCACCGCCCCCGCCGCCGGCGCCAAACGCCGGCTGGGCGGCGCCGACCGCGGCGTGGGGCCAGCAGCCCCAGGCGCCACCGACCGCCGCCGACGACGCGGCCCGCCTGCGCGCCTCGCTCGCGGCGCACGTCGCGGCCGCCGCCCGCGACTCGGGCGCGCTCGCCGCGGCGAGCGCGGCGGATGAGGCTGCCGTGCGCGCGCTGGGCGCGGCCATCCAGGCGGCCCTGGCGGGCGCGCGGTCCGACATCCGGGACCTGGAGCTGCTGGCCGAAGAGGCGGATAGGTGGGAGGGGAGGAGGGCGGGCGGGAGGCGCGCATCGCACGGTGCGCGCGGGCACCCCGCCCACGACCCCGCCTCCCTCCTCCCCTGCATAGCCCCGCCGAGGCCGACGCGCTGGCCGCGGATGCGACCGCCGGCAAGCGGGAGTACGAGGCGGCCGCGGGCGAGTACCGCCGCGCGGGCGACGCGGCGCGCCGCAACGCGGCGGCCGCCGCGGCCGGCGCCCGTAGGGCGCTGTTGACGGGGAGTGGAGGTGGTGGAGGTGGCAGGGCTGGGGAGCCGGCGCAGGCAGCCGCCCCCGCCCCTGGCGGCGGTGGCTTTTCCGCCCCGCCGCCCGCGTTTGCAGCCGAAGCCGCCGCCGCCGCCACAACCACCGACACCACCGCCTCCCTGGCCCGCACCGCCGCCCTGCTCGCCACAGAGGTCGACCACGGCGGCGCCGCGCTCGCCGCGCTCGACGCCGGCAACGCGCGCCTCGGCGGCGCGCACGCCGCCTGGCAAGACGGGGCGGCTGGACTGACGACGAGCCACGGCCTGTTGGGCACGGCGCGGGCCAACTCGAGGCGGGACGCGGTTTACTTGTGGGCGGGGTTGGCCGCTTTCGGCGCCGCTCTCGCTTACGTCGTCCTCAAGCGCGCCTCCTACTTCACCCCCGACGCCGTGCGGGCCGCCCTGCCCGCGGCCGGCGCGGCCGCGCGGTCGGCGGCGGGGCGGCTGCCGTCGGTCGGGGAGGTCGCGGCTGCGCTGCCGACGCGCGCAGAGCTCGCCGCGCTCGTGCCGTCGCCCGCCGCGGTGGCCGCCGCCCTGCCCGCAGGGCTGGGCGCGGGCGACGTGGTGGCCGCGGCGGCGGCGCTGGCGCGGCTTGGCGGGGGGGCGGCCGCCGGCGGCGCAGCGCTCGCGCTCGCCGCGGCGGCCGACGTGGGGCGCCTGCTGCACTGGACGGCGCGCGGCCGGCCGGCGGCTGGGGCGCCGGCCGCGCGGCCGGCGGTGGGGGGTGCGGGGGGCGAGCTCCCCGCCTTCCTCGCCGCCAAGCGCGACGCCGACGCGGCGCGTGCGGCGGCCGCCGCCCAGCGCGAGGCGGACGCGGTGGCGGCGGTGAAGGCGGCCCGGGAAGAGGCTGCGGCGCGGGAGGAGGAGGCGGCCGCGGAGCGGGCGGCGGCCGAGGACGAGCGGCGCGCCGCTGAGGCGGCCGCGGCCGAGCGGGAAGCGGCCGTCGCTGCCGAGCGCGAGGCGACGGCCGAGGCGGAGCGTGTGGCCACCGCCGAGCGCGCGGCGGCTCGGGCGGCCGAGCTGGAGAAGGAGGCGGCCGACGCCGCGGCCCAGGCCGAAAAAGACGCCGCCGAGGCCAGCCGCGCCGAGGAGGCCGCCGCCGAGGCTAGGCGCGCCGAGGAGGCCGCCGCTGAGGCCAAGCGCGTCGCGGAAGCTGAGAAAGAGGCGTGGAAAAAGGAAGCAGAGGCCCAGGCGGCGAAAGCGGCGGCCGACGAAGAGGCCGCCGCAGCCGCGCGCGCTGCGGCCGACGCCGTCGAGGCTCAGGCCGCGGCCGACGCCGCTGATGCCCAAGCGGCTGCCGCCGCCCCGGCGCCCGCGGAGCCGGCTCCCGCCGCCGCGGAGGAGCCGGCGGCGAGCGATCCCTCGCCCACGACCGCCGAGCCCGCTGCGGCCGCCGGGGCCGAGTCCGCGCCCGAGCCCGATGCGGAGCCTTTGCCGGATGTCGTCGACGACGCCGAGCCCGCGCCCGAGCCCGAGCCGGCGCCGCCCGCCGACGCGCCCCCCGCCCCTCTGGCCGACGCGGCGCGCCGCAAAGCCGACGCGCTCCAGCTGGCGGCCGCCGCCCGTCAGAAGATGGCGGCCGCGGGCCTGGCCCCGCCCGCGGGCGGGGCGGCGGCGGCGGCGGGGGACGAGCTCTAGAGTGGCACCGCGCGTTTGCAACTCCCTCACTGCCACCACCTCCTTCCTCACAAAATGAGCGCCGCGTGCAGCACGACCATGTAGACCAGCACCGCCACCCGCGCCACCGCCGACCGGTCCAGGGCGACGGCGGCGCGGTCGAGCTGGTGCGCGGCGGCGACGAGGGCGGGGGCGTTGAGCGGGCGCGGCGCGGCGCGCAGGAGGTTGGCCAGCGGTTCAAACGCGCCCGACGACAGAATGGCGGCCTCGACGTCGCCGCCGCCGTCCTCGTCCTTTTTGTTGGCGAAGCCTGGGGGCGGGGCGGACGGCCCCGGCGCCGCCAGCGCGAGCGCACGCGCGGCAGCGAGCGCAGCCTCCAGCTCGGCGCCGCGCGACCTCGCAGCGTCCAGGTCGGCGCGCGCGGCCGCGAGCTCGGACGCGGCCGCGCGCAGGCGCTCGTCCGCGGCGGCCGCGCCGCCGGCGGCGGACGCGGCGTGCGCGTCGGCCGCGCCGTCGGCCGCGCGCGCGGCGGCCGTCTCGGCCGCCGACCGCGCGGCTTGGGCGGCCTCGAGTTGGGCAGCCACATTTTCGTAGGCGGCTTGCCATTGGGCCACGGCGGCCGCCGCGGCCTCGGTGTCAGCCGACGGCGCGGCGGGCGCGGCGGCCGCCGCTGTCGCCGCCGCCACCGCCGCGTCGCGCTCGCCCATCAACGCCTCGAGCTGGGGCACTAGCTCCTCGAGCTCGGCGGAAGAAGCGTCAGCGCGCGCGTTGGCAGCCGCGGCGGTGGCCTCGAGCTCCGGCACGCGCGCCGCCGCCGCTTCCAGCTCCGGCACGCGCCCGGCCGCCGCTTCCAGCTCCGGCACGCGCCCGGCCGCCGTCTCCAGCACGGCGATCCGCAGCCTCAACGCGTCCGCGTCGCCGGCGGCGTCCTCGAGCTCGGTGACGCGCGCGCGCAGCGCGTCCGCGTCGCGCGCGGTCGCTTCCAGGGCCGCGATCTGCGGGCGCAAGGCTTCCGCGTCGGACGCGGTCGCCAGTTGAGCGCGGAGCGTCTCCGCTTCGAGCCTCGCAGCGTCCAGTTCCCCGAGCGCCGCGTCGGCCGCTGCGCGCGCGGCAGCCACCTCTCCTTCAGCCACCCGCCGCGTTTCTTCCACCTCCGCCGCCGCCCGGTCGGCATCGGCGCGCGCTGCGACCGCCACCGCTTCCGCGGCGGTCCGCGCGGCGTCGAGCTCGCCCGCGAGGCGCTGCGCACCGGCGGCCGCCGCGCCCACGTCCTTGGCGCGCGCCTCGGCCGCGGCCAGCTGATCCTGGAGCCGGGCAATGTCTGCCGTCGCGGCCTCCAACGCTCCAGCGTCAGGCGCGGCGGCGGCAGCGGCGTCCAGCTCTGCACGCAGCGCGGCAACCCCAGAGGCGGCCGCGGCTGCCTCGGCCCGGGCCGCTTCAGCCTCGGCCGCCGCTTCATCAGCCGCCGCTTTATAATCTTGCAGGCGAGCCAGGGCGGCGGCCGCGGACGCCTCGCCGTCGGCCGCCTCGGCGCGCGCGGCGTCGAGCGCCGCGCGCAGCGCGTCAGCCTCACCCGCGGCAGCAGCGGCGGCAGCGGCCGCGGCGTGGGCCGCGCCATGCGCCTCGTCCCGCTCGGCGCAAGCGGCCGCCAGGGCGGCGCCGGCCTCGGCCGCAACCGCCCCGTCTGCCGCGGTCGCCGCCACCCCGGCCGCCGCTTTGGCCTTGCGCAACGCCACTCGCAACGCCGCGTTGTCCGCGGCCAGCGCGTTTCGCAGCACAGAGTCTTCCCCGGGGCTCCCCACGAGCGACCGCGCGGCCGACCGCGGCGGCGGCCCCGCCAGCGGCGACGGCGCCGCCCCGCCCGGCGCGTACGCGGTCACCGACGCCACCGACCGCGGCGTGCCCGACGGCGGCCGCTTGCCGCCGGGCGTGCCGGGCGTCGTCGCGGGCGTGGAAGCGGCCGAGCCGGCGCGGCGGGCGGCCATGGCGGCCGCTTTCTTGAGCTTGAACTCTTCCAACTGGAGAAGAGAAAGGGGTGGGGGAGGAAGGAGGGGTGGTGCGCGGTGGGCGGCGTGCCGGCAGCGGCGGGCTCCCGACGCCGTCACCCCGCGATGCGCCACGAGCCAGCACAGGGCCCAACCGATCAATCGCGCCAGATCGGCGGGGGCAGGTCCCGGCGCCAGCGCGCTCTCCCCCACCCCCCGGCCGCGCGCGTCGCATCGTGCGCACTTGCCCGCCCGCGCCCCTCGACCCGCCCACCTTGCGCCGGCCGGCCTCGGCGGCCGCAGTTTTGGAGTCCATCGGCGAGCGTGCGGAGAGGCGGGGGGTGGGAGGAGGTGTGTCTGGCGCCCCCGCGCCGCGCTCCCGCCACAACCGCGCCGCCCGCCGACCCCGGCTCATGACCCGACACAAAACGGACGCGACCATGCCCCGCCACCCCTCCCCCTACCGCTTGCTGGGCTTGACCCATGCCGCCCCCCTGGCCGCCGTGCGCGCCGCGTTTGCCGCCGCGGCGCGGCAGCACCACCCCGACCGCGGCGGCAACGCGCAGGCGTTTGCCGCCGCGCGCGCCGCGTACGAGACGCTGGCCGATCCGGAGCGGCGGGCGGCGTACGATGCGGCGGCACGCGAAGGAGAGGCGCTGGGCGCGGGGATGGCCGACGCCGACGCGGCGCGCCGCACGCGCGCACCGGCGGGCGGCGAGGCCGACCTCCTCGCCGCGCTCGGCTCGTTCGCCCCCGTCGCGCCCGACAGGCAGCTCGTCGTCACGTGCGCGACGTGCGGCCGGCCGGCGACCGTCGAGTGTTACATCTGCGCCACCCCCCTGTGCGCCTTTTGCACGCGCGCCCGGCACGCCGCGCCCGGCGTCAAGCCGCACTGGCCCCTGATCGACTCCCCTCACATGGAGGACGCCCTGGCGCGGCGCCAGCTCGAGGCCAAGCGGCTGGCCGACGCCGCGGCGGCCGACGCGGCGGTGCCGGGGGCGCGCGACGGGCCGTCCCTTGCTGCCGTGCGCGCGTTGCGCGACGCTTGGACGGGAGGCGATGACGCCGCGAGGGCGGCGGCCGCGGAGACGCTGTGGGCGTGGGCGCAGACCGACGGGTCCGTGTTCGTCGCCGTCGCCGTCCCCCCCGGCGAGCCCGACCGCCCGCCCGAAGTCAGTGTGGACGGCAGTCGCCTCCGTGTCGCCGCCTTTGGCTTCCCGCCCACGCTCGACGGCGAGCTCGCCCGTGGTGTCGCGCGCGACCCGCCGCCGCGCGTCGCGGCGACGGGCGACGGCCGCGTCGCGCTCATCACCCTGGCCAAAGCGCCGCCGTACGGGGGTTGGAAGCGATTGCTGAGTGGGGGCCAAGGGGACTGGGCGCGGTGCGTGGAGCCGCCGTACTCGGTCGTGGAGGCCGACGACTGCGCCGCGGTCGAGTTCGCCGTGCCGCCCTGGGTCCGCACCGACGACGTGCGCGTCAGCGTCACGCCTGACATCCTTCACGTGCGCGTGGAGGGCGTGCTGGACGTGACGCGGCGTTTTTGGTGGGTACAGGGAGGGCAACGACACGAAGTGTGCTTGAACACCACCTTAAACAATCTTTCTCACGGCCCCTTTCTTACTTCCTCAGGGCTCCCGCCGGCGCCGCCGTGGTCGCCGACGCCGCGACGTGGACCCTGGCCGACGTGGGCGGAGGAGGGGTGGGGCGCGTGGTGTCGGTGGCGCTGCCGCGGCCGGCCGTGGCGGGCAACGACCGCGGCCCGTGCCCCCCACCCCAAAACACCAACGCGACCGCCGCGCGCCCCTGGGGCGGCCCGCCCGGCGTGCCCTTCTTCGCGGACGACGACGACCCGCACGGCCTGGGGGACGTCCTGGCGGCGGCGGTGTTGGCGGCGGGGGGGGCGCCGCGCGTGCGGGGCGCGGACGGCGCCTCCCGAATCGCCGCCGACGCCGACGGGCTGCCTCCCGGCGCGCGCCGCCACCTGGACGCGCTGCTGGACGCCGAGGAGGAGGAGGGAGGGGAGGTCTGGGGCTAAAATTGATGAAAACCGGGACGGCAGCGCTACAAGTGAGAAATCCCTTCCCTCTCCCCTCTCATCCATCAGTCGTCGCCCTTCCCTTTGGGCCGGTCGCCGCACGGTTTCACCATGCCAGCGAGGAGCTGAGCCCGCACGCGGCCCGCGGATTCAGACTGGGCGACAGCGAGGTAGGTCGTTAAATGGGCATTCCCCACGAGGCTCGCCGCCGTGTCGCGGTGCATGTTGACCGCCCACTCGTAGCGAGTCGTGTCGGCGTGGCCGGTGCCGACGACCTTGGACTGAAGAGGGAAGGAGGGAGGGAGGGGTGTCGGCGCGCGGCGGTTGGCGCCGATCCCGGGCGCGCCCGGACGCTGGCGCCCTCCTGGCCTCGCCGCATGCGCGCCAGGGCGCCGGCGGCGGCCTCGCCGGCGCCCGCGCGGCGCGCCGCCGCCGCCGAGCCGCGCCATCCCGACCGCCGCGCGCGCCTGCAGGTGCTCCTGCTGCGCCTGCAGCGTGAGCTTGTCCGCCATGGTGGCGGGAGGCGGAGGCGGGGGTGAAGAGCGAGGAGTGAGGCGTGTTGCACCGCCGCCGTTCTCTCTCGCGCCGACCGCCTCGCTTCCCCCCTCGATCAAAAGTCGTCCCCGTCGTCGTCCACAAAGTTGGGCTGGCCGATCGACGCGCGTAGGCGGTTCCACTGCTTGCCACGGGGGTCGACCCGGCGCGGAGCCTGCAGAGGGGAGGAGGGAGCGGTGAGGACGGCACCCCGCCCCGCGCCGCCCACACCCCGCCCCCCGCTCCCCGTGCCTGGATGATGACCGGAATCGGCAGGTAGACGTAGTGCGTGTTGACGAGGCCGACCGTGATCCCCGTGTACCCCCCAAACGCGGCGTGCACCGCGTTGTGCGCCAGAATTTTGCACAGCACGCGGTCCGCCGCGTTAGTCGGCGTCGCCCGGATCATGTACGACGGGTCGATGTACTTGACGTCGACGCCGGGCACCCGCTTCTTCAGCTCGGATTTGAGCCACGCGCCGACGTCGGCGAGGATAGGGTTGCCCGACGCGTCGGCCGCGTGCTCCCCGCCGCCCACGACGTCCTGCCCCGCGCCTTCCGCGACGCAGATGACGGCGTGCCCGCGCTCGTCCAGGACGCGCTGCACGAACGAGGCGAGGCCGCGGCGGCCGCCAAGTGCGAAAGGGACCTCCGGGATGAGGCACACGTCGACGACCCCCGACGCCATCGACGCCTGCATCGCGATGAAGCCCGACTGCCGCCCCATGAGCCGCACGACGCCGACGCCGCGGTAGGCGGACGACGCCTCCACTTTGGCCGCCAACAACGCGCGCTGCGCCTCCTCGACCGCGGTGTCGAAGCCGAAACACTTGTCGATGAGCAGGATGTCGTTGTCGATCGATTTGGGCACGCCAACGACGGAACAATCGACGCCCTGCCGCTCGCACTCGGCCTGGATGGCGGCCGCGCCGGCGTTGCCGCCGTTGCCGCCGATGACGAAGACCATGTCGACCGCCGCGACGGACAGCCGTTTGACGATCGTCGGTATGTCCGCGCCCCCGCGTGACGTGCCAAGCATGGTGCCGCCCTGGAGGTGGATGCCCTCGACGGACGCGCGGTCGAGGGAGATCTGTGACGGGAGAGGGGGAGGGGGTGAAAAAAAAAACCGAAAACGGTGCGCCCCTCCCGCCCACCCCCACCCCTCTCCCTCCTCACCGGCTTCCTGTCCTTGGCATAAAACCCTTTAAACCCGTTGCGCACGCCCAGGATGCGGGGCGGGCGGACGCCGTAGTCGGTCAGCTTGTAGACGAGCCCTTGCACGACATCGTTGAGCCCCGGGCACAGCCCGCCGCACGTCACGATGGCGGCCGTGGCGGACGCTGGGTTGTGATAAATGGTCTCGCGCGCCCCGGCGCGCAGGGCCCAGGGCGGGAGGGGCACGCACACCTGGTCGAGGCCCGAGGCGAAGAGGTCGGTGTCGCTCCCGGGTTCGCCGCCCAGGCAGGACGCGCCGGCGGATTCACCGGACGCGAATTTCATCGACGCGAGCGCGACGCGGTCGCCGTCGTCGACAAAGCCTGAAAGAAGAGGAAAGGGAAGGGTTCGTTTTTTTTCTTTCCTTCTTCCTTTCCCGCCCTTTCCTCCTCTCCTTTCTCCCACCTCCACCAAAGTTGTTGTGCAGGCAAAACGGGGACGGCTGCGGCGTGAGCCTGGGGCGCAGGGTCGGGCACTCGAGCACGGAGTCGTCGTCGCCGTTCGGGGGGGCGACGGAGAAGGTGGTGAGCGTGGCGCGGGAGGTCACGTCTCGGGCGGTCGGGGGCGGGCGGTGCACGCCGGCTCCCGGCGCGCGGCGGCGGCATTGCGGCCTGGGCGCCGCCGCGGGCGGCGGCGCGGCGCGCCCGGTGGGCGGCGCGGCCGCCGGCGCGGCCGCCAGCATCGAAAGAAGGGGGAAACGGGGGTGGAAGGGGGTCGGGCGAGAGTGTGCCTGCGACGAGGGCTGCGCGCGCGAGGGCGCCGCGCCCCGGGTCCGCCGACGCGCGCCCGCCCCCGCGCCAGCGCCCGACGCCCGGCGCTGATGGATGGATGTATGGATGGATCGAGTCGATCGACCGCTCACGCACTCGCTCACACGGCCGCCGCGCCCGTCAACCGCCGCCCCCTCGTTCAACGCCCGACCCGCCGTCGCCCCCCGTGGCCTCCGGGCTGCCCGCATCATATTGATCGTACGGGATCAACAAGTCGCCGGCCTGAAATTTGAAGCGCGTGCGCGGGTCGGCCACGATCGACGACACGGCAAACGCGGCGCCGAGCACGCGCCGCCCTTCCGCCACCGCGGCGCGCACGCCGGCCACGTCGAGCAGGTCGGGGTGGTGGGAGAGCAGGCGGCGAATGGTGCGGGGGTCGGTCTCGAGCGTGGCGGCGAGAGAGGCGACTGCGTCGGCGAGCACCGCCGCGGGCGGCGGCGACAGCGCCAGCCCCGGCGCGCGCGCCACCATCGCCCCCACATCGCACGGCGGCGGCAGGGCCGACCGCAGGGCGAGCACGCCGTCGGCGACGGCGGCAGGGGACGCGGCCAGCGAGGCGAGGAGCGCAGGGGGGAGCGTCGGGAGGCGCGCCCCGAACTCTGGCCCCAGCAGGGTCGCCAACCTCCTCAGCGCGTCCCCCATCTCTTCCTCCGTCATGCCGGCTTCGCGCGCCGCGGCGTGCGCGACGAGGCGGCGCTTGAGGCTGCTCCAGAGCGCGCCGTTGCGCTCGCTCAACTGGAAGCCCAGCTCCCACGGCGCCGCCGCGCCCTTGCCGGCGGGCATGGGGCCGGCGTCCTGGATGGTGGCTTTGCGGCGGCCGTCGGCGGAGACGTACGAGTAGGGGGCGGCAGCGTCGGAGGCGAACTCGGGCGCCGCTCGCGGTGGGCGAGGCCGGCGCGGCGGAGGTGTGCGGCCCGCGTGCGGGCGGGCCGCGGCGGGCCGCATTGGAGGGCCGGGCGGCGGCAGTGACGCGGGCGCCGGCGTCGGCTTCTCGCTCACTCCTCCCGACCACGCCCATCCTCTCACCCTCCTTCCGAACATGGAGTTTACGACCTCCCAGTTCGGGGCGGGCGGTTTCGCCCCTTCGTGAGTGCTCGCGCAGTGGCGCGGTCGCACGCTTTGCACGACGGGCTCGCCGCTCACGGCGCCCCTCCCCCCTCTCCCGTCCCCAGGCCCGCCGCCGCGGGCGGCGTCACGCCCGGCGACAAGGTGGGTCGACGCCGCGGCGTTGGAGGGCCGCCAAACGACGCCCGCGCGCGCGATGCTGATGCCCCCCTCCCTTCCCCCTCAGGGCCGCGACGGCGCCCAGGGCCAGACCCTGCGCGCGTTCACCGTCAAGCAGCTGCACGACGTGCGTGCGGGGCGGGAGGGGAGGGGGGCGCGGGAGGGCGGCGCGGCTGCGGCCGGTTGAAAATTCGGCGCGCGCGCCGCGGCGGGGCCATTTGGATCGCGCTCCCGCCTCGCGCACCCCCGCGCGCTCGCGGCGGGATCGGTGCGCCTGCGGGGGCGCCAATCGCGCCCCCCCGAGGCCGGCAACCGACGGCACACGCCCATCCTTTCCCCAGGCCATGGCCGCGCCCGACGCGGGCGACGCCGACCTCGTCATCGATGCCGCGCCCGTCAGCAACGTGCGAGGAGGGGTGGGAGGGAGGGGTGCCGAGGGGAGGAGGCGCGCGCAAGCGCGGCCGACGACCCCCCTCGTTTCTCTCGTTGCAGCTCACCCTCGTCGGCAAGCTCGCCTCCGTGTCCGAGCACGCGTCCTCCATCTTGCTTCAGCTGGACGACGGCACCGGCGTCGCGGCCGTCAAGTTTTGGGCCGACGACGCGGGCGACGACGCGGCGGCCGCTGCGCGGCGCGCCGACTGGCGCGCGGGGGCCTACGTCCGCGTGCACGGCCACGTGCGGTCGTTCGACGGCAAGCCGTCCATCGTCGCGTTCAACGTGCGCCCGGTCACGGACCACAACGAGGTGCGTTGTGTTTCTTCTTGTCCGTCCTCGGGCGGGCGGGTCGTCGCGCCGCGCGAGCGCCGCCCACCCCCCCCCTCTCCCCTTCTCTGCAGGTCACCCACCACCTGCTCCAGTGCATCCTGCAGCACGCCCACCTCAAGGCGGGCGCCCCCGGCGCGGGCGCGGTGCCGGTGTCGGCCGCCGCGGGCGGCGCGCCCGCGCAGCCCGCGTTTGGCGCCCCTGCCGCCGCCGCCGCCGGCGGCGGCGGCGACCCCAACGCGGTCGGCGCCGACGGCCTCACCGGCGTGCAGCGCGACGTCAAGGCCGCGGTCTCGGCCCTGGGCGCGGGGCCGGCCGGCGCCGCGGTCGACGGCGTCTGCGCGCACCTCGCGCCGTCGCGCGCCGCGCCCGCCGTGCGCGACGCCGTCGCCTTCCTGCTCGAGGAGGGGCACCTCTACTCCACGACCGACGAGTTCCACGTCAAGGTCGCGTGACGAGGGGCGGGGGCGGGGGTGAAAGAGGCGGGGGTTCGGTGGGTGCGCGGCCGGAGGTGGCGGCCCCTTCCCTGCAAATGCACGCCACGTCACACACGCCGCCCTCTCTCCCTCCTCCTCTTCCTTTTAAAACTTGGGCCGCCGCTTGCGCCCCGTGTAGCGCGAGTCGGCCGCGACGGGCGCCCCCTTCGCGCGCGCTTTATCTTTCTTGGCGATGATCCACGCCTTGCGCCCCGCGCCGCCGTGCCGCACGGCGCCGTGGCGGCCCTTGCGCCGGCCCTGGACGCGGGCGGCGCCGCGGTCGTCGCCGTCGTCGCGGTCGACGTCGCCGTCGCGCGGCGGCGGCAGCGCCCCCCCCCCCACCATGAGCACCAAATAGTGCTTGCGCGCCCTGGACGAGTTGGGAAAGTCGACGACGAGCCCCCCCCCAAAGCCGGCCCGCATCGCGGCGCCGACGATGAGCTCCGCCTGCGCCGGGCCGTCGGGATAAATTTGCAGCACCGCCCGCGCGCCGCGCGCCAGGCACCCGTACAGCGTGGTGAAGAAGCGGCGCAGGCGGAACCGCGGGTCGTGCGCGGTGGTGTCGGCGTTGCAGAGCCACTGGACCGCCGAGATGGAGACGGCGCCGTCGAACGACCCCGCGCGAAGCGGGAGGCCGTCGCCCAAATCGCTCAGCATCAGGTCCCCATTCTCCACGCCCCGGTCGGCGGCGACGGCGAGCATCGACGGGGAGACATCGAGGCCGACCCACGCGTGGCCGGCGCCCGCGATCGCGTCCCCCGACAGGCCCGACCCGCACCCCAGGTCGAGGAGCAGGCGGGGGCGGCCGTCGTCGGGGAGGGCGAGGAGTTCCAGGGCGCGCTCGGTGAGGGTGGCCTGGGACGGGAGGGGGGAGGGGTGGTCGGCGGCAGCGAAACGACGAAAACAAGCGCACCGAGACCGCCGCCGCACCCTCTCTCCAACCCGCGCACGCCCCACCCCTCTTTCTCGCACCTGAATTTCGATCATGCGGGAGTTGGTCGTGTATTTGCGCGCCTCGGCGGCGTCGTAGTAAATCTCGGGCGGCGCCGTCAGCTCGGGGCGGTCGCCGCGCCCCATGATTGAGGGTGGGGTGGGGTGGGCGGTGTGCAGCGAGCGCGTGCGGCGTGCTCGGGCGCGCGGGCCGGCCTGCGCGGCGGGATGCGGCTCGGGCGGCTCGGCCGGGGGCGGCCGCGGCGCGATTTGCGCCCGGCCAGGGGTGGTGGGACGCTCCCACGAGCGCTCGCCGCGGCGCCGGCTGCGCTGGGCGCGGCGTCGGGCAGAGAGTGGGGCCACCGCCGTCGGCGACCCCTCCACACCCGCGCCCGCCGGCCCGCCGCCCCGCCCCGGGCCGCCGCATTCGAGCGCGCCGCCCCCCGGTCAGCAGGTGGGGAGATGGGGAGGTGGAGGGCGTCGGCCAGTCCACGGCGTCGCGCTTGCGCTGGCATTCGGGGCGCCGCGCCCACCCCCGCCCCTCCCGCCTCCTCCTCACCCCCAGCGCTCGGCCGCACCGGCCGCCCCCGTCATGTTCAAGCGCATCTTCGGCCAGGGCCCGCCCGGCTCGGGCGGCGGCGCCAACTCCACGACGCGCACGGTGGACGCCATTCAGAAGCTGGGCGAGGTGAGGGAGTGGCGGTGTGGTATGGGAGGGAGCGGGTGGCGGTGGCGGCAGCGCGGGCGGCGGCACAGACCGCGCCCGCGCGGGTCGCCGGCGGGCCGCGCTCGCGCCGTCGCCGCCGCCCGCCGCCTCTCGCGCCGGCCGACGCGTCGATCTTGCTTGGACCGCGTCGCGCACGGGGCGCGCGCGCGGCGGCACGCCGGCGCGGCGGCGCGATGCGGGCCCACCCCCCCGTCCCCGCCCCCCGCCCGTCCCAGACCGAGGAGCTCCTCGTCAAGCGCCGCGCCCTGCTGGAGAAGAAGATCGCGGCCGAGCTGGCCAAGGCCAAGGAGCAGACGCTGGCGTCCAACAAGCGCGGTGAGGCGGGGGAGCGGGGAGGCGGCGCGCGCGCGGGCCGAGCGTCGAGGCGCCCCGCCCACCCCACCCACCCCCTCCCTCCAGCCGCCCTCATGGCCCTCAAGAAGAAGAAGATGTACGAGACCCAGCTGGAGCAGGTGGAGAACAACATCCTGCGCGTCAACGAGCAGCAGGTGACGAGGGAGCGAGCGGGGGCGCCCCACCCCTCATCCACACCCTCGGCCCTCATTCCAACCCCAACCTCTTCCCTCGCTCTCCCCCGTCCAGATGATGCTCGAAAACCAGCGCACCACCGTGGAGACCGTGTCCGCCCTGCGCAACGCGGCGCAGGCGTCCAAGCAGACGATGACCGAGATGAAAATCGGAGACGTCGACTCGGTGCTCGACGAGATCAATGAGCAGACCGACCAAATGCAGCAGATCCAGGACGCCATGGCGCAGCCCATTGGCGCGGCGGCCGACCTGGACGAGGACGAGTTGATGGGGGAGCTGGAGGAGCTCGAGTCCGCGCAGCTCGACGCGGCGCTCCTCGCGCCGGCCGCGGCGCCCGCCGCGCCCGCGCGCGCCGCGGCCGCCAAGGCCAAGGCCGAGCCCGCCATGCCGGCCGCGCCGTCGGGGACTGTGCGCCCCGCGCGGGCGGCGGCGGCGGGCAAGACGGCCGAGGAGTTGGAGCTCGAGGCGCTCGAAGCGGAAATGGCGCAGTGAGGGACGAGACACACGGGCGTGGCTGGCTGGCGACTCTTTTCTTCACCCCCTGCCCCTGATTTGGCTCGGCGCGCGTGTAGCCCCGACCCGGGAGGAGGGAGCGCGCGGTGGGGAGAGGGGGGTGGTGCGAGGGAGTGACAGCGCGAGAAACAAAAAAACCGAGGCCGCCGCCGCTTTCAGCGCCGCCGCTTGGGCGCCTCGACCGCGGGCGTGTCCGGAGACCGGGCGCCGCGCGCCGCTTTGGGCGCGGGCGCGGGCGTCGGCGTGCGCGCGGCGCGCGCGGCGGGCGGCCCGCCCTCGGCCAGCGCCTGCAGCCGCGCCAGCAGCTCCACCTCCTCCCCGGTGCGCACGTACTCACTCCAGTCGGCGTCCGAGATGGCGGGGTCGGCGGCGAGGGCGGCGGCGTCGAGCGATTCCGAGGGAAGAGCGGCGGCACCCCCTCGCGCGCCCCCCTCCGCCGCCCACAGCGCGACCTCGCCCGCGTCCGCCGCGTGCGCCACGCGCCCCGCGTCCGCGTGCGCAGCAGCCGACGCGGCGAGCAGGGCGGGCAGGTGGGCGTGGACGGCCTTGGGGGAAACCGCGCCGAGCCAGGGGAGGGCGCGCGCGGCTGCCGCCAGCGCCGCGCGCAGCGCTCCTTCGCCCCGCCCCAGTCTCTGGGGCGTGACCCGGCACGCGGCCGCCAGCTGGGCGCGGTCGACGGGCGCGCCTTCCGCGGCCGCCGCGAGCGCGAGCGCCGCGCCCGCGAGCGCCGCCGCGCCGTCGAGCGCGGGCGCGTGCCCGCCGGCGCCCGTCTCCCACCAGGCGACGATAGTGAGCGCGGTGGCGCGGACGGCGGCGAGGGAGGCGGGCGGGAGGCCGGCCGAGGGCGCGGCGCGAGGGACGAACGCCGCGGCGCGCACGCGCGGCGCCCACACGCCCAGCTCCCGGGACAGCGTGCCCACCAACCGCAACAACGAATTCACGTCTGCGCCGGCCGCCGCGGCGGCGTCGGCGGGGAAGAGGGGGGCGCGCGCGCCGCGCGCCGCGACGACCAGGCACGCCGCCGCGAGCCGCGCGTGCCCCACGCCCGCCGACCCGCCCAGCGCGGGCAGGGCGGCCGCGAGCAATCCTTTGGCGGGGGCCAGGATGGAGGGGGGGGCGCGCACGGTGGCGGCGAGGCGGTGGAGGACGGCGTATGGTGCGGCCTGGCGAGAAGTGAAGGAAATGGGGTGTGGGAACGCCGCCGCCTGCCGCCTGCCGCCTCCACCGTCCAACCTCGCTCTCTCACGTTGGCGCCGCGGGCTAGGGAGCGCTCGGTGAGCGGCGCGCGGTCGCGCGGCCCGCGGCGGCGGCCTGAGGGAAGGAGGGAGGGGGTCGCGTTGGCGGCCGCGCCCGCGCGAGACGCGTGTGCGTGCTTATGCCGCCCCGTCCGCGGCGCCGGCACCGCGTCCGCCCCTCGCGCCGCCATTGCCCCGCCGCCCGCCGCCGCCGTCCCCCCATGCCCACTCACCAGCCGCCGCCGCCGCGTCGCCTCCAGCCCCCACAAACACGCCCACATCCTCCTCGTCCCACGCCGCGGGCCGGGCGTCCAGGGGAGGGGCGGCGTCCAGCACAAAGCCGCACCCGACGCACGCCGCGCCGTGCGCCAGGCCGGGGCCGGGCTCGGCCTCGCGCGAGCCGCAGTGGGGGCATGGGGGTGGTGGGGGGCCGTCCATGGCGGCGGGCGGCCGCGGGCGCGAGCCCGGGCGGAGTGAGGGCCGCGCCGCGGCGGTTGCGGTCTGCTGTCCCTCTGGGCGCCGCCGACACACCTCCCCTCCCTCGCGACCGCGCACACGCACGATCACGGCATCGGCGCCGCGGCGGGAGTCGTTGCCGGCCCCCGCCCGGCCTCGGCGACCGGAGCGCGCCCGCGCCGACGGCGCGCGCGCCCCGCCACAAAACCGCGCGCCCTCCGCCCCGCATGCCCCCCCCCAAGTGACCCCCATGTCATCCCCGCCCCCGCCCCTGGCGGGGCCGGCGCCCTATGGCGCCGCCGAGGCGGCCGCGGGCGGCGCGCCGCGGGCCAAGCCGCTGCGCGTCCCCTGGACGCCCGACGAGCACGCCCGCTTCCTCACCGCGCTGGCCGGGCACGGCCGCGACTGGCGGCGGGTGGCGGCGGCGGTTGGGGGGCGGTCCCTCGCGCAGGTGGGCAGCTGGAGGGAGCGGGGTGGCGCCGGCGGGGGCCGCGCGCGGCCCGCCCGCGCGCGCGCCACCCTCCAGAAGGGCTGGGCGGGTCGACCGACCCATTTGGCGGCCGCGGAGGGGCGGGCGCGCCCCGCGCGCGCCCGCAATCCGGGCGCGCGCGCCGAGAGGAGCGGACGCCCCCCGCGACGGGGCAGGCCGCCGAGCGTGCGGCTGGGAGCCGCCCGGCGTGGGCCGGGCCCAGGGAGGCCTCGCCGCGCCCCGCCGCCCCGCTCCCGCGGCCAGCGCGCCCCGTGGCCGTCACGGGCGGGCGCGCGGGGGTGGAGGGGGGGCGGGGGGGGCTGGGGCGGGGGTGCCGCCCGCGGGGCAAGGGCCGCGCGCGGCCTCGCTCGTCCCCGCCCGACCACCCTCCCCCCTCCCTCGACAGGTCCGCTCCCACGCCCAAAAATACTTCCTGCGCCTGGAAAAGGAGGGCCTGGGCGCGACCGTGCCGCCCGCCCGCCCCAAGCGCCCCCCGGGGTCGGGCGCCGCGGCCGGCGGCAAGCGCCCGCGCGCGGCCGCGCGCTCCGGCGCCGACTCGCCGCGCGGGCCGCTCTCGCTGGGGACCGGCGGCGGCGACTCGTCCGGGTCGGGCGGCGGCGGGCGGTCGTCGGGGCCGGGCGCCGCGGCACCCGCCGCGTCCGGCGTCGTGGGTGGCGGCCCGCCGCGGCCGCCCCGGCCGCCGCGCCCCGCCGCCTCGCCCTCCCTGCGCGCCGCCACCGGCGACCGCTCCTACGGCGGCGCGAGCAACTCCAACTCGGGGTCGGGGTCTGGTTCCGGCTCCCCCGACCTGGTCGACCGCGGCGGCGCCGGCGCGCGCGCCGCGTCTGAACCCGGCCGCACGCGCCGCCCCGAGCCGGCCGCCAGCGCGCGGTCGGAACCGTCCCCGCTGGAGCTGCCGCCCGCGGTGGCGGCCGGCTACGCCAAGCTGGCGGCGGCGGACGGCGCGGCGGCGGCCGCAGCGCGGCGCCGCGGCGGCGGCGCGGGCGGCTCCAGCGCCGCCGCCTTTTCCTTCCGGGGCTCCCCCCCCGCCGCCGCCGCGCTCGACTCCATGGACGCGTACCTTGCGTCGTGGCAACCGCCCGAGTACGGCGACGACGACGGCGCGTGGGGCGGCGGCCTCGGGCCGCCGCGCGTCGGCGGCGGGCCGGGAGGGGGAGGCTCGCCCGACGGCCTGGACCTGGACTTTTGATCTCGCGTGATCGGGCCACAATTTTTGCTGGGCCGGGGCGAGGTGCGCCCCGGTGCAGGGACGAGGGCGGGGCGTGTGTGGGGGATGAGTCAACGGCGCGGGCCGAGCTGTGACGCCGCGCCATTTCATCGCGTTGCTCTCTCTCGTGACACTGGCGTTGCGGGTGTGCGGGTGGTGGCGCGGGCGGCGGCAGCCTTCCCTTCACTCTCTCACGCGCGCGAGCGCCTCTCCCTCCTCTCCCTCCTTTTTCTGCTTCCGCGCCGCCACCACCTTGGCAAACGTTTGCGACACCAGCAGCGGGAACGCGATGGTCGCGTCGCAGTGCACTTTGACGGGCGTGGCGGCGGCCTTGATCTTGCCCCACGAGACGGCCTCGTCGGGCCGCGCGCCCGAGTCGCTGCCGTCGAATTCTTGCGCCGTGGACACGTACACCGCGTAATCCGCCCCGTTGCGCATGAGGTTGGCGTTACACACGTGGTGCTTGGGCAGGCCGCCGCCGAGGACGATGAGGCCGGTGCGGCGGGGGGCCGCGCGGAGGGCGGCGTCGTTGACAGCGCGGACGTCGCCGACGATGTCCAAAACCAGCCCCGGGTTCTTGTACGAGTGGAAGTAGAGCATGTCGCCGATGGAGCCGTCGGTGAGGGCGGGGCAGAAAATGGGGATGCCCGACCGGGCGGCTTGCGTGCAGAAGGACGCGTCGTCGTCCATCTCGCGGCCGAGCCTTTCGATCATCGACGCGGGCGTCCACACCACCCCGCGCTCTGTCTGCTCCACCAGCGCCTGGTCAAAGATGGGCATGACCCAATCCTCGAACGCGCAATAGTTTGAGTTGGGCACGAGCAGGTTGCCGACGCGGTTGAGCCCGCGCGCGCGGAGGCCGGCGCCCGCGAGCGAAAAGTCGCCGACATACGTCGGCGCGAGGCACTTGATCAAATCCTCCTCCACCGCGCCCGCGGTCGTGACGATGACGTCCACGAGGGCGTGGCGGCAGAGCCAGGCGAGGACGTCGCGCACGCCGGACGAGCCGAGGTTGGAGGTGAAGGCCAGAAAAATTTTGGTGCCCACCCCGGCCGGGTCGCCCACGCCGTCGGGGAGCTCCAACGGGGTGCCGGCCGCCGCTGCGGCCTCCACGTCGTGGGACAGGCGCCAGGAGAGCATCCGGTTGACCTCCGCGACCGCGTCCCCGAGCGCGGTCGCCTGGAAGCCGGTCGTCGCCATCGCGGCCATCAGGGCGTCCAGGCCGGGGTCGGCGTCAAAGTCGGGGCCGGCGACGGTGGGGGTGCCGGGGGGCAGGGCGCCAGAGGGGGCGAGGACGGCCTGGAGAGAGGGGGGGCGGCGGCTCGGCCGCCGCGGTTGCGGCCGTCCGGCTCCCAGCGCGCCCGCCCCATCCGCACACGCGTCATCGCACGCGTGCGCGCGGGCCGCGGCCCGCAGTCGGGACACCCCGCCACCACGGCCGCCGCCTAGTAACCCCTCCCTCTCTCCCACCTGGGCCGCGCCGCTGGGCACGCTCGCGGCGGGCGCGCGCGGACTCGTCATGGCGGGCGGCGCGGCGGGCGGGCGCCGGGCGGCGCCCGATGTGGCGCGGCGTCGCGCGGCGCGCGCCGCAAAACGCGCCGCGGCCCGCGGGCGACCGCCGCGATGCCCGCCCCGCGCTCGCCCGCGTAGGAGTCGTCGTCCCGGCCGCGCCAGAGACCCCTGCGCCACTCCTTTCGCGATGGCCGCCCCCGCCGACGCCGTGCACGCGGCCGAGGCCCCGTTTTATGGCGGCGAGGGCGACGGTGAGTGCGGCGGATGGTGGCATGTCGATGACCAGCCGCACGCGCCCCTCGCCGACCCCCCAAACCATCCCCATGCGCAGCGGCGCTCGCGCGCCTCGTCCCCTCGCCCTGCGGCGCCCGCGTGGCCCTGCTGCTGCCCGAGTCGGGCGCCCTTTTGTTCGAGGCCGGCGCCGGCGCCGCGCCGGCGCCGCCGGCCCGGCTCGACACGGGCGGCGCGCGCGCGGTCGCCGCGGCGTGGCACCCGCGCGGCGGGTCCCTGTTTGCAGCGGCGGGGGCCGACGGGACCATTCACGTCGTGGGAGGGTGCGACGATAGTTGGGGGGGTTCGGGGTCGAGGGTGGAGGCCCCGGCGTCGACCCCCCGCCCTCCTTTCCCCAGCGCCGCCAAACGAATCCGCCCCGGCGCCTCCTGGCCGTCCCACCCGCCTCTGGCCCTCGCGTTCGGCCCGGGCGACGCCTTGATTGCGCTGTACGGGGACGGGCGGGTGCTGGCCTCCGCGCCGCCGTACGTGCACGCGGCCCCGCTCCCCCTCCCCGCCGACCGCGCCGCCACCCTGGCCCAACCCCCCGGCGACGACACGGTCCTCTTCCTGGCGGGACCCGGCGCGGCGTCGGGCGGGGGCGTGCGCGCGAGCGTGTGGCGGCTGGCGGCCGGGCCGGGCGGCAGTCTCACCGCCGACCGCGCCGCCACCTCGGGCGCGCCCGCGCCCCGGTCCTGGCTCTCGTTTGGCGAGGCGACACCGGTCAACTGGACTGCATCCATCTCCCCTGGCGGCGGCCTCGCCGCGGTCGCGCCCGGCGGCGGACCGCTCGCCCTCTTCGCCGTCGGCGCCGCCTCCCTCTCCCGCCTCGCCCTCACGCCGCCGCCCTCGGGCCCACCACCCTCCACAGACGCCAACGCCAGCGTGGCGTGGTGGGAGGACGGCGTGGCGGTGGCGGTGGCTGCCGGGGACGGGCGCGTGGTCGCGCTGCGCCCGCCGCGCGCGGCGTGCCTGCTGGCCACGCCGCCCGCGCCCGCGCTGGCGGTTGCTGCTCTCTCCCCCAACGAGTCCAACCACGCGCGCGTCCTACTCCTGCGCCCCGGATCTGCCGGCGGGTGGGCGCTCACGTCGCTCGCCGTGCTGCCGCCCGCCGCCGCGCTCGCGGCCGCGACCGCGGCCCGCGACTGGGCCACAGCGGCGTCCATAGCGGCGGCCCACCGGCTGGACGCGGACGCGGTGCACGTGGCGCGGTGGCGCGACGGGCCGCGGACAAGGGAGCGCGCGGTCGCGTGTCTGGCGTTGCTCGCCGACCGGCGCACCGCCGTCGTGGAGGCGTTGGCAGGCGCGCCCGATGATGAGCGTGACGCAGCGTCGCTCATCGATTGGGCGCTGGAAGAGACAGGCGCGCACTGGCCCGGCGGCGACGACAGCGACGGCGACAACGGTGGCGCTGACTCTCCTCCTTTCGACACCGGCCCCGCGCCCTGGCCCGCGTGCCGGCTCCCCTCCGCGCTGTGGTGGGCCACCGCGCGCCGGGTGGCGCTGCGGCACAAGGAGCGGCTGGCGACCGCGGCCGCGCTCGCCGGCAGCCGCGCCGCCGGCGCGGCCGCCGCCGCGCTCCGCGACGCGGATCTGGGTGCTGTTGCCGTTGAACTGGCGGCCGCCGGCGCGACCCACCCTTTGGGCGCGCTGCTGGCCGCGCACCCGCGCGCGCTGCTCTCCAGCGGCGGCGCGCGCGCGCTCGCCGCGCTGGCTGCCCTGCCCGAAACGATGCCGCCCGCGGACGTCCTGAGGCTGCTCAAAATGGTTGCCACATCCCCGCGCCCGCCCCCTGTCGCGGCCCGGGACCCGGTCGAGGCGGCAGCCGTGACCGCCGCGCTCACGGCCGCGGGCGCGGCGCCCGCCGACATGGCCTGCACCGAGGCCGCCCTCGACGCGGACTCACCCTGGGAGCCTGTCTCGCCGGCCTCCATCGCCGCCTGGGCCGTCGCGCGCGCCGCGTCGGTCGACGCGGCGACGGGGCAGCTCGCGCTCGCGGCCGACACGCTCGCCGGCGCGGCGCCCCTGTGCGGAGGCTCGACCGCTGTGTCCGACCTGCTGACTGCGGCGCGCGATTTGAAAGAGGTCGCGTCCGCGTCCGCCGCGCCCGACCGCGACAGCGGCGACGGCGCGGCCGCCACCGCGTGGGGGACGCCCTTGGCCGACTTCGCCGCCCTCCCTCCTTCCGGCCGCGCCGCCCTGCTCCTGGGCGGCGCGTCCGGCGCGAACGCGCGCGCGCGCGCTCGGGCGACGGCCCTGCTCGCGTCCCGGCCGCCGGCCGAGCGCGGCGCCGCGGCGGGCGCCCTCCTCGCCGGCCTCCCCCCTCCCCGCGCCCTCGCCCTGGCCGCCGCGGAAGCCGCCGACCCGCGCCTGTTTCCGGACGCTGGCGCGCTGGCGGGCGGGGTGGCGTGCGCGCTGCGCGCGCTGCCCGCCGGGGCAGACTGGCGCGCGGCCGGCCGGCTGGCCCGCGTGGCACGCCGGGCGCTGCATCCGACGCCGCAGGCGTCTGCTGATGGAGCCCCGTCCTCCCGGGAGACGAGCGGCGACGGCTGGGACGGGTCGGAGTTTGGGTCGGAGCCCGCGCCGCGCGAGGCGCCCGCCGAGCTCGACCCGGCCTCGCCCGAGGGCGCCCTGGAGGCTGCCGCGGCCGTCGCGCACGCGGCCGGCCTGCTGGCCGGCCTGGGCGAGGCGGTGAGCGCGGCCGACGCGGCGGCGTTGGGTGGCGCGGGCGTGCTCTCGGCCGCGCGCGCGTCGCTCGCCCGTGTGCCCCCCTCCGCCGGCGACGCCGCCTGGACCGACGCGGCCGCCGACCTGGAAGCCATTCGGCGCGCTCTCGCGCCCGACCTGGACGCGGCCGACGTCGCGGGCGAGGCCGCGGCGTCCGCGCTCGCGTCGGCGCGCTGGCGCGCCGCGCGCGCGCTCCTGCCCGCCCTCCCCCCTCCCGCCGCGGAAGCGGTCGCTTTAGCCGCCGCCCGGCGCCACCTCTGCGCCTCCACCTCCCTGGACGACGACGGCGTGGCGGCCGCCGCGCGCTGCCTGGAGCTCGCCGGCGACGGGCGTGCCGCCGCCGCCGACCGGTCGGCCCTGGCCGCCCTGCGCCGCGTCGCCGACTTTGGCGTCGACGTCTCGCCCGCCGCCTGCTTTGGCGCGGCCGACCGCATGGACGCGGTGGCGGCGGTGGTGGCGGGATGGCCCGGCGCGCCGCGCGCGCCGGGCGCCGTCCTCGACTTGGCCGCCCGCCTGGGCGTCGCCCGCCGGGACGCCGACGTCCTGCTGGCCCTGGCCGACGCCGCGCTCGCCGCCGGCGACGGCGACGCCGCGCTCGCGCTCGCGGGGCGGCTGGCCGACCCGCCCGCGGCGCGCGCGTGGTCGCTCGCCGCGCGGCTCGCGCGCGGCCTCGGGGGCGGCCACCCGGCGACGCCGCGCTTGCTCGCGTTTGCGCTCGCGTTTGCGCCGGACGAAGGGGACGAGCTGGCGGGGGTGGTCGAGGAGTGGGACGCGGGGCGGGCGGTCGACGCGACGGCCGAAGAGCGCGCGGCGCGGCTCGCCGCCGCGCTCGACGCCCAGGCGCCGCCCCGCTGCGCGCCTCCTCCCGTCGCGCCCTCGCCCGACGGCTGCCCCCTCCCGTCCTGCGGCGACGCCGCGACCGCGCTCGAGGCCGTGCTGTCCCTCGGCCCTTCCGCCGCCGCCGCCGCGGTCGCCGCCGCGCTCGGCCCCGCGCCGGAGCCCGCCGCCGTGCGCTCGGGGGCGTTGGTGCGGCTGACGGCGGCAGCGGTCACCGTGCTGGCCGAGGGGGGTGAGGGTGAGCCGACGGCGTCCGACCAACTCGCGACCACCCCGCCGCTCGACCTGTGGGCCGCCGCCACCGCGCGCGCCGCGCGGCCGCCCCCCTTGACGCCGCATGCTATCGCTGCTCTCACCGCGGGCGCGGCCGCGGCCGACGACGCGGCCGCGGCGGACGACGCGCGCGCGCTCGCGGCCGCCGCCCCTGGCGCCGACGCCGCCCGCTTTGCGACTGACGCCTCCTACCGCGACGTCGAACTGGCTGCCGCCGCCCGAGCCGCCGCGGACGAGCCGCCGGGCGCCGGCCGGCGCGCGCGCCTGGACGCGGTGCTCGCCGCCGCGCGGCGGCACGGCGCGGCCGAGTGGGGGGCGGCGGCCGCGTTTGGGGCGCGCGCGATCGCGACCCTGGGCGACTCCGACGCCGCCGCTCGCGCCGCGCGGGACGACCTGCGGTCGCTGCGGCGGCGCTGCGCCGCGCGGCCGGCGGCGTGGTGCGCGGCGCTCGCGGGCGACCCCTGGCGCCGCCTGCGCAGGGGGCACGCCGCCCAACTCGCGCTCTGGCTGTCGGCCGCCGAGGATGCGGCGCGTGGCGGCGGGCGGGAGGAAGGCGCGGCCGCTCTTGCCGCGCTGCGCCGCGCGGCCGGCGCCGCCGCGCGCGCGTGCCCGGGCCTCGACTGCCGCCCGCTGGCCGCCGGCGCCGTGGCGGCGGCGCTGGGGGATGCGCTGCTAGAAGACGCGTGCGGCGCCGATTCTGGGGAGGCGCCGGCAAGGGCGGAGGAGGAGCTGTTTGCCGCGGCCGACGTGGCGACTGCCGCCGACCTGGCCGCCTCGCTGAGTGCCCTGCCGGCCGGCGCGCCTCCCGGAGCCGACGAGTTCGTGCGCCTGGCGGCCGCGTGCAAGGCGTGGGGTGAGGGCGGCGACGCGGGCGCCGACGGCGCGGCGGCCGCGCTCGCTGGCGCGTCCGCCGCGACGCGCGCCGACACCGCCCTCTTTGCCGTCTTTGGCCGCGTGCCGCCCTCGCTGGTCGACCACGCTGACGCATTGACCCCGCCCTCCCTCCCGCCCCGCCTGCGCGCGCGGGCGGCGGCGGACGGCGAGGCTGCGCTGCGAGCGGTCGACGGTGGATCGCCCTCCGACGCCGCCGCGCTCGCCGACGTCGCGGCCGGCGCGCGCGCCATGTGCGTGCTGCGCGACGGTGCGGCCCGGCTGACCGAGGGGGAGGTGGCCGCGGTCGAGGCCGCGCTCGGAGGCGGGTGTGCGCTGCAGGCCGCCGCGCCGGCCGCGCTCGCCGCGCTCGCTGAGGTCGGCGTGCCCTTACACCGGCTCAAGGCGGCAGCACGCGCGCTGGGGGCCGAGGATGGGGCGGCGTTGGCCGGGCTGGCGTCGGCGACGGCGTCCGCGGTCGGCGCCGCCGCTGCCCGAACCGGCGACGGCGGCGCCGCCGCCCTGGCCGGCGTCGCCGCCTCGCTCGCCCCCCCTCTACACGGATCCGACCCCGGCATCGACGCCGGCCGGGCCGCGCTCTGGGCCGCGCTCTGCGAGCACGCCGCGGCGCCGTCCCCCTCCGCGGCGCCGCTCGCCCTGCTCGCCGCGCTCGCGGGCGGCGGCGCCGGGTCCCCCTGGCGCGCTTGGGTGCCTCCGCCGGGCGCCGCATCGCCCGCGTCGGTGCGGCTGGCGGCCGAGACGGCGGCCGCGCTGGCGGAGGGCGGCGAGGCGTTGCCCGCCTCGTGGCGCGTCGGCCCTGCGGACGTCGCCGACGCGTCCAGCGCTGCGGCCCTCTTCAATCAATTGCTGTCAACGGCTTCCTCCTCCAGCGATTTGCGCGCCCTGGCCGCCGTGCTCGCGCGCGCGTGGGGCGGCGGCGCCGTCTTTGGCCCCGACGAGGCCGCCGTCTCAACGCGCGCCGAGGGCCCTCTCCCCATCCTGTCCTCCTGCTACGGCACCCTCCTCGCCGCCCTACTGGCCGCGGGCGACGGCGGCGCGGCGCTCGCGGTCGCCGACGGCGGTGTGCGCGTCGCGCCCGCGCTTGTCGCGTCCCTCGCGCAGTCGGCCGCGTCCGACGACCCCTGCTTGGGCGCCGCGCTGGTTGTGCTGCTGGCGCCGTTTGGCGCGGCCTCGGGAGACGTGGCGTCGGCGGCGGCGGCGCTCGCGGGCGCGTCCCTCGACGCCTCCTCGCCCTCCGCCCCCGCGCTGCTGGCCGCCCTGCTCGCGCGCGCCGCCTGGCCCGCGTTTGCGGCGGCGGCCGGCCCCGGCGCGGGGGCGTTGTTGGCCGCGCCGCGGGCAGGGGGGTGGCGCGCGTGCCTCGCCGCGTCGGCCGCCGCCGCCCTGGCGAGCGCCGGTGCCGCGCGGTCAGCGGCGCGCCTGGCCATCGCCACCACCGGTTTGCACCCGGGCCTCGCCGCGGCCGACGGCGGCGTGGGCGCGCTGCGCGGTCTGCTTGCCGCCGCGGCGGCCGCGCCGCCAGCGGCAACCGCCGACGCCGCCTGCTGCCCGGTGCCGGCCTCCGTCGAAGCCGTGGCGCGCGCGCTGCCATTTGCGGCGCGGGCGGCGTTGGCGGGGTTGGGCGGGTAGGGGGAGAGGGCAAGGGCATGGGAAGCCGATAACCGTGTCGGCGCGTGCGGCCCTTGTTATTGTCACACGGGCGGCCAGAGGCCGCCCACGTCACGCGTCCCACCCCTCTTTATGTCGCGGTCCCCCTTGCGAACCGGTGCATCCCGCACCACCGTGGCGGCCTTGTCGCCCGAGGCGCGCCTTAAGAACGCCCAAGAACGCCGCCCGCCCCCGCGCCCATGGCGCCGCCTCGGCGAGACGAGGCAGCGCAATGCACGCATGGGCCGGGCGGAGGAGCTAGTTGCGGCTGGCGGCGGCGGGAGGGCGCGCGCCCCCGCCGCGCACGCCGCCCCGTTTCCCCTCGTCACGCCGCCGCCGCCGCCCCAAACGGGCGCAGCGCCACCCCGCCGCCCCGATCCACCCTCCCGCGGCCCGCGCCCCGGCAGTCCATGCCACGCGGCGGCGCCCAGCCGCCGTTGAGGGCGGCCGGCGCGCGAACAGCGAAGTAGAGCAGCATGCCCGCCTCGACGTGGTAGTCGACGTGGCAGTGCATCGCCCACGCGCCGGGCCCGGGCGCGGCAAAGCGGAGCACGGCCCAGCCGTCGGCACCGGCCGCGGCGTTGGGCACGGGGACGACGGAGCGAAACGGCGGGTCGACGAGGTTTAGTTTCGATTCGTCCACCCTCCCATCCGCCCCCAGCGGCGGCGGCCCGCGCCCGGTGCCCAGGAGCCACCCGCCTGCGCCGTGCGGGTGCATGGGGTGGACCATGATCGAGGGGTTGATGAAGACGAGGTCGAGCACTTCGCCCGGCGCCGCCTCGACCGCGTACTCGCGCGCGCTGGTTGCCTTCCACCGTGGGCCTCGTTCCAACACGGGGCCGGCGCCGGGGGATTCGCCGAAGATCACCCAGTTGATGCCCCAGCAGTAGGCCGACGGCCCGCCCCCGGCACGCGGCGGGCACCCGGGCGGCGGCTCGGGGCGATCAAAGCCGGTGATGGTGAGGTTGGCGGGCTTGGCTTTGGCGTCGCCCGAGTTGAGCGTCATGTAGAGCGCGAGCGTGCGGTTGGCGGCCGCCGGCGGCGCCCCCATGCCGCCTTCCGCCACCGGCACACCCTCCAGGGGCGCCAGTTTGAGGTCGAGCCCGCTGGGGCGGAGGGCCGGGCACCCCACGCCGACCGGCGGCTCCCCGAGCGCCGCGTCGGCCGCGGGGTCGGGCGCGCCCTCGTAGTGCAGCACGGCCACCGCGCCGACGCCGGAGAGCGTGAGCACGCGCACCCAATAGTTGGCGACGGGGGCGTCGGCGGCCAGGAGCAGGTCGGCGGTCTCGCCCGCCGAGAGCACGACGGCGGGGGTCGCCGCTTTCGCGGTCGGGTAGCCGTCGACCGCCCCTATCGCCACCTCATGCCCGTCGACCGACACCTGGAACGCCCACGACGCTGCCCCGTTGACGACGCGCAGGCGGTAGGTGTCGCCGGCCGTGACGTTGACGACCGGCGCGGTCGCGGCTGCCGCCCGTGCGCCGAGCGCGTAGCCGACGCCGTTGATGGTGGTGCCGTAGTAGGGCGCGTCGGAGATGTCTTGGTCGGCGGCGTCGCCGCAGCCGGCGCCGGGGTCGGGGGACGAGGACGAGGGCGCGGGCGCGGGCGCGGGCGCGGCGCCGCCGCCGCCGTGGGCGGCGGCGGCGGCCGCCTGGCGGAGGCGGCGGCGGCCGTGCGCGGCGGCGGGGGCGGCGGCCAGGGCGGCGGCCGGAGCCATGACCCCCATACCGCCGACACCCCCTCCCGCCGCCGCCGCCATCGCCGGCCCGCCCATCGCCATGCTCCCCTCCTGCAACTTTTTCAGGACGTCGTCCGCCGTGTCGGCCGCTTGGTCGGCGATCAGCAGCAGGCGGTCGTTGGCAGGTGGTGGGAAGCGCGCCGCCGCCGCGGTGCCGTCCTCCACGATGAGCGCGCCGCGCAGGCCGTCGGCGTATTGCAGCCCGGTGTGGGCGTGGTACCAGTGCGTGCCCGCGGGCTCGGCCTTGAACCGGTAGCGAAAGGTGGCGCCGGGCGGGACGGGCGCCTGGGTGACGCCCGCGACGCCGTCGGCCCACGCCGACCCGGCCTGGTCCATGCCGTGCCAGTGGATGGTGGTGGCTGACGAAGAAGAGGGGGTGTGGGGCGGGGTGGAGGGCGGGGGTGGGGGCCGGCCGGCGCGCGGCAGCCGCGCGGCGAAGCTGCCGCGGCCGCGCGCGCGCGGCCGCCGCCGCCGCCGCCGCCCGCGCCGGACCCCCGCCCGCCCTCTGGCGATGCAGCTAAATGCAGCGCGCCCCATCGCACCCCCCCTCTCCGCCCTCTCCCCTCCCCACCAAAGGGCAACTCGTTGACGACGTCGACCGACACGTCCGCCCCCGCCGCCACCCGCAGCGCCGGCCCCGGGCTGGTCCCATTGACCGCGATTTGGCGCAGGGTGCGGCCGTCGCCCAGGTGCAGGGTTGAAGGGCCGACGACGAGGACAAAATGGGTCGCCGCGCGGTCGACCGCAGGGCAGATGGCGGCGGCCGCCGCGGACGACCCCAGGGCGGCCGCCAAGGCGGCCGCGAGGGCGAGGGCGCGGCGCGAGGAGGGTCGTTCGCGGCGCATCGGGGCGCGGGGAGTGAGCGCGGGCCAGCTCAGCCGTTGCACAATTGTGCCCCCCCGCGCGCCCGCGGCGCCCTCGGCGTCCATCGCGGCCATGTCGCGCCGCGCCGCCGACAAATGTCTGAGCGCCGTGGAAAATGGGGGCAAGGAACCGCCCCCGCGCAGGTCGCAGTGCCCAAACGCGGTGCCCGGCGCGTGCGCGCCGCTCGCGCGCGCGGTCGGCTACATGCCGCCGCCCAACATCTGCCATTTCAAGGTGTGTGGGAGGGGAGGGGGCGGTGCGGGGAGCGGGCTGGCGCGGCGTGCGGCGTCGGCCGCGCCTTGGGTCGAGGAGAGGGCTTCCACCCCGCCCTCTCCTCCCCTCAGACGCTCCCCAAATCGTGGGCCGCCCTGCGCTCGCGCTGGCGCTACCTGCACGCCGCGCGCTTTGCCGTCGGCCCGCCCCTCTTCCTCCTGCGCCGCGTCTCCCCCCCCTTGGCCGCCAATACCCTTGTCTTCTGCGTAGTAGCCGCGGATCATGCAATCTCGGCCGCCACCGCCGACTCGCCCGGCGGCCGCAAATCGCTCCTCCCCCCAATCTCCGCGTCGGTTGCCACCTCGCTCGACTCGGTCTACCGCCTCGCCCTCTTTGCTGTCGCCCTGCTCCTCACCCTGCGCCTGGGGCGCGTGTACGAGCGGTGGTGGGCGGCGCGGCAAGCGTTTTCCGCGCTCGGGTCGACGTGCGTCCAGGCCGCGGCGCGCGCGCTGCTATGGGGAGGGGAGGAGGCTGCCGATGGCGTCGCGCGCTGGGCGGTCGCGTGGCATTTTAGGTGAAAAGGTGGAGGAGACGAGTCGAAAGCGCGGCGCGCGCGCGCGCGCCGACCCCCCCCCCCTTCCTCTCCGTCCAGCCTGCTCCAAACGCTCACCGACTCCAAGTCCCCCCACCCCGCCGTTGCCGCCGTGCTGCGCCCCGACGAATACGCGGCGTACGTCGCCTCGGACAAGCCGCGGCAGCTGGCCGCGGTGGAGGTCACGCGCCGCCTCGACGCGCTCTCCACCGCGCGCCCCGCGCTCACCGTGCCCGCCTACGCCCTGATCGACCGCGGCGTCGCGGCCTCGGGCGCTCTGACGTCGATCAAGCTGCAGGCGCTGCCGCTGGCCATCACACTGACGTGCACCGGTTTTCTGCTTCTGTTCCTGTTCACCTACCCCCTCGCCGGCCTTGCCATTAAAAAGGGGGCGGGGGCGCACGATGACGCGATGGAGAGTGTGTGGTTTACGCTGGCCATCCAATTCTTCCAGGCACGGACGCGGGCGAGGCGGGACGAGGGGAGAGAAGAGAGCGCGCGCGCTCGGCGAAAACCACGACCCCCGACGCACCCTCTCCTCTTTCCCCCTCTTCCCCTCCCTTCCAGTTTGCCGTCATAAACATCCTGCTGCTCGGCGCGGACGAAGTCGCCAACGCGCTCGAGGAGCCGTTTGTGGCCATTCCCCTCGAGGCCATGGCCATGACGACCGCGCGCGATGCGGCGCGCGTCATGGCCGAGGCGCGGGCGGGCGGGCTTCCCGGGGGTGGCGACCGCGGCCGGAGCGGCGGCGTGGTGGCGGGGGCAGGGCCGGGTTGGGACCGGACGCTGGTCGTGTGCGCCAAGGAGCCGCGGTGAGGGGGCGGCGGGGTGCAGGCGGGGCCGTGGTCGTGAGCGGCCTTCCGCCGGCAGTAGATTCGGCCCGTGCGGGGCTCTGCCGGGCAGCGAAGTGGCGCGGGGCGGCGGGTGGGTGCCGGCTCGGTCTCCGAGTCGGCTAGGGGGTTTAAGGCGACTCGCCCGGCGCCCCTTGTAAGCGCGGGGCGTTCCTTCATGTGCACACCGGCGGGCTGGGCGGGCGAGCGTTGGGCGGGTGGAGAGAGCAGAGCGAGGGCTTCGCCGCGCCGAGGCGTCCCCCCCACTCCCGGCCACCCGGTCCCCATGTCCTCCTCCGGTCCCCAAAGCAGCCGCCGCCGCAAGGCGGCCGCGCCGGCCCGGCTGGCGCCCACGCGCGGCGCGGCCGCGGCGGGCGCCGGCGCTGATGCCGGCCCCCCCCCCCCCCCCCCGCGCGCCCCGGGCCGCGCGCTCGGTCGCATTGCGGCACAGGAAGCCACCCTGGCTCCGCCCGCGGCCAAACGGTGAGCTGGGCGGAAAAAAAAGGAAAAAGAAAAGAAAAGGGGAGGGACGAGTGAGGGCGGGCGCGAGCGCGCCGCCCCCCACGGTCCCGCCTTCCCGATCCCCCAACCTCCCAGCTTCAAGAGAGCGCCCGCGCAACGCCAGGCGGTGGCTCCCGAGGCTTACCGTGTCCTGGGCGCTGCGCCCGCCACCCCTTCCTCCCCGCCCCTCCCCTTCCCTGCCGGCGCCTTGCTCACCCCCACCCTGGCCGACGCCGACGCCGACGCCGACGGGCGCGTGGTGGAGCTTACTGTCGTGGGAGCGGCGGGCGCCGCCGCGTCGCTCGTCGCGCCGGCGGCCGTCGCCAAGGCCCTCCTCGCCCCCGCCGCGGCCCCCACGCTCGCCCTGCGCGTCGCGCCGGGTGGCGGCTGCGCCGTGGAGGTCGTGCTCACGGCGGCCGGCTTTGCCGCGGCGGCGACGGCCGACCCCGAGTGCGTGCGCGAGCCCGCAGCGGCCAAGGCGGTGTCCGCCGCCCTCGCCTGGCTCTTTCCCCACTCCGCCCCTGAAACCCCTCGTTTGGACGCGTCCGCCCTCTACCGCGAGGTCGCCCCCCCCCCCGACGCGCCCGGCCTCCCCTCCCCGCCCGACGGCCTCGCGCCCTCGCTCCACCCCTACCAAGCGCGCGCCGTCGCCTGGATGCTGGCCCGCGAGGCTGGTGGGATGAGTGGCGGCGGGGGGCACCCGTTGATGCGGGCGGTGCCGGGCGCGGGTCTGTTTGTTTCGCCGACCGGCCGCGTCTCGGCGGCGCCCTTTCCCGCCCCGCCCCCGGTCCGTGGCGGCATCCTGGCCGACGAGATGGGGCTCGGCAAGACGGTCGAACTGCTCGCGCTCGTCCTGGCGCGGCGCGCGCAGCGCGCGGGTCCGCCCGCGCCGTTCGCGCCGCCCGCGACCGCCCGCGGCTGCGCCTGCGGCCAGGCCACGCCGCCCGACGTCGCCCCCCGAGTCAAGGTCACGTGCGCTTGCTGCGGCTCGCAGAGCCACGGCGCCTGCGCCGGCCTGTCGCGCGCGCCGGCGGCCGGCGCTTGGTGGTGCGGCGCGTGCCGCGCCGCGCGCTCTGCGTCGCCGGACGCGCGGCCGCCGGCCGCCACGCTCATCGTGTGCCCCGCCCACCTCCTCGCTCAGTGGGCGGCCGAGCTGGCCCGGCACGTGGCGCCCGGCGCGCTCACGGTGGCGACCTACCTGGGCCAGGGCCGCTCCGGCGGCGGCGCGGTCGGCGACGCCGGTGCGCGCGCGCACGGCGTCGCCGCGCTCGGCGGGCCCACCGGCTGCGTGTCGGCGTCCGACCTCGCCTCTTTCGACATAGTGCTCACCTCGTACGACGTCCTGGCCAAAGACGTGCACCGCGTCGGCCGCGGCGACGAGGAAGGTGGCGCTGCCGCGGCCGCGTCTGGCCGCCGCGGCGGCCGCCGCCCCGCCAACGCGCGCTACCCCCCTCTGATGTCCCCCCTCACCCGCACCACCTGGTGGCGCCTCGTGCTGGACGAGGCGCAAGAGGTGGAAGGCGCGGCAAGCGGCGCGGCGCGGCTCGCCGCGTGCCTGCGCGGCGTGCACAAGTGGGCGGTCACGGGCACCCCCGTCTCCGCGGGCGGCGTGGCGGATTTGGGCGGCCTGCTGTCTTTCCTGGGCGCGGCGCCGTTCGACACGCCCTTCTGGTGGCGCCGCGTGACGCGCGCCGCCGACGCCGGCGACCCGACCCCGCGCTGGGGCGGCGGCGCGACCGCCCGCGCCTCCATCCTCACCACCCTCGACCCGGCGCGCGGCGGCCTGCTCTGGCGGTCGTCCAAGGCGGCGGTCGCGGCCGAGTCGGGCATCCCGCCGCAGGGCGAGACCGAGACGCGGCTGGCGCTCGCGCCGGTGGAGGCAATTTTTTACGCGCAGACGCACGCGGCGACCGCGTCCCTGGCGCGTGGTGTGCTGCCGCGCGAGCTGCTGGCGGCCGCGGCGGCGGGCGGCGACAGGCCGCTGACTCGCGACGAAGAGAAGCGCGTGGTCGCCCCCCTGCTCGCCCTGCGCCAGGCGGCGTGCCACCCTGGCGTTGGCGCCCACGGCCTGCGCGCTCCCGCGGCCCTGGGCGGCCGCGAGCGCGGCGGCTCGGCCGAGCCCGTGGCCGGCGGCGGCCGCACCACCGGCCCCCTGACCATGGCCGCCGTCCTGGCCACGCTCACCTCGCGCGCCGTCACCGACGCCGAGGAAGCCCAGCGCGTCCTCATCGCCGCCCTCAACGGCCTGGCCGGCGCGAAAGCGCTCGCGGGCGACGCTGCCGGTGCGGCCGACGCCTACCGCCGCGCGCTGGCCGTAGCGGACGCCAACGAGGCGCAGGGCGTGCGCGCCGACAACACGCTCATGCTGCACGCGACTGCGAATCTGGCCGCGCTGGTCGACGTGGGGGCTGTGCCGGCCGAGGCCGGCGACGACCGCCTCGCCGCGCGCGCGGCCGACATCCGGGACTCGTACATGGCGGCTCACATGGCGCGCCTGGCGGATGCGGAAGGGGAGCTCGACGCCGCGATCACAGCGGCGGCCGACGCGGGCGCGGACGACGCGCCGCCCGCGCCGCGCGCGCGCGGCCGCGCCCCCTCCCGCCAACCCTCGTCCTCGCCCTCTCTGACGCTCGACCCCGATTTTGAGCACGGTGGCGGCTGGTATCTGGCCGCGATCGACGCGCTCGCGTCGGCCTCCTCCGACCGCGGCGCGTCGCTCGCAGACCGCGTGCGCGACGCGCTCGACGCCGCGCACGCCGGCTCGCGCGCGGTCAACGCGACGTCCCTGGCGCGCCAAATGGCGCCCGGGGCCGCGTTACTGGCTCTAAAACCCGTGCTGGCCGGCGCCCTCGACCGCCTCGCCGCGGCCCGCGGCGCCGCGCTCGCGGCGCTCGCCACCCTGCGCGCCCGCGTCGCCGCCCTCGACCCAGCCCTCGTCGCCGCCGCCGGCGCCTGCGGCCGCTGCCGGGGCGGCGACCTGGGCGCGGCGGGCGCGGTGTGCCCGCACTGCGAGCTCGACCGGACGCTGCTCGCGCTCGAGGCGTCCCTGTTCGCCCTCACCACGCGCGCCATGGCCGGCGGCGGCGGCCGGGCCGGCGTCGCGGTGTCGCCTGAGGTCGCTCTGGCGGCTGCGCACGCGGCCGCCGTGCGGCGCGTGGGGCGTGGGGGGTTGGGCGAGGCCGGCGGCGGCGAGGCTGCGTCGGGCCGCCGCGCCGACGGCGTCGCCAGCGTCGAGATCTTGCACCACCCGTCCGAGGTCGAACGCGTACTGCTGCTGCTCAAGGATGCGGTCGACAAAAAAGGCAAGGGGCGGAGCGCGGGCGCCGACCTGGCAGCCGCCGCCAAAGCCGGCGCCGCACGCCTTGCCTCACTCCGCTCCGCCTTCTTCAAGGTCACCGCCGCCACCCTCGCCCAGCGCGCCGCCCTGTACGCCGCGGACGAGCTGTCTATGGCGACGTCGACCCTGGTGATGGACGATGGGGGTGGGGGCGTCGACCGCGGGTCTGCTCGCGCGGCGACCGGCGTCGCGCGCGCGGAGCTGCCCGCGCGCGCCCGCGCCCTGGAGGCCGAGGCCGCCGCCGCGCACCACGACCTCGGAGTCGCCATCGGTCAGCTGCGCTACCTGTCGTCGCTCGCGGGCGGCGGCGACGCCGGCGGCAACAACAACCCCCGCCTCGCCGCTCCCAACAACCCGTCCGCCCCCCCCGACCCCGGCGCCTGCCCCGTGTGCCACGACGACATCGAGGGCAAGCTCTCCATGCTTCCCTGCGGCCATGTGCTCTGCCACGCGTGCGCGAAAGCCCTGGCCAAGCGCGCGCGTGCGCGCGCCGGCGGCACGTGGGGCGGCGGCAGAGCCCACATCAACTGCCCCACCTGCCGCCGCGAGTGCAGCGTGGCGGACGCGCTGCGCGTGGTGATGCGGGGCGAGGGCGAGGAGGAGGACAAGGAGGAGGCCGCGCCGTCGCCGCCATCGCCGCAGCGGCCGCCGTCGCCGCCTCCCGCCCCCGCCGCCCTCCCTCCCTCCTACGTCCATCCCGGCGAGGCCGACCTCGACTTCGTGGACGACTCCTTTGGCACCAAGGCGACCGCCGTCGCGCGCCGCGTCAAGGCCATCCTCGCCGCCTCCCCCGACGAGCGCGTGCTCGTCTTTTCGTCGTGGGCCGAGGTCCTGGACGTCGTGGCGGCGTCTCTCGCCGCCTCCGGCGTGCGTGCGCTGCGCCCCAAGGGCGGCAAGAGCGTCGGCGCGGCGGCGACCAAGTTTTGTGCCTGCGCGCCCGGCACGCCGCGCGTCATCCTGCTCCTCGTGCGCCAGGGCGCGGCCGGTCTCACGCTCACCTCAGCCCAACACGTGGTGCTCGTCGAGCCCTTGCTCGACCCTGGCGCGGAACTCCAGGCCCTCGGCCGCGTGCAACGCGTCGGCCAGACGCAGGTCACAACAGTTCACCGCTTTGTCGTGGAGCACACGGTGGAAGGCTCGGTCGCCGCCCTTGCCTCTGCCCGCCGCGAGCGCGCGGGCGGCACGGTCGCCGCCGGCCGCCGCGGCAAGGCGAGCCCGCTCTCGGTCGCCGACGTGGCGGTGATGCTGGGGCTCTGAGGATGACGAGGGGGGGCTGGCTTGCTTCGGGGGGGTTTGCCTCGCAAATGCCGACACAACGCACGCGTCTGTGAGGATGATGGACGAGGGGGGGACTGGCTTGCTTTGGGGGGGTTTGCCTCGCAAATGCCGACGCACCGCACGACACGTGCCGCCGCCCCTGTTTCTCTTCTCTCCCTCCCGCCCGCCGCTTCCTTCTCCCCCTGGTTTGTGCGCGCACAAACCAACGCACGCGCCGGTGCGAGCCACGCCGGTGGCTGTGGCGCGGCGAGGAAGCGTGCGCCGCCACCCCCCTCTCCCCTCCCCCTCACGCGTCGTCGTCGTCGTCGTCGCTCATCGGCTCCGCCGTCGCCTCCACCTTGGCCCGCTTTTGCCCCGAAGGCGCCACCGGCGGCCCCGCGCCGCGCTCGACGGCGTAGGTGAAGCCAGAACCATTCGCGCCGACGACGCAGGCATCCCCTTCCGCCACCTCCCCGGCCACCAGCATGCGCGACAGCTCGGTCAGCAGCTGCTTCTCCAGGAACCGCCGCAGCGGGCGCGCGCCAAACGCGCGGTCGTACGACTGGGCGGCGGCGTAGCGCAGTGCGGCGTCGGTGAGGGAGAGCGTGACGCCGCGCGCGCGCAGGCGCGCCTCAAGCTCACAGGCCGCGATGCGGGCGACGTCTGTCAGCATCTCGGGGGTCAAAGCATCAAATATGACGAGGTCGTCCAGGCGGTTGATGAATTCGGGGCTGGGAGGAGGAGAAGCGAGCGGGAGAGTCGGCGCGGCGTGGCCGCGCGCGCGGCGGCCGCGACCCAAGCCCCCTCCCCTTCTCACCGCATGTGGCGGTGCACCGCCGCCATGACCGCCGCCTTGGCCGCATCGCTTGTCCCATGCTCCAGCAGCGCGTCGGCGCCCAGGTTCGACGTAAACACCATGATGCTGAAAAGAGGGGAAGAGTGGAAGAGGTGGGGTGGGTCGGCGCCGGCGTGGAGTCAGGAGTGCGGCTGCTCTTCTCTCCCACTCCTCTCCTCCTCTGTGCACCTGTTTGCAAAGTTCACCGTGCGGCCCTTGGAGTCCGTGAGGCGGCCGTCATCCAGAACGCCGAGCAACACGTTCAGGACGTCCTGGTGCGCTTTTTCAACTTCGTCAAAGAGGATCTGCATGCATGGAGGGGTGTGGGTGTGGGTGTGGGTGTGGGTGTGGGTGTGGGGTCGGGGTCGGGGTCAAACCCGAGAGAGGCGTGGGGGTGGTGGGTGTTGGGTTGCGCGCGCTGCTCTCCTCTCTCCTCCTTCCTCACCACGCAGTACGGGCGGCGGCGCACCGCCTCGGTCAGCTGGCCGCCCTCGTCGTGCCCGATGTAGCCTGTAGAGGGGAGGGAGATTGGGAAGGGGTGGGTAAGGGGTCTCTCGCGCGCGCCGCGCTGGTGTTGCCCCTCCTTTCTCTCTGTCTCTTCTTTTCTTGACTCACCCGGCGGCGCGCCAATGAGGCGGGACACGGAGTGCTTCTCCATGTACTCCGACATGTCGATGCGGACCTGGGGAGGGGAAGGAAACGGGTTGGTGGCCGACCCGGGCACGCGCTGCGCACGCTCCGCCACGCGCTCGCGCTCTCTCACGATATTTTTTTCATCGTCGAACAACAATTCAGCCAGCGCCTTCGCCAGCTCCGTTTTGCCGACGCCCGTGGGCCCCAGAAAGAGGAAGGAGGAGCCGCGCGCGCGCGACGCGAGCCCCGCGCGCGAGCGCAGCACGGCGTCAGCCACCGCGTCGACCGCGGCGTCCTGGCCCACGACGCGCTTGTGCAAGACCTGCTTGAGCGTGAGCAGCTTTTGCTGCTCCGTCGCCTCCAGCTTGGAGACGGGAATCCCGGTCCAGCGCGACACGACCGCCGCGATGTCGGCGGGGCCCACCTCCTCGGTCAGCATGGCGTCGGCGGGTGCGGCGTCGGTCGCGGCTTTGATCGCGGCGTCGACCTCGGCCAGGGCGCCATACTTGACGTCGGCGGCAACGGCGTGGTCGTAGCGCGCCTCCGCTTGCTCGAGCTTGACCAGGAGCTAAAGGGAAAGGGAGGGAGGGAGTGACTGTGGGCTGCCGCGCGCGCGCCGCCCGACCGCCCACGCACGCGCCCGCAGCAGCCCGCCCGCCCGCGCCCGCCCGCGCCCGCCCGCGCCCGCCCGCCGCGAGCGCGCGCGCGCCACCCACCCCAACCCCGCTCCTCGTCCTTGCCTCGTCGCGTTTTTTGGCCAGGCGGCGGATCGTCGAGAGTCGTTCTTTCTCCGACTCGTACTTTGCCTGCAGTGGCTGCAGCGTGTTGCGCAGGGCGGCGATCTCCTTGTTGACTTCGTCCAGGCGCGCCACGGCGGCAGGGTCGTCCTTCTCCTTGGCGAGCGCCGCGGACTCGACATTGAGTAAATATAAGTTCCGCTGCATCCGGTCCAATTCTTCCGGCGCAGAGTCGAGCGCGACACGCGCCGCGGCGCAGGCCTCGTCAATGAGGTCGATCGCCTTGTCCGGAAGAAAGCGGTCGGCGATGTAGCGGGACGACAGTTCGGCCGCGACAACCAGGGCGCGGTCGGCGATGCGCACTCCATGGAAGCTGCTATACTGTGAAGGGATGAGATGAATAGGGTGATGGTGAGGGTGGTAGAGGGAGGAGGGTGGTGGGGTGTGGGCGCGTCGGCCGTCGGCCGCACGCCGCGCGACGCGGCCTCCCGCCGCCGCTGCCGCCCGCCGGCCGCCACGCGCAACCTTTTGACCTCTCACACCGTGCCCACCTTCTCCGACAGGCCGCGCAAAATGGCGATGGTGTCGCCGACGGACGGCTCCCGGACCATCACCTGGGAGGGGTGGGGGAGCATGGGAGGATTGAAAACGCCCACCCCTCGACCCCCTCCACCCCCCCCAGGACCCGGTCCCCACCTGCTGGAAGCGGCGCTCGAACGCCGGATCTTTCTCGATGTGGGCGCGGTACTCGGACAGCGTGGTGGCCCCGATGCAGTGCAGCTCGCCGCGCGCGAGCATCGGCTTGAGCATGTTGCCCGCGTCCATCGACCCCTCCGCTTTGCCAGCGCCGATCACGGTGTGAATCTCGTCGATGAAGAGGATAACAGTGCCCGCCGCCTCCTTGACCTCCTGGGAGAGGGGAATGGGGGGAGGTGGTGGGCGTGTGGGCGGGCGGGCCGACGGCATGCGCGCGCGCGCCCCTCCTCCCGCCTCCACCCCCTCCTTCCTCCACCCATCTCCTACCTTCAGGACCGCGGTGAGGCGCTCCTCGAACTCGCCTCGGTACTTGGCCCCGGCGACGAGGCTAGCCATGTCAAGCGAGATGAGCTTGACGCCGCGAAGCGCGTCGGGCACATCTCCACGCACAATCCGCTGGGCCAGCCCCTCCGCAATTGCAGTCTTGCCGACGCCGGGCTCGCCGATGAGAACGGGGTTGTTTTTTGTCCTGCGGCAGAGCACCCGCACGACGCGGCGGATTTCTTCGTCCCGCCCGATCACCGGGTCGAGCGCCGCCGCGCGGTCGGTCAGCGATTGGCCGTACCGGAGAAGGGCCTCGAATTGTTGGTCCCCAGATTCCGTGTCGACGCGCCCCGTGCCGCGCAGGGCGGTCACCGCCGCCGCGAGCTGCGCGCGCGCGACGCCCGCCTCTTGCAGGCACGCCGCCACGTCCTTGGCTTCCAGCGTCGCGAGCAGCAGGTGGTCGACCCCCAGGTACGCGTCGCCCGCGGCCTTGGCCGCCGCGCCGGCCGAGGTCAGGCACTTCCGGAAATCCTGGGCAAGGTCCAGCTGGTCCGGCGCGGGCGAGACGATGGGCAGACGCACGAGCTTCTTCTTGAGCACGCGCGAGACCGAGCGCGCGGTCTCCGCGTCGCCGACGCGCGCGAGCGCCTGCTTCGCGACGCCCTCGGGGTCGTCCACCAGGGCCGACGCCAGGTGCGTCGCCGTGAGCAGGGGGTTGCCGGCCTCGCGGGCGAGGTCCTGGAGCGGGGCGGGCGAGGGGGAGGCGTGGGGCGGGGAGAGAAAACAACGGCCGAAAAGCGGGGGTGGGTACGTTCCGGGTCGCGTCGGTCGCCCCCGGCCGGCGCCCCCAAAACGCCGATCATCACCCCCCCCCCCCCCCCCCCCAAACCCGACCGCGCGACCGTAATGCGTCGACCGGGCCGGCGAGCGGGGACGGAAGGGCGCGCGGGCGGCCGCAGCGCGCCAATGCGCCTCCCGACGCGTCGCGCCCCTCCTCCCCTGCGCCCACCTGCGCCGCGTTGATGGCGGCCGAGACGTTTGCCGTCCACTTGGACGGGTCGGTCATGGTGGTGGAGTGGGGAGGGGTGGTGGGGAGGGGGCGGTCGGGGAGTGCCAAGGGCGAAGGCTGGCCGCGCCGCACTCTCCCCCTCTTCCAAAACCAAAACCCGATGGCCGCCTCCGCCGCCGCCACCCTCGCCGCCCAACGCTTCCTGCACTGGCAGACCGTGGCCGACGCCCAGGCCGACGCGCTGGCCGCGTGCTTGGACGACGTGTTGGCGCGAGGGGGGGCGGGTGCCTCCACCCGCCCGCCGCCCGCCCCGCCCCACGCCTGGCCCGCGCACTGGCCCACCCTCCCGCGGCCGACGGGCGCGAGCCGGTCGGAACCCGTGCGCCGACTCGCGCCCCGGCTCAAGCCGCGCCCGCCGCTCCCTGCGCCCGCCGCCCCACCTCTCGGCGCCGCGTACACGCCCGCCGAGTGGCAGGCCAAGCAGCGCGGCGGCCCAGCGGTCTCCCTCGCCCCCCCTGTCTCTGGCCTCGCGGTGCGCCGCTCGCGCGTCGCGGGCCTCGGCCTATACACATGCACCTCCATCCCCGCCGGCGCGATTGTGTGCGAGTATGTGGGCGAGAGCGTGCGGCACGCGGTCGCCGACGCGCGAGAAGCGCACTACCGCGCAGCCGGCGACCACATCTTCCTCTTTGCCGCCTCCCCCTCCCTCGTCCTGGACGCCACCCGGGCCGGCAACGCGGCCCGCTTTGCCAACCACTCGTGTGCGCCCAATTGCGAGGCGGTGGGGGATGTGAGCCGGAGGCGGGTGGCGCTGCAGGCGAGGCGGCGGTTGGTCGAGGGGGAAGAGGTCACCTACGACTACCACCTGACCGCGCCCGACGCGGACGAGCAACGCATCGCATGCGTGTGCGGGTCGGCGTGGTGCCGGGGGTGGGTGTGAGAGGGGGAGATAGACGAGGGAGAGGTATCGCGGCGGCGGCACCCGCCCCTCTCCCCCCTCTCCTCGCCCGCGAGCCGGCGCGTTGTTGCAATGTCCGGGCGCGCGCGCAGCGCGGCCCGCCGGCAGCCAGGTGCTAATGCATCGTGTGGTTACCCCTCGACCCCCGCCCTCCCCCACCTCCTACCTCGTCACACCCCCGCCGCCGCCGCCGCCACCTCCAACCGCGCCGCCGCCTCCCCGTAGTGCCGCACAAACTCGGTGTCGCACTCCCCCAGCTTCTCCGGGTGGAACCCGTTGCAGAGTTGGCACCCGGCAAAGTGCACGACGAAGGCGGGTTGCGGGACGGCGGGGTCGTAGAGCACCCGGTACCAAACGTTGAGCGTGACCGCGTCCTCGAAGCGGACGCGGTCCAGGAGGGCAGGCTCGGTCTTGAAGAGGAACGTGAGCGCGTTTTGCTCGTACATGCCGACGTCGTACGTCGGGAGCGCCGACGCGAGCGCCTTCTCCAGCGCCACGTCCGCCGGGTACGCTCCGTACGCCGCCACCCGGTCCATCAGGCTCCGCGACCAATCGCAGTTGCGCAGCAGGAAGACGCCCGAGTTCATGCCCGCGACGTCGCCGCCCGCGATCTTGTCCGGCACGCCCCACATCACCAAATCCTTTTTCCCATACCACTCGAGCGGCAGCGTCATGTTGACGTCGTTGATGATGACGTCCATGTCGACCCAGAGGAGCCACTCGGCGCGGGAGCGCGGGACGGTGGCCAGGGCGTGGCGGAGGAGCGCGACTTTTTGCCACGCGCCGGGCCTCAACCCGGCATCCATCGTCTCCGCCGACTGCATCAGTTCATACCCGTGCAGCCTCGCCCAGTCGGCCTTGTTGGCGAGTTGCAGGCGGAGCAGGTAGTCGCCCCAGGGCGTGCCGCAGGGGGTGCCCGAGATGCCGGTCAAAAGGGCGACGCGCGATTCGGCCACCGCCGGCCTGGGCGCGTTCCGGTCGTGGGCCGGATTCGCTTTCGTGATGAACCCACCCTCAAACGTGGAAAACGCGGGCCCCCGGTCCCACTGCGTGGGCGCGACGCCCGGCTCGAGCGCGGCGAGTTCGCACCCGCGGTGCGGGAACCGGCCCGACCACTCGCCCGCGTCGTCGCACCCGCCGGCAGACGCGCACCAGGTCCACAGGGAGCAGCGGGGTTCAGCGAGGCAGGCCTCGTAGCAGGCGTGGCCGGTGGGGGTGGGGTGGGACGCGGCGGACCGGAGCGCCGTGTTGCGCCGCACGCCGTGCGGCGCGGCCTTGAAGTCGAGCACGCGCGGGGCGGGGAGGCCCAGCTTGACCAGGCCGGCGGGGGGCGGGAGCTCGGTGACGTGGTCGAGGGGCGGCCCGCGCGCGAGGCCGGCCGCGACGGCGTCGACGGAGCGCTTGACGCGGCAATACGCAAACTCGTAATGCTCCCGGTAGCTCTTCCTGCACTTGTCCGCCAACCCTCCCTCCACGCCGCCGTAACAGAGTTGGCAGTCGAAGAAGCGGGTCGTGAAGAGTTTCCAGTTTGCGTTTGCGTCGCCCCACGCCTTGGTCTTGCCCATGGCGGCCGACGCGGCGAGGTCGATGCGGCGCCAGTCGCAATTCATGCAGAAATCGGTTTCAAACCGGACCTATGAGCAAATGGGAGGAGGGGGTCGGAAGGAGGGGGGCCCGCCGCGCGCCGCCCTCCCTCCCTCCCTCTCTCCCTCACCCTCTCCGCGTCCTCCGGCCGCTCCTGCAGCGCCCTGGTAATCGCCGCCGCCACCAGGTCGGACCGCGCGACGACGTCGGCGGGCGGCTGGGCCGACCGCTTGATGTCGTGTTCCAGGCGCTGGACGAACGCGCGCGCCCACGCCCCGTTGCGCAGCAGCAGCGCGCCCGTGTCGAGCTTGGACGCGTCGCCCGCGAGCACGGACGCGGCGTCGCCGACGAGGATGAGGTCTTTGTCGGCGTAGGAGTCAAAGGGGAAGGTGAAGCCGACGTCGTCGATCAGCGCGTCGAAAAATTGATAGAAGATCCATTCCGCCTCGCCCGGTGGCGTCTCGGCCAGCATGCGCGCCAGCAGGGCCACCTTGTTCCACTGGCCGCCCGGGGTGCCGCCGGCGGGGTGGAGGGACGAGTCGAGGGTGGTCGTGACGAGCGCGACGTCGTATGAGTGCCACCGCGCGTAGTCCTGCTTGTTCCACAGGTGAAGCAACGCGAGCTCGTCCCCATGCTGCGCCGGGCAGCCGCCACCGGAGCGAGGGGGCAACTCGGTGGCCAGCAGCACGCGCGGCGTCGGCGCCGAGTGCAGGCGCACGTAGGTCTCCTCCGCGGGGCGCCGCGTCTTCACGTACCCCGTGACGTGGCTGGACGGCGCTAGGGAGGCGACGTGGGCGGGGGACGGGCCGCCCCGGGGCGCGAGCGGTTCAGCGGCGAGGTGGCAGCCCAGGTTGGGGACGGCGACCGCCGCCGCCCCCGGCCCCCCGCCCAACAGCGCGCAGCCGCCCTCGTCAAAGCACCAGGTCCACACGTTGCAGCCGGGGGTGGCGGCGCACGCGTCCCGGCAGGCAGAGGCGGACGGCTGGCCGTTGGACGCGCCGGCGACGAGCGCGCGCGACTCGGGCGCGGCCGGCGCCAGCGCGCAGGCCGCCGTCGCGGACGCGTCGGCCGGTGCCGGCGTCTCGTGCGGGGTGGGCGCGGGCGTCGCGCGGGCCGCCGGCGTGGCGTGGTGGGCGGCCGCGGCAGGCGTCGCGGGCGTGTCGCCGGCGTCGTGGTGGTCGGCCGGCGCGCCCTCCATCGACCCGCCCGGCAGCAGTTCGCCGTCCAGGGCGGGGCGCGCGGGGGGGAGGGAGCCCCGGCGGGTCCAGGCGGCGGCAACGACGATGAAGGCGACCGCGGCCGCGGCGCTGGAAGGAGAGAAAAGGAGGGGCGTCGGCCGCCGCCGCCGCCCACACGCACGCTCCACCACCGCCTCTCTCCTTTGCCTCACAACGCGAGCCGGACCGGCGCACGCCCCCTGCGCCGCCCGCCGTCGGGCGACGCGTACTGCACCTCCAGCCTCCGAGGCCCCGCCCCGAGCCGGGGCGGGCCCGCGGGGGACGCGCCCGAGGGCGGCATTGGGGAAGGAGAGGGCTGGGAGGGGTGGGCGGGTGGATGGTGCGCGCGCGCGGGCGGTGCGGCCGCGGTTGAGAAGGCCGGCGGCCGCGGCGAGCCCTCACGCACCTGGGCCCGATCCAAGGAGGCGGCCCCGGGGCGGCGGAGCGGCCGGGGAAGAGAGGTGTGCGCGCGCCGACGTCTGGCCCGCGCGGCGCGCAGCCCCCCCCCCTCCCCCCCCCGACTCTCAAGACGCGCACCACACTTTACAGCAGGCTCATCCCCCACGCGCCCGTCGCCGCCGCGGCGGCCGCGAGCGGCAGCGCGCGGCTCGGCCGCACGCGCCCCGTTTCAGCCTGGTCCGCCAGCGCGGGCGCGACGAGCAGCATGTAGGCCGCGTTGTCCGCGACGAGCACGGCGGCCGTGATGGGGAGGCCGGGCGGGAGGAGGGTGGCGGCGGCGCCACCGGCGGCCGACGCGGCGGCGAGGCACGCGGCGGCGCGGACGGCGTGCCGCTGCACGCGCGCCGCGGCGGACGCCACGGCATCCGGCCCAAACCGGGCCGTCGCGGCGCGTGCCGCGATATCGGCGCCGATGGCGGCGGCGGCGAGGGCGGCGACCGGGGCGGTCGGCGCGAGCGCGGGGGCGGCGAGCAGAAAGGCCAGGGCCGCCGCGGCGCCCGCGCTGGCACACGCGGCGCCGGCCAGGGCGGCGATGGACCGAGACGCCGTGCCGGCCACGTCGGCCACGGCATCGTCGGCGGCGCCCCTCGCCGCCGCGAGCGCGGCCGCCGGCGCCGGTACCCCCCCAACCGCGCCCCACGCCGCCCTGACCGCGTCGGTGGCGACCGACACGATGAAGTCGGCCGCCGCAAACAGGGCGCCCGCGCGGAAGGAGGTGCCGGCCGCGAGGACGCCGACGGCGGCGCGTTCAAGGGCAGACGTGCCAACGGCGCGCGCGCGCTTGCGCGCGCACGACTCGGGCACGTCCTTCAAGAGCTTGGCCATCGTCGCCGGCGGCGCCCAGGTGGAGAGCCATGTGGCCAACGCCCGCCGCACCAGCTTCACCGTCGTCTCGCGCGACGCGGCGAGCGCGACCGCGCGCGCGAGCGCGCCGCCGCGCGCGCGGTCGGCGTACGGCGGCCACACCGCGGCGCCGTCGCCCTGCTCAAAGGCTTCCTGTTCCAGGCGGTCGACAGCTTCAAAGTAGGAGTTGGCGTGCATGGCCTCGTAGAGGACAAAGCTGTGAGTGGAGAGGAGGGAGGGGAGTCGGACGGCCGCGCGCGCGCGAAAGAAAAGAGAGCCGCGCCCCCACTCCCACTTCTTCTCTTACTATTTGAACACGGTCAGGCCGAGGTGGCGCGGCGCCAGGGGATGCGCCTGGGCGGCGAGGAGGCCGGCGACATCGTAAAACTGAGGGAGAGGGGGGGATGGGCGGCGGCCGTGCGCGAGCCCCGCCGCCTGGCTCCCAGCATCGGCCGCGGCCGGACCCGCTCTGCCGCCCCTCGGGCGCACCGCGGCGCGCCCGAGGGGCGCCGGGCAGCGCGGCGGTGGCCGTCGCGCGACGGGGCGCGCGCGCCATTCCCCAAATCTCCACTCTCCCCTCCCCAACGCACCTTGCCGTGGCGCGTGGGCGCCGGCCGGTCGGTGGCGCTCACGTAGGCCGCGGCGGCGGCCGCGGTGGCGGGCGCCACGCTCGCAGCGGCCGCCACTGCCAGCAGCGGGCGCGCCGCGAAAGGGACGCTCGCCCACGCGGACGGGGTCGCCATGGAGGCGGCAGGCGGGAGCGCGGGGCGGCGGAGGAGAGAGGGAGGTGTGCCTCGTTTTGCACGTGCGCGCGCTGTCCTCAGTGCCGATTCCCCTTCTTCCCTTTGCCCGCCTTGATGCCCGCCGACGCGGCCAGCCCCGAGAACACGAGCCCGACAGCAAGCCATTGAGGGAGGGACAAAGGCGTCCCCGCCACGGCGACGGAGAGGAGGATGTTGAAGAATTTGCGCGTCGTCGTGATGCCCGTGTTGGTCAGCGAACCGAAGCGGGTGATGTTGTAGAAGATGAACAATTGTCCGACCGCCCCGCACGCGCAAAAGAGGGCGACACGGGCGGCGGCGGGGGGATGGGCGGCGAGAAACTCGAGCGCGACCCTCCCTTTGCCTGTCGCGCCAAACAGGTACGCCAGCGTCGCCCCCCCGGACCAGGCATTCATCCAGACCATGGTCCAGAGCGCAGGCGTGGCCGGGAAGGCGGAGTGGAGGGCGTCCTGCGCGGCGTTCGTGTAGCCGTCCAGCGCGAGGTTGGCGAGGCACAGACCGTACCCAAGGCCCGCGTTGGGTCTGGCGAGCCTTGTGGCCGCCGCCCCGGGCGTCGCCCCCGCAAACAGGGCGACGCCGGCCGCGATGGCGGCCGCCGCGGCGTACTCGGCGGGCGAGTGGCGCACGCCCGAGACGAGCGCGCCCGCCAGCATGACGGGCACCATTTTGCACGACTTTGCGAGCACTTGGGCGGGGTAGGAAATGTTTTTGAGGGCGAGGACGCCCAGCGTGGGGCCGAGCGAGTTGGAGAGGCCCGCCTTCCAGTAGGACGACGGCGGTGCGCGCAGCACGACGGTTTTCGCCGTGCGCCCCTTGCCGCGCACCCTCTTGGCCCTCCAATCCATCATCAACACCAGCATCCCGGCCCACAGCGCACACGCGGCCGCCTGGAGGCCGTGCAGGGCGTCGAGCCCGGGGAAGCGGTCGCCGCGGGAGCCGAAGCGCGCCGTGGCCAGCTCCTCCTGCACCACGCCTTGGGTGAGGTAGGCGGCGTAGACGCCGGCGGCGCCCAGGGCGATGGCAAGGGCCTGGGCGGCGAGGGATGGGGGCGGCGGCGCGCGCGCCGATGGCGGCATCGCGGCGGCAGGGACGGGGAGCGCGGCGGCGGCCTCGCGGGCTCGGGCGCCGCGATCGCGAGAGCCGCTGGCGGGGGCGGCGCGCGAGCCTCGGTTGTGTTTTGCACTCGACGCCCGCCGCGTGCGGCTCCTCTTCCTCCCAACCCCCTCGCTCTCGACCTCAATCAGTCCCGGTCCTGGTACCCGCCACCGCCGGCCCGGTCCCCGCCCCGCCCCCCGAAATTGGCGTAGTCGTCCTCGTTGCGGCCGCCCGCGCCGCCCTGACCCCCGCCGCGGCCGCCGCCGTCGCGGAACTCGCGCCCGCCAAACGAGCCGCCCGCGCCGCCCCCGGGCGAGCCGTACACGCCGTCGGCCTCGTCGGCCAGGCGGCGGCGCTCGGAGGGGCGCATGCCCTCGCCCGTCTTGGCGCGCTCGGTCGCGAGCGCCTCGAAAGAGTCGACCAGGGCCGCCAGCTTGGCCTCGGCGTCGGCGACCGACGCCTTGGCCGCTTCCTGCGCCGCGGCGTCGTCGCCCTTGGCCGCTTCCGCGAGCTCCGCGGTCGCTTCCTCGACCGCGCCTTCCGCCTCCTCTTTGGCCATCCGCTGCTCCCGGTCCAGGCGCAGCTGTGAGAGGGGAGCGGGTGTGGGCGTGGGTGCGGGTTCCGGGGGGTCGTGGAGGGGTGGTGGCGATCGCGTCGACCCTGACCCTCCCCCCCCCTCCTCCCCGTCTCTGCTCCCTTACGTGGAGGCGCTCGGACTTGGCCTCGGCTGACAGAACGTCCGCTTCGGACACGCCCTGGCGCTGGGCGAGGACGGCCTCGCGCGGCTTGGCGGCGCCGAACGGGTTCTGAAGAGACGGCGCGTTAGGGTTGGCGTTAGGGTTGGGAGGCTGGGTCGGGCGCGGGCGGCGGAGACGGCGCCCGGCGTCGCGCTGCCCCGTGGCCGATCGCACTGATCGCGCGTGGCGATTGCGGGGAGCCGGCGCCCCGTTCGGCGGCGGGCGGGCGCGGGCGGCGCGCCGCCGCGCATGCGGCCGCCGGCCATTCGCGCGGCCGCCCGCCGCCGCCGGCGGGGGCGGGCGGCCGCACCGCCCCTGCCAGCGTCGATCAGGACGCCACGCCACCCGCTGCGCCCTCGCCCGCCCCGCCTTCTCACCGACTTGGCCGTCGCCGTGCGGTCGGCTGTCGCCGCGGCGGCCGCGGACTCGTCCCGCTTCTTGAGCACCAGGCGGGGGCGTTCGCGGGGGGGGGACGACATCGCTCGGAGGGGGGGCGGGTGGAAACGGGTGGGGGCGCGGGGCTGGGCAGGGGAGTGGCCGAGTGAGATGAAGTTGCAGCCACTCCCCTCGGCGCTTTCTTCCCGTTCCCGCCGGCGACGCCGCCCGCGAGCGCCAGCGCCCGCCACACGTGGCGCGCCGCCCGCGCGGGGCACCAGAGGGCCGAGACCCCCCCTCCCTCTCCCCCAATGGACGACCTGGACGCCCTGCTCGAGCTGGAGGGCGGCCTGGACGATGGCGCGTGGTCGGACGACGACGGTGAGCGGCGGGAGGGGGCGGCGGGGCGCGCGGCGCCCCCCCCAGCTGCCCCATTGGAAATCAAAAAACCGACGCGTCCCCGTCCCCAGGCGCGGCCGGCGCCCGCAAGCGGCCACTGGGGACCGTGGATGTCAATGCGGGCGGGAGAGGTGCGGGAGTGTTGGTGGGGTGGGGGCGGGGGCGGCGCGCGCGGCGCGCGATGCCAGCGCTGCGCGAGAGGGCGCGCCCGTCGCCTCGCGCCCGTCCCGATGGCGGCGCGGTGCGCGGCCGCCCGGTCGAGAGCGCGGGCTCATGCGCCCCTCTTTCCCCAGCCCCACCGCCCGCCCCCAAGCGCGCGCGCGCCGCGTCGCCCGACCCAGCGGCCGACGACGAACTGGTCGCCATGCTGGACACGCAAGCGTACGAAGCAGATGGCGACGCGGCGGCGGTTCCCGCGGCGTCGGCGGCGCCCGAGCCCGAGCCGGAGGCTCCCCCTCCCCCCCTTGCCCCTCTGCCGCGCGTCTCCGCGGGCGACATCGACGGCCCCTGCATCACGGTGACCGGCGCCAACGGGACGCGCGTCTACTGCCCCCTGGCGCCGCCGGCGCCCCGCGGCGGGCGGGTGCCCGACGACGGCGCGCGCGTGGGCGCCGCCGCGCGCCTCCTGCCCGCCCCGCTCGCCCAGCTGACCGCGGATGCGGAGCGGGACGCTCTGGAGCGGGCGCTGGTTGCCTCGGAGGCACGTGAAGCGGCGGCCTGCGAGGCGGCGGCCGGCGAGGCCGACCCTTCCCTGCCTCCCCCGTCCTCCCGCCTCTGGGTCGATGCGCACGCCCCGTCCACTTTCATGGACCTCCTCTCCGACGAGGGCGTCAACCGCCAAGTCCTGCGCTGGGTGGCCGCGTGGCGGCGGGCCACGTTTGGCGGCCCCGCGCCGGCCGCGCGTGGCGGCGCCCCGGCCGCGTCCGCGCTCGCGTCGCGCCCGACGCCGCGCCTCCTCCTCATCGCCGGCCCGCCCGGCCTCGGCAAGACGACACTCGCCCACGTCGTGGCCCGCCACTGCGGCTACCGCCCCGTGGAGGTCAACGCGTCAGACGCGCGCGGCGCGGCCGCGCTCGCGGCGCGCGTGCGCGACGCGACGGAAGCGCGCTCCGTCGTCCCCGGCGCCCGCCCCAACTGCGTCATCGTGGACGAGGTGGACGGCGTGGTGGGGGGGCCGGACGGGCGGTCGGCGGTGGCGGCGTTGCTGCGGCTGGTGCACGCGGGGGACGGGCACGCGGCGGGCGGCGGCGCCGGCGAGCCGTCCGCCACCGCCACCACCCGCCGCCGCCGCGGCCCCGCCCCCCTGCGCCGCCCCATCGTGTGCATCGCCAACGACGCGTTCGCGCCCGCGCTGCGCGGGCTGCGCCCGCACGCGCTCGTGGTGCGCGTGCCGCCGCCGCCGACCGCGCGGCTGGTTGCGCGCCTGGCCGCGGTCGCCGCCGCCGAGGGCGTCACCGTCGAACGCCGAGCCCTTGTCCGCCTGGCCGTGTCCTCCCGCGGCGACGTGCGGGCCTGCCTCCACTCCTTACAACTGCTCGCGCGGCGCGCCGCGGGCGGCGCCGTCACCGACGCCGCCGCCGCCCGCCTGGCGTCCGCCTCCAAAGACGCGCGCGGATCGGTGCTCGACCTGGTGGCCGACGTCCTTTGTGCGCGCGCGGGGGGGGGTGGGGCGAGTGCTGCCGCTCGCGCCGCAGCGCCTGCCTCTGCTTCTTCCTCCTCCCCTCCTCTATGGGACGCGCTCGCCGACCACGGCGACGCCGACCTCGTCCTCCGCGCCCTGCACGAGACGCTGCCCGCGGCGCGCGTGCTCGACGGCGCGGCGCGGCGCGTCGCCGCGGCGGCCGACGCGCTGTCGGCGGGGGACGTCGCGGCCGCCGCCGCCGGCCGCCGAGGCGATTGGTCGCTGCTGCGCTACGCTCCAATCGCCCCACTCGCTGTGCGGGCCGCGGTGGCGGGCCCGGACCGGGTGCGCGCGCGGTGGCCGGCGGCGAGCGCCGACGCGGTCCGCGCACGGCGCGCCAACGCGTCCCTGCTCTCGTCCTGGCTCGCCACGGTCACGCCCGCGGCCCGTGTCGGCCTCACGCCTGCCGTGGCGGCGTCGGACACGCTGCCCGCGCTGCTGCGCGTGCTTGCGGCGCCGCACCGCCCGGTCGCGGCGCACCTCCTGTCCCCCGCCGAGCGCGCCGCCCTCGAGTCCACCGTCTCTCTGCTCCACGCCTACGCCCTGACCTTTGCCCCTCGCTCGGCCGAGTCGGGCGACCTGGAACTGAGCCCGCCGGTCGACGAGGCCGCGCCGCTCGCGGCCGCCGCGCTCGCGCCGCGCCGGGAGACCGCCCTGCCCCAGCCCGCGCGGGCGGTGCTGGCGGCCGAGGTGGCGAAAGAAGGCATCAGGCGCCGGGAGCGCCGGAGCGGCACGGAGGATTCGGCGGCGGCGCCCGCGCCGGCCGCCGCGCGTCCGCCGTCCGCCGCCGCCCCCGTCCCCCTCACCGTCGCCCAGCGCGCCGCCGAGTCGGGCGCCGCCCGCCTGCAGGCCCAGGCCGCGCTCGCGGCCGCCGCCGCGCCGCGCGCGAGCAACTGGCTCGAGGCCGCGCGCGGGCGCGCGGCGCGGCGCCAGCGCGGGTCTGGGGTGTCTGCGGCGGACGCGAGCGCGGTCGGCGCCGCCGCGGCCGCGGTCAAGGCCGCCGCGCCCGCGACCGCCACCTACAAGTTCAACGAGGGCTACACCAACGCGGTGCGGCGCCCGCTGCGCATGGCCGACCTGCTGTGAAGAGAGAGGGGAGACAGGGGAGAGGCGTGCAAGAGGCCGCTGCCTCCCTCCCGTCTCTCTTTTCTCTGGGGGTGGCTGCCGCGCGTCACACGGCCGCCCGCGCGACACGCCGCCGCTCCGCCCCCCGGCCTGTGCCCTTGGGCTCTCGTGACCGGGCGAAGAGGGAGGTCGCCGCGCGCGGGCGAACCCGCCGCCCCCCCCTGCCCACCCCTTGCCGGCTCGTCTGCCACACCCTTGCCACCCCCTCTTCAGCGGGGCGACACCGTGATGTCTTCATCCTTGGCCAGCAGCGTGCCCGCGCGCAGCTCCGCGATCGCCTTGGCGGGCCACCCCGCGCCCTTGCCCGCCAGGCGCAGCGCGAGGGGCACGTCGATGATGATCTCCTTTTCCGTGGGTTTGGCCTCTTTGGCGACCGTCTGGATGTACTCGCGGCCGACGGAACCGATCCAGCCGGCAATGTAAATGAAGCCGATCGTGGGAATCAGCGTCTCGCCCGCGTGCCCGTAGCGCAGCGCGAGGCCGGGGTCGGAGATGAGGTGGGGGAGGCCGTCGGTGCCGCAGAGGAGGCCGGCCTTGGCGTACGACGCAAAACGCTTCTCGGTGCGGTCGACGGTGGCCTGCAGCGCCAGGGCGGGCGCCGACCCGTCGGCGTAGAGCTTGAGCCGCTTCTGCAGGGCCTTGATCTCCTTCTTCTGGCGCGCCGCGTACGGCTTGGACTGGGAGCACGGGGTGAGGCCCGAGACGTCGGCGTGCGCGGCGGGGGCGGCGCCCAGGGCCAGCGCGCCGGCCAACGCGGCGGCGGCGGCCAGGTTGAGGATGGGGTGCGCCTTTTTGGGGGCGGCGGCGGCGGGCTTGGGGGCGGCCGACGCGTGGACCTGGAAAGAGGGGGGTGGGAGGGAAGGTGGCGGTTGGCCGCCGCTTTCGGTCGCCGCCGCGCGCGGCGGGCTGTCTCGCATGAATGCGCCGGTGGCACGGCGGGCGGCGGGCGGCGGCCGCGGTGGGTGGCCGCGGCGCGGCGGGCGGCTGTGGGCGATGCGCGGCACGGTGCGCGTGCGCGCGGCGCGCCCGCGGCGCGCTCCCCACTCGCCCCAACCGGGGTCGCGAGGGTGCCCGGACCCGAGGTGGGTGGCGCACGGGGCGTGGCGCGCGGCCGAGGGCGGGCTCTCGGCATTCGGGTAAACCCCTCGCCCGCGCCAGGCGCGGCCCGGCGGCGCCAACGGCCGCCCCCGGCGGACGGACGCCGGCGTCGCGCAATGCCGCGGCGGCGGCGGCGGCCCGCGCGCCGGCGCCCAAGGCCGGAAGAGGCCCGAGTCCCGACATCCCCCCAGGCCGCCGCCCGCCCAGCTGACTCGCGGCCCACGCACCGACAGGCGGCGGGGGGCAATGGCGCGCTGCATGGTGTGGCGCGGGGGGGGCGGCACGCAGGTGCAGGTGTGTGGCAGGCGTCGGCGGCGCGCGCTCTCTCGTGCGCTTTCTCGGCCACAAGGCGCCGGCCGCGAGGCCGGCGCCGCCACCGCCCAAGGCGACGCCCGCCACCAGAGGAGCAGTGTGTGTGGAACAGGCCGAGGAGGGGGACCGAATGCGCCATTTTTGCGGGGCCGGCGCGCGCGGCCGGCGCACCGCACACCGCGGCGCAAACGCCTCGACCTGCCCGCCTCCTCCCCGGCCGGGCCGACGCGCGCCCTCTCCCCGTCTCGCTTTCCGCCCAGCCTGGCGCGCGCCCGCTCGCGGCCTGCCGCGCTGTCGATATGCCCGCGCCGCCCCCTCCTCCCGCCGCAAGCGCGATGAGGAGGGCGTGTGATGCGCACAGAGACAAGGACGGGCATGCCACAGCGGGCGCGGCGGCCAGCGCGCCTCTTCACCCCCCGCCCCCGACCCGCCCCACCGCCGCCGCCGACAGCGCCTCGACCCGCGCCGCCCACGCGGCCAGGCCTCGAGAAGAGGCGACGCCACCGCGCGGCGCGACCTCGATGACGCGCGCGACCGCGTCGAGCGACGCGTCGAGCCGCCCGTCCAGGATGAGGCACGCCGCGACCGCTTCTGCTTCGTCCTCCGACACGCCGAGAGCTGTCGCCAGGTGACTCAGCCGCACGCGGGAGTACGGCGCCAACGCCCGCAGCGCCGCCGCCGCGCGCGCCGTCGCGCGCAGCTCCGGCAGGTGCGCCGCCACCAGCGGGTCCCCCCCCAGCGTCTCCCGGTTTTTGGCCACCACCTCCTCAAACGCGACCGCGTCGCCCGCCTGGCACGCGGCGACGAGCGCGGTCGCGGCGCGCACGTCGCGGTGCTCTCGGAACGGGCGGGCTTCCTGGGCTTCGAAAGGGTCGACGCCAGACTGCATGAGGAGGGTGGCGAGGGCGGCATGCACCAGGCAGCGCGTGCGCCGCGAATCGCCCGCCTCGTCGTACGCGCGAAACGCGTCGAAGAAATCCGTGGCCGCCGCCGCCCACGACCCGTCCGCCATGCGCAGGCGCCCCCCGCACTCTTTGACGGCGCCGGTGACGCGCGGGTGGGGGATGGCGGCGGTGACGCCCAGGGCGGCGGCGTGTGTGGCGCGCAGGCGCGCGGCGTCGCCGCGCGCGGTGTGCAGGCCGATCTCCAGGGCCAGGACGTCGAGCAGGTTGGTGCCGTGGCGGGCGTCGGCGGCGGCGTCGCCCTGGGCGCATTGGCTGTAAGATGGGGGAGGGGAGTGAGGGGTTGAGGTCGAGGGGGCGCTCTCACCTCCCTCTTCTCCTCTTCTACTCTCTCTCCTTCTTTCTAACCTGCGCAGCTCTTGAAGCGCCCCATCCGCCAGCTCGTACCGCCCCCCGTCCAGCCACAGCCCCGCCAGGCGCAGCCGGGTGCGGAGCGCGAGCCGGTCCGGGGGCGGCGGGTCGGCGGCGAGGGTGGCCGCGTACACCTGCTCCATGAGCTGGGTGCCGCCGACGCCGGAGGCAGAGGCGGCGAGGTGGTCGAGGAGGGAGCCCAGCTTTTTCTCGGCGGCCGCGCGCGAGACCGCGCCCGAGGACGCCGCCGCCAGCATGGCCCCATAGTCTTGCAGCATCGCCGCCGCGTCGCCCGACCGCGCGCGCAGCTTGACCATTTGCTTGAGCGCTTTGAAGCCCCACGCGCCGACGCCTCCGCCCGCCGCGGCGCCCGCCGCGCGCTCGAGGGTCACCACCTCTTGAAAGCCGGCCAGCGCGGCGGCCGTGTCGTCGGTCTCGAGCAGGCCTGATGTATGAGAGGGGAGGGTGGGCGCCGATCGCGGCCGCCGCGCTCCCCTGCTCCATCCCATCGCAGCCCACCTTTGGAGTTGTAGTACGCGTTCTCCACGTCGGCGTCGCCGTCCTGGATGTCCTCATCGCTGTACTCAAAGCCGTAGTCTGGGTGGGAGGGGAGGGAGGGGTGGCGGGCGTTGGGGGCGCGCGCGGCCATCGGGGACCGCCCACGCCACCGCCCGCCCGCGCTGGCCGCTCGTCAACACACCCTCCATCTCGTCGTCGCTCATGGCGACGGGCGGGGCGGCGGGAGCCGCGCGCGGCGCGAGGAGGGTGTGTCGAGGCGCGGTGTCCGTTTCTTCGCTACACACTGCGCGCCCGTCTCCCTCCCCTCCATCCTCTCTCTCCCATCACCCGCCCGACCCGTCAACCAGGGCGCGGAACAGGCCGCCGGGCGTGGCCATGAGATCCGGGACGGCGCCGTACTCGGCGACGCGGCCGGCGTCCATCACCAAAACCTTGTCCGAATCGAGCACGGTGCCGATCCTGTGCGCCACCGTGAGCACGGTCGCGTCCTTGAACGAGGTGCGCAACGCCTTTTGCACAGCGGCGTCGGTCTCGCCGTCGACGGACGCTGTCGCCTCGTCCGCGATGAGCACGCGCGGCGACCGCAGGATGGCGCGCGCGACGCAGAGCAACTGCCGAAAGCCGACGCTAAAGTTGTCGCCGCCTTCCGTCACGCGGTCATAGAGGCCCAGAGGCGATTCAGCGACAGCGGCCCGGCACCCCACCACATCCAGCGCGGCCCACACCGCGGCGTCGGTGGCCCGGTCGTACGGGTCCAGGTTGAAGCGCAGGGTGCCGGAGAAGAGGGTGGGGGATTGAGGGACGACCGCGACGCGGGAGCGCACGTCGAGCAGGCCGACGGTGGCGAGGTCGACGCCGTCGATCAGAATCCTGCCCGACGCCACCTCCGTGAGCCGAAACAGGGCCACGATGAGGGAGCTCTTGCCGGAGCCGGTGCGGCCGACGATGCCGACTTTTTCGCGAGGCGCGACGGAGAACTGAAAAAAGGAGAGGGGACGAGGGTCAGGCGCTGGCGGCCGAGACACCGCTCCATTCCCCCCCCGCCCCGTCTGCGTCCCCCCTACCGAGACGCCGCGGAGCGCGGGGTTGAGGTCCGGGCGGTAGCGCAGCACGACGTCTTCAAACACGACCGCCCCTTGCGCCGGCCAGTCGGCGGGCGGCTCGCGCCCGGGCTCCGCCGACGGCGACGCCTCGCTCGGCAGATCGGCCAGTGCGCGCAGGCGCTCCACTGAATTGAAACGAGCTTCAAACATGGCTGCCGACTAAGAAAAGAGGAGACGGAGGTGGTCGGCGGTCGAAAAAAGAAAAACCACCCCACCACCTCCCTCCTCCCCTCTCCCCCCTGTTTACCTGCACAGCGTACTTGAGGAACCCCACGAGGTCCAGGGCTTCTGCCATGGCCATCGCAGCGAGCGAGGGAGGGATGCGGCCGCGCGTGGCGACAGTGAGCACGGTCACCAACGCGACGAGCGCCGACCCGCACAGCTCGAGCCGCAGCGACAGCCACTGGTCCGCGCAGCGCGCCGCGAAAAAAGCGGTGTGGTTGCGGTCGACCGCGGCATCGGACCCGGACCGGTACTCGGCGGCGCGGCCATAGGCGCGCAGGGTGTCGACGCCGGCGAGCGATTCGGCGAACAGGGCGTAAATCGGGGACCGCGTCACCGCGTCGTTGCGCTGAAGCTCGACGTACGTGCGGCGGTAATACAGCTGCACGAGGTAGTAGAGGCCCAAAATCGGGAAGGCGCCGGCCATAAAGAGGGGTTGAACGATCGATTGAAAAACGAGCGTCGCCGCGATCTGCATCGCGCAGTTACCAAAGTCGTTGACCGACTGAGGCGTCAGGTAGTCGAGCTCGTCCGTGTCCTTGGAGAACCGGTTGAGCGTCCTCCCGACGGGCGTCGCATCGTGCCACGACGTCGGCGCGCGCGAGACGGCGTGCAGCGCGGCGGCGTGGACGGCGCGCGACGCGCGTAGCGCGCCGAGCAGGTTGGTCGCCGCGCGCACGCAGGTGCAGGCGACAAAGACGAGGGACAGCGTAAGGTAGACGCCGAGGCGCAGGCCGCGGTTGGAGGGGGGGCCGCCCGCGGCGGCGACGGCTTCCGCGGCCGTCCACCTACTCAGCCACCAGTTTGTGAGCACGCGCGCCGACTGCTCGGCCGTCCACAGGGCGAGCAGGGCGCCCGCGGCCCACACGCCGTAGCGCGCTGCGTACCACGCGTACACCGCGCCCGTCACGGCGCCCGTCTCTTGATCTTCATTAGAGACGAGAGCGCCCTTGGCGGCGGCGGGCGGGGCGCCATCGGCCTTGCCGCCGCCGCCGTCGCCGTCGCCGTCGCCCTTGCCCGCAGCGGCCGGCTTGTCGGCGCCGCCGTCGAGCGCCACCACCGGCGGCACGTCTGACGACAGGCGCGACGGCGGGCGCCGCGTGTCGGCCGACGCGCGGCGGTCGCCGCTCGCGCGCGAAAGGTCAGCGCTCGGCCGCCCCGCCACCAGGTCCACGATGCGGGTCCCGATGGACAGGCGCCGCCCTCTGGGGGTGGCGGGCTCGGACGCGGGGTCGTCGGTGGAGCGAGCGTCGTCGCCGCCGTCGCCGGCGCGCCCCGAAAAGCGGCCAAACGCGGCCGAGTCGAGCGGCGGGATGGCCCCGCTGCCGACGCGGGTGCCGGCCACACCGTCGTGCAGCGCCTCGGCGCGCGCCTCGCGCGCGATGGCCGCCGACGGCACGCGCGCGAGCGCGCGCGCCGCGTCTGACCCGGTGCGCCACGGCCTCGCGGCCGGCGACGCCGCCGCCGCCGGCTCGCGCGGCAGGCCAGGGACCACGGTCGCCTCGGTGGCGAGCGCGGCGCCCCGGGCGGCGCGGGCGGTGGCGTCGGCGTCGGCGCCGCCGCCGTCGCGGCCCCGCCCTCCACCGGCCGACGCGAGCGTTGCCTCGTAATCCGTCAGCATCGACGCAAACCCTTCCACCTTGCGGCACTCGTCCACGCTGCCGGACGCCGCGATGCGCCCGTTCTCGAGGTAGATCACGCGCGTCGCGTCTTTCAAGACCGACAGTTGGTTCGTCGCGAGGAGCACCGCTTTCCCCTTGTCCTTGAGCCGGGTCACCAGCAGCTCGGCCGCGATGTGAGCGCCGACGTGGACGTCGACGGCGGACAGGGGGTCGTCAAAGAGGAAGAGGTCGGCGTTTGAGTAGGCTGCGCGGGCGAGCGCGACCCGTGCTTTCTGCCCTCCGCTGAGGTTCACGCCCTTTTCCCCGATCTCTGTGTCGTCCCCGTCGGCCAGGACGGCCAGGTCAGCCTCGAGAGCGGCGGCAAAGATGGCGTCGGCGTAGGCGGCGTCGTCGTACGGGCGGCCGAACAGCACGTTGTCGCGCACAGTCGCGTTGGCGACCCACGGCGTCTGCGCCGCAAACGCGACACGGCCGCCGGAGGAAACCGAACCTTGCGCCACCACCATGTCGCCCAGGGCGGCGGCGAGCAGGGACGATTTGCCGGCGCCGACGCGGCCGACGACGGCGACGAGGTCGCCGGGGGAGACGCGCAGGTCGATGCCCGCGAGCCAGTAGGCTCCGTCGGGCGACGCTGCCCCCGCCGGCGCGGCCGCGCCGTACCGGGTGGACGCGACGCGGGACACGACAGCCCGACCGGCGGTCGACACGGCGGCCGCGTGGTCGGGGTCGAGCTCGACGGCGGTCGAGCCAGGAGGGCGCGCATCCGCCTTCTTGCCCTTTTTCTGCTTCTTCTTGGACGCCGGCGTCTCTTTTTTTGCTTCGTCCTCCTCTTCCGGGGGCCAGTAAAAGGACGCGCCCTCAATGACGAGGCCGACGCCCCCGCCCTCGAGCTCCCGCACCGCGCCCTCGTCCCGGTCCGGCAGCAGCAGGAACCGGGCCAGCCGCCCCGAAGACACGGCCGCATTGCCGGCTTCGACGAGGGCAAACGGGAGCAGGATGAGGGGGAGGCGCATGAGGGAGAAGAGCGCGATTGCGGTGAAGACGTTGGACGGGACGAAACGGGACGGCTCGGCCAGGCCGTAGGCCGTGAACGAGGCCACAGCCGCTAGCACGGGCGCAGCAAAGAGCAGGGTCTGCATGCCGACCCGGGCGGGCACGGCGGCGCGGAGGGCGGCCAGTTCGTTGGTGCGCTCCTTCAACACGGCAGCCTCGTGCGCGCCCTCCCACCCGTACAGCTTGAGCGTGCGGCAGCCGGAGATCAATTGACTCGTGAGGCGCACGCGGGCGTCGGTGTGCTTGAGCATGACGCGGCGCAGGGCGGTAATCTTTTTAACGCAGAGCGCCGACGTCGGCGACGACGCAAGGAGGACCGCCAGGCCGATGAACGTGGCCCACCGGATTTGGGCGTAGAGGAGGGCGAGGGCGGTGACGAGCATGATGGGCGCGGACACGAGTTGGTTCGCGAACGGGTAACAGAATTGCGCGATCGTCGACACGTCGGTCGCCATGAGCGTGACTGCAAGAAAGAGGGAGGAATGGATTTTGGTGAGTTTTCTCGAGGGTTTGGCCCGCCGCCAGCCCCGGCCCGCCCGCCGACGCACCAACCCTCCCCGTCTCCGTGTCGGCCCGCCGCCGCGCCGCGGGCGACAGGCGCATGGCCTTGCGGTACACGGCGGACGTCAGCTGGGCGCGCACGCGCACTTGGACCGAGGCCGCGGCGCGGGACGAGTGGGTGAAAGCGAGCGCGCCGAGCAGGGGGAAGAGGAACATCAGGCCCGCGTCCAGGTAGGCCGCGGAGCGGGAAGGGGACCCCGTCTGGAGGTGGAGGACGACTCGCTTGAGGAGGAGGGGGCCGGCAAACTGGAGGCCGGCCTGGAGAAGGGAGAGAAGGAGGGGTTGGCCGCGCCGCCTCGCCCACCTCCCTCCACCCTCTTCCACCCCATCTTCACGTACCTGCACCAGCTGCAGCACGAGCGACACGGCGGCAAACCGGGCGTTGAGCTCGAGCAGGGCCGCGGCCAGCGGCCGCGCCGGCTTGGCGGGCCGCACCTCTGTGCGCCGCGCAAACGCCGCCTCAAACGCGGCCCGCGTCGCGTCCGTCGTCAGGACGGGGGAGAGGAGGGGCAGGTTTTCGATCGTCAGCGGCTGGCGCCAGCCCTGCAAGGTGGAGAGAAAGGGAGGGGAGGCGAAGAGTCGGCGCGAGGCGGCCGGGCGCCGCGGCCCACACACTCCCCGCCCCAACCACGCATTCCGCTCTTACCAGCCCCAGCACCGGACCAAACCAGCCGTGCGTGAGAAAGGCCCACGGGTTTGGAAGAAAGCCTCGCACTTGCGGCACGGGGCGGGGCGGCGCGCCGTCGCCCGCCATGGTGGCGGGGGAACGGGGGGCGGCCGCGGGTGGAGTGGGGTGTGGGAATGCAGCGAGGTGGAGTGGGAGCACGCGTGGCGGCAGTGCCGATTCAACGGTCGCCATTCCACGCCCCCTCCTTCCTCTCACTGGCCCGGCCGCCGCCGCACAGCGCGCTCGCGCCACCAGACCCTTCATGCTCTCCATCGCGCCGTCGCGCCTGGGCCGGCGCGGCAAAAAGGCGGCGCCCCCCCCGCCCGGCTTTCACGAGCCGGCCGCCGCGCTGGCCCGCCTGCGGGAGCGGTGGCCCACGCGTGAAGGGCCGCTGACTGCGCTCGTGGCCGCCCTGGGGCGCGCGGAAGACCGGGGGCGCGTGCTGCTCGTGCACGGGCCGCCTGCGACGGGCAAGACGGCCATCGTGCGGTGAGCGTGGGTGGAGTGAATGGTGGTTTGGGGTGGTGGGTGGCGGCGGGGCGGGACGGGGGCGCGGCGGCGGCGCTGCGCGCGCATTTTGTCGGCGCGGGGGCGCCCGCCGCCCGTCCCGCCTCGTGCGCCGCCCACCAGACCTCTCGTACCACGAGTGACCGTTTCGATCACCCATCGGGACGGTCGGCCGGCGCGAAATCGCGCGCATGCGCCGCCCACACCGCTCCCGCCAACCCCAACCTCAGCGACGCGCTGCGCGAGCTGGGCCGCGTCGCGGCCTACGTCCCGTGCGCCGAATCGGCCCAGATGCGGTCGGTCATGCGGGACATTGTCGATCAGCTCAAGGTGAGGGAGAGGAGAGGAGGAGGAGCGGGAGGAAAGGCACGCGCCGCCGCAGACCGCCGACCGCCTCCCTTCCCCGCCCTCTCCACAGGGCGCGCGCCGGCGGCCCTGCCACAAGTACGCGCGCGACATGAAGGGCGACCACGTGGCCGACTTCCTCGACCAGCTCGCCGGTGAGGGAGAGAGGGAGAGAATGAGAGAGAGAGAGAGAAAGGGGTCGACGGGCGAGCGCGGCGCCACCCGCCCACCCACGACCCCACCTCTCCTTCTGCAGCTGTCGCTCCGGGCGACGCCTACACGCGCTACGCCATCCTGGACGACGCTCATGCCCTGCCAGGCGCGGCCGCCGGCGCGGGCGACGTCGTGCGGGCCGTCGAAGCCGCGGGCGCCAACGTGACCGTCATCCTGATCGCGCCCACCGGGTGGGCGACCGGCGCGTGGGCGCGCGACGGGCTCACGCTGCCGCCGGGGGTCGAGGTGGAGTTTCCCGCGTACGCGCACGCGGACGCCGTCGCGGTGCTGGCCCGGTCCCCGCCGACCGCCTCGCCCGCCGCGGCCGCCACCGTTCCCGGTACGGGCGACGTGGCGGCGGCTTTCGAGGCCATGCTGGGCGCGTGCGTCCTCCCCACCTTTGGCCGCGACACGGTCGACCTCGACGCCCTGCGCCACGCGGCTGCCTGGCTCTGGCCCCTGTACGCGGCGCCCGGGGTCGACGGCGGGCGGCGGTCGCTGGCGGCGGCGGCGGCTGCGGCGCGGCCGGCGCTCGTCGCGGCGCGCGCCGCGCTCGACGCGGGGCTGCCACTGCCCGAGGTCAGACCCCGCGGCGACGGGGACGGCGGCGCCTCCATGCTGGTGCCCGCCGACGCGGCGGCGCACGCGCTGGACCTCGAGCTGCCCTACACCGCCAAGTTCCTGCTCCTCGCCGCACACGTGTCCTCCCTCAACCGCGAGACTGCCGACCGGCGCCTGTTCGACCCCACCTACCGCGCGCCGAAACGGCGGGCCACTGCAGCGCGCGCGGTGGGCGCGGCGGGCGGGCCAGGGACCGGGGCCGGGAGTGGGGAGCTCGCCACGTTCCCGGCCGAACGCCTCCTCGCCGTCTTCTGGCACATCTGCGCCGCCGAGGGCGCCCCCTCCCCCGACGAATCGGCCGACGTCATGGCCCAGCTGGCGTCGCTCGTGTCGCTGGGCCTGCTCGCGCGCTCGCGCGACGGCGCGGGCGCGCACGGCGGCGCTCTCGACGCCGCCCGCTACTCGTCCCGGGTGCCGGCAGAGCTGGCGGCGCGGGTGGCGCGCAACGTGAGGGTCGACCTGGGGGCGTACATTATCGGGGACTGAATGGAGGAGAGGGGGAGAGAGAGGGAAAGGCGACTGTAAAACGCACGACGGCGACACTCTCTGCGCCACTTTTCTGATGGCCGCCCCGCCGCAGCCACACACTCCCTGGACCGACGCCCGGTGGCGCGCCCTGGCCGAGCAGCTGGGGCTCGCCCCTCCGCCCCCGCCATCGGCGCCCGCGTCCGCCCCCGCGCTGGCCGCGCGCGCGACGTGGGGTGCTGCCGGCTCCCGGCGATCCCAGCAGGCCGGCACGCCGGCGCCACCGGCTCCACCGCCGCCGAAGCGCCGTTTGGCTGCGTGCCCTGTGTGCGGCGCGCCCTTCCCCGCCGGCGCCGACGGCGAGGCGCACGTGCAGGCGTGCCTGGCGGCCATGGTTTCGTTCTAGTGGGAGGAGAGGGCAAGGAGAGAGCGAACGAGCGACGCAAACTGCAAACGCGCGCGCACTGCCCCCACCCCCCCCGACCCCTTGCATCGGCAAGCGTTGTTGCATGGGACGTGAAAGAGGGCAGACGGAGCGGTCGGGCGCGGGCGCGGCGAAGGGGGCGCGGGGCGGGGTGGGGTGGGCGCGCGGGTCGCCGCCGCGCCCACGCCCGCCCCGCCCCCGCCCCCCCGGCCCGCGCCCCCCCCCCCCCCCCCCCCCCCCCCGCGCGCGGGCGGGCGGGGCCCGCCCGGCCCGACCGCGCCGCCCCCCCCCACCCAC